>Ga0210388_10000760_pt1 | contig 25758 bp, 45 predicted proteins | sample IncBWC19OmetaG_FD_155485 | JGI IMG/M metagenome (GOLD analysis project Ga0210388, IMG submission 155485) | Forest soil microbial communities from Barre Woods Harvard Forest LTER site, Petersham, Massachusetts, United States - Inc-BW-C-19-O ...
TGAATAGATAAAGATCTGCACCTCGTAGATGGAGGTTGGTAGGGGCTCGGAATAGAAAACGGCATACATTTCTGCCGTAATGGTAAAGTCATACTCTGCGGCGCCCTGAGCTTTGGCCTTCTTAAGTAGGGGTGATAGCTTCTTCAATTCCTCTTTGCTTGGTTCGGGTCCGTGCATTTGACGTGCTCCTCCACTGAAAATGTTGGGGGAACATCAGCTTAAATTAAGGAGCCCAGATTTTGTGGAGGGACACCGGCATCCGCTGCTAGAATCGCTGCCAGCAGCCATGAAGTATTACATCTACATCTCGGACGCCAAGGTGGATATGCTGTTCCCGCAGGTTCCTCACGACATCAAGAAGAAGGTGGCGACCGAGTGGAAGATGGATCTGAAGCTGCTATCGGCATCGCGCCGGGTGGAGACTGAGAGCGAGGACAATCGGATAGCACGGTTGGAGACGGTCGTGGAGTTCATACGGAGATATGGAAACCTAGGGTCCATCGAACAGCCCGACCAATTTGTGGAAGATATACTTCCAATGCGCTGGGGACCTTTAGGCGATGGGGACATCCAGCTCGTTTATTTTGCGGGCAAAGTTGACCATACCGTCGTAGGTTTAGGCGGTTCAATGAAACACGTCATAGGGAGTTCCTTAAAGGGAGGGTGTGGAATGTCAGCCGAACCGACTTTGGCATTAGAGGAGATTTTCGCCCGCGAAGGCAAAAATGAAATTCGAGACTCTTTGGCTTCGGATGACAGAGAATCTGAGCGTGACGCCTTCGAGCTAGTTCTGGAAGCGACACGTTCGACGTTAGGCCCTCTGCAATTAGTCGATTTTATGGCAAAACGTCTGATGTTTTGGAACGGCGACGTTTGGCCGGGAGAATCCGATAACGAGCGAAACCGATTGTCTGGAACACGCATTCTGCTTGCCACCCCCCTCTACGTTGCATTGGTGGATTGAGACAGCTCTCTCGCCAAATCCCTCAATGCACGCTTCAGATAAGGCGGCGGCTTCCGGTCCCCATATTCCCAACGCTGGACTGTGGATTCGCGGACGCGGGTTTCCTGGCCCGATGTGAGGAGATCGGCAAGCTGCTTCTGGGTGAGCCCATGGCGCTCGCGGAAGCGCCGGACGTAGTAGGCCCAATCCTTGATGCGGGCGCGGTGGGGATGGTTCACGTTTCCTCCTTAAACTGCACTCCAGCGGCGCGGAGTGCTGCTTCAGCTTCAGGGATCATGGCCTCCCACGGCGCTTTCAAAGAAGTGTGGATTCGGGCGGTGTTAAGGCTTTCGTGGATGGCCTTGGCAACTATCTTTACCACTTGCTTTGCTCTCGGCTGCTCTGTGTAAAGGCTGCGGACCGCTTGCTGAATCGCTTTGGAGCCATTTCGGTGAAACAGCATCATGCAGAAGTTGGCGATATCTATCGGGTCGCCTTTGTCGATGTGGGATAAGAGCAGGCCAGCGAGATGATCAACGCTGCATTGTGCCGGATCATCCCAGCCGCCGCGCCCTTCATCTCGCTTTTTCGCCATCTTGGCCTTCATGGCGTTTGCGAATTCGTCGATCTTCATGTCGTCATAGTCAGCTGCGATAGCGGCATCGTCAAAACGGGTCATACTGCATCTCCTTTCACTGTAGCGATGACTGCGCGGACACGTTGCCCAGCCGATTCGCGGGACCGTTTGTTGCCCTTGAAGATGTGGCAATGGTAGAAACAGCCGATTGACGCATCCCCGGAAGCAGAAGTTGGTTGGCCGTCTGCGGCGAAGAACCTGCGGTCATGTGGACAGGCGTGATCTTTCGTCCGGTAAACACCGTCCTGCGATACCTGAATGCCGTCGTCGCAAAGCCCGAGGGTGCATTCCGTGTTCTTAGCGCCGATTTCCTCGCAATCGTAATATTCGAGTGGGACACCGGCTTCGACGCGGCGTCCGAGTTCCTTGAGTGTGCGGCGGTATGATTCGTCGGATTGGTAAAGGGGGCGGCTCATGCTGCGCCTCCCACTGCCTCAATCACGGCGGCATTCAACTCGCTTATAACGAAATCACCGTCCCAAGCCTTACCTGGCTTGCCAGCGCTGATGGCGGCGTTGTGGATGGCCTTTTGCGCAGCGGCTAGCAGCTTGGGTGCGGCGACCAACAGCGGTCTTATGACTTCCCACTCCCTCCGCCGCTCTTTGCATTCGGGGTCATCCTTACCCTCGTTTTGCTCCCAATCTTGAAGGAACTGGTCTGCCAGACCGAGCAGGCGGTCGGCGTCTTGGGTGGTGAAAATGTTGGTGCTCATGCCGCCTCCTCTACCTCAGCCTGCTCAGCTTCGAAGTGCATTTGCGCTGTAGCGAGAGTCTTGTCGATATCTCGGAGGTTCAGGTGCTTCTGCAGGTGCAGTAGATCGGCGATGAGATCGCTTACGTCTGTGTCCTCGTATTCATCGTTGGTACGTTCTGGCTCATCTTTCTCGGAAAAGTAGGCCGTCAAGGCAGCCCGAGCGTGATCTAATCGCTCTTCCATTGTCATTGGCATGTTCGTTACTCCGCCCACTGAACCGCCGAGGCGCACGGGAAGCTGAATGCTTCAAGGAACTTCTTGTTGGTCATCCGTTGTTTCTGACTGAGATTTGGCCTTCCCACATTGAGCTGTTCAAATTCTGGTCAATACGTGAAAGACTCTTTGCAATCGATTCGAGGGCTTTGCAGGTACGTGCCTGATATTCAAGGCACATATCTTCGTCGGTCATTCCGATTGGTTTTGGATGGCTAGACATGATTTCTGTACTCCTAGGGTGGTTATATTAAGCACAAGCTCTCGGCTTCTTCCTGAAGCGCTACCTCTTCGTCGCGCAGAGCCGTGAAGCCGTCCGAAAGCTCCGCGCCTGTAAAAGGACCACTATGCACTTGCCGCAATGTTTGCTGAAATTCTTTGACTGATTCGGCAGAGCGCCTCGGTGCAGAGCGAAGGAACTTGGTTCTACGAGTTGTGACTGGCATGATGTTCTCCTATACCCAATCTGTTGCCCCTGATGCCCGAGGCGCGACTGCTTCTGAATGAAGCGAACGAAACATAGCACAGCCATTGGCTGCGTCAAGCGCTAATGGCTAGTCGTCGATTCGCCGCAGCATGGTACTGCGCGGAAAGCTCAATCCCTATCCACTTCCTCCCCACGCGCTGCGCGGCCTCCAGCGTTGAGCCCGAACCCGCGAAGGGGTCGAGCACCGTGCCGCCCGGCGGACAGAATGCCGCGATGAGTGGTTCCAAGGCCTGCAGAGGCTTCTGGGTGGGGTGGAGTTTGTTGCCCGTATATTTCCACGGCAGAACATCCGCGATGACTGCGTCGCAGCGCCACGGGTTGCCCTTAACCAGAAGATGGGCGTTCTCGTGCTTGCTTCGGACGTACCCCGTTGAAGAGGAATAGTCTTTCGTAAATGTGAGGTGGTGTACGGGACGAAAGCCGGCCTCACGATAAGCAGCAAGGAACCGATCTGCTGCCGGCCATCCGTAGAAGGACACTGCGAAGGAGTCATTCTTCAGAACGCGGTACATCTCGGCGAAGGCTGGCTTGAGCCACGCGTCGTTGTCATCGTTTGGAACGCTTCGGCCGTCTCGCGATCGGTAGCGAACTAGATAAGGCGGATCAGTAAGGATGAAATCGACGCTTTCGTCCGTCATCATCGTCATCACGCGTGTGCAGTCTCCATTGATGAGCTTGTTGGGAAGCATGGGCGCTACTCCGCTGGTGCGTTGATGAGAATGCCCTCTTCGGTGCAGGGCACGTCGAGGTCGAAGAGTTCGTCGAGATAGAGGCTGGGGAATTCAGCGTCATCGAGCGGAATGTAGTTGCAGGGAGCCATGGGATTGACCTTTCAATTTGGAGAGAGGAAGGGCGACCCTTCCGGGCCGCCCGAGTTGTTTAGTCTTTCTTCGCCGCACGCGGGCGCTCAAAACTGAGCGTGTACCCATGCTCGATACCGCTCTTGTAGAGGTTGTAGTACCCAGATGAGAAGCTGGGGTCTTCGAAGCTGACCGAGAGGTATTTGCCCTTCTTGCCCTGGCGTTCCCATGCGGCGCCGATTCTGAGGTCGCCCGAGAAGATTTCGAAGGCTGGGGCGTTCTCGTTGGTGCGGTCGAGTACCCGGTGGAATTCGGCCTGGACCTTGAGTGCGAGCGTTTCAATCTTGCCGGTGAAGCCGTTGTCCGTCTTGGTGAAGAATCCGATGTTGTAGGCCATAAACTTTCTCCTTTTCGTTTGAAGACCACCCAATGTGGCCTTTTGTACGGCCCGTTTGCGGAGGTCTGACACGCGGTCAAAAAAAGTTTTGACTTTCAGTGAAAAAAGACAGGCTGTTAGAAAAGTTTTTATTGACCGCATTAGTGGCGGACTGAAGCACACTGCCGGACAAGCTAAAGGCAACCGGGGTGTCTTTGGGTTGAAAAAAAGACTGGCTGGTCAGCGGTCCAAAAACGGAGAATCACGGCGGGGTTAACAGCTATGTGAAAGATGTAGGATGACTCCGGGAGTAATTCGGATGCTGGATTGGATAATGCGGAATAAGGAATGGCTGTTTTCCGGGATCGGCATTGTGGCGGTTACCGCGCTGTTCGGGGTCATACAGAGGATGGGGCGCAAGCATCGTCGTCTGAAAAGCAGCGCAGTTGCTGATCGCTGGAAACCGGTTCGCGAACTTAAGGGACATTGGTCGGGAAGAGCAACGGAACACATGTCCACGCTAGATGTAGCACACATATTCGAGATGACTTGGGATTTTGAAGTCGAAAACCAGTCGATAAAAGGGAAATCAACTGCGCGCGGCGTTATAGACGGCGTCTTGTATGAGGACACGTATAGCTTTGCCGGAACATCGATCAACGAGAGAATTCTACAGATGGATTTTAGGAATGATAAGACACAGGAACTCAATTGTGGCTCACAAATGATTGAGCTCGGTTACGATGGCCGCAGTTTTTCGGGGATTTACGTGGGGTTCATCGCGGGCCGAGCAAAAATCGTCTCAGGGACACTAGAAGCAAGGAAGACCAATTGACCGCACTCCCCGCTGACATGAGCGCTGAGGGAGGTATGCTGCGCGAACGACAGGCAAACGCAGGGCGCAGGCATCGCGATGCGCGGCTTCCTCATCCACCTAAGGGAACCGAAATGAGGAAGCACGAATGACCGAGCACCACGACGCACCAAAAGCCCACGAACCGCATGCCATCCACGAGGAATACACCAAAGGCCCTCACGACCCGAAGGAAATCAACCCCAAGATGGCTTCAGACATCGCCTACTGGTCCAAAGAGTTCGGCGTGACAGGCGACAAGCTCCATGAAGCGATACGCGCGCACGGAACTCACGTCGAGAAAGTCCGCGCGGCCCTCCACAAATCCGCTTAAATGCTTGGCCCCAAAGGGCCTTCTTCCGACCTCAACGGGCGGAAGTCGCTGATTTAATGACAGATAAAATGACACTACCCAAACGGTCTAAAAACGATCAACAATAGTGGGCACTGAACACATGCCGGTTTCCTGACACGAACGGACTCCGGCAAATTTGCGGTTCACTCACCATCCCCGTCATGCCAAGCACAACGTTGCTACACGCGACGTGTCCGACCATCCGGATAACCGGTGGCGTAGACGCGTCGAAATGCCACATCCATCAGACGAAGCTGCCCCGCGACTCCTTCCCACTCCGGAGAATAGGCCTTCAGCCCGACAGTCCAGGTAGTCAAGCTCCGTAGGGAACAACCGCGGATTCTTGCGCCAACGGCGAACCATCAATGGTTTGTCTGCGGCTGACGTGTATTCGGCAGACGATCGCCTTTTGAAAAGTGGGAGGATGTGATGTCGTCGCAGTTGATTCTCGGACGCCGCGCGGCGCCCGCGCGCAAGATTGGTTTTGTTAACGATGCCCCTCAGAAGTCCGGTGAGCTTGTCACCTATTCGGGCGACGGCCACCTGATGACGTTCGCACCTACGGGAACGGGTAAGACGTCCGGTCCGGTTATTTGCAATGCCCTGAAGCATCCCGGCCAGCTCATCGTGATGGATATCAAGGGTGAGATCCACGCCGCGACCGCGAAAGCCCGGCGCGCGATGGGACAGGAAGTGCATGTGCTTGATATGCGTGATCGCGACCCGCTCTCCGGCTCACTGAATCCGCTGGACCTTCTCGCATTAAGCGGGACGGATCACGCGGCAATGGCGCGCGGATTCGCGGCCGAGATCATAGAGCGCACGGGTGAGGAGCGCGACGGATTCTGGAACGATTGGGCCGAGACCATAATCGCCGGCGGAGTAGCGTGGCTACTGGCAGATAAGCCCAAAGAAGCTCGAAGATTGAGCGCGGTGTTCGATTTGTTCAATAAGGAGGATGTGGATTACCAGCTGGCATGCCTGATGGATAAAGATGGAGAGATTGTGAACCGGGCGGCTAGGGCAGCTTTTGGTTCCTACCTCCAACTTCCGGGGATTGCGTAGATGGCACACCCACTACTAAGTGTGGTATGCCCTAATCGGGACTATTTGCGGCATCACTGCTGATTTTTTGCGGGTTTGCGGGGCGTTGGCTTCTGCTTCGCTACATTGCCGAGTAAGGCTTCGTATCGCGCTTCATTCTCTTCGCACCCTAGCTCTTTGGCAGCCGCTTTGAACTTCGCAAGCTGACCTTCGGGCTTTGACGATTTCTTGGTGACCTTCTTCATAAGACTGCGTCCTGTCTGCTTATTGCGCATCAAGCCTTTTGAAACAATCTACATGCGCCATCGACTTCAATACGGAACAGTCGAGAATCTTGCTTGAGCCATCTGGATAAATTCCCACTGAATAACTTTTGCCGTTCGTGCATGTGACGCTCCAGTTCCCAACGCCTGATGCTAATCCCATATTAAATGCCTTCCTGCCGATACAGCCATCACCCGCAGCCTTACCAAGCATCGTAGCCTGTTCCTTCGGTGATAGGTTCAATAAAGAATCATTCACGTTGTTATCCGAGGCCGATGCGACACAACAGGATAGGATTACGCTGGCTGCCACTGCGATTCTAAAGAGTTTCATAATGTCCCTCGTCAAATTGACGGACGCACTATATCCACCCATTGTCACTGAATCAACGGCGCAACTTACGGTGAGCTTTTGGCAAGCAGGTCTCATCCAAAACGAGAACACAAGATTTCTCTTGTGATCGGTTCTCGCAATAATGTATGTTCTCGCTCTTAATGCGAACAGAGAGATGATTATGACCGCACTCACCCCTTCAAACCTACATGCAATGCGCGATGATGCATGGACTGAGCTGGAAGCGAAATACCCCAATGAGCCTGCAATCGCTTTGATTCGAGGCATAGATCAATACCTGGCGGGAGCCGTAATGCCTATCGTCTCCAAAAAAGAGGTATCTGCGAAGAAGAATGCCGTTGTCTCTAAGCGTAAGGACAATATCAGCGAAATCATAGCGGATAGCTCTTTGAAGTTCTTCTCAAAGACCGGCAACCAGCCCATTGAGGCGAGCGATATAGAGACACCCCTGAGGAATATGGGCATACCTTTGCCAGACAATAGGCACGCCGCACGAGTGATGATCGCTACGGCATTTCGCCGCCGCCCAGATCTCTTCAAGAAAATTCCGGGGGAAAAGGCGCGCGATCCATTTAAATGGGTTGCTGCTTGACCACATGGCCTTCTGTACTTTGTTGACTTTCGGGTAGTACAGGGTGGGCCTTAAACAAGAAGCCGCCGCCCACTTACGATGGACGGCGGCTTGACCCGAAAGTCTGGAGGCCGGTGAAGGCCGGACATGATTTTAATCATATCCGGCCTTCTGGGCAAGGAAAAGTTATTGACTATCAATAACCTCCCTTTGAATGCAAACTCAATAAGTTACATTATTTCTTGGGCTGTGAAGTTAGGGCATCGATACGTCAGGCGTTTACCACTGATGCCCTTAAGAAGTGCTTCCATTCTTTCGGAATCTGTCACAGACCGCTCGTTATAGCGGCAGTCGAACTCTGCCAAATACCTCTTCAGATGCTTCGCGCTGCAGTGCTGATAGATACCTTTCATGCCGCGCTTGAAGATACTGAAATAACCCTCAATCGTGTTGGTATGGACACCCCCGCGCACATATTCACCAATGCTGTGTTTCACCACTTCATGCTTTTGGTACATCCTACCAAGCAGCTTGTAATGGAAAGCCTCGTCACTCATGAGCTCCGTATCTGCCTTTAGTTGCTCTCTCATAATGGGTGCTAAGGTTTCCGAATTCACATGCTGGACATGGCTGGAATGAACCTTGCCGCCGCGCTCTACCAGAGCAAACACTCGCTCTTTGGTTAGCTTGCGCTGATCTTTTGGCATACGGTCTTTTTTATGCTTGTTCTTTTCCAGACCGCCGAAATAGGTTTCATCTGCCTCGACAATCGCGCCTTCACCGCCCATCGGCTCAATGTGCAGTTCACGCATGGCTTCACGCAGCCGATGCGCCATGAACCAAGCAGTGTTGTACTGGACTTCGAGAATGCGGTGAAGCTGATGAGCGGAGATGCCTTTTTTGCTCGACGCCATGAGATATGCAGCCTGTAGCCACTTCGTAAGGGGTACATGGCTGGACTCAAACACTGTGCCGACCTTCACTGTGAACTGCTTGCGGCAGGCATAGCATTTCCACAGACCCGGACGGACAGACTTGCCCTTCAGGCGGCCAAGCCGCTCAACGCTTCCGCAATGCGGGCAGGATGGGCCATCATTCCAGACGACGCTTTCAAGGTGCTGGATTGCAGCTTCTTCATTGTGAAATTCGGGGGCGGATAACTTGCTCATATGCCTAAACCTTCGTTATTGGTAGGCAGACACTACATTGTGTGGTTGGGTTTGTCAACTACGTAATCCCCCAACTTCCCGGTGAAAACACGCGCGGCAGCGTGCTGGGAACTCTTCAGACACACTTGAGGCTTTTCGACAGCGATATGATGCGCAGGCTCACGGATACAAGCTCCATGGATGTGGAGGCCTTGGTTACCGGCAAACCGATGAGTCTGTACATCATCGTCCCGCCTCTGCGTTTGACGGCATACCGTCCTGTTTTGCGGTTATGGCTTTCGAACCTGATTTTAGCGATGACGCAACGGCCTGAACCTCCCGAGGAGCGGACGTTGCTGCTCTGCGATGAGGTGGGCAATCTTGGGAGGATCGACGCGCTTCTGACGGCAGCGACGCTGATGCGATCGTGGGGTATGACCCTGTGGTGCTTCTGGCAAAATATCGCGCAACTTCAGATATATGGAGCGCAGGCCAATACGCTTGTCGATAACGCTGGCGTGATACAGACCTTCGGTGCGAGGAACCTGCGCATGGCGCAGGACCTTGCGAACATGGTGGGCGGTGTCTCGGCGGACCAGATCATGGGGCTACGGCCTGATGAGCAGATACTGCTGATTGAAGGCAGGACTACCCGGTGCAAGCAGGCAAGGTACTACAACGACGAATTGTTCAGGGCCGCCCCGACGGAGTGAACCTGTTACGCGGCTTTTCTGGCCTTTGCCCAGCGCCTCTTCTGTGCAGCTGCGATCTTGGCACGAGCTTCGGGTGAGAGTACCCGCTTAACGACAGGCTTAGAGGCGCCGTCAGAACTGGAGCTACGTTTCGTGGTAGTCCCGCTTAATAGTGCTTTGGCTTGTTGTAGGCGCGAAATCTCTGCGTCAAGTTGGGCAATTATCTCAGTAGTCTGCATGTAGAAAGTCTACCTCAGGCGGTACTTCACTGGGATGACTCGTTAAAGATCTTTATTCGCAAAAAAGTACCATGCAGGTAATCAAAGGGTAAGCACTATAGAAAGGGCCCCCGGTACTAACCGAGGGCCATGCGGAAACTCCCTTAACGTCCGCGGTTCTGGGCTTTTAGCTCTGTGATGGCCTGAAATGCCTGGCTCGATAGTTGCGAGACGACTGCAAGGTCAGTCGGGCCGAAGCTCGACGTTTCTTTCCACTCACCTGACTTCTCGTCTTTATAGCTTTTACGGATAGTGGCGTTGTACATATCCCCTTGCTCTCCTGGATTACGCCATACGCTGACTTCGACGCCGCCTTGCTTAAAGGTTTTGACGGGGCGCGCTGAGCCTGAAGATTGTTCGTCATTCGCCGCTTCGGCGCGTTGTGCTTGTGCCATGTGATTCTCCATTGTTGAGGGTTGCAAGCCGCCGGAGTATATCGGCGCGGATTCAACCTGCAAGCGATTTTTAAGTGATACTGACACGCACTAAAGATGAAAACGTTGACTGCTATGATTTGGAGGCGTGAGGTCCTTTTTTTGCGCTGACGGGCAGAACGCGGCACAATGGATTTGGTCGCAGGAAGCTAAACTTTGGTCCATCGATACTACTCACAACGTGCGGGATTGAGTCCGCACCCAGACGGTCTTCCTCTTTCGGAGATCATCAATCTTTTTATTCGCGTTTATAACCAGTTAGGCAATGAGGGATATTTCACCGAGGCGTTTGGATTTGAATGCGTCGATGCTGGCTTCGTACCTGGTACAGTGCTGGATCCTGATCTGGAAATTCTTCTGGCAATGCATAAGCGTAACCTGTGGCCGGTTCATAAACATGCTCCCGATTACAGCGAAGACGACCTGTTCGACACAATAGAGTTCTTATTTCAACATGTATCCAAGCCTATTGATGGGATTCGTCACACTTGGAATGACTGTGGAATGCACTGGAACGCGTTCAATAAATTGGAAGGACAAAAGGAATTTCGCGAGAGAATTAATAAAGTTCTTGAGCATTACGTGCAGAGATTTGAGCTCGTAAGCAACGGCCAAGTGTTACTTAAGGCAGACATTGGATTTGAACGGATCTTTGAGGCGGATTTACCTTCAAAAAATCCCAGCGTGGTAGACCGGGTGACATCAGCGGTACTGCGATTTCGCAGGCATGGGTCTACATTTGATGACCGCAGGCAGGCGGTGCGCGACTTGGCAGATGTTTTGGAATATTTAAGGCCGGAGGTCAAGGCACTTCTGACGTCGAGTGATGAAAAGGATCTCTTCAACCTGGCAAATAATTTCGGGATTCGACATCACAATGACAAACAGAAGACCAGCTACGATGCTCAACTGTGGCTGGGCTGGATGTTTTATTTTTACCTGTCTACCATCCATGTTCTCCTTCGGAAAATGGGACACGCTGGAAAAGGTAAGGGTTGACTCACGCAAAAGGCGTGCTACCTTCGCTCAAAAGTAGGATAATAGTTGCATGGCGACGGAAAACATTCACCTGCCTGACCCGCTGTTGGAGAAGGTCCGGGAGGCTGCCGCAGAGCAGGAAATATCGCCCGATGAGTTCGTGCGCGGTGCCGTCGAGGACCGCCTTAGTCGCTCCGAGTGGACGAAGACCCTCGAATTCGGCCACCGGAACGCACGGGAACGCAGCATCAAGCCCGAAGATGTAGACGCCGAGATTGCCGCAGAACGCGCCGAGCACGGGCGTTAAGTGCTGCGCGTCACCGCCGACAGCAATATCTACATTTCTGCCCTGAACTTTCCGGGGAACCCCGAACGCATTCTTCAGATGGCTAAGGATGGCGAGATTCGACTGGCCATATCGGATGCCATTCTTGATGAAGTGGCTCAAGTCCTTCGCCGGCCGAAGTTCGGTTGGGGACAGGATCGCGTTGCCCGCGCGCTACACCAGATTTCTGCCTTCACTGAGCATGTCGAGCCCAAGCAGCGCATCGATGTCATTACAGAAGACCCCACTGACAACCGTATTTTGGAGTGCGCGGTAGCAAGCGGATCTCAATACCTGGTCACCGGCGACAAGCACCTGCTGAAGCTTGGGCTGTTCAAGGGTGCGAGGATTGTCATGCCTGCAGAATTTCTAGAAATCAGTGCAGTGCATGGTCGGTTGCGCTAAGCTGCTTGATTGGATGGTCTCTAAGAAGGTAAGTATGAGCAAGAGGATCACGCAAGTCGACTACGACGCAGCTTTCAATGCGGGGCGCAAACGAAAGGCGTTGGAGCGCGCGTTAGAGATCCGGAAGTTTGAGATTGAGCTCTATTGGAAAAGGGCGGCTTATTTCTGGACTTTCATTGGAGCAGCATTTGCTGGTTATGCAGCGGTGGAGGCATCGAAGATCGAAATCAAATCCGATCTCACAGTGCCACTCGCTTGTTTAGGTTTCGTATTTTCTTTCGGATGGTTTTGCGTGAACAAGGGCAGCAAACAGTGGCAGGAAAACTGGGAAAACCACGTTGACCTTCTCGAGGATGAAGAAATAGGCCCTCTATATCGCATTGTCCTCATGCGCGATGATCCACAGAGTATGAAAGAATTCATCATTGAAGGCCTAACCGGACCCGCCCCGCTCTCTGTGTCGCGAATTAACCAATTGATCAGCCTATATGTAACTGTTATTTGGTGCTTCTTACTTGTGAGTGCTGTTTCACCTCCCCACCTAAAACCATTTGCACTCGCAAAATATATGCTGGAAATAAGCCTTGCGATAATAACTTGTGGCTCATTTGTTTTCTTAGGGAAAACATCTTTCGAGAAGCATTCGCCGATTGCATTAGAACGTCAGACTGAGATAGTGAAAAATGAGAAGGAAAGTTCCACCTGATAAATGCTGTAAGCTTCACGCTCTGCTTCGCCGTTGCCGTTCGCTTGCAGCTACTGCGTTCTCAGCGGTAAGTTGTGCATAGCGTTGACCATTTTCCTTGGCTTTAGCGCTCAGTTCCATGAGGTGTCGAGCAATCTCGTCTACCCCAAAGTGCCTCTGAGCGCACATCATCGCCCAGAAGAAGTCCGCACGACTGATATCGGGCTTGTTTTCTCCATGCTTCATTGGCGCTCCACGAACGCAGCGCTCATAGTCTGGCCAACTTTTGCTACCGGAAACTCGAAAGGGTGTCGTCGCGGAGACATGGACGGGCTCGGGAGCGGCAACCAGGCCAAGGGCTTCCAGCTGTGCAGGTGTGGCCGTGCGGCCCGGCGCGGAATGGAGGATCTTCACGGTAGGGAAGTCAGGCTCGTATTTGCGTTTGAAATTGGGCGTTCCCGCGACGCGGGTCGCACCGGAGGCCGTGAGGTCTGCCTCAACCCCTTTGCGAAGCCGCCGTGCGAAGTCTTTGGCCTCTCCTGCTGGAAGGTCTGATACCGCGATCCAGGCCTGATGATTGCCGGGACTCGTCTCAAGCGTGAGGCAAGCAACAGGAATGAGGGCTTCCAACTGGTTCGCTTTCAAGTCATCGAGCTGGACGAACGTCATCTTATCGCTGCGCGGCCGCACGATGATGTTTTGTTGTCGTTGCTGCAGGCCGGGGATGAGCTGCGGAAGGGAAGTGCGCAGCTGCCGCGCAGTCTGGGAAGCACGAAAACCACGCTTTTCACCGTCGATGTCGATGAAGGTCACGTCAAAGTCGGTAGCTCCTGAGCCGACGAAAGTGTCGAGCATCTTGTAGGCTTCAGCTAAGTCGAACATGGCATTTGCTCCTTCTGTTTTGGCCTCTCGCCCCGCGCTGGAGGGCAAAACAGAAGGAGTAGCGGGAGCCTGGAGCTCGTTCAACCCTGAAATGGCTTCTGACGAAAGCCCGTTTTCAGGCTTTCGTCCATTCGTGCATTCGTTATTTCGGGCTTTCTGGCTTTCGTGGAATCTGTCTAAGGTGGTGTTGACAGTGCTGGCATACCACTGAGTGCCGCGCGGACTCGGAATGTTCAGACTGTTCAGCCTGAACGCGATCGCCCTGAGAGTCATGGCATCTACCCGCCATTCCACCATGAGGGAAATGATCTCCGGCAACGTCGGGATGATCTGCAGCGCTGCGCGCGCCTTCATTAAGGCTTCTGCAGGACGCGGGTTGCCGAGCTTTATCCCGCGCGCCTTTGCTGCTGCGAGCGCTGCTTTGGTGCGCTGGGATATCATTTCGCGCTCATGCTCCGCGACGGCGGCCAGGATGTGAATCGTGAGGCGATTGGCAGTCGGCATGTCGACGGCGACGAACTCCACGTCGCTATTCATCAGGCCGGAGATGAAGTGGACATTGCGGGAAAGGCGATCCAGCTTTGCGATGATCAGTGTCGCACGGCGCCGGCGGCACTCCGCTATGGCAGCCATCAGCTGCGGACGGTTCGTGTGCTTCTTGCCGGTTTCGACTTCAACGTACTCTGCGACGATAGTGCCGCGGTTCCGGGCGTAGCGCGTGACGGCTTCGCGCTGTGCTTCCATGCCCAAACCGGAGATGCCCTGCTTGTCCGTACTGACTCGGTAATATGCAACCCATTCCTGCACCCTGTCTCCTCTAAACGTCCGATTGAGAGCAGTACAGGAGCAGAAAGTCAGACGCCAGACTTGAACTGCGCGAGATTGTCGCTATAGTTTTTGCCCCCGGTGTGGTCTTACATGGCCTCGGATGACTTGCGCGCCTTAGCCTCGAAATAAACCCTCTCTGCGGCTCATTGGCCTATTTACGTGAGTGGCAATTCGGTCAAAGATCAGATCGAGGTAATCCATCATGCGCTTGCGTTCCATCTTTGCTTCTGCGTTAGCTTCTCTCCTTACATGCGGCTTTCTCCAGGCCCAGACTTCCGCCGTTACGCTGAAAGAGTGTGAATACGGCACGCGGTGCGTAGGGAATTGGACGATCAACGGAACAACCGGCACCGCCGCCTGGGATACCGGCGGCACTTCTGAGTTGATGGTGAAACGATTCGACTCATCCGAAGTGTTGATTCTCCGCTACGATGTCGAACATCCTGCGATTAGTGCCGTGTACCTGGGCGCGGTCCACGGCAACAGGATCGAAGGTGACGTTGTCTGGAAGTGGGTCGGGCAATGGAACAACAAACCCCTACCCGGCAAATGGTCCGCGACGATCCTTAGCGGAACTGTACCTGATGGGCCTTCTGCAGCAGTCCGCTCTGCCAAACAGCTTCCAGGTGTGATGTACTTTTGCGGAACGAGCTGCATGACCCTGAAACTGGATAATAATGGGCATTACGTGGCGACAGCCGACAATGGTGTGAAAATGCGCGATGGAAGCGCCATGACCAGCACATGGACTGTCGAACATTTCAGTCCTGAGTCGGTGATTTTCAACCGTGTGGACTCAAACGGCTTCGCGTGCATTTACGCGGGACAGATCGCCAAGGAGGGCAATGGCGTGATGAACATGACCATGAATGGAAAACTCGCCCCAGCGCTTCGACTCATCTGGGGGCCGGTTCCGAGTTGGATACTAGGCGGAAGTGACGGGAAGGATCAAGGCAGTGCCGTTGCGCCTCAGAACGGCTCTGAGGCACAGCCGCAATAGCCGTGTTTATTGAGGTCAAAATATTCCCTCTGGGCTATAGACAATCTCGGGGCTTGGATCAAAGATAAGGAGCAAGAAAAGAGGATCGCCATGAAGGCTACCTCGTACCTCTTCGGCGTGTTGCTCCTTAGCGGCGCTTCGGCGACTGCATCAGCGCAGGCAACTGCACCCCAGAGCTCAAGCACGGCTGAGGCACTCCCGCCTGTTATGCATTTCTGCGCACTTAACTGCATGACGCTGACGCTGAACAACGGAAAGTACGTCACCCTGAACGAAGATGGTGTGACATTAGCCGCAGTCTGGAGAGTCGAAAGCTTTTCAACAGAGTCGGTCATTATTCATCGAAATGACGTAACAGGATTTAGTGCGGTCTTCAAAGGTCAGATTTCGTCCGATGGCGGACGGCTTATCAATGTGACGATGAACGACGCACCCGCGCCCGGCACGATCTTTACTTGGGGCAATGCGCTTAACTCTATACCGGGCAGCAACGCAGAGAGGGATCACACGCCCACTCGGTCTCTTGCATCGGGCACTGCGCCATCTCCATCAGGGGACGACGCAGCGCAGGTCAGAAGCATGTTGGCGGCAATACCATCAAAAAACTACGATAATCTGGCGGATTATCTTACCGACGCGAAACCGGGAGACAATTTTCTCGATGTGCCCCAAGAGATATCACAGTGTGGAGGAGGAGCGTGCCCGCAGGGCGGTGGCCTTCAAGGAGTGTGGGCATTCAGCGGCCACATGGGTGAAGGTCAGGGTGAGGACGGGATGACCTGGAGGCTGGGTGTTTTTCATTACGGCGCCGACTATGTGGAGATTCGAGGTCTCACCCTGAGCGGTCGGCTGATTGGCATGTGGACATCCTACAGAGGGGTGGTGAAAGGTGACCGCATTGACGGGGTGATCACGTGGCACTGGAATGACGAGGTAAGTACAGAGGTGTGGTCTGCGACGATCACAAAGCCCGCGCCAAAAGATCCGGAAGCTGCAATGTGGAAGTCTGATTGCGCTCCATGGTCGGGTTTTCCCCAGGCCGATCCGAAATATCCTTTAAAGGCCGTTGAACACTTTTATGATGTCAGCGACTACGAAGAAGCTTTATGCTGGGCGAAAACGGCAGCGATTCGGGATGATAACCCGAAAGGCGCAGAAGAAACTGCTGTTTTGTACGCCCGCATCGGAAGCATGGAAAAGGCCCGTTATTGGGAGCGCATCGCAGCTTTGCGCGGTAGTCCCCTACCACCTGATTTTAGGATTGATGTTGCGGAGTTCCATAAGCAGAAATCATGGTATGACGACTGGATTACCCCAGCTCCTTTAACTGAATGGAGTGAGGAGAACTACCATGATCAGTGCGTCAAAACCCGCGATAATCCACATCCAGGAGGAGGACTGGACTGCTATGCACATAAGCCGTCAGGCGAATTGTATTCTCATTTCCATTATGGTGAATGGAGCACTGACTTGTACGAGCAAAGGTGCGTCACTGCCAGTGACCAACTAAAGATGATCTGGAGCGTCGAGTGCGCTCGACATCTGCCATCGGGCAAGTTGCGGTAGTAGACATTCTTTGGCGAAGGCGAGGGCTTTGTTGACTGCGGTCATATCGGGGCGGCCTTCAAAACAACGTCATCTGATTGCTCCGGCCCTTCAACTTTTCAAGGTGTTCGATCATCTTCTCCGCGATGATCGGCTCAGTATGCGGTCGCGTCCCCTTCCAATCACGAACGCCAGCGAAACGCTTAATGAGTTCGTTATAGCCAGCTTCGATGGCAGCATCCCGCGATAGATAGGCTCTATGGTCCCCCACGCCAGGCGCGCTGCTTCCGCCTCCACTCGGATACTGGTGACTCGTGGACATTGCATATCGGCCACTAGGAGTTTGGGCGAGCCGCACCTCCGCCTTCCACTGCTTCTGTCCCTCAAGGATGCTGAGACGCTCGGTCGTCTCCAGAACCCCGTTTTCATTGTGCGGCGGGTCGCCCCATAGTGCTGCCATCTCCCGAATCATGGCCGGATGGTGACCGTACTCGGGATAGCGCGAGCGGATTTCCTCCTGTTGTTCGGTTAGGTCTGTGACGTTTGGCGAGGTCACGCTGCTCTCATCCGCAACACGCTTGGAAAGCCGGTGGGGTGGTGCTGTTCGGTCATATGAGAGTGGCCTGCTGGGGCATGTGGGGTTGTGGAACGAATAGACTCGGCTGAGCATAGGCATCTCTGACGCGCTGGCAAGCAATGTCGAAATAGTTTTCATCAACCTCGATGCCTATGGCCTGGCGTTGAAACCTTACGCACGCTATCAGCGTGGTGCCGGAGCCCATGAACGGGTCAAGGATGGTTTCACCGGCATCGGTGAAGTCCCATATCAGCGCATTCATCAGTTGGAGCGGCTTTTGTGTAGTGTGAAGCCGCTTCTGAGCATGGCTTCGGTTGATCTCTATGGGCACTTCCCAAATGGCTTGCTTACCGCCGCCATTCCATCGCTTTCTACCTTTCGGGTGAGCGATGGTGATGGTTTCGAATGCTACAGCGGGTCTGTCACCGGTAAATTGAGGGGTGCCATTGAGCTTGCGCCATATGCCTGTCCGCACATAATCCAGTCCGCGCCTTTGAAATCCCCGGCGCCATAAGTGGCACGATTCGAGATCTGAGAATGTGAGAATCCAACGTCTGGAAAGTTCTGCGAAGAGGCGTGCGCATGCTAGGCATATGGGGCAATAACGAAGGTGATATAGGAAATATTGACTCTTTGAGATAAGCTCATTTTGCAATCCGGGGCTGCCCACGGACTCAATTGATAAGGAGAAGACAAAATAATGACGACAAAAAAGGCTGCGGCAAAGAAGGCGCCAGCGAAGAAAGCCGCGAAAAAAGCTGCTGCAAAGAAAATGAGCAGGAAAGCATCATATAAGGGTGCGGGGCCCGGTCGTTGAAATGGACGCGCAATCGCCAGTTCCTTCAGTACGGTCATTGTGGGACCCCAAGAATGCAAGGGGAATTCACGAATCTCCAACCGCCGCACTCAAGGATGTATGCGGTGCATTTAATGATTGGAGCAAGGGTCTTACTGATACCAGTCTCCAAATGTGTTTCGGCTTGGTCGCTGCCAACTGGCTTGTGTTTGGCTCGGTGAAGGGAATTCTTCATTACAAGTTGGCGATGGCCTCTTTGTGTTTGGTGCTTCTTTCGCTCGCTTGCAATTTGCTTGGTGCCTACCTGATGAGTGAATGGTTCAGGTTGAGGGTCGAGTATGCCGAGAAGGATGACGCCCGATGGGATTCGGAATATCGTAGGTATGCCGGCATCGGGCACGCATGGCCCTACACTAATACCATCGAGTGCGCCACGAAGGTTTTGCGTTTTCTCAAGATGATGTTGCCATTGGTGAGCGGGGTGTGTCTCATCGTTGCCGCGATCAGAACCTAGATTATTGAACATCACCCTATACCCGAAACCGATCAATTTTTTCCCTCAGCGCCTCGGTCTCCAAGGTGGATTCCGTCAGGATCATAGCGACATACCGGCAGCCAGCATCCCATGCATCGAACGCTGCCTGGGTGTCCCTGTCGGCATAGCGGCGATCGGGAGCGGGAACCACGGCGGGGGCAATGTTGTAGCCGTGTGCGACGGCCCAGGCTTCAAAGGGGGATGGGACGAGAGCGATCATGTTGCATCAAACTTGAGGTGACCACGCTTAAGACGTACCCGCCGAAATGGGAAGGCCAACTCATCCTCGCCTGCCGCAAATGCCAGAAGAAGCTGAAAGGCGATTCCGAGCTGACAGCGCTCGCAAAGCTGAAGAAGACGGTCAAGCGGCACAACAAGAAACACCCGGAACAAGTGCTTTACCTTCTCAACGTGCCGTGCATGGATCTTTGCCCGAAGGGTGGCGTGACGGTCTGCAATCCTGCTGAGGTTCCGAATCGTCTGTCGATCCTCCGTGATGAGGATGACATCAGCCGACTGTGTTGTAATCCCGATCCGCGTGCCTAGGAACCAAGTGAGTCGGCTCTTCTTGCCCGAAGACTTCGGAGCAGGTATAGCGGCATCAGCCATAACGCAGTTCTTTCATCTATGCGTGGTGGTCAGGGCGGCATCGCATCACCACAATGCGGTGTCGTCCGCTCTTTATGGCATCGTCCGGTCGTTCTGGCAAGCGAAATGAACATCAATGGATGAGGCATTAGGGCCTAGCGGGGTGCGATAATCGAAGCCGTGCCCGAGAAGAAGAAATCCGCATCAATTTCAGCTGCGGAAAGAAAGAAGAAGCGCGACGATCGGGTCGCTGCGATATCGCTTCACCGAGTTCCCCAGACTGAGCAGAGATATGTCAGGGCATTAAACCAGGCATTGGTCGCGGGTGAGCTGTACGACGTGGTCTTACTTTGCGCCAATGCCAGTAAATTCATGCCGCTGGCGGCTCTTCTACGTAGCCTGATCGACACGTGCGTCTTGGGAATATGGTTCCTTAAATACGCAAACGATGTCGAGATCGCTGGGAGTGTGGCCCACCTGTCAATACCGGAAATGGTGAAGATGCGATTCATCAGTAAGGATCAGAATGCGTTTGCTTTCATGTTTGAGCCTGTCAAGGGAACCGATCATGAGTTTTATCGTGACGTATTACATCCTTCAATCCATGGCGATGGACTGCACATAGCAATGAGGCTTAGGGACGACGAAGCAACGAAGACTTGGGTTCACAAATGCTTGTTTCATTCGAGTCAAGTCTATATTCACCTTACGTTGCAATTTGCCGAGAGCGGCCTTGTGCCTGCTAATCTTCATGATTATTTCCAGAAAGAGAGCCTGAAGTCCCTTCAGAACATGGAAGCATTGCTTAAACATCCGATGTGGCAGGGCACGTCTGAACAGCTTTTCTGAATGACTGATACGTCCTCGATATCAAATCAGGTAAATCGGAACTTGGAGAATGAAGCATGGCAAATAGATACGGTGAAGCAGCGCTCATAGCGGCCCGAGATTCCGCCGGCACCAGCCCGGCAAGGCGATGGCAGAGTGCGATGGAGAAAGTCTATCCGACCAGCGTGTCCGCTCAGAAGAAAGGCTGCCCGCGCGGAGCCTTCCTCGGCTTGTGCGAAGAGGGCCTTGTGAAGGGCATTCCTCCCGGCGACTATACGACCTCAAAGGACAACAAGGCATATGCGGTGCAGGCAGCCATGTTGCTGACCGAGGGAACTCGGAAATGGTCTATAAGCGAGCTATGGCGGGCGGTATCGCCTGATCCTGAGAAGGCGCACAACAGCCAGATGGATGTCGTGCTCGCGCTATGGAAGAACGGGCTGATCGTGCGAAAGCTGCAGTAACCCTAAGCGGCGTTTCTCCCGCGGATCAACAGTTGCCTTCCAAGATGAATATCTGCTCACTCATGTGGGTTCGATCTATTCCTTGACGGCTTCCCTGAGCAAGGTGGACGGCAAAATCACGGTATACCTCTCGGTTTTCAATTAGCATGTATGCGCGTAAACGGAGGAGCTTTCTATTGAGTGATTGATCCGGGGTGCCAGCGCTAAACCAGCGTTGCGCCATATTGGGTTCGATAGAAGCCGAGAATGTCAAAGTCTCAATTAATGAGCAATCCGCAGATCCAAACAGGGTCCCCACCTGATTGAACGTCTCTATGCGCGTGAGTGTCACCAGAGGGTCTTTCAACGTGAATCTCAGGTTCAGAGGGTCATTCATTCTGTCATTGGCGTTGACGGAAATGGAGACCCTCTGCGCCCTGGAAACCAACAAATCATAACTGTGTTGATCATTTAGACGCTCGTTCACGCTGGCGATATGAGATTGAACCTTTTCCAAGCGTTCGGATGTCTTGGCAGTATTGCTTTCGACTCGCTCCAAATCCTTTTTAGTGGGAGCCTTCCATGCGAACCATGCGGCGGCCACGGCCGCAAGGGCACCGATTGCGCCAACGGCTAGACCAGCAACAGCGATTGTGTCCATGAGAAATTGTAAGACACGGGTGAGCCAATGACACTGCAAGGGGGGCAGTTGATGTGACCATGCCCTAACATTGGCTTGATAAGCCTATCTGTGTTTTTAAATCGTATGGTAGCGGATCGGCTTGTCCTGCATCTCCGATATCGCATGCAGCCATCCGGTGAACTGGCTCCCATCCGGGTTAAGGGATTCGGCACGTGCCTGGCTGGCGGAGAGGATCGCTATGGCGCAGGGTGCAGGCAGGGCATTCATATGCGGAGTTCCTGCTGCAGGGTCTGCGGCGTTCGGCGCGCGGGTTTCTCCGTCAGCGCCTCCTTCCGCCGCAAGTCATCGGGCCACAGGATCTTCCCGCTCTCCTCGTACTTGGCCTTTGCCACCTTCGCATCCCGCAGCGTGCGGTATTCCGCTTTGAACCGGGAATGCCAGCGCACCGTCCTGATCTTGGTATTCCTGCTGAAGAATTGGCAGAAATGCCCGGTGACCTCGGCGCGGAAGCGTGGGGTGTCAGTCATCCGGTGGGCTCCTCGTTGTTAGCTTGGGGCTTGATTGAAAATCTGGGCTCTTCGGTCATGAGCAAATCCTGCAGAGCTTAGGCGCAAAGGTACTGCATGCCGTGCTAGAATTCGCTCCTTCTTTCATAGGAGAGTGCGGGATGGACATAAGTAAATTGCTAGAGGATGCCAAAGACGAACCCGCGGGTGTCTTGGCTCGCTCAGCGGATGGTCGCCTGTTTTTCATTCCCGATACGGATGCCGATCGTTTTGCGATACAGGATTCGGGTCTGTATAGGGCCTTCGTCGCGGCTAGGGGTGGCACATCTTCTGGAGAGGCGGCGTCTTTGTATCCGTGCGATATGGCTGCCGACTGGCTTGCTTCCCATAGTCCCCGCAGCGCGAAATGGCGAAGGATATGTACAGAGTTCTTCGACAATTGTTGACGCTTGGCCTTTGTTATCACGCCGATTCTCCCCGCTGCGCTATGGCATAGAGCCCACCCAGCACCGCCCGGTAGCCCTCCTGCATGTTCAGGACGTACTGGTTGCCTTTCGGAGATGATTCCTCCGCAGCATGCAGCTTTTCGGTGATCAGCCTGCGCGCCGTGGTGGGATCGACCAGATTCTCCCGGATGATGCGGGCCGAGATTTCGAGGGCGGACGCGTAGGCGTTGGTCATGTTGCCGATGTCTCCCAGGCACTGATGCACTCCGGCACGATAGGCCGTACGAGTTCACGCATCGCGTCGGCGTAGACGCGGATTTCATGTTGGGCGTGCGAGTCGCAGCGGAGCGTCAAGAATTTCAGAAGGTTCAGCAGATTCGCCGTGCAGAACATGTGGCTATAGGTCGCCACTGGGAGAACGGAGCGCGCCACTTCGCGGGCCACGCCAGCTTCCAAAGCATTCCGATAAACAATGAATGACGTCTCGTAAGAGTTTTGAACCTGAGAGCGCAGAATGTCTGCTGTTTCAGCGTCGATAAAGCCTTCACTGCCTTGCTTGCTCTTCGTCGACTGCGCTCGGAAATCAGGCATATAAATTTCCTGCGGTAGTTCCCGGTAGCGGGCGCTCAATTCGTTGTACGAGAACGTCCGATGCCGGTGCCACTGGCGGAAGACGAAGATCGGAGCCTTTACTTCAAATGTAAAAGTGACAGCCTCGAATGGTGTTGTGTGCTTGTTTTTCCAGAGGTATTTGATGAGGCGCTTGTCGGATCCCTGGTCTTCTCCGGTCCGCCACGCCGCGTCATAAGAGACGCGTGCAGCGCGCACAATGGATAGATCATTACCCATCCAGTCAACGAGCCGGACGTACCCATGATCGAGGACGCGTATCTTTTGCGGGTCGACGAAAGTTTTAGGATTGTCCAGAGGCTGCATTTTCTTTCTCCTGTTTCTGTATTTCGCGGTTGATGTACCAAGCAGCCTTTTTGAGATCTTGAAGGGACGGCGCAGCATCTTTTAGCCCGGCCCGCCAGAGGTATTTCATGGCGTTCCCGACATTGAAAGACATGTGCTCGACAACCTGAATGCACTCCACACCGGATGGGTGGCTGTTGTAGTGTTTGGGATGGTTTACTGCTTCGCTCACGGTGATGCTCTACTGCTGGGTGTTAACGGGAAGGCGGAGGGGCCGCTTTAAGCGGCCGCCCCTTCGGGTTTCGCGGTCTTCTCGAACAACTTCTTGGAGGAAGCTCCGGCAGCTTGGTCTTCTACCGGAGGAAGGTTAATACCAAGATCCTGAATCTTCTTCACATCCAGAGCCATTCCATGTGCGCGCATCGCTTCTACCACCATTACGCCCGAAGAACCAAAGAACACGGCGGGGCGCTCTTCTTGAGGATGTCCCGCCAATATCGCAAAGAATTGCTCGAAGGCCACCTTAGTGCCTGGATGCGTATTGAGATTGTGCTTATTGATATCGAAGTCAGGCGGCGCGACGGGTTTCGGTTCAGTGGGTTTGATCTCGGCTGCGACCGCCGGTTTGTTTTCTTCAGTCTCCGCCTTAGGCTCAGTCTTTGCCTTTAGCTTCTCCTTGACGGCATCGGTCTTGCTGACAGGGGCGGCTTTTTCGTCCGCAAAAACCTCGTCAACCGTGGTATCCCCTTCCTTGAGCGCTGTGGCTATGCCACGAAGGACGACGAGATGATCGAGGGTGATTTCTTCGACGCCCTTAACTCCCAGCTTCTTGAAGACCATTTCAGCCGTTGCGCCAAACTTCTGAAGGTGTTCCAAAGCCTTTGCGCGGCGATTGGCGAGTGTCGTTGCGTCGCCCACGACTACCCGGCGTGCCTCTTCGTAGATGGGGCTCCATAGGGCTTTAGGAATGACCTTGGTGATGGCATTGCGTAAGGCGATGGAGCTTGCGGCATTGCCGGTGACGCCCACCATGTCATCGGAATACTTATTCCCGTTGCTCTTGGTGATGCGACGCCGCACTTCGTATGCAATCAGCGTGTTGCTCTGAAGGTCATGGCACACGCCCTGGGCGGTAATGAAGCGGCTGTCTTCATTGACGATGCGCGCGCCGGCATGGGTATGTCCCCATGCGTGAAGAATCAGCTCGGCAAAGCGCGCGCTTGGGCCTTCGATGGTTTTGCCATCACGCGGAAGGGCGTAAATGCAATCGTCGGCAACATCTTCATTTAGCGTCACCAGCTCCATTGCGGTATTGATGAATTGCTTTATCGAGCGAGGGTATTTCTTCGCGGTAGCAATTTTGACATCGTACTCTGCTCTTGTAACTAGCTCTGAGAGCGCCGTATCGACGTTTTGGATCTGGACTTCATGTTGGTCTGGGTGGGCCATTTAGACTTCTCCGTTAATAAGGAACCGCCGGTTCGGTGCGCTTTGGGTCATGTACTGGGCGTACAGTGCCGGTTGCTCGGTTTGGAAGCGCTTTATATCCATTCGGCGGCTTCCGTTGACCGACTTCCAAGACACGGCCGTAGCATTCCCGACGATGAGGGAATCGCGGTCGCGCATGAATAGCTTGATGTCGTCTATGAGTTTCTTTTCGCGTGCTTCCAGCGGCTTAAGCGCAGCGCGTGTTTCGATAAGCTCGCGATATAGAGCGGCCGTGGCATCATCGGCCACGATGGGATTAGAAATGGATTGCCGGTAGAGTCGCTCCACTTCTTCGCCGGTCGTGGGTTCGGGCGGTTCCCGGTTTTCTACCCGCTTCCAGAACAGCGCGAGTGTTTCGACGAGCATCCCGGCAAGCTCGGTATCCAAAACAATCGGGTAGCGCCTGAAATCATCAAGCGTTATAAGGACGGCTACGTCACCCTCAGTCACGCTCGTGACTACCATCTGGTGGGTGATTTGTATTAGATACTCGGTGGGGATTTCGTCTGTACCCTCTTCTCCCCATTCGTGGGCGACGTACTTTCCGGCGGTCTTCGCTTCTACAGGGCGGCCATCATCGGCCCTCGCCGCGTCCAGTGTGGCGAACATGAAGGGATATTCACGGGACGTAATCTGGGAAGGATTTCGCCTTACCGGGCCATGTTCCTCTTCATACATCGAAAGAACGATAGGCTCCAGCAGTCGGCCACGCTTGGCTTGGGGAGAGTCTGGACGGGGGGCGGTGTGGTCTTTTACCTTGTCGATATAAACATCGAGCTGGCTTTTGTATCTGGAAAGCCCAAGAATAGCCGCAGATTCACTTGCGCCGACGCCTCGTTTGCGGTTGGCATGCCACTCAGGAGAGCCAGGCAGTGGCGGCGATAAGGTAAGGGCGGTTGCCATTTACGGAGCCCTCCCGAATTCACTCGTCAAATGAACCAGACTCCGCTTCATCCTCGGCCGCAGGAGCGACAACCGTGTGTCGGCGTCATCCAGCTCCATTTGGAAGAACATGAGCACTTGCGGGTCGCTTTCAGCCAGGCGCTCGAGTTCCTTAAGGACATTGCCAAGCTGTTCTACGGTGATGAAGGCGCGGTCATCGGCGGTGAGTCTGGAGGGAATGGGGCAGGGGATTGTCATGCC
>Ga0210388_10000761_pt1 | contig 25733 bp, 17 predicted proteins | sample IncBWC19OmetaG_FD_155485 | JGI IMG/M metagenome (GOLD analysis project Ga0210388, IMG submission 155485) | Forest soil microbial communities from Barre Woods Harvard Forest LTER site, Petersham, Massachusetts, United States - Inc-BW-C-19-O ...
GTGGTGACATAGGCAAAGTTTGCAGGAGCGCCGCCCAGGCAGGTGCGTTCAGGCAGCAAGTCCCACAACACTTCCCCCAGCCCCACCACTTTCTTTTTCATCGTTCCGTTTCCTGGCGGCGCTCGTTCTGAAAAACTTCCCGGTGATTCCGACCGGGAGCGAGGGGGGACGATAGAACATCGAAAAAACCGTATCAGAAAATCTGGGGGAGCCGTTGGCTCCCCCAGGTTGGTTCGTGGTGATCGGCCGCGATTAGAAGGTAACTCGGAAGCCGAACTGCAACTGCCGCATCATGCTGTCGGCCTGCAGGCTGTTGATGATTCCCGCTCCGCCGCAATCGATGCAGGTGTTGCCCGGAAGGGCGTAAACCGGATGATTGAACACGTTGAAGAACTCCGCCTGGAACTGAGCCTTAACCGACTCCGTGATGGTGAAGTTCTTGAAGATGGACATGTCGGACATGAACTCGCCCGGCCCGGTAAACTGATTGCGCCGGACGTTACCGAACGTCGCAACCTGCGGACGAAGGAAAGGCCCGCTTTGCGCGCCATTTGTCGCCAGTTCAGGTACTGGTGTGAAATAGACGACTTGCCGGGTGATCGGGTCAAAGTGGCCCGCCGACATCTGGTAGCCTCCGTCCAAACTCGGACGGCACGGCCCGGTATCGCGGTCCGCGTTGCAATCCGCATAGCTGGGCGAGAACGGCAAGCCACTGCCGATGATCATGGTGGCATTCCATTGCCATCCGCCCAGAATCATGTCGGCTCCGCGGCCCAAGTTGCCCAGGAAGTGCTTGCCCTTACCGAAAGGCAATTCGTACAGCGAGGTCAGAATCAACACAGCGTCACGATTGAAGTCTTGCCGTCCCCAGCCTTGCGTGAGATCGGGCTGGTAGCTGCCGTCGTTGTCGTATGCCTTGGAATAGGTGAAAGATCCGTTTAACGTCAGCCCAGCTGAGGTCCGCTGGTCCACTTTGATCTGCAGGGCGTTGTAAGAGTTGGTCCCATCGTCACCGTTGTAGCCGAAACCCTGTCCGGAACAGCAGACCACGTTCGTGGTCACGCCGTTCTGGTCGGTGTACGGAGTGGTAAAGGCTGTGTTGTAGGGCGAACGCTGGTTGTAGCTGAGAGTGCCAAACCCCACCACGGTGGCCTGGTTCGCGTTATACGAGTTGCCGTCCCCTTTGAACACATGGCTTCCGTGGTTGCCTACGTAGCTGACTTCCAGACTCGTCTTGTTGGTGATCTGGCGCTGCACAGTAGCATTCCACGCATCTACCGTAGGCGGCACGACTTTATCCGGCCGAATGTGCGGCGATACGTTGCCCTGCGGCCCGAACAGCGGAAGAATTCCGTTGGCGGGGATCACGGGGAACTGGTTCGGCGTCGGTCCGCAAATTGTCGGATCGTAAGGCGACGGCAAACATGTTCCCGTGAAGTTGAATGCGGGAGTCTTGTTGTCGTTCGTCGGCGAGGTCAATTGTTCGTTGGCCAGAACCGGCAGGTTCTGGGTCACGGTGTGACCGAACAGCGACCCGAAGACGCCGATATCGAAGCTGCGCCCGTAGCCCATCCGGACGACCGTCTTAGGATTGATTTCGTACGCGATTCCCAGTCGGGGGGCGAACTGCTTCCAGTCGTCCGCCGTATTTCCATTGTTGCTGACGTGTCCGTAGCCTGCAACTTGAATCACGCCCTCTGGCAGTTCCGCGAAACCACCCGCGCCCTTGGCGTTCACATGCTCCGGAGTGTAGAACTCCCAGCGCAGGCCGTAGTTCACCGTCAGTTTCTGGGTTGCGCGCCAGGTGTCCTGCCCATAGAAGAAGTAGCGGTTCTGTGTCTCGATCGCGGTCTGTTCCGTGCTCGAACCAACGTAGCGGTTGAACGAGGTCACCTCGCCGAACAGGAACGTAGCCAAGTCCAGGCCTCCGGCATTGTTGTCCGACGTACCGAGGTGGCTGAAGTTCAGGATGCCGGTGCGGTTCGCGTCCGACGGCACGCGCAGGTTGGTAGCGTGGCGCAAATCGATGCCGAACTTGTACTGGTGATTGCCCTTCAGCTTCGTCCAGTTGTTGACGAACTGCTCGCCCTGTTCTTTTTCGGTCAGCGGGCAGTTGCAGCGGCTGATGTTGAGACCCTCGCCGATGCCGTTGTTGCCCGTGTTGTTGACTCCGATGGTCTGTTCAAACACCAGAGCCGGCAGTCCGCCAGTAGAAGGATCAGAAGTGTTCAACCCGGGAAGCCCGAGGTTGGTCGCTCCGGCTACGTTCGCGTCGTACTTCGTGGAGTGCGGATTGTAGCGGAAGTATCCGAACCGGAAGTCGGTCAGCAAAGTACTGCTTAACGTGTAATTGAAGCCGCTGGCCAAACTGTAGTTGTTGATGACCGACTGTCCCGCCAGTCCAAGAGGCCCAAGACCGGGGCCTCCAATCTCGGTGCCGAAAATCGGCGGTCCAGAGAGTTTGAAGTGGGCGTGGGTATAGCGGCCAAAAATCTGCAGCTTCTGGTTTACCGAATAGTCGATGCGGGTCACGTACTGGTAGTCGTTAAAGCTGCCGCTTCCACTGCCCGTGTAATTGTCGACCGTGCCATTGTTGATGCCGGTGGCATTGGGCGCAGGGAGCAACGACAGGATATGTTCGGCCACGCCACTCGGATCGTACTGTTGCAGGACGCTCATCGGAATCTGGTTGTCGGCGTACATGGTCCGTGATCCCTGCGGATCGTACGGGTTGAAGACCTGCCCGCTGGTGCCGCTGAGACCAGCGCCCAAGTAGTCGCTCAGGTCGCAGGTTGTGCTTCCAGGAGCAAGACATGTGTTGCGAACCGTCGCGGTCGGCACCGTCACTTCGATCGTCTGACCCTGAGTTCGCCGCGTTCCTTCGTAGTTTCCGAAGAAGAACAATTTGTTCCGGATAATCGGTCCACCCACCGCTCCGCCGAACTGTTTCCAGTTGTTCGGGGACGGCGAACCGGTAAACGGGTTGACTGCCGGATCGACCGGATCCAGATCGTAGAAATAGCCGCTGCCATGGAAGGCATTGCTGCCGGACTTGGTCTGCGCCGTCATGATTCCGCCCAGCGCCTTACCGAACTCGGCATCATAATTCTGGGTTGTGATCTTGGTCTCGGTCACGGAGTCCAGACTTGGGTTCACGATGATAATGCCCAGAATCGGATCCTGATTGTCGGTACCGTCCAGTTCATATCCGGTGCCGCTGAAGTGCTGGCCGTTCACAAAAATCTGTTTACTGCCCTGGGGATTCTCCGTGGCTGCGTGGCCCCAGCCCTCAATCACCTGGGTTCCAGGAGTGAGGAGTTCCAGGCTCTGGAAGTTCCGGTTGAATACAGGAAGTTCTTCCAATTGCTTGCCGGTGAACTCGGTGGAAACATCGGCGCGGTCGGTCTTGAGCTGCGGAGCTTCGCTGGTTACCTCTACGGTTTCGGAGGACCCGCCAACCTGAAACTGGCCGTCGACACGAACCCCGGCGTCAGCTTGCACTAGAATGTCTTTGAATTCGAGGATCTTGAATCCTTGCGCCTCGATCCGCACCGTGTAGGTGTCTGGGATCAAGTGCGTAACCGAATAGTTGCCACTCTCGTTGCTGGTGGCCTCGGTGGTCACGTTTTTGGTCTGGCTGGTGACTGAGATCTTGGCGCCATTCACTGCCGCGCCAGAAGGGTCGGAGACGGAGCCGAGAACGCTGCCGTAAACGGCCTGACCCAATGCGGTCGGTACCCAAAGGCTGCACAGTAGACCCAACAGTGCTACACCGCCCCAAACTGACCTTTTCATGAACTTCCTCCTAGAACTTTGCCAAAACAGGTTGTGCCCCGGAAATGCAGAAGGGAGACTTGATGTGAGACTGTGCAGTCGTAATACAAAACAATTAGCTGGATTAAGTTTCACTAGGTTTGATACCGTTACGGGTGTAAAGTGCCACTGTTGCAGTAAGTTGCACAGCTCTGTTACCTCCCTGTTATATGGCTGTGACGCACACTTTCGCGATTGGCCGGGAGCAATGCTTCCAACAAGTAGATAGACTTATTAATAGTCATAGCCTGCACACATCGGAATCGCTGTGCAAGCTGCTCCGCTACCTGGCCGAACACTCCCTCGATCACCCCGGCGTTTCGCTGAAGGAATACCAGATCGCCACCGAGGTGTTGGGGCGACCTGCAGGCTTCGATCCCCAGAGTGATTCCACGGTCCGAGTGCAGGCCGGGCGCCTCCGCGTAAAGCTGGCCGAGTTCTATGCGCAAGAAGGTCCGGACGACGCCATTGTGGTTGAGCTTCCCAAGGGCTCATACGCGCTCACATTCCATTTGCGACCCGGCAAAAATGGCTCTCCCTTGCCTGGCCCGACCTTCGCTCTGCCGCAAAAAGAGGAAAAAAAGGAAGATGTCGGCCGGTGGACTCGCCCCTGGGCCGTGGCGGTCCTGCTGCTCTCCGTTTCGCTGGCCGTGTGTGTCGTTGCCATCGGCGTCCTGCTGTGGCAACGCTCACGAATGCAGCCGGCGACGATCCAGCCCGTCGGGCCTTCATTTCAGATTTTCTGGGATGGCTTCGTGACCAGCCCGCAGCAACCTTGGGTGATCTTCAGCAACGGCAGTTTTGTCGGGCGTCCGGAAACCGGTATGCGTTACTTCAATTCCAAGTCCGACACTCAAGCCTTCATCCTCGACCACTACACCGGAGTCGGCGAGGTACTGGCGATCCACCAGTTGGACCGAATCTTCGCGCTCTTCAACCGCCCGATTCGCGTGAAGCGCGGAGCGCTGTTTTCCCTCGACGACGCCAAGAACAACGACCTGATCTTCGTCGGCTCGCCCTCGGAAAATCTTACCCTGCTCGATATTCCTGGCACTCAGGAATTCGTCTTCCAGCGTCTCGATACCGGTCCGCGCAAGGGAGACCTCGCCGTCCTCAACGTTCATCCTCAGGGCAGCGAGCCGAAATTATTTCTCGCGACGCCTGCGAACCAGCCAACCACGGAAGACTATGCCGTCGTGAGCCTGCTGCCCGGCCTCGACCCGTCGCGCTCCATTCTGATCCTCGCCGGAAACTCCACTTTCGGAACCCAGGCTGCCGTCGAATACGTTTGCCGGGAGGACTCGGTCAAAGAATTATTGCAGCGCCTGAACGTTTCCAAGCTCGGCGACCTGAAGCCGTTCGAGGCCCTGCTGCACGTGAAGATCGTTCACGGAGTGCCGGTCATGACCGACCTGGTGGCCGTCCGCCATCGTGGCAACTAAAGTCGACAACTAAGAATGGCAATCGCGCTACTGCCCAGGTGGCGTCAAATGTGGATCCAATTCCATCGCCCGCTGAAATTCTTTCTTCGCCTCGTCCTTCTGCCCCTTCTGACTCAGCGCCCGTCCTAATTCATAATGCGCAGCCGCGTAGGCCGGTTCTGATTGGATGGCCGAGCGAAACTGCGCAATCGCGCCCTCGAGATCGCCCACCGTCAGCAATCTCTTCCCGGAATTCGTGGCGAAGGTCGCCGCCTGCAGGTTGTTGCTAGAAGCCGCGATTCGGGCTCCCGCTCGCGCTTCTTCGGCCGCACCCGCCGCATCGCCCAACTGGCGCAGCACCGCCGCCAGCGTCGTGTGCGCTCCGGCAAATTCCGGCTGCAGCCGAATGGCCTCTCGCAGTTCCCCTGCGGCCTCCGGAAGTTTCCCTTGCTGCTTGAAAACCGTGCCCAAGGTGTAATGCGCTTCCGCGTAATTTGGCTGACCCTGGATCGCTTTCTGCAATTCTCCCGCCGCCTTATCGAATTCTCCCTTTTGCCAGAACAGAACTCCCAAAGTGTAGTGCGCATCCGCCAGGTCGGGCTGCAGTGTGATCGCGTTCTGAAATTCAGGAATCGCCTGCTCGAGCTGGTCTTTCAGTTTGTACGCCAAACCCAGGTTGTAATGCAGTGATGCGTCATTCGGCGCGAGCTTGATTCCGGCGTTCAATTCGGTGATGGCCGCATCAAAATCCGATCGCTGCATATATGCCAACGCCAGATTCCCGTGCAGTGTACCGTCCTCCGGACGCAATCGGATCGCAGTCTGAAAATTCGCAATCGAACTCGTGGCGTCGCCTTTCTGAATGAGGGCCAAGCCGAGCTTGTTGTAGGCCTCTGCATCCTGCGGTTGCAGCTTGACTGCTTCTCCAAACGCCGCTACTGCACATTCCGAGTCCCCAGCGTGCCGGCACGCCAGTCCCAGCTCAATCTGCAAATCGAACCACTCCGGCTTCGATGCCGCCGCCTTGCGCAGCTCTTGAAGCGCGTCCGCACTCTTGGATTGCGCGCTCAGAGTCTTGGCCAGATAGTCGTGCGCAACCGCATCCTGTGGCGCCAGTTCAATCGCCTTCCCCAATTCACCGGCCGCTTCATCGAACTGCTTCAATTGCCAATAAACCACGCCCAGATGAAAATGCGCCGGTTCCAGATTGGTCTGCAAACGTACCGCTTCCTTGAAGGCGGCTTCCGCATCAGCCAACTGATTCTGCTGCGCCAGTACCGATCCCAGATCGTCCTGCAGTTCAGGCCGCTGCGGAGCCAGTTCCACGGCCCTCCGCATCTCGGCCAGCGCCTCGTCCGGCACTCCTCGCTGGCTAAGCATTCTTCCCAGGATGCGATGCGCCTCGGGGTTCGTCGGAGCAGCCTTCACCGCTGCGCGCGCTTCCTGCTCAGCTTCTGCTGCTTTGCCTTGCTGCACCAGCACGCCGGCCAGGGTAAGGCGCGCCTCGGCAAATCCTGGCCTCACTTTGATCGCGACCCTCAGATGCGCGACCGCAGCATCCAAATCTCCCTGCTGCGCCAACACCCAACCCAAAGCCGACTGCGCTTCGGCATCATTTGGATTCAGCCTCACCGCTTTCTCAAATTCGGCCCGCGCCCGCACCATGTCGCGATCCTTGATCGCCTCTTGCCCGCCCTGCATCGCCACCCGCTCCGCAGATTTTCCGGTTGACGCCGTCTGCCCCGGCGCGGCAACTGTGACCGCGAAGACGGCGCACGCAATAGCAATGAAGGATGCGAGCTTAAAGTGCGGAGGAGTCACGTTGGGTGGAGATTGTCGCAATCTTTCCTCGCATTATATCCAACGAGCGAGACGCCACCGGCACGGCCAAATGCAGAAAAGGCGCACCTTCGTAGACCAAGGCAGCCTTCGTGATTTAAGCTTCTTCGCGGCAACGCCACGTCTTAGCACTCGGAACCCAATGCCCCTTTCCCGGCGATCGTTCCTGCAACTCTTCGGCGCAGCCTCACTGGCTCCGTTGAGCCCCCGCCTTTCCTGGTCCGATACCGGTCTGGATACTGCCGCACTCTGCCGCAAACTCGCCGCCGATCCGCTTCGTCCCCAGTATCACCTCGTTCCAGATCACAACTGGATGAACGATCCCAACGGTCCCATCTTTTACCGCGGCCGCTACCATATGTTTCATCAATACAATCCGCAAGGCGCCGTCTGGGGCAACATGAACTGGGCGCACGCCACCAGCCCAGATATGATTCACTGGCAGCACGAGCCGATCGCGATTTCACCGACCCCCGGCGGCCCAGACGGCGACGGCGTTTTCAGTGGCAGCGCCGTTCTCGATCAAGGCACGCCCACCATGATCTACACCGGCGTAGCCCGACCCGCTGCCGACTCCAGAGCTACTCTGCGCGATGGAGTTCATACCTGGCGGGAAACGCAATGCCTCGCCATGGCTCAGGACGACGACCTCCGCACCTGGAAGAAACTGGCCGAGCCGGTCATTGCCACTCCGCCGTCCGGCCTTGAAGTCACTGGATTCCGCGATCCTTACGTGTGGCGCGAAGGCAATTCCTGGATGCTCACGCTTGGCTCCGGCATCCATGGCAGGGGTGGCATGGTCCTCCTCTACACCTCGGACGATTTGCGACATTGGACCTACCTGCATCCTCTGGTCGAGGGGACAGGCAACGGAAAACAATCCGCAAACGCAGTCGACACCGGCGACATGTGGGAGTGCCCTGACTTCTTTCCGCTCGGCAACAAGCATGTGCTGCTGGTCTCGACCGTGGGAAAGGTGTTGTGGAAGGTGGGCACCTATGCCAACCAGCGCTTCACTCCCGAGAAAGAAGGCGTCGTCGATTGGGGATCGTACTACGCCGCCAAGACCATGCTCGATCGCGACGGCAACCGCATTCTGTGGGGATGGATCAGGGAAACCCGGCCCGACGCTGAGCTCACCGCAGCTGGCTGGGCCGGAGCCATGTCGCTTCCGCGCGTGCTCTCGTTAAATTCTGCGAACGAACTGCAAACGAGTGTCGCCCCGGTGGCCGAGAATCTTCGTGGCGACCACACCGGGACCACTCGCCAAACCAGCGCCGCTGCCCGCCAGAAAACTCTCGATGCTCTGCGCATTCAAGATCTGTCCGCGGAACTCGATCTTGAGCTGCAGCCCAGGGCCGATGAATTCTCTCTTCACCTGCACTCCGAAGACGGCATAGACTTCGCCACTATTTCCTGTGCCAATCGATCGGACCGGAACGAACTGCGCATAAATTCCGTCGCCGCTCCGCTCGCCGGGCCCGCCGGATCGTCTGTCCGGCTGCGCCTGTTCCTCGATGGATCCGTGCTGGAAGTTTTTGCCAACGAGACCACTGCGCTGACCGCGCGTATCTATCAAGTTCCATCCAGTCCGCTGCGGTTGAAGCTCGAAGGCGCAGAACTCGCGACTCTCGACTCCTGGCAAATGACGTCAATCTCAAAGGATCGACTCACGGGATCCCTGTGCTCTTAGCGAAGAGTATCCGCCCATTCCTGGCAAAAAAGAAATCTCAGTAATTTCCGTCCCCCGCCTGCGTGCTCTCAATCTTTCCACTCACCACCGACAATGAGTACGCCGTCCCCCCGTCGCCGGTCCACGATGTCAAATCGAAATGCCCACCCGACTTCACTCGGTAAACACTGATATTTCTAAACGTCAGCGCGACGCCGCTCTGGCAAACTTCCGGAGCCTGCGTCGGACGCATGAAGTAAGCGCCTTTGCCTGTGCCCACGACCGTCCCTTTTCCGTCCGCCTCCACCAACACTGCAGATTTTTCATCGATCGCCACTTCCCGCGGCGACGAACTCCATCCATCTTTCATAATGCGCGCCAGGAATCCCAGCGAGCGTCCCAGGCGGTCGCGCTTGGCGAAGTGTGAATCCGTAATCAGATTCTCCAGATGCGGGACCTTCAGAAAATCCTTCACCAGGGTGACGCGGAAGAAATACGGATCAGGCAGCACATCCGTGGAAGCCAGGTCTTTGTCGTCCGGCTTATCTTTCATGCAGCCGTAAACAAATTCTCCCTGCACTGCCAATCCCGCGCTGGTTCCGCCGATAGGCTTTCCCGCCGCGATATTTTCATTGATCGCCTTTTCCACCGGCGTCCCCTGCCAGCCGCGAACATAGTTCGACTGATCGCCACCGGCGATAAAGACAACTTCAGCCTTGCGGATGATCTCCGCCACCGCCGGCTCCAGCGCCGCTTCGCGGCTCGGAATAATCAACGTCGCCACCGAGTTCGCCTTGCACAGCCCGTTGACCCACGAGTTGTAGTCATCGTCGCCGGTCGCCCGCAGGACGAGAAAATCCCCGCCGTTGCCCTTGTTGCAGAGCCAGCGAAAAGCCTCGTCCAGATCGGTGCCTCCGCCCATCATGGCAATGCCGGCCGTGGGCGTAGTCTGAACGTCGTCTTTATTTCCGATGCGAAAGTATTTGTAGGAATCCGCTGCCTGCGCAAGGCCCGCGCCGCAAATTACTGAAAGGAGAACCGCTACCCACAGAAGCCCGTTTTTGGTCACGCCAAAACTATAACCGATCTTGCTCCCGCTAGAGTTTGTCTTTGCCCTTACCGAACCGGAGGCCGCTACCAATCGTTCGAAACGCGCCGGAGACTCCGGATAATTCTTCTTCGACGGTTGTGAAAGTCACAATTCCGACCAAACCTGCCGACCCGGTATAAATCTGCGTCTGCACCACGGATCGTCCATCTTTTGATTTGTACTTGACCGCCAGCCGCTGTGCCTCATCGACTTCCGGAAATGTAAAACGGTCCGGTCCTTGAATGTTCGGTTCGGGCAGCACGTGCTGCATCACCACGATCTGATTGGCGATATATTTTTGCAAGTCCATGCCCTCGGGCAGCTTCTCCTCAGTGACGACGACCGTGCTGGGGAATACTCGCTGGCCCGCTCGCCGCACTCCATGGTCCGGCAGAATTTCCCATTCCGCCGGGATCGCTCCCACCAGCCAGCTTCCGATTTTCAGTGGAGCCACCATAATCTGCCTGCCAATTCGCGTTACGTCCGCCGAAACGCGTTGTCGACTCGTTCCCTCACTGGCACGGTCTGCACTGTGGTGGCGGAAACAATCGTTTGCTGTCCGTGCGCGCTCTTCAGGCGAAACGCTTTCGGGTTATCCGGAAACGCCTGTAACTCCATAGCCGCCGTCTTCCAGAAACATCCCAGATAAAGTTCTACCCGGCGCACGGCGTGCTCTTTGTATTTCGCTCCCTCAAAGTCAGGCGTGTACTGGCTGCGATCGGTCAGTGGCAACTTGAGGCTGAAGCGGACTTTTCTTTCCTGTCCCGGCAAGGTCTGACTCAGTGGCGGAATAAAGACGCGATTAATATCCACGCCCTCAGGCTCCGGCGGGTTCACGCGCTTGAGCGCGACGGAATCTCCCTGAACGCTGATGTAGAGTTGCCCATCGAGGCTCGGCCATTCTGCGTCGGCGGGCAGGCCGGACGCTCCGTCGTAGGCCACCAGCGGCCAATTCCCGCTATTCTTCACCGCATAAGCTACGCGCAATATGCCGTCAACCACCTTGCACTCGACCGAGATGGCAACATCCATGTGTTTGGTCCCTTTCGCCAGCGGGACGCAGCATGCCAGCGTGGCCCCGCACAACATGCTCCCAAAGGAGCGCCTAGTGATTGGGGCGGCCATTGGGCGGCGCCGAAATAAGCTTGTCGGTTTCGTTTCCACTCGAGTCCGTGTTCGTATCATGCCATTGGCCGCCGCTGTCCTGGTAAACGTCGCGAGTGATGGAGTCGTGATCCGGCCGGTTACTTTGCCCGGCATCGTCCTGCATGGTTTTTTCCGTTATGTCGTCGTCATCGTGACCATTCACGCCGATGGTCTGCGATTCCTCTTCGTTGCCGTACGGCGAAGGCTGTTTGTTGCCGGCGAGATTATTCCCCTGTCCGTTGTGCAGGCCATGAATCATCTCATGCCCCAGAGTCTGGTCGGGAGGCATGGTCTGGGTCGTGCCGTCGGCAGCTTTGTATTCCGACGTGTCCGACGGGTTGTAGAGGATCGTCGAATCGGAGCCGTCGCCATGCGTCCCATCCTTCTTGGCATACGCCCCTTTGCTTTCGGCATGCGTGAAGCCGTTATTCTGCTGCGTGCCCGGCGGGATCGGCTTAATCGTGATGTGCTTGCCGGTTTTTTCGTAGGCGGCCAGCCAGCGCTTACCCGTCGGCGTCGCCAGAAACGTATTCAGGTCGGCAATGGTGTATGCCTGATACGCGGGCGATCCTTGAATCGTAATCTGACTGTTGTACTGGGTTTCGACGTTTCCGTTGGCGTCGAGAGTAGCTTTTGGATAGCCGGCCAGAAAGTTCTTCAGACCGGCAAACATCCCGCCCATCATCAGGCTGACCATGCCCGCGGACCCCACCATGCCAACCATCACCGTGGGCGAGCCATTCACCAGCACATCCGGAGGACCGACACAGATCAGCATGTCGGTCACGCGCGACTGCGGCACTCCACCGACCATCACCGTGAACGACCCAAGAACAAACGGTCCGCCGACGTGAGGAACGAGAACCGTCACCATCGGACACACATGCATGTCCCCGATGCGTGCCGCCGGGAGGAAATCCATCATCACGGTCGGACAACCGACGACTACAAGGCCGCCATGTGCGGTCGGATCAGTGAGTCGCGCTGCGGGAAATCCTCCCATGACTGAGTCGTCTTTCTCCTGTGATTAGAATCTGGAGCGAACTATTCTCGGCCGTCCTATTTATACGGATCGTCCGACTTGCCTGGGTCAGTCGGATCATCGGGATCGGTTGGAGCCGTCAGACTGCCGGCAGTCCCTGGGATTGCGGCGCCTCCGCTGTTGATCATGACCATCGGCTGGCCCGAGATGAATATTCCCCCCGGACCGATCGTGATAAACCCGCCTGAGGCCTTCAGCGTGATCGCCATTCCCGCTTCCAGAACCAGATTCATGCCTGCCTTGATGTAAACGTCCATGCCCGCATCCATGGCGTAGTTCATGCCGACTTTCTCGGCCAGGTTCATCCCGACATCCAGCGAACCAGCCATCTCGATCTTTTCATTCAAATTCTGCTGGACGTGATTATTCTGGTCGCCTTCGACCTTCTGCTTCTGGTCCCCCTTCACGTGCAGGTTCATCGCACCTTCGATGAATTCCTTCTGATCGGCTTTCACGTGCAGGTGCTTGTTCACCTTGATCAATTCTTTCTGATCATTTTCCACGGTCAGCAACCGGTCGTGGCCCACGGTCTCGACCGAATCGGCCTCGACGGTTTCCATCTTCAGTTTCTCGGCATGAATCAGAAAGTGTTCACTGCCCTTCTTGTCTTCAAATCGAATCTCGTTGTAGGTTCCAGCGCTGCCTCCCTTAGTGCTGCGCGATTTGATACCGCTCTGCGTCTGATTGTCCGGCAGCCCATACGGAGGCTTCTGGTCCGCGTTGTAGACCCGACCAACAATGATGGGCTGATCCGGATCGCCATGCAGGAAATCGACGATCACTTCCTGTCCGACGCGCGGAATGTGAATCGCACCCCATTGAGCGCCGGCCCATAACTGCGCAACCCGCACCCAGCACGAGCTGTTTTCATCCTTCTGGCCCTGTCGATCCCAGAAGAATTGCACCTTCACCCGCCCATAAATATCGGTCCAAATTTCTTCGCCGGACTTGCCCACCACTACGGCCGTCTGTGGCCCCTGCATCGCCGGCTTGGGCGAAATTCTTGGCGGACGAAATTTAACCTGTTGGTCGAGGCACACGAACGAATTGTTGTAAGCCACCCCTCCCACCGCTCCTGACACGTACGCCGGACTCTGCACCGCGGAATGCCGCACCGACGAGAACACGTACTTCCCGTTTACGCTGGCTGGATGATTCTTGAGCGTGAAAGTCGCTCCAGCGGTAAAGTTCGGGCAGTTCGACGAACCATGGCTGACCGCGCCGGGCGCTTCTTCCTCTTCCATGCGCAGCCCGACGACAGTTCTACCTTCCGGCTCGATATTGCCGAGACGTTCCCCGGTCTTGTTGAAACGCTTGGCGTAATTGCCCGGATAATCAAACATCTCACGCCCCCTGTTTGAGGCCAGCGTCGAGATGGTCGGCTCCGGACATTCCAGTTCCTTGGCGGGGACTTCAAAGTGGTAATCGCGCAGGGTGTACCTTCCGGGCCGCACCTCCTGCTCAATTTGCCAGGCCGTCACGGTCTGCCCGTAGCGATCGTCCATGTCGGTAACGAACGGCACCGAACTTGTCCCCGGCACATCTTGATACGCGCTCGGCGCATCCGCCATCACTAGCGTGTGCTTTCCTTCTTCATGCTCAAAGTAAAAGAAGATGCCTTCTTCTTCCATCAGGCGGCTTACAAAATTCAGGTGCGTTTCGTGATATTGGGTGCAGTAGTCCCACTTCGTATATGCCCGCGAAAGCGAAAACTTGTAGTCCTGAAATGAAAGTTTGTCGAACACCGCTTTCACAATGTCAGGCACCGTCATGTTCTGAAAGATCCGGCAGTCCGAATCGCGCGACAAAAACCACAGCCACGGCACCAGGACCGCCCGGTAATAAGAGAACTTCCCGTCTCTTCCGCCCTGTCCAAAACTGGCGATCTGGCCATTGATGAAACGGAGCCTACCGTCCGCCAGCGTGATACCAATCGTCACGTTCTTCCCGACAATTGAGTCGAAGCCCAGAATCGTTGGCTTGGTCTCCGTCGTCGTCTCTTCATGGGCGAGGCTCAGCTCGAAGTGGAAGAGTTTCGAAATGCCCTCCTCGCCGTGAAAATCCACGAGGAGAAGAAAATCGTCTCCCAGAGGAGTCGTGATCTTGAGGAGATGTTCTTCTTGTGTGATCGCCATAGTCTGTACCGCTGCTCAAATTCAGTATTCGATCAGTGAAAGTTTTATATCCGGATCTTAGTCGGTCAAGGCTTGAGCACGACCATCAGAAAAGCCTTTTGAAATTCCGCCATGGTCAGCGCCGGATTCTTGTGGTCGTTGGTGCTCGAAAGATCGTGGCAGTTATACAACTGCACCTTGCCGTTCGGCAGCATGCCTTTCACTGCGTAGTCGTGATGTTTGTAGATCGGGAGTGGATCGATCTTCTCCTGCTCGCTCCGCGACGCAGCGATCGTCGGCACCTGGTTGGCCCGGGCAAAGACTTGCGCCAAATGCGCCGCTGTCCACGGATGCGGCCCTCGTTCATCCGGCTGGACCACGCTGGGATCGACCACCCACTGCGCTCCAGTTCCGGCAATATCGTTCATCACTTCGAGCGGGTCCAAACCTTTGCCTCCGCCATCCAGCGAGGAATAGCCCCTGAGCAACGGATTCGGATTCGTATCTTTTTTGAAAGCGTACGCTTTCTCGAGCACGCTGACCCAACTCGGCGTCTCTCCCGGAGAGTGCGCATACATCACTTCCGGCGGGCCCATCGTCTGCGGCGGGCGTGGCAGCCGATAAACCAGCGGGCTCGCCAGAATCGGCCCCGATCCCGGGAACGTGACTTTGAAGTAATAATTAAAGCTCGGAACCGGAGGCGGCGCAGGAAACACCGGAGTGTACGTGGGCTGCTGCCCGGTTATTTTCACGATCATGCCCTTGAGCACACTCGGCCGCGTTATCGCCATCGCCGCCAGCACCGCGGTCACCGGGCAATTGCCGATCATGCCCTGCAGCACGTCGGTGTGCACCAGGGGCGCTGTTCCAAGAAAGGCGTCACTCACGATCGTGGGATGGTAGGCGGTAACGGAATCAATCGGACGGGGCTTGGGCTCGGGAAGAACAACCGTCACGGGGTTCGGCTGCGGAAGATTGGACGCAACTTGAAACAATCCGCTGAGCACGGCCAGATTCATCGGCGAATCGCCCAACGGTCCCGGTAATGGCATCGATCCAAGCTCCTTGCAATATCAATTGCACGTGCCGGGCGAAAAACGCGATTCCTCCTCAGTCGTCCGCCCGTTATTGGTAAGTGAATGCGCCGTCTGCGCCAATTCCCACATGAATCGAATTCAGCTTCGCCCCCTCGGCCATGCGGCCCAGAATCTGCCGCGAAATATCCGGCAGTAGCGAGTTGGTCAGAATGTTATCCACGTTGCGCGCACCGCTCTCGACTTCAGTACAGCGCTTGGCCACTTCTTCGATCAGCTTGTCGTCGTAGGTCAGGCTGATCTTGTGGTTCTCCTGCACGCGGCGTTGAATCTTGCCCAGCTTGAGGATAATGATCTTTTTCAACGCCTCATCCCGTACCGGATAATACGGAACGACAACCATGCGTCCCAGGAACGCTGGCTTGAAAATCTTATTCAGTTCCGGCCTCATCGCCGTCACCAGCGCCGGCGGACTCGGTGCCGTCTCGGGATCGGCGCACAACTTCATCATCTGATCTGTGCAGGCATTCGAAGTCAGAATAATGATGTTGTTCTTGAAATCGATCTGGCGACCTTCGCCGTCCTCCATCATTCCTTTGTCGAACACCTGATAGAAAAGTTCCAGCACGTCGGGATGCGCCTTCTCCACTTCGTCCAGCAGCACCACCGAATACGGCCGCCGCCGCACCGCCTCGGTCAGCACTCCGCCTTCGCCGTAACCCACATATCCCGGAGGCGATCCCTTGAGCGTCGACACCGTATGCGATTCCTGGAACTCCGACATATTGATCGTTATCAGATTATGTTCACCGCCATAGAGCTGGTCTGAAAGCGCCAAGGCGGTTTCCGTCTTGCCCACGCCGCTCGGCCCCACCAGCATGAACACGCCCACCGGCTTGTTCGGATCATCCAGACTCGCCCGCGACGTTTCAATGCGCTGGCTGATGATTTCCAGCGCGTACGGCTGCCCGATCACGCGATTGCCCAGCAGCTTCTGCAGATTCAGGATGGTCGCAATCTCATCCTTCATCATCTTGCCGACCGGAATCCCGGTCCAGCCTGAGATCACTTCCCCAACAATGTGCGCATCGACGCAAACGCGGATCAGCCCCGCTTCGCCCTGCAGAGCAGAAAGCTGATTCTCTAAATCGCGCAGCTGGGTACGCAGTTCCTCCGGCTTGAGGCTCGGTGCAGCCGGAACTGCCGGAGCCGCGGGCGCAGCCGCAGCTCCGTCTCCTGCCGCCGCGGGCGCTGGAGCCGTATCGCCTTCCAGTTTCGCCCGGATGTCGCGAATTTTCGTGACCAGGTCTTTTTCTTTGGTCCAGCGATCGCGCATCGCAGTCAGTCGGCCCTGCACATCTGCCTTCTGCTTGCTGATGATCTCCAATCGCTCGGCGTGGTCGACTCCGACCGCGACCTCGCGGTTCAGAACGCGTTCCTGCACTTCCAGATCATCCAACTGACGCACCGCATCTTCGATTGCTGCCGGCGTAGCGTTCTGTCCCAGCGAGAGTCTCGCGCAAGCCGTGTCCAACACGCTCACTGCTTTGTCGGGAAGCTGCCGCCCCGCCAGATAGCGGTTCGACAAGCGAACTCCTGCAGCCACCGCCTCATCGAGAATACGAACCTTGTGATGTTTCTCCAGCGATCCGACAATGCCGCGCATCATCACCATGCACTGCGTTTCGGTCGGCTCTTCCACTTTGACCACCTGGAAGCGCCGCGCCAGCGCCGGATCCTTTTCAAAATATTTCTTATATTCCGACCATGTCGTTGCCGCAATCGTGCGCAGCTCGCCACGCGCCAGCGCCGGCTTCAACAGGTTGGCGGCATCATTCTGTCCAGCTTGTCCGCCGGCTCCAATCATGGTGTGCGCTTCGTCGATAAAAAGAATGATCGGAATCGGCGACGCCTTTACTTCTTCGATCAATCCTTTGAGTCGATTCTCGAACTCACCCTTCACGCCCGCCCCCGCTTGCAGCAACGCCAGGTCGAGGGTGCGAATCATCACATTCTTCAGCGGCGGAGGCACATCTCCCTGCGCCACGCGCAGCGCGAATCCTTCCACCACTGCCGTCTTTCCCACCCCAGCTTCGCCGGTAAGAATAGGATTGTTCTGCCGCCGCCGCGTCAGGATGTCGATCACCTGCCGAATTTCAAAATCCCTGCCCAGAACCGGATCGATCTTTCCTGCCTTCGCGTTCTCGGTAAGGTTCACCGTAAACTGGTCAAGGTTCGGAGTCTTCCCGCCCGCTGCCCGCGTCGCTGGAGTCGCCGGTCCAGCACTCTCAGTCGAAGCCGGAAGCGCTTCTTCGTGCGATGTCGCGACGATGGCCAGGAAATCTTTCTTCAAAGTATCCGGCTCGATCTTCTGCAACTCACGGCTGGTCTCGCGCACCAGGCGGCGCAGTTCGTCATCCGACACCAACGCAAGAATCGTGAAGCCGGTGCGAATCTGCCCGGCATTGAAGTCGATCGATCCCAGCGTCCACGCCGTCACCAGCATCTTGAGTATGGTCGGGCTGATGGCCGGGGTGCGCGCGTTGCCCGACTTGAGTTTGTCGAGGCTGCGCGTCAGCTCCGACGCGAGCCGCGACTTGTCGACTTCGAAATGGCGCGCGATGCTGGCAAAATCGTTGTCCGACGAGTCCAGCAGCTTCATCAGATAGTGCTCAACCTCGATGTCGTAGTGCGTGCGCGACAGGCACAGGCCGGCGGCCGCTTCCAATGCGGAGCGTGCCGGATCATTCAATTTTCCAATCAGCGATTTAAGATTTGGCCCCACGGTGCCTCCGCTCAAAGACTCAGAATTGTGTCGCCCGGATTGTGATCCAGCGGAACCGACTTCAACCAGGAAATCCAGCCCAGCCTGGGGGCCGCAGCGTCTTCGCCACCGACCTCACACTTCGGCACTTCGTCCCTCTGCAAAACCAGCTTCACTTCAAAATCCAGTTCATCATTCGAGAAGAACCGGACCAGCGCCTTCAACGGCTCAAACGCCGAACCGCCTGGAAGAAATGTACTGTACTTCTCCAGGGTCAGCGGACCGATCCGGATTCCGACGCGCGATTGCTGATCCCAAATCTCGTCTCCCACCACCACACCCGCGCCCAGCTTTTCCGAATCGCTGTCTTCATCCGCCATGCTGCATTGCGACGACGGGTCTAGACGGTACCATGCTCCCGCAAATTGCTCAACTTCGACAGGCACTTCGAAATACCCGCCCAGAATGGCCTCCAGCGCCTCGGCCGATCGAGTCTGCGAACCCACCAGCGCCGCATAATGCAACAACGCCGAATCGGGCACTGCCTGACGATTCGTGAGTCCCGGCGTGCCCAGTCCGATCAGATCGAGCAGATGATGCGTAAAAATATCGTCGCCGCGATAGTAGGTCGCCGGAAACCGGTACTTCTCCCACGCACGATAAAAAAATGAAATGATTCGATGGTTGAAGATATCGAGGAAGGCTTCGAGCGCAGGATCCTTCGCCCGATTCCGTTCCAGAATCAATTCCGTGTAGCAGTATGGCAGCACTCCACTGGGACCCGTCAGTCCCATGAAGTTCACCTTCATCTGCGGGGGCCCATCTGCTGGATCTTCAATCGACTGAATCTGGCTCGCCGGAAATGAGAGAGTATTGTTAACGCGAAATTGCACCGCTTCATCTTCCGGATTGGAAAACTGCCCCACTGCCTGCCGGTCATTGAACCGCAACCGCTGCAGCAGGGCAACGGCTTGAAAGAATTCGAACGAGCAGGCATCGTCGCGCAGCGCCTGCTCCATGGACGCTTCGTCAATCGAAGATTCGTTCGGTGCGGACCCGCTCATCGGAGTCTCGCCCGCCGGAGAATCCGTCATACCAGAATCCTCCGTCCCGCTCGCGGCTTCCACTCGTGCAGAAATTCTTTCCTCTGTGAGGTAGACACCGCCAACTGCACAAAACTGTTGAGCGACGCGCTCAGGCCTAGAAACCGTTCCACCACGCTGGCGAACAAAAACGCTCCCCCACCTACAAACTGATCCTCATCCAGTTCCATCTCGACGCGAATGCCGCGCGCGAACGTGGTGCCGTTATCGGAACGCACCGGCGCAAAGTGCCGACTGCTCTGCAGCTTCACAACGCTGTCGATCACATTCTGCGAATAAGCCGAGCGCCCAATGTCATACATCCTCAATATCTGCTGGAACGCATCTTTCCCTTCCTCGACCAGCGAAAGATAATTGAGCGAGAGATGGGAAATCAGCCGCCACAGTGCGCTCTTGCCCGTCGGCGGCCGCACCGCCACTGTCGGCTTGCGAAGCGCAACAATTCGTTTCAACGCGGACGCTCCTTCCAATTCAAAATCGCCGTCGTCCGAGCCGAAGGGCAACCGCGCCGGCAAGTCCCGATTCGTGCAGGTCGTCTGCACCGAAAGAATATTTCCATCCGGAGTCATCGGCCGCATCGAGAGATCCACCAGCGACAAAAACATTTCCGTACCTTCATCATTGGGCCGGGCCGAGGGACGCCGGCGCGCGGTCCAGAAGCATTTTTGCTCGTTCGCCGCTGTCGAATGCCGCAACGAATAAAACGGCTCGAACGTGGTCGTCTCCTGCGTGGTCGTGTCGATGCAGTTCACTTCGTCCACGGAATAGATTTCCGTCGCGTAGGGCCGGCGCACATCCGGTGTGATGGGATATTCGTATCTCCGCTGCGTCAGCCGGATCGGCTCCGACACCTGCGAAAACAGATTTACCACCGGCGTGCAGCCCAGCCGAAATGTCTTCTTCGAAAGCTCCAGTTCAAGCCGTTGCCGGCGCTCGTCGCCTTCAATGTCTCCGAGGAGAAATATAAATTCGACAGCCGTGTCGAAACCCGCCTGCCATACGGCCTCCAGCCCGGTCAGGTCCACAAAGAAAAACTTCTCGGGAAATGTGAAGTACTCCATCAGCATCCGGTGGCCGGTAAAAGACCGATCCGAATACGGCACCATGCCTTCGTCTTTCCCGAATCCCACCGCGTGCAGCGCCGAGGCCGGAAGCGTAATCGGATGCACTTTCGATCCCGGACTTGGATCGCGCACCAGAATCCGGTTGAGCCGTGTGAACAGCAGCTCATACAGCGTGTTGATCAGGCCGCCTTCACCGTCCAGATAAAAACGCAGCCGATCGATCTTCAATTCCTTCAGGTTCACGTCCGGCGCGCAATTCAATTCCAGCCGGATCGCCGCCGAAGAGTCCACTGTTTTGACCGGAGGCGATAACCGGCTCGGCGCTTTCCATTCGGCATTGGTCAGCGTCACCGGCCACAGCGTGGTGTCGTAGCAGGTACGAAACGTGCACGGCGCTCCGCCCACCGGACGCGAATGCAACACCGAGCCGCGCGCAATCGGCAGCGCCGTGCTCAGCTTGCCTTTTTCCGGGTCCGGTTGAAACTCCACAATCGACATCGAAGGAATCGGCCGCACCAGCTGCGGGTACACCACCGTCAACAGTGCTTCGCTGATCTCCGGAAATTCGTCGTCGATCTTGAGGTGGACTCGCGCCGCCAGAAAGGCGAACGCCTCCAGCATTCTTTCGACATGCGGGTCTTCACACTTCGTCGGCTCAAGAACCAGGCGCGACGCGACTTTTGGATTCTTCTCCGCAAACTGCACCGCCGTCTTGCGCAGGTAATCCAGCTCGCGCTCGTAATAGAGCAGCAGGTCATCCCGCATTGGCGCCTCCGGAGATCTTGCAGTTTCCGGATTTCAGACCAATCAAGGTGTCGAACGAAACCGGCTCGGGAGAAGGATCCATCAGCAGCATGGCTTCAATGCGAAGCCGGAATTGCTGGATCCCTTTTTCAGTAGTTTCCACCGGAACCAGGCGGACGTTGGCCAGGCGGGGTTCGAACATTTTGATCGTCGCGAGCAACTGCCGCTGCAGTTTCGCTTTGTCCGAAACCGATGCCATGGTGTACTGCGAAAAATCCGGCAGCCCGTAAACATATGCAGACTGGTTGATTTCCTTCAGCGACTCATCCGGCTCCTGGAAAATGCGCCGCGTGTTCAGCAGCCATTCCAGGTCACGCTGCACCGCGGCCTTCAACAGCCGCACCGATTGCGACCGCGTCAGCGGAGCTTCCGTCTGTGATTTGGGCTCACGGTCAATGAGTCGATCCAGGACCGAGAGCGTGACCGTGATATCGCCGGGAGTTCGTGCCATCTCGATTATCCTGCGCTCAGCGCGCGCACGGGATCGAGCCGGCAGATGCGCTCAAACAACCTTCTCTTCTCGCTCTCGTCGTCCAGCACTCTCCGGCTGAGGCGCATGATGGTGGCCAGCGCCGCCGCTACCATCTCCTTGTCCTCCCAGTCGTCGAGTTTGTGATCTTCAATCTTCTGGGAAAGATCGTCGAGCAGAGGTTGCGCAATCGCATCCTTGCCGGCAGTGACGCAGAGTTCCACCAGTTGCATTGTCCGTTCGAAGCGCCCTCGCCCCGACCGCTGCCGCGCAATTTCCTTGCGCATGATCTCGAACGCCTTCTCTGCCTGACCTGCCTTCAAAGTGTCCTGCGCCAGCGCATAAGCATCCGCCGTCTTATCCAGCCACGTCGATGCCGACGCCGGACCTGCGCCGTTAGTCGAGCCAACCGCGGCCTCACCTTCGGGCGCGGCTTCGGGCGCGGCCGCGGCCGCCGGACTTCCCAACTGCTGCAGCCAGGCTCGCGTTTCGCCATTCGCCGTTGGTGTGTCGTCGAGCAGCACCGCGTCCAGCAGTTGCGGCATGTCGCTCAAGAGCGCTTTCAGTTCCGATCGAATCGCCGCCGCGATCGGTTCGTATTCTTCTCCCAGGGCCGTGCATGCTCCTACCACCAATCGTTGCAAGTCGAGCCAGGCACGGCTGCACGGCAGCGACATCGCATTCTCCGCCGTCTCCAGCAGTTCGCTCCATTTTTTCGCCAGTGCCAGCCGCTTTACATGCTGGCGCAGTTCCGTCGTTGGCGCTTCCAATAGCCGTTCGTCGCTGATTCCCTTTGCGCCGCGCAGTTCGCCCCACCGCAGCCCCCGCATCATTAAATACGGCGCAGGATTATGTGGATCCTGTTGCCTCAGCAGCGCCGCCACCCGCGCCACCGTCGCGATCGCTTCCCGCCGGTCGGCGGGCTCGGAACTGGTCAGCACCGAAATCGAGATTCCCGGTGCGCCCGCGACCGCTCCACTTGCCGCGACTCCGCCAGAACTCACCGCGCCATCCGCGGTCGCCACTTCCTCCACCGGATCCGGCTCCGTCTCCCGTTTCTTTTCGAGTAGCGCGTGCACCGAGTGGCGCACTTCCTCCAACGCTGTTTTGAATTTACTCAGCGACGGCCCGGAACTGCCGAACTTCTCGTCGCAAATTTCATCCAGGCTCTTCAGTGCTGCCAGGCAACCATCCAGATCTTTTTCCGCCTGCCAGTAAAAAGCCTTCGGCGTCTCGCCGAATGATTTGTCGAACACATCGGCCGCCAGTTTCCCGTCGGCTATTTTCTGTTCGCGGGCCTTCCGCTCCTTGTCGTTCTTCGCCGGATCGTCATACCCGACCGCCCGCGACTCTTTGTACTTAAACCAGTCGTACCCGGCCTTGGCCAGCGGACGATTCTTCAGCGCGATCTCGAGGCCTGTGCCCAAAAATTCCAGCGGCCCAACGCGCAGCTCGAGATCATCGTCCTCAATCGGAGGATAGAGCGTGTCCCAGAAGTTGCGAATCAATCCGCTGCATAGCGTGAGCCCCTGCTGCAGTCCGCCAAAGCCTTCGGTGTGCAACAGAGCCTCGGTCAGCCACGCCGCCAGTTGCAAATCTTTCGTCTTGGTGGCCAGCGCTTCCTGCGCGAGTTTGGCCTCGAGTGGATAGTCCGCCAGTTTGCGCTCGTGCTGCCAATCGCCCTGCGCCAGTTCGTCATCCTGGCGGCGAGCATCCTTGATCTTGTCGTAGATCAGCAGTTTCGTGTCGTGGCGAACGTACACACCGCTTGGGTTGTCGCCCGGGATAGGGGTCAGCAGATCGTCACGCAGTGGCATGGGCAGTATCCAGATGCAAATACAACAGGTGCTCTAACCTATGTCAGTCAGCCGTGGCTTGGGTGGCGGGCTGCTCAAATTTCAACGAACGTACCTCAAGAAACGGTATCTCTTCGCCATCCACCAGCAACATTTTCTGTCCCGACGGATATTCATTCCCTTCATCGTCCCCGGCCCACTCGGTAACCCGTCCGAGCCAGACGGATTCATTCGGACTCTTCCACGAGAACGGATACACCGCCGGAATCAACACCTCGCCGATATCGGTTCCCTTGAACGACGGCCCCGTGGTGACGAACGCCGGCGTCCACAGTGTGTCGCGCAATCGTTTCGGCGCTTCCATCTCCATAGTTGCAATGTGCTCGAAAGGAATCCAGAGATAGGCTCCCGCCGCAAACACTTCCAGCCGGGCGCCTAAGTCAGGATCGGCGTCGCTTAAAGATTGAAATGGTTTTCCGTTGAGCGTTCCAGGCAAGGATGCAGCGGCCTGGTCTTTGGGGAAGTTTTGCTTCTCGAACAACTCATGCCGCGTTTTCTCGGCATGCAGCGCGGCGTAGTACATGACCGCGCCCAGTTCCCGGTCGGCATTGCCCTGGGCTAAAACGCCGAGCTGTTTTTCTGCCCGGGCATAATCGCCAGAAAAGCAAAGGAGCTCGAACAGGAAGGTACGCTGCGCCACATCCATGGGATGATCCCGGAGATAGTTGGTTATCTCCTTCGCCGCTTCGCGCACTTGTCCCGCGTCGAAAAGCTCCTTTGCTTTCACTGGCACCGGCCTTGGTCCTACGTCTTACCAGCTGACAAGTTTTTCGACGTCGAATCCCTTGTCGACAAAGCCCTGCAGCTTGCCACCCTGCTCCGGGTTGTAGCTCACCTTGATCTTGGCGAACGCGAACGATACCGACTCGGTCGGGTTCTCGTTCGATCCCGAAAGCTGGACGGAAGTGATCAGGACTTCTTCCATGTGAATCTTGAAATACACTTCCTGCTTGTTGCCCATCGGTTTGAAGTACTGCACGTCCACCGACTTGATGTAGTCCCCGCTCACGCAGTTTTCAAAAAGCTGCGGCGAGGTCTTGTCGAGGACCTTCATGATGTTCACGTTGCTCAGATCGGCCCGGCCCGCTCGCGCCTCGCCGCCCGAAGCTCCGGGTCCGAACACGGCCGAATTCGAAGATCCGAAACTGAAGGACAGAATGTCGATTGCGTTGGACAAACTGGTGCTCGGTCCGGGAACGCCGTCAATAAGACAATATGCATTTACCGCCATTTCACTTCTCCTTTACCCGAAGTTGAAAACTCGCAGTTGAAAAAACGAAGTCGAAAAACGAAATGCGAAAACATCTACGAATGGGCCCCGTGAGCACACCCCCCGATTCACCGGCCTACTTGGCCGCCGCCGGAAGATCCGCCACCAACCGCAACGAAACCGTAAGTTCATCCAACTGGAAGTGAGGCCGCAAAAATGCCACAGCGCGGTACACGCCCGGTTTTCCTGGCACTTCCGTCACGTCGATACGAGCCTCGCGCAATGGCCGTTGAGCCTTGGTTGCCGGCGACGCCATGTCGTCCGGCGTGACGTAGTTCGTGATCCAGCGATTGAGGAAGATTTCCGCCTCTCCGCGTGACATGAAGCTGCCAATCTTGTCCCGCATCATCGCCTTCAGGTAGTGCGCGAATCGCGACACCGCCATGATGTAGGGCAACTGTGCCGATAGACGCGCATTGGCGTTGGCCGAATCCGTGTCGTAGACCTTGGGCTTCTGTGCGCTCTGCACGCTGAAGAACGCGGCATAATCCGTGCCCTTGCAGTGCACCAACGGCACAAATCCCAGGTCAGCCAGTTCTTTTTCTCGCCGGTCGGTGATGGGAATTTCCGTCGGACACTTGAGCGCGATGTCGCCTTCATCGGTGTAGAAGTTGTGGGTCGGCAGTCCTTCGACTAATCCGCCGCCTTCCACGCCGCGCATCGCCACGCACATTCCATACTGCGAGAACGAATTCGTCATCCGCGTACCCAGCGAATAAGCCGCATTCATCCACAGATACTTCGAGTGGTCGGTCCCATCGACGTGCTCTTCGTAGGCGAACTCGTCGATCGGCTTGGTGTCTTTGCCGTAAGGCAAACGCGAGAGCGTTCGCGGCAGGCACAACGCTACATAGCGCGAATCCTCGCTCTGCCGGAACGATTTCCACTTGGCGTATTCCGTGCTGTCGAAAATCTTGGCCAAATCGCGGGGAGCATCCAGTTGTGTGAAGCTCTCCAGGTTCAACAGGTCGGGAGCCGCGGCGCTCACGAACGGCGCATGCGCCTGCGCCGCCACATGCGACAGCCCTTCCAGCAGCGCCAGATCTTCCGGATGCTTGCCGAATTCGTAGTCGCCGATCAGCGCGCCAAACGGTGCGCCGCCGAAAACTCCGTACTCTTCTTCGTACACTTTCTTGAACAGTTGGCTCTGGTCGAACTCCGGAGCCTTCTCAATATCCCGCAATAGTTCTTTCTTGGTGACATTCAGCACCCGGATCTTCAGCTGCGTTCCG
>Ga0210388_10000763_pt1 | contig 25722 bp, 19 predicted proteins | sample IncBWC19OmetaG_FD_155485 | JGI IMG/M metagenome (GOLD analysis project Ga0210388, IMG submission 155485) | Forest soil microbial communities from Barre Woods Harvard Forest LTER site, Petersham, Massachusetts, United States - Inc-BW-C-19-O ...
TCTGGGGATTTCAAGAAGCTTGGCTGTCTTTGGCGGCGAGCATTTTTGATATGGCGATTTATCCGACTTTGTTTGTATTTTATTTGAAGCAGATGTCGCCGTGGTTTGGGTCGGGAAGCCACGCGGTGATGGCTGGATTATTTGTGGTGGTGACTTGCGCGGCTTTGAATTTGCTTGGGATCCGCGTTGTGGGAATCACCTCGCTGTGGCTGTTCTTCTTTCTTTCGGCACCGTTTGCAATCATTGTCGTGATGGCACCGTTTAAGGTTGGAGCTTTCGCTAGCGGCGGTGGTCACGGAGCTGCGGAAGCGACTGGCCTGGGGTTGTTGGGTGGCGTGCTTGTGGCGATGTGGAATTACATGGGTTGGGACAACGCCTCGACGATTGCGCAAGAAGTGGAGAGACCGCAGAGGACTTATCCGAAAGCGATGATCGCGGCGGTGGTCCTTGTTTCGTTGACCTATATTCTGCCCTTCTTGGCGGTTTACTTTACGGGGATTCCAGCCTCTACATTTGGCGCCGATGGATCTTGGGCGACGATCGCTGGATTGATGGGTGGAAAGATCCTGGGTTTCGAGTGGCTGCGCTTCCTGATCGTGATTGGCGGGATGATGAGCGCGTTTGGGATGTTCAACGCGCTGGTAATGAGCTATTCGAGGCTTCCGCTGGCGATGGCGCGGGACGGCATGCTGCCGAAGGTGTTTGCCAAAACGACTGCGAAATCGCAAACGCCATGGGTCGCGATTCTTGTTTGCGCGAGCTGCTGGGCGCTGTGCCTTGGTTTGGGATTCAAGAAGCTCGTGACTCTGGACATTATGCTTTATGGTGCGAGCTTAATGCTGGAGTTCGTGACGTTGGTGGTATTGCGAATACGCGAGCCGGAGCTAAAGCGAGAATTTAAGGTGCCTGGAGGGTTGGTTGGCGCAATTTCCTGCGGGATCTTTCCGCTTTTGCTGATGAGCCTGGCGATGGTTGAGAGCGAGAGTGAAAGCATCCTGGGAATTAATGGACTACTGTTTGGCTTGATCATTATGGTGGGCGGAGTCGTTCTGTACGCAGCGACAAAACCTTTGCGGCGATCGGTGATTGCTCCGGCGGCCACGCCGAACGCGGTTACTGGCGACTAGGCGACCTCGCGAAATTAAGAGATTGCGAGCCACTGGAGAAAGCGGCAGCAGAGCTGCCGGACTCCAAAGGCTGCCGCGCGGTGTGCGCGCTGCTGGTATACTCCACAGTTCATTCCAAAATTCACTTTCCGTTTGGAGCTTAAACCGTGAAAAATTTGCGGCCTTCCCTACTACTCCTGCTAGTTGCTGGTATGAGTCTGTTCATGCACGCAACGGCTGCGGCCTTGCCTGATGCTGCGCCGAAGTTCGACCAGAAATTCTTTGGGGAAATGCATTGGCGGATGATCGGACCATTTCGCGCGGGGCGTTCGCTGGCGGTGACGGGAGTGCGTGGGCAGCCCGATGTCTACTACTTCGGGTCGGTGAACGGAGGGGTATGGAAGACGAACGATGCGGGGCGGACTTGGAATCCGATATTTGATGCCGAGCCGGTCGGATCGATTGGTGCGATTGCGGTGGCGCCTTCGAATCCGAATGTGATTTATGTCGGGTCGGGCGAAGCAGATATGCGCTCGAGCATTTCGTACGGGAACGGAATGTATAAATCGACGGACGCCGGCAAGACTTGGGCGCACATCGGGTTGGAAGATTCGCGGCAAATTGCGCGGATTGTGGTGGACCCTGACGATCCGGAGAAAGTTTTTGTGGCAGCGCTGGGACATGCGTACGGACCGAATAAGGAACGCGGTATTTTTCGTTCGAACGACGGAGGGAAAACTTGGCAGCAGGTGCTTTTCAAGGATGAAAATACTGGCGCGATCGATTTGGGGATGAAGCCGGGAAATTCGCAGATCCTTTACGCGGCTTTGCTGCAGACGCGCCGGCCGCCATGGAGCATTTATCCACCTTCGAAAGGACCGGGGACTGGTCTATATCGTTCGAAAGATGGCGGAGACCACTGGGAGCTGTTGACGGGGCACGGTTTACCTTCGGAAGAATTGGGGCGGATGGGGATCGCTTTTGCGCGTAGCAATCCGGAACGCATTTATTTGATTGCGGATGCGAAGGAAGGCGGGTTGTACCGCTCCGACGATAGCGGGGAAAATTGGGCGCGCGTTTCGAAAGATGCACGGATTTGGGGACGCGGCTGGTATTTTTGCGAAGTTAGCGTTGATTCCCTCGATCCGGACACAGTGTATGTGCCGAATACCTCCATGTACCGTTCGCGCGACGGGGGAAAAACGTTTACGGCTGTTAAGGGCGCGCCGGGCGGGGATGACTATCACCAGCTTTGGATTGATCCGGACTTTCCGCAGAAGATGGTCCTGGGGTGCGATCAAGGCGTGATCGTGACGCGGAACGGCGGAGAGACTTGGAGCTCCTGGTACAACCAGCCGACTGGACAGTTTTATCATGTGGCGACGGACAACCGATTTCCTTACTGGGTATATGGAGCGCAGCAGGACAGCGGAGCTGGCGCAACACCGAGTCGCAGCAATTCGCGGGCGCTGAATGCACAAGATTGGCGGCCGATGGAAGCAGGTGGAGAAAGCGACTACGTCGCGCCCGATCCGGTAAATCCCGGAATTATTTATGGCGGATCCGTGGTGCGTCAGGATTTTCACAATGAGGAAGTGCAGCAGATACCGCCTACGCTAATGTATCCCGGCGACTACCGGCGGACCTGGACTTTGCCGCTGGTGTTTTCGGAGATTGAGCCGCAAGTGCTGTATTTCAGCGCGCAGGTTTTGTTTCGAACTGCGGATGGGGGAAATTCGTGGCAGAAGATCAGCCCGGATTTAACGCGTGAAGATCCGGGCATTCCCGCGAATCTGGATGCGGCCACGGCAGCGGATATCCCACCAGGGAAAAGACACGGCGTGATTTATACGATTGCGCCTTCACCGCTAAAGGCTGGCGAGATTTGGGTGGGGACGGATGACGGGCTGGTGCATCTGACGCGCGATGAAGGAAAAACATGGAATGACGTTACGCCGAAAGAGCTGACGCCGTGGAGCAAAGTAACTCACATGGCGGCCTCGCGTTTTGACGCGGGTAAGGCGTACGCGGCAGTGGATCGCCACCGACTGGAAGATTTGCAAGCTTATCTCTACCGCACGAAGGATTACGGGAAGACCTGGCAGCGCGTTTCGAGCGGGATTCCGGAAGGAAGCTTTTTGAATTGCGTGCGAGAAGATCCGAAAGTTGCGGGGCTGCTCTATGCGTGCACGGAAAAGGGCGTGTACGTTTCGTTTGATGATGGCGACAATTGGGCGCCGCTACAGCTTAATTTGCCAACCACTTCGGTGCGGGATTTGGTGGTGCATGGTGATGATTTGGTGATCGCCACGTTCGGGCGGTCTTTCTGGGTATTGGATGACGTGACGGCACTGCGGCAGTGGAGTGCAAAGGTGACGAGTGCAGATGCATGGCTCTTCGAGCCACAGATCGCGTACCGAGTGCGACCGGGCTCGGATCAAGGCACTCCAATACCGCTCGATGAGCCGCAAGCGGAGAATCCGCCGACTGGGGCGGTGCTGGACTACTATTTGAAGGAGAAGCAGACGGAAAGCGTGCAACTGGAAATTTTTGACGCGGCAGGAAAACTCGTGCGGCGATTTGCGAGCACCGACGAAATGCCGAAAACGAATCCGGACGAGTTGGACATTCCGATGTACTGGGTGCATGACGCAGAGCCGCTCTCAGCTGGGGCGGGGACGCACCGGTTTGTTTGGGATATGCGGTATGCGTTCGCAGGAGCGCGGCGGAGGTCTCGGCGGGGCGGAGGCGGACCGATTGCGGTCCCTGATCGATATACCGTGAAGCTGACTGCAGCGGGGAAGACGATTTCTGTGCCACTGGAGATAAAGATGGACCCGCGCGTCAAGACGAGCGCTGCGGATTTGGAGCGGCAGTTTGAGTTGGCTTCGAAACTGGCGGCGGGCGTCGGGGAGTTCTCTGCTGCTGTCGCGCGCGCGGATGAGTTGCAGAAGCAGATTGCTGCGCGGAGCAAAGAGGTGGCGGGAAACCCGGAGCTTGCGGCGGGGCTGGCTGATTTGGAGAAGAAAGTTAGCGCAGTGGCAGGCTCGGGAGCGAGCGGGGGCTTTGGAGGTTTTGGTTTCGCGATCCCGGGAAATGAGCCGACAACGCTGCGACAAATGTCAGCTGCCATGAGCACGCTAGTGGGGATTGTTGAGAGCGCGGATGTGGCGCCTTCGGCGGATGCGGCGGCGGCTAGCGAGAAATGGGAAGCGGCGGGGAAGGCTACTTTGGGACGTTGGGATACAATTCAAACTAACGATGTCGCACGAGTGAATTTGTTGCTCGAGAAAGCGCATTTGCAAGCATTGAAATTGGGGGAGGAAAAGATGCACCCCTAAAGGGGTGCGCCTACAAATTCGCGGTTGAACTTCTGGAAGTGCGGTCAGAAACACGGAGAAGCGCCAGCGCGACATTTGGGCGGGAGGTGGGTTATATGAAGGTAAGAAGACAGAACGCCAGCCCAGAATGAGGACCCTCCATGATTAGGAATAGCGTTACGAAGCAAATTGCAGTTGCCGCCGGATTTCTGGCGCTGACTTTTGGGCCGGGAATCAGCCGCGCACAAAGCGGTTCACAACCTCCGGCGCAAGATCAGAGCCAGGCAGCCCCCGCGGCGCCAGCGCAGCACGAAGGAAGAATGCATGGCGCGATGCAAGGACTAAACCTGACCGATGATCAAAAAGCGGCGATGAAAACGATTCACGAGTCCACGAAGGCGAAATTGGATGCCGTGAATAAGGACGAATCGCTAACGGCGGATCAGAAGGCAGCAAAGACTCACGAACTGCGGCACGGTGCACGCACGCAGATGGTGAAACTCTTGACCCCTGAACAGCGGCAACAGATGAAGGCCAATGTTCGTGCGTTGCGCGCATCCCGTCGAGAGCAACAGCAGCAACAGCCGCCACAAGCCCAGCCACAAGGGTAATGGCGCGGGACTTTGGAGAGGTCCGATTCATAAGTATGGCATGGCAATCGGCCGAATCAAGGTCGTAATCGAAATACGTGAAGGGACGGCCCAAGTGGCCGTCCCTTTTTGGTAGAGAGGTACATTCGAGCAGCGCGGAATGGCGGAGAGATTTGGTATGCTGCTCGACGTGGCAAATATTGTTCGAATAAATGGGCGCGCTTGGAGTCGGAACGTTTTTCGAATAGGCGCGTTTTTTTTCTCGCTTGTTTTAGGTGTTGTGGTGCTGAGTTTTTCTTCCGCAGTGCCATCGCAAACGCCACCAGCCGCTCCTGCGGCGCAGTCGGCTGTACCTCAAGCATTGCCAACAACGCCCGCACCAGCAACTCCTGAAGGAGTTCCACAAGCTACTCCACCGGCTCCGCCACGTGCGGGACTGAACGTTGTTGTGCTCGATCCGGCTCACGGCGGAACGGACCTCGGCGCGCGAGGAACGGGCGGGATTCGCGAGAGCGAAATCGTGTTGGATTTCGCCGCGCAGGTGCGCCGGGCGCTGGAAGCGCAAGGATTTCAAGTGCTACAGACACGACAGGGAAACGAAGATCCTTCGTTCGACGATCGTTCGGCGATTGCTAATTCGCAGAGCGGGGCGGTGTTCGTCACGCTGCATATTGCTTCGACGGGGCTGCCGGGGACAGCGCGCGTATACGTCAATTCGGATTTGCCGGCGACGACGAATGCCGGCGGATTGATTCCGTGGGACCGAGCGCAGACACCGTTTCAAGGGTTGAGCAGGAAATTGGGTGATCTGGTGCAGGCGTTGCTGGCGCAGCGCTTTAAGGGATCACCGAACACAGCGCAAACTGCTGCGGTAAGGCAGTTGCGAACTACGGCCGCGCCGGCGATTGCCGTGGAAATATCGAGCGTTGTGGTGGAGAACCGCGCGGACCTGGATCGCATGGCACCGGGGGTAGCAGAGGCGATCGCGACGGGAGTTGCGTCGTTCAAGCCTTCCTATGTGGTGCCAGCCATTTCCGGAGGTACTCCGTGACGAGCCGCTGGATCAAATGGGTGGTGGGCGTGCTCTGCGTGGCCGTGATTGTGGGAGTGTTTTACTTTCCGATTCTGCGGCGGCGATTGCAAGCCGCGGCAAAGTTGCAGCAGCAGACGGCAGAGCAGGCGCGGAGAGAATTAACGCAGGCGGTTCCGATAAATCCAGGCGAGCCGCGAGTGAAAGCGAAATTGTTTTGGGCTTCGGGAAACGGCGATGGAGCGCTGGTGGACTCGACGGTGGAGTTGCCGCTTTCGGATGATCCAGTTTTGCGCTCGAAACAAGTGCTGAATACTTTGTTGGCCGGACCTGTGGATGCGGAACTTCGCACGCTGCCGCCGGATGCAGTGCTCTTGGCTTTTTATTTGTTGCCGAATGGGACGGCGATTGCGGATTTTTCCGAGGCGCTGGCGACCGCGACGCCTTCAGGAATTCAGAGCGAGCAGCTGGCTGTAGACTCGCTTACGCGCACACTGGAAGCAAATGTGCCGCGCGTGCAACGGCTGAAGATTTTGATTCATGGGCAGGAAATGGAAACGCTTGCGGGGCACTTGGACCTAACTGGAACTTTTTTGGTCAACACCAGGGGTACGCTCTTGGCGCCCAGTCCCACGGCGTCCGTTCCAGTGCCGGCCACTCCAACAACCGCCGACAAGCCTGTGGCGCCTGCGATGGACAAGCCCGCTCCAGCACCGGCTCCAACGGCGAAACCTAGTTCACCCAAGGGCGCTTGAACATTGACACCCGATAAAGGGCCCGGCAAACTGGCGCAGCCTGAGTAGAACCGTAAGAAAGCTTTTTACTAGAGTGATGGCAGCAGGAGGAAGAGTGCGAGTTGATGGCCGCGGCCCGGACCAGATGCGCCCGTTGAAAATGACGCCGGATTTTATTTCGACGGCGGAAGGAAGCGTGCTGATCGAGATTGGCAGTACGCGCGTGATTTGCACTGCAACGGTAGACGATGGCGTGCCTGGATTTATGAAAGGCACCGGCAAAGGCTGGGTGACGAGCGAATACGGGATGTTGCCACGGGCAACAGAAGAGCGAACGCAACGCGAAGCAACGCGCGGCAAACAGTCCGGGCGCACGCTGGAGATTCAGCGCTTGATTGGAAGGTCGTTGCGCGCTGTAACGGACCAGGAGGCGCTAGGCGAACGCACGGTGTGGATCGATTGCGACGTGATTCAGGCGGACGGGGGAACGCGGACGGCTTCGATTACTGGAGCGTTTGTGGCACTGGCGCTGGCGTTCGAACGTCTGGTGGCGGCTGGGATCTTGAAGAGCTCTCCGTTGATTGATACGGTAGCTGCGACGAGCGTGGGAATTGTGGATGACCGGGCGCTTTTGGATTTGGCGTATGAAGAAGATTCGCGTGCGGAAGTGGATATGAATGTAGTGATGACGGGTAGCGGACACTTTGTCGAAATTCAGGCTACAGCGGAAGGCCGGCCGTTTAGCGGGAGCGAAATGCAAGACCTTCTGGCGTTAGCGGCGGCTGGGATACGCCGTTTGACGGAAGACCAACGCGCAGTGCTGCCGGTTAAATTTAGTGCGCGCGCACGTTAAGTTGTTTCTGTCTTCATCCAATCCTGGAAAACTTGGGGAGTATCGTGCTTTGGCGCAGACGTGTGCGCAGGGACCGATCAACTCCTTTGAAGGGCACGTGGAGATCGAGTTGTTGCCAGGATTCGATTCTCTGCCCTCCTTTGATGAGGACGCACCCACGTTCGCTGAAAACGCTCTGGGAAAGGCACTTCATTCTTCGCAGTTCTCAGAAGGGTTCGTGTTTGCAGACGATTCCGGGTTGGTTGTCCCGGCGCTCGGGGGAGCGCCTGGTGTGCGCTCAGCTCGCTACGCGGGGCCAAATGCGACCGATGCGGAAAGAGTTGCGAAATTACTTGGAGAACTTCGTGGTAAAGCGGGGGCAGAGCGGGCGGCGTATTTTGTTTGCGCAATTGCTTTGGCGGCGAGAGGTCGGGCGATAGCGATTGTGACGGCTCGCGTGGATGGCGAGATTTTGGAATCACCGCGAGGGATCGGCGGTTTTGGATATGACCCAGTGTTTTACTTTTCTGCCCTGAAAAAAACATTCGCGGAACTTTTGTCTGAAGAGAAGAATTTGTACAGCCATCGCGGGAAAGCGTTTTCGAAGTTGCTTACGGGATTGAGCTCTTTGTAGTGGCGCAGCATGCTGCGCCACTGCAAAGACGGCAGCAGTACTGGCCAAAAGGACGACAGACAGGAATGTCTGTCTCACTGTATGTGATATTCTTGCGCGTCATGCCGATGAAAAAAATAAAGAGGCAGAACAAATCCAAGGGCAAAGACCCGAGCGCGGCGAAGCCTGGGCAATCTGCAAAGAGTGCGACCGCCGCAAAAAAGACAGCGGCGGCGGGAACTGACCCGAAACGCGTCGCTGCTATCCTGGCAAAATTGGATGAGGCGTATCCAGCAGCGACTTGCGAATTAAAGCACGAGAGCGCGTTTCAGCTGCTGATTTCTACCATTTTATCGGCGCAATGCACGGATGTCCGTGTGAATCAGGTAGCTCAAACACTCTACAAAAAGTATCCGACGCCGGAAGCATTCGCGTATGCAAATCCCAGCGAGCTGGAACAAGAGATTCGGCCGACGGGATTTTTTCGGAACAAGACAAAATCGATCATGGGAGCGAGCAAAGCAATCATCGAGAAATTTGGCGGACAAGTGCCGCGCACGATGGAAGAGATGCTGACACTGCCGGGAGCGGCGCGAAAGACGGCGAACGTGGTTCTGGGCACGGCCTTCGGCATCGCGAGTGGGATCGTGGTGGACACTCATGTGATTCGCATATCGAACCGGCTGGATTTGTCTCGAAATCAAGACCCGAAGAAAATCGAGCAGGATTTGATGAAGGTGATTCCAAGAGAAAAGTGGATTCAGTTTTCCCACCAAATTATTTGGCACGGGCGGCGTGTTTGCCAGGCACGAAAACCGAAATGCGTAGAATGCAACCTCGAGAAAATCTGTTATTCGAAGGACAAAACCATTTAGACATACCCTCGCTCAAATTGCCGCACCTGATGTTGCACCGATTCGAGCCCACCAAATCAGAACCGAGCTCCGCTTATACGCAGATTGCTAAGACTGCACTTCGGGCTCCGCTTTCACGTATTATGCAGCCATGCGGATTTTGCTGGTCGAAGACGATCCGGGCGTGCGCCGCTTTGTTGTCAAAGGACTGCGCGAGCAGGCTTACGCGGTGGACGTCGCGGCCACTGGCGAAGATGCACTCTATCAAGCGGACATTAATGAGTATGACCTGATCATTCTGGACGTCATGATTCCCGCGCCCGACGGATTCGAAGTTTGCCGCCGGCTGCGCAAGTCTGGCCGCCGCATGCCCATCCTGATGCTTACCGCCCGAGACGCCGTCGAGGATAGAGTTAGCGGGCTCGACCGCGGAGCGGATGATTACTTGACCAAGCCATTCGAATTTCGCGAGCTATTGGCGCGGCTTCGTGCACTGCTACGGCGTTCTGCGGAACTACATCCACCGCGGCTGAGCGTTGGAGATCTGGAGCTGGATACAGCGGCACAAAGCGCAATGCACGGTGGGCATGCGATTTCACTGACGCACAAGGAATATGCGCTGCTGGAATACCTGGTGCGGAATGCAGGACGGGTGGTGAGCAGAACTGATATTGCCGAGCACGTCTGGGATGAAAGCTTCGATCCGTTTTCAAACTTGATTGAGGTTTATATCAACCGTCTTCGCCGGAAAATTGATCCGGATGGAAGCTCGGGACTTTTGCAAACTCGGCGAGGCGCTGGTTATATCCTGAAATCCAACGAAGATGCGGACAGCGGAAACCGCGCGCCATCGGTAGGGGCGCAAAGCAAATCGAATGCAGCCGACCGCAAGAAACATGCTTGATTCCGTTCGCGTACGCCTGACAGTGTGGTATTCGGCGGTCCTTGCTGTGGTGTTGGTCGTGGTATCTGTGACCACTTATCTGATCGTTCGAAAGACATCGATGCAGCGGACGGATTCAGACTTGGCGGTATTGGCGGATTCGTTTCTGGTGACGCTTCAGGCGGAGTTGGAAGACGCTCCCGGCGGTGAAGGTTCGGGAATTTTGTCGGCCGCGAAACAGTCGATGGTGGAACATCGCTCGAATAGCGACGCCTTCATCGTTCTGGACCCGGGCGGAAGGATTATTGCTACCTCAACTGATGTCATTTCTTTCTCCGCGCAATCAGAAGATGCTGTGAAGCGCTCGCTCGCATCCAGCGACTTTCAGCGCTTCGCAAGAAGCGGAGAGAGCAAGGCTGTTGGGTGGGAAACAATTCGAGGAGAGCACTCCCGATCGAGGGCCTATTCACGTCAGTTCAAGGCCAACAGCCAGCCCTACGTTTTGATCGTTCTTCATTCGCTGCATGCACAGAATGAAATGCTGGAAACAATTCGGCTGACATTCATGTGGATGATTCTTGTAGGTCTGATTCTTGCGGGGACGGGCGGCTATTTCCTGGCAAGAAAGAGTTTGGCTCCCGTTGTCGCAATGGGCGAGCACGCTCGGCGCATCGGTGCCATCAATCTGCACGAGAGGCTTCCAGTGCTGAATGCCAACGATGAACTCGGACAGTTGGCCACCATCTTCAACGATCTACTGGATCGGCTCGACCAATCCTTTGAGCGCCAGCGGCGATTCATCGCGGACGCTTCTCACGAACTTCGGACTCCGCTCGCAATTTTGCGCGGCGAGGCCGAGGTTGCGATGTCGCAGCACGGACGAAAAGCGGAAGACTATCTGGAATCGCTGGGGATTTTGCACGAGGAAACTTCACGGTTAATAAAAATCGTGGAAGACCTTTTCACTCTAACCAGAGCGGACTCCGGGCAATATCTTCTTTCGCCTGAGAATGTATATCTGGAAGAGGTGGTGGCCGACTGTGCACATTCGGCGAGGACCCTGGCGCGCGAGAAAAATATTGAATTGAGCGTCGATGCTTCTGAGGAATGCCTGATTCGCGGCGACCAAGCGCTTCTACGTCGGATGATCCTCAACCTTCTGGACAACGCGATCAAGTACACGACTGAGGGCGGGCGGGTCGATATTGCATGTCGCGCCGTAACCGCGGGCTTCGAGATACACCTTACTGACACGGGACCAGGGATTCCACCTGATTTGCACTCTCGGATTTTCGAACGGTTCTTTCGGGCTGATCCTGCGCGATCGCGATCGGGGCGCGAGGGCGGAGCGGGATTGGGACTTTCGATCGCTCTCTGGATTGCTGAGGCGCATCACGGGCGGCTGGATCTGGTGCGTTCCGATGCGGCGGGAAGTCACTTCGCCGTATATTTGCCGGGAACTGGTGTTGCGCTTACGGCAACGGATTAATCGTATGTTTATCTCGATGTCGCTACATTCGCTTTAGCGGAACGTGAAGATTTACGGCCGCTCGAGAGAACGTCCGTGAACATCACGTATCGCTGGTATCGATCGACAGTTTTTGCGCTCGCGGCGCTTGCTTTGTTCTCTTTACCTGGCGCGAGCCAGCAACCCGACAATCCTGCGCCAAAGGTAAACCCGTCTATTTCTTCGCCGAAGAGTTCGCAGTCTGCCGCTGGGGCGGCCTCACCATTGCGGTTGACGCTTCAGGACGCGCTGGCTCGGGCACAAGCAAACAGCGTCGAGTTTCAAGCGGCGGCGACGGATGCTGCCATTGCGTCTGAAGACCGCAAGCAGGCGCGCGATGCGCTGCTGCCCACAGTCGCCTACAACAATGAAGTTCTATATACGCAGGGCAATGGTGCGGGTGGCGTTCGTTATATTGCGAACAACGCGGTGCACGAGTATGTAAGTCAGGGAAACGTTCATGAAGCGATCGACCTTGCTGGGGTAGCGAATTACAAAGGCACGGCAGCTGCCGCGGCCATCGCGCGGGCGCGCGCAGAGATTACATCGCGAGGCCTTGTTGTGACGGTCGTGCAAGACTACTTCCGAGTCGCTGCCGCACAGAGCAAGATGGAAATTGCGCTGAGGGGCGTGTCGCAGGGGGAAGAATTTTTCAAGTTAACGGGGCAGCTTGAAAAAGGTGGTGAAGTGGCGCATTCCGACGTGATTCGTGCCGAATTGCAAATGCGTGACAGGCGACGGCAGTTGCAGGAAGCCCAACTCGAGCTGCTGAGAGCCAAATTGGATTTGGCCGCACTCATTTTCACAGACTTCAATGAGAACTTTGAAGTCGGCGACGACCTCCACGCGAACGTTCCTTTGCCAACCCTGGAAGAAATCCAACAACAGGGCGCTCGGGACAACCCGGAATTGCGCGCGGCACTGGCGGGAGTTCAAGAAGCCAAGTATGGCGTCTCGGGTGCGAAAGCAGGCTACTTGCCTGCGCTAACGCTCGACTATTTCTACGGAATCGATTCAGCTCAGTTCTCAACGAACAGCGTGATCGACAACCAAAGGATCCACAATCTCGGCTCTTCGGCTTTCGTATCCTTAAACATTCCGATTTGGAACTGGGGCGCAACACAAAGCAAGGTCAAGCAAGCCCAGTTGCAGCATGCCCAGGCGCAGCGCGAACTTTCGCTAGCGCAGCGTAAGTTGCTCGCCCAGATGCGAACGTTATACGGCGAAGCAGAAACGGCTTTGAATGAACTGGAGGATTTACAGCGATCCGCGGATCTGGCTTCCGAAGGCCTCCGACTGGCAACTCTTCGCTACAAGGGAGGAGAGACGACTGTGCTGGAAGTTGTGGACGCGCAGAATTCATTCGCGCAAGCGAATACTAATTACCAGGATGGGGCGGTGCGTTATCGGGTAGCGCTGGCCAATCTGCAAACATTGACGGGAGCTTTGACAACGCCATGAAGGCCGACTCATTACGTGGCGGACTGCTGGGTCCTTTCGTTTGGATCGCATTGTGTGTGATCACATGCGCTGGACTTGGATGCGGCTCAGAAGAGAAAGTGAAAGACCCCGTCGTTTCGGTGCAAACGACTGCGGCGCATCGAACCACAATTTCGCAAGTAATCTCGGCAGATGCCGTTGTATTCCCATTACAGCAGGCGATTCTCACACCAAAGATCACGTCCACGATTAAGTCGTTCCTTGTGCAGAGGGGCAGCCGCGTTCGCAAAGGACAATTGCTTGCGATACTGGAGAATGCGGATCTGTCAGCAGCGGCCGAGCAGAGTAAGGGTGAATTCGAGCAAGCGGAAGCGGGCTATGCCACTACCACTGGCGCGAGCCTGCCCGAGCAGATTCAAAAAGCGGAACTGGATACGGCGGCGGCGAAAAGCGCATTGGATGCACAACAGCAGATCTACAACAGCCGCAAGGAACTTTTCGATCAAGGAGGAATACCGCGGCGAGACTTTGATTCTGCACAGGTGTCCCTGATGCAGGCGCGCAGCCAGTACGAAGAGGCACAGAAGCAGCTCGATGACCTGCACAAAATTGGAAGAGAGCAAGCGCTGAAATCCGCAAACGGCCAGCTCGCAGCCGCCAAAGGAAAGTTTCTCGGCGCACAAGCGCTGCTGAGCTATTCAGAGATTAAGAGTCCCATCGATGGCGTAGTGACGGAGCGGCCTCAGTATCCTGGCGAACTTGCGGCGGCAAATCAACCGTTGCTCACGGTAATGGATCTTTCGAAGTTAATCGCAAAGGCGCACATCGCGCAATCGGAGGCCGTTGCACTAAAAGTAGGCGATGCGGCTGAGATGCAGCTTCCCGGGTTGGACGAAAAAGTGAAAGGCCGGGTGAGCTTGGTGAGTCCGGCAGTCGATCCAGGAAGTACGACCATTGAAGTGTGGGTCGAAACCGCCAAGCCGGGATCTGCGCTTAAGCCTGGAATGACGGTGCAGGTTCAAATCGCGGCCGCGAGTGCTAAAGATGCGCTCGCGGTACCAGTGTCAGCAGTTTACAAAAATGCCGATGGGACGAGCTTTGTTTTGGTTGCCGGCGCCGACGAAAAGGCTCACGTCAATGCGGTCGAGACCGGCATAAAAAGCACGACGGAAGTTCAAATTCTCAGCGGGATCAAAGAAGGCGAGGCTGTGATTACCTCTGGCGGCTATGCGCTGCCGGACAACACCCTAATTAAGGTGGAGGCACCAGCCCCCGCAGAGAAAGCCGCGGGCTCCGCCGATGAGTCCGACGCAAAGGGCGGCGACAAAAAAAAGCCCGCGGAAAAGGCCAAGGACTAAGCGAAATGGCCTTGGAAGCGGATTCCGGTTCGAGTGTGCCTAGCGCAAGAATGGCGCCATGGTTTGAGCGACTGTCGCGGCCGATTTTGTTTCTGGTCATCAGCCTCGCCCTGGTCGGGGCGTATTTGGCGTTCAGCATTCCCGTTTCGGTGTTTCCTAACACGGATTTTCCGCGAGTCGTAATCGGCGTCGACAACGGCGTTACGCCGATCGATCAGATGTTGGTAACGATCACGCGCCCAATCGAAGAAGCTGTGAACAGTGTTCCTGGATTGCAGAGAGTTTTATCGACCACGAGCCGAGGATCGGCAGAGGTTGACCTTTTTTTCGACTGGAACTGCGACATGGTGCTGACGCTTCAGCGGGTGGACGCTGTAGTTGCGCGATTGCAAGGTGAACTGCCGCCAACGGCCAAGCTCGAGACCCACCGGCTCACCTTCGCGAGCTTTCCGATTCTTGGTTACAGCCTTACGTCTGAAGCGATTTCGCAAGACAAGCTGTGGGAAATCGCCACGTACGACATCAAGCCGCGTATAAACCGCTTGGATGGCGTCGCTTCCGTCTTGATCCAGGGAGGCCGAGTGCCGGAGTTTCAAGTTTCGCCCGATCCGGCGCGACTGCTTTCGACGGGCGTTACCATCACTGAGTTGCTCGATGCTATTCGACGAACCAACGTGATCGATTCACCGGGTTTGCTCGAGCACGATCATCAACTCGTGCTTGGCCTTGTGAGTGGCCAAGTGCGCGCGCCAGAACAGATTGGCAAGATCGTCGTCAAGAACACCCCGGCTGGTGTTCCTGTGCGTATTGGAGACGTGGCGACGGTGGGACCATCGGTCGCGCCGGTTTACACGATTGTTACGGCTAACGGGAAGTCCGCCGTCCTGCTAAGCATCAATCGCCAGCCGGAAAGCAATACGCTTGCGGTTGCCGATGAAGTCCACGCACAGATCCAAGAGCTCGCTGCGATTCTGCCACCTGGTGTACACCTCGAACCCTTTTACGATCAGTCGACTATCGTACACGATTCGATCGCCAGTGTCCGCGATGCGGTGCTTCTCGGTCTTATTCTTTCCTCTGCGATTCTGGTTTTGTTTTTGCGCGATTGGGGAACGTCTCTTGTCGCGGGCTTGGTGATTCCTGCTACTTTGCTGCTCACATTTATCGTGCTGAAGTTCACCGGCCAAAGCTTCAATCTGATGACACTAGGCGGACTGGCGGCCGCTGTTGGCTTGGTGATCGACGATGCCATCGTCGTGCTTGAAAATATCGTGTTGCATCGCGATGCCGGTGAAGGGCGCGCGCAGGCCATCCAGAGCGCGCTTCGCGAAATCACAATCCCACTGATTGGTTCCACCATCACGCCGATTGTTGTATTTCTGCCTTTGGTGTCCATCACGGGAGTCACTGGAAGTTTTTTCCGTGCGCTTGCCATCACGATGACTGTTTCCTTGCTCTGCTCATTAGTTCTCGCTTTGGCGTGGACACCCACGCTAAGCCAGTATTTTGTCCGCAGAAAGAGTTCGGCGACAGATTTGTCACCGTCCGCTGAAGAGGCCTCGCAACCGCGGGACGCTGGTGCTCTTATGGTTGCGGAGGAAGCGCATATCAGCGGTCTCTTCGGCCGAATCGTGAATTTTTACGAGCGTTGCATGAAGAGAGTGATCCGTCGCCCTATCCTGCTGATCGCTGGCTCTGTGGCAATCGTTGTTCTCGCAGGTGTGTGCTACGTGTTTCTGGAGACAGACCTATTGCCCGAAATGGATGAAGGCGGATTTATTCTCGACTACTTCACTCCTCCGGGAAGTTCCTTAGCCGAGTCGGACCGCATCCTTCTGCGAATCGAAAAGATTCTGCGCGATACGCCAGAAGTGGAAAACACTTCGCGCCGCACTGGACTCCAATTGGGATTAGCTGCGGTCACCGAAGCAAATCGCGGGGACTTCACTGTGCGTTTAAAGCGCGACCGCAAGCGTGACATCAATGAGGTCATGGACGATGTCCGCACGCGAATCAAAGAAAGCGAACCAACCGCGGACGTCGAGTTTGTGCAGGTTCTTCAAGACATGATCGGAGACCTCTCGAACGAGCCCGAGCCTGTTGTCATTAAAATGTATTCGCAAGACGCGAAGCTTCTGCTTAAATCCGCACCCGAAGTAGCTGACGCGATCGGCAAAATTCACGGCGTCGTCGACGTCCTCGATGGCATCGAAAACACGATTAGCGGCCCGGCGATTACCTTTCAAATCGACCCGGCGACCGCGGCTCGTTCCGGATTTTCCGCCGAGGAAATCAGCACAGATGCTGCAGCACTTCTCGAAGGCGAACCGGCAACGACACCAGTCATTTTGAACGATCGAGCTTATCCCATCCGCGTGCGATTTCCCGAGCGCATCCGCTCGTCGTTGGAGCAGATGAGCAACACTTTGCTCGTCAGCTCCACGAACCGCACAGCTACGCTCGGCTCGCTTGCGACAGTCACGACGGATCCAGGCAAAACAGAAATTAAGAGAGAAAACCTTCAGAGATTAGTCGAAGTGACAGCTCGGCTTGAAAATGTGGGACTGGGAAAAGGAATTGCGGAAGTACAAAAGGCTGTTGCGGATCTTCACTTACCGGCGTCGATCCGCGTGGAATACGGCGGCCAGTATCAGGAGCAGCAGAAGTCTTTCCGCGATTTGTTGATGGTACTTTTCCTTGCGCTCGCGCTTCTGTTTGTCGTGCTGCTTTTCGAGTTCCGCACTTTCTCCGCCCCGGTGGCGATTCTTGCATCGGCGTTACTCTCCACCTTTGGTGGTTTTTTGGCCCTGCTAGTGACGCGCACGAATTTTAATGTTGCGTCGTTTATGGGAATGATCATGGTTGTCGGTATCGTCGCGAAAAACGGCATTCTGCTGCTCGATGCGGAGCAGCGTTTCCGCAGCCTGGGTTTTTCGTCCGCGGAGGCGATGCTTCAGGCGGGCCGCCGCCGGCTTCGGCCCATTGCCATGACCGCGCTGGCCACCATCGCAGGAATGTTGCCGTTAGCATTGGCTATCGGAGCAGGATCGCAAATGCTGCAGCCGCTTGCGATTACCGTTATTGGTGGCCTCTTGAGCTCCATGGTTCTGTCACTCGTGTTTACGCCGGCAATCAATTATTTCTTGCAGCGCGACTCGATGGCTGCGGGCGAGCCAGCAACAGCCATCTAAAAACCTTCGCGCAGAGCCTGGCCTAAACAGGGGTCTCAGTTCCCTTTCATCGTCACACCTAGTAAAGTTGATAGTGGAGATTAATTATTTTCATGCACGAAGCAGTGGCAAAGGACAGCACACGCATGCACGGCCGAAACCCCGCAGTACCACTCAGCAAGAATGAGCACCTGTTGCGCTGGGTGGGAAAGATGGCGGAGCTTGCAAAACCCGCGGCGATCCATTGGATCGACGGCTCGGAAGAAGAAATCGACACTTTGCGAAGCCAGATGGTTGCGGCAGGAACTCTGATCAAGCTGAACGAAAAACTGTGGCCAGGATGTTATTACGCACGATCCGATGCGAATGATGTTGCACGCGTCGAGGATCGAACCTTCATTTGTTCGCTCTCGAAAGACAGCGCAGGCCCGACAAACAATTGGGAAAATCCGTACGAAATGCGGAAGAAGCTGAAGAGTCTTTTCAACGGCGCCATGCGCGGGCGCACGATGTACGTGCTGCCGTACAGCATGGGGCCTTTTGGCTCGCCAATGTCGCAAATCGGTGTGCAACTGACAGACTCGCCCTATGTAGTCGTCAATATGCGCATCATGGCGCGCATTGGATTGCCCGTCTTTAAGCAGATCGATACGGGGATTCCACGCGTGGTTCCATGCATGCATTCGGTCGGCGCGCCGTTGGCTGAAGGCCAGAAAGACGTGCCGTGGCCGTGCAACAAAGAAAAATACATCGTGCATTTCCCTGAGACGCGCGAGATCTGGTCTTACGGCTCCGGTTATGGCGGAAACGCGCTGCTCGGTAAAAAGTGTTTCGGGTTACGGATCGCCTCTAACATTGCGCGCGACGAAGGCTGGATGGCAGAGCACATGCTGATTCTTGGCGTGGAAAATCCAGCTGGCGAAAAAACGTATGTGGCTGCTGCGTTTCCCAGCGCCTGCGGAAAAACAAATTTCGCGATGCTCATCCCCCCCAAAGGATTCGACGGATGGAAAGTTTGGACGGTCGGCGATGACATTGCGTGGATTCGTCCGGATGAACGCGGCCTTCTACGCGCAATTAACCCTGAGGCGGGATTCTTCGGAGTGGCGCCGGGCACTTCCGTAAAGACGAATCGGAACGCGATGGCCACGCTTGCAAAAAATTCCATTTTCACAAATGTCGCGCTTACTCCGGACGGTGGCGTCTGGTGGGAGGGTATGACAGACACGCCTCCGGCGGAATGCCTCGACTGGAAGGGGCAGAAGTGGACTCCGGAAATTGCGAAAGAAACTGGAGCGAAGGCATCGCATCCCAATGCGCGGTTCACGGCACCAGCTTCACAATGTCCGACGATCGATCCGGCTTGGGAAGATCCCAGCGGTGTTCCAATTAGCGCGATTATTTTCGGCGGACGAAGAGCAACGACGATGCCGCTCGTTTTCCAGGCTTTCAATTGGAGCTCCGGCGTCTATATCGGAGCGACGATGGGATCGGAGACGACGGCGGCCGCAGCCGGGGCCATTGGAAAAGTACGCCGCGACCCGATGGCTATGCTTCCCTTTTGCGGCTATCACATGGGGGACTACTTCCGGCATTGGATAAAAATGCAAAGATCGCTCACCCTAACGCCAAGAATTTTTCACGTGAACTGGTTCCGCAAGGATGGAGATGGGCAATTCATGTGGCCGGGATTTTCCGAAAACATGCGCGTCCTGAAATGGATCGTTGACCGCACGAAGGGCCGTGCTTTGGCTCGCGAGACTCCCATCGGATGGATGCCACGCTACGAAGACATGGAATGGAAAGGCATGGATCTTTCCAAAGAGAAGTTTGAAGAGCTCCAAAAATTCGACCGGGAAGCCTGGCGCAAGGAAGTGATTGAGCATGAAGAGCTATTCATCGGCCTCCACGACCATCTGCCGAAAGAAATGGTGTATGAGAGAGAACTTCTGATCTGCAGACTCTAGACTGACCTGGCCGGCACGCCTCGGCGCTATAGAGTTGTGCATGGCGGAATTATTGTCCGAGGCATTGTGGGACACAACGCTAGAAGTGTAGTTCGATATAAACCAGGTAAGCGGCAAGTGCCAAACCGAAAAGCGCGGTCACAATTCCGACGAGGTCGATAATGAAACCGGCTGGTTGGAAGTTTCCAGCATCAATTTGTTCTCGCGTTCGGCGATAACGAACTAGCCCCATCACACAAACCAGTACTCCGCCAATGATTGCCGCAGTGCCGAACCACACAGAAAGCCCGGACGTTGGTATGACATGCCCCTGCCCTTCGAGCTGCATCCACTGTCGAATGGCAATGGCAAAACGTCCAATCGCAAAACCGAAAACGACGATTGCAACGCCGGTGCGCACCCACGCGAGAAACGTCCGTTCATTTGCGAGATGATCGCGGGCGAGGTTGGGATTGCTGCTGGTTGAAAGCCCGGAGTCCTTCACTAGTTTTTCAGGCATAAATTCTCTAGAGATAGCCCGCGCGCCCCAAAACTCACCTATTTTAGCGCCAATTGAAGAAGCACGCCGGCGCCGCTTATATTTTTTATCAGATCGGCGGGAACATTGTGCCGTTGCTGGAGATACTCGGGGCTATTAAAGGAAACCCGCACTTTGCCGCCAGCGTCCTCCCAGATCAACGCTTTCAGCGGAAGATCAATGGCGATCGTTGGAGAAGCAACCATCACAGGCGTACCGCCCTTGGGACTGCCGAAAAGAATCAGCTGCGTGGGATGCATCTTCAAGCCGGCTTTCTCGGCCTCGCCGCTATGATCGATGCGGCAGAATATCGTTAAACCCTTTTCCTGCAGTAGGGATTCAACGCGCTTTAGAGTTTCTGGAACCGAGTAGGGACTGTCGAGGTGCTGCATTCCATTGTCTGGCGCCGGAGCCATGCCAACCTCCTTAAGAACAGGGAAAATGTTTACGGAACGATCGGCGTTTCAGAAACTTCTAGAAGTCACTAAGTCTATCAGCCAAGAACTAGACGCAGCGTTCTGTTTCATCAAGGCCATGTCTTTCTTGTTTTCACTTTTACCGTGAGTGCGACGCCGCGTCTTCGATCACGGATGCAACTTCTTTCGGCCTGGAGACGTAGACCGAATGGCTGGCGCCTGCAACTTCAACCGTATGGCTTTTGGCTCTTGCGGCATACCAGCGCTCGAGTTCTGGATTGATGGTTCTGTCTGCTCCTGCGACCAGCATCCAGCTTGGTTTGCTTCTCCACGCGGGCGTGGTGATGACTGCTTTGAAATTGTCAGCAAAGTTTAGGACCTGAGAGCGCGCCATGAAAGCGGCTTGCTCAGCGGAGAGATCCGCAGCAAAGTACTCATGAAACTGCGCGGGATCGAGATATGTGAATCCGTCCGCGGTTTTCTTTATCGCAGCCGACTTGCTGAGGTCGCTTGGGAAACGTTTTCCGTCGTCAGACTCGTTCTCGCCGCTATCCGGCATATGGGCCGCGATGTACACCAACCCGGCGACAGATGGATCCGTCCCGGCTTCCGTAATTACCGCTCCACCATAACTGTGAGCGACAAGAATGCAAGGTCCGTCTTGTAGTGCGAGGATGCGCTTCGTGGCAGCCACATCATCCTTAAAGGATGTCTCCGGCTCCTGTACGATGTTCACGTTGTAGCCATCCTTCACAAGAATGTCGTACACGCCTTTCCAACCAGAGCCATCTGCCCACGCGCCGTGTACCAGAACAATATTCCGTATGTGTTGCCCACCATTTTGCGCTGAGAGCGTGCAGCACGTCATCAGGAGCAGAACCATGCAGAATGACTGAGACGCTTTGCCAATGGGTCGTGTGGCCTTCGTTAGATCTCTCACGTTTTGAACTCCTGTTGCGTTTTGATTTGCGTATTCTCCGGCCTGCGCCGAGGTCCAGCATCCATTCAGTTGCGCGGTCTTCTTCGAGAGTCAGACCGCGCTCATTGCTCGCCGGCTGTTGACCGGTGTAGACCGAACGATGAAGGGCAAATTGAAGTGTTTGGTGCGGGCGTACCTGATGGATTTCAGTCTTGGCGCCTTGCGAAGAGCGACTTTTGCGTGAAACAGACGCGCTTTCGCTGCCGGAACAGAGATGCCGATCATCTGCGCCGTCTCCTTCATGGAGCGCTCTTGTAGCTGTTGAAGTTCAATCACCTTGCGAACTGTTGGCCGCAAAGCGCTGATCGCCATATGAAGAATACTCTCGCGCTCGTTTTGTGCGCAGCGCTTCTCCGGGTTAGGCGCCTGATCTGGCATTTCCCAGGATGGAGACTTCTCTTCGGAATCGGCGGAACTATCCAGGGAAATTTCGTGGGAGGTACGCTTTTTCCGCAGGATCATCAGGGCCGAATTGATGGCTATGCGAGTCAGCCAAGTGGAAAAGGCCGACCTGCCGTCAAATTCCGAGATATGAATGAAAGCGCTCAGGAGCGAATCCTGGAGAGCATCTTCTGCGTCTTCGCGGTTTTTTGTGATCCGTAGCAAAGACCTGAGAATTCTGGGCGTAAGGCGCTCGCAAAGCACATCGAACGCTACGCTTTCCCCGTATTTGGCGGCCGCAACCAAACGTTTTTCATCCAGCCGCTCACACTCGTCCCTGAGCGCTAGACTTTCCATTACCAGATTTTCTTCTGTACAAACAGCCACACGTTGACAAGCCATATCCCCCCCCATTTTTCACTATCTTTGCCGTTCTCTTGTGATCCACTCGCGGATGTACGGTGAGCAGTGCACAAGCTCAATTCCCTTAGCTTCACACTCGCCCAGGAAACCAACACCCTCCACGTCTACGAGCGTTACATGCTCCAGATCTAGTACCGTTCCGGGTCCCATACCTTCTATTTGCGACTTCAGGTCAGCCAGATGCTCCAAACCAATCCGCCCGCTTACACGAAAAATAGTCTTTCCAGCTACGGAGCTTCTTTCAATTCTGAGAGTCATCCGCCCTATCACCATCCACGACAATTGCAATTCCTTGACCTAGCTCAAACAAATGAAAATAAAAGATTTATTTCTGTAGATTTCGGCCCAATTTCGGCATTTGCTGATTTTAGGCATTTTCACCACAGATTCTGCTAAGGATCGTCCACCAAGCGCTAGGGGCGAATATGAGAATTCAAGGCGAGCGGGTCCAATACAGCTGGAGAAAAGAAGTGCTTATTTTAACAGTTGGTTAAATACGAGGCTTTCTTGAGGAGGATTAGACCGACTTAAATCTATGCTTATTGATTCCCAAGCTGGCGATCTTGGACTCAAGAGTTTGCCTAGGTACACCCAGCAAAGCGGCCGCGCCAGCTGGGCCTGAAACCCGGCCCCCGGTTTCGGTCAGGGCAGTTTCGATCAATTCCCTCTCCTTTGCTTCGTCCAAACGGCCGAGGCCTTTTGGAAGGGCGTTCGAAAGTGTCGGCTGGTGGGGCAGCTCGCGCTTAAACCATGATTCTTCAACGGAAAAGGTCTCGCTGTCGCACAAGATTACAGCCCGCTCCACCACATTTTGGAGTTCCCGTATATTGCCAGGCCAGTTGTAGTTTTGAAACAATTTGAGGGTTTTCTTATCTATGTTGCGGAGCTTTTTCCCCGCCTTCTTCGCGTAACGCTCAATCAAGTACTCGACCAGCAGGGGTATATCGTCCGCGCGCTCGCGAAGCGAGGGTAGCTGGATGGGAAAGACGTTCAGCCTATAGAAAAGATCCTGTCGGAACGTGCCCGCAGTAACAGCCGCATTCAAATCACGGTTTGTGGCCGATAGCACTCTTGCATCGACGGATATGGACTGGCTGCCTCCCACTCTTTCAAATTCGCGTTCCTGGAGCACCCGAAGAAGGGCACTCTGAGTTTCGGCAGGCAGTTCTCCGATTTCATCGAGAAAGATCGTGCCTCCATCAGCCAACTCAAAGCGTCCGAGACGCCGTTGGGAAGCCCCCGTGAAAGAGCCTTTCTCATGCCCGAAGAGTTCGGAGGCAATCAGAGTGGGAGGAATCGCGGCACAGTTCACACGGATAAAAGCGCGGTTTGCGCGCTTGGACCGCCTGTGGATTGCACGAGCAATCATTTCTTTGCCTGTACCGGTCTCGCCGAGGATTAGCACGGTCGAATCGGTCGCCGCCACTTTGGCCACTTGGACAAGGACTCGGCGGAGCGGTTGCGAGGAGCCGACAATTTCTTCAAACATGGAAACCTTGTCGACTTCTTCGCGAAGGGCAATGTTCTCTTTATAGAGTTGGTCCCTTAGCTCCTTGATTTCTTCAAAAGCAGTCTCCAAAGCTGCTCTCGCTTCGCGCTGCTCAGTCACGTCCATGGTGGTCCCGACGACTTCGGTGATTTCGCCCAACTCATTAATCACCTGGTGAGCGATAGAGTGAAGATGCTTTATCCTTCCGTCCGGAAAAACAATTCGAAAATCACCTCCAGAATCAACTCTTCCTTTCTGGGTGGATTCCATTTTCGCGCGCTGCTCGACCCCCTGCCGATCTTCCGGGTGGACTCTTTCGAGAATGTACGACCAACTGGGCTCTGTTTCCTCGGGATCACATTCATAAATCCGAAAGAATTCTTGCGACCAGAAGATAGCGCCGGTCCGTACATCCCACGCCCAACTGCCACTCCGGCTCAACCTCTGAGCTTCTTCTAAATAACCTTCGCTCCGGCGCAGCGTCTGTTCCGCGATCATGCGCTCGGTGATGTCCGTTGAGCTTCCTACGAATTGCACTAATTCCCCGGTTGCATTCAAGACTGGATGACCAACGGTGTGAACGTATTTGATACTACCATTCGGGAGAACTATTCGGAATTCAATGTCGTACTCTGACTTTTCGCGGATGGCTCGGTCGACTACTCTTTGCCACCTGTCGCGGTCCTCAGGATGAAGGCGCTGGAGCCGTTCTTCCCAGCCTGGCATACCCTTTTCTGGATCGAACTCATAGATGCGATACCATTCATCGGAGAGATGTGATGCGTCACCTCCCGCCACCTTCCAGACCCAACTCCCGGTATGAGTAAGCTGCTGAGCCTCCTCGAGATACGCCTCGCTGCTCTGCAATGTCTCATAGAGAGTATGAAGTCTCGTCGCGGTATCGTTGAAAACCTGTCCAAGTTGGGCAATTTCGTCTTCGCCGATTACCGAAACCTGATGTTGAAACTCGCCACGGGCCAATGCCTTCGACCCTTCGACGAGCAGCCTAAGTGGTCCGGTGATACTGCGGGTGATGGCCAAACCCAGGAAAGCTGCGATGAGCAAAGTAAAGACGGCGGTAAGCGGGACAATTAGAAGAACGCGCCCTTGCAAGAGCACAACTTGCAGAGCAGCTTCTGACTGGTCCTCAGTAACTTGTTGAGCGATGTTATTGACTAAAGCCGAAGTCCTGGATTCCAAGGGCCGGATTTGATTGGCAAGGCGCAGGCGAACGGCCTGCCAGTCCCTCGATTTGGCCAAGTTTGAGATGGCGTCGAGCTCGGCCGGCAGCTCCTCCTGAATCGCCTCGAGGGTAGGCAGCAGTGTTGGGTCCAGTTTTAGATCCGTCGGCAAATTGGTGAGGGCATTTTTGGTGCGCCGACTCTCTTCGAGGAGGTCTTTGCGGAGAACTTCCGCTTCGGTCACAAGTTCGGCCGTGTTTTCAGAATGGGCAAGCACATCGAGGCGCTCATAAAACGACATGAGATTGGTATGCGCTTGCAAAACGACGATCAATTCTTGGTCGACGCCGTTTAGACGCTCCGCTTGAACGCGAGCCTGATGGAACTGCCAAAGCAAAACCGCGTTTGCCAACAACATGACCAGAATGATGAAGACAAAACACAGCGTCAAACGTGGACCGATGTTGAGCCCATGAAGACGAAATGATCGCTGGCTTGGTTGTTTCGCCCATCTGGCAAGTTTCACAACCACAGTTGACTCCCTTATTGCTTGCCTCGACGACGCGTGGCCAAGATGCCTAACACGCGGACTCAAAGCCAAAAAGTTTCAGAAGACGTACCAAACTCTCAGTGACTTTTTTCGCGAGACGATTAGTTCGACTTGGAGGGCGGTCCGGGACTGAATCCCGTTATTCCTACCAATTGCTTCTCCAAATCCGCTGCAGCCACAGACGGTATCTTTTCGCCAGTCAAGACGGACCGCAGCGCGCCGATATACGCCCTGCTGACCTGCTCGTATTTCTCACCTGCAACTATGGATGGACGCGCCACCAAACGCGCCCCGTGTTGCCTGGATTTGGCAATCTGGGGATACGGATTTAGCATCACGGGCAGTTCATAGAACTCGACATCTCCTAGTGGTGCAGAATGCT
>Ga0210388_10000764_pt1 | contig 25699 bp, 24 predicted proteins | sample IncBWC19OmetaG_FD_155485 | JGI IMG/M metagenome (GOLD analysis project Ga0210388, IMG submission 155485) | Forest soil microbial communities from Barre Woods Harvard Forest LTER site, Petersham, Massachusetts, United States - Inc-BW-C-19-O ...
CCCCCCCGCAGTTCCAGCCCCCCCAAACCCGTCACCCCCACCTACAGCGTGAGCCAGACCCTCACCCCCAGCCTCAGCCCTTCCGCCTCACCCACCCTCACCGTGAGCCGCACCGCCACGCCCACCCGCAGCCCCAGCCCCGCCAAATCCGTCAGCCCCACCTACAGCGTGAGCCAAACCGCCACACCCAGCCCCAGCCCATCCTCGACCCGGACCTTCACGCCCACGCCAAGCGCGAGCGCATCGGCCACCCTGAGCGACAGCCCGTCCGCCTTCCCCAGCCCTTCCCTGTCCGCCGGCCCCCCTGCGACCGCGAGCGCCACGGCCAGCCCATTCGCGTCCGCTTCCCCGAGCCCTAACCCCACGTCCGCGGCGACCCCGACGCCCAGCCCCACAGCGGGCCCCAGCGCCGCCCCCACCGCGGACGCGACCCCGGCCTCCGGCGGAAACGGCATCCTGGGCAGCTGCCCGGTCCCCGATCCCAATCCCGTTTCGATAAGGGTATTGCTTTCGGGCTACGCCGATTCCGTGCGGGTGGACATCTACACCAAAGCCCTTGTCCTCGCGGGCGAGGCGGGGCTCGAAAACGCGCCGGCCGGCTGGGTCAGCGTGCCCCTTCCGGCCTCCTTTACCGGGGGCGCCGCCAACGGCCTGTACTATTACCGCGTCGTCAGCCTGCGCGAGGGCTCGGCCTCCAAGGCCGTGGCGGGGAAACTGCTGCTGCTTCGTTAGGGACTATCAGGCGCAGACAGGGGTCTCAGCGGACCCGTTTGAACACGTCCGGCTTCCAATTGGGCTCCAGGGCACGCGCGACGGAGCTCAAACGGTCTTCCCGTTCAAGGCCCAGACGGGCCATCCATTCCATGAAATCCGGGCGCACCGAGGCGTTGGAGACGTAGACCAGCCCGGAGACGCACAGCTTGTTGGCGCCGGCGAAGAGCAGGCTGCTGTTCGTGAAATCGGAGTCCAGGTAACCGATGATGTTGGTCAGGTAGGCTTTGGTGAAGGCGCCGCCGTCCAGGGCGTCCAGGACCGTGGATCCCGAGATCTCAAGGGCGTCCAACTTCAGGCGGATCGAATTCAGGCGGGCGGGCGTGAAGTAGCGCCGGCGCTGGGCCAGACCCTCCTCGTTGAAGGCCTCCAATTGCCCCACATCGAAACCCAGGGCCTCGTCGGACTTCAGCAGGATCTCCGGCTTGAGGAAGCTGAGGTAGTCCCGGCCGCGGATGAGCCCGGCCAATTTTTTGACGTACATCAATTGTTTCGGGTTGGCGTCGACCACCACCACTTTTTCCGCGAATTCCAGCAGGGCCAGGGCCTGGTCCCCGCCCGCGGCCACCGCCAGCACCCTGTCCCCGGGGCCCACGGCCAGGCCGTGGCGTATGGCGTGCAGGTTTTCATTCGTGGCGAGGTAGCGCAGGCGCGGGCGGGGATCGGCGGGGAACAAAAAAGCCCTAATCGCCCGACGCGAGGCCGCCCTGGATCAGGCGGTCGACGCGCGCGATGCAGTCGTTGGTCGCGGCCAGGCCGGCTTCGGCGGCGTCGCGCAGGAGGGCCATCTCCTTAACGTTCTCCTCGACCAGGGAGGACAGCTCGCCCAGGCTCTGGTTGGCGGACTCCACCGCCGGTACCAGGGACACGAAAGCGTCCGAGACGCGGTAGACCACCTGGATGGTCTCCTCGATGCGCGCCGCGCCCCGCAGGACCTCGATGGTGGAGGCCGTGCGTTCGCCCAGGTTCTCCACGAACTGCTCCACCTTCTGGGTGCTGGCCGTGGCGGCCTCGGCCAGGCGGCGCACCTCCTCGGCCACCACCGCGAAGCCCCGGCCCTGCTCGCCGGCACGGGCCGCCTCAATGGCCGCGTTCAGCGCCACCATGTTGGTCTTGCGGGCCACCACGAAGATGCTCTCGATGACGGGCCCCACCTCGCGGGAGCTGCGGGCCAGCTCGTCGATGACCTCGGTCCCCTGGTGGAGCGCCTCCTTGACCCCCACCAAGGCCTGGATCTCGAGCCCCACCTGGGCCCCGTCGCGTTCGGCGCTTTCCAGCAGCTCGGCGTTGCGGTCCGCGGCGGTCGCCACGCAGGAGGCCAGGGCGCCCAGGTTGCCCTCCAGGTCGAGGGCCAGGACGTGCAGTCGCTTGAGGCGCTCCTGGTCGCTGTCCAGGCGCCGGCGCAGATCGGCCAATTCCGAGGCCATGCCCGGCGACAGGCTCCCGCCTTCGTGGTCCCTGAGCGACAGCGCCGGGGCCAGGGGCCTGGATTCCGGCTCGTCCGGGGCGCCGTCCAGGGAACGGACCCGGGAAGCGGGCTCGTTGCGGGCCAGCGCCGGGGCCTCAAGCACGCCTCCGGACTTGGATCCTCCCAGGACCACAGCCAGAGCGGCCACGATCGCCGAGCACAGCAAGGCCAGGCCCGCGCCCTCGCCGCCGCCGGCGAAAGCCCCCAGGCAGGCGCCGGACAGCCCGCACAGCAGGCAGGCGAAGAAAAGGACCGCACGCCTCCGTGTCACCGGGGCTCCCCATGTTTGGTCAGCGTCAGGACGTTGAAGCCGTCCTCGCGCCGGTATTCCAGCCGGTCCATGAGGGACTGCATCAGGTGCAGGCCCAAGCCGCCCCGGCGGCGGGCGGCGATATGCTGGTCCAGGTTCACTACCTCTCCCTGCAATGGGTCGAAGGCCGGGCCGTGGTCCTTGACCTTGACCTGGACGCCGCTCTTGTCCAGGCGCAGCTCCACGAACACCGTCTTGCCGTTGTCGTATCCGTAGGCGTGCTCCACCACGTTGGTCACGGCCTCGTCGGCCGCTATCTCAAGGTCGTTGATCATTTCCTGCTGGTACCCGTTCTCGTTGAGCACCGCCACCAGGAAGGTCCGCACGGCGCGCAGGAGGTTCACGTCCGCGGGGAAACTGAGGCTCACTCGGCTGGTCGCGGCCGCGTCCAGCAGCTCCTCGGGCGGCCTGGGCTTCAGGGAGATGGAATGGGCCCAGCGGTCGACGAAATAGATCTCGCCGCAGCGGTGGCAGCGGTACACGTCCGGGGCCTGGATCTCCAGCGTCAGGCCGCAGCCCGGGCAGGCGGCGTTGAAGGGCGGCTTGGCCGCCGGCTTGTCGTCGCGGACCTTGAACAGCAGGTCCCCGGAGGCCTTGCCGCCGCCCAGGCTGCTGATGCGCAGATGGGTCGCGCCGGGGCCGGTCAGGGTCACCTTCCCCCGCCACAGCCCCGCCTTGAAGGGGCCAATCTTCGCCGGCGAGACCATCCCCGCCGAGGGCTGCAGGGCCGCCTCGCCGCCGAAGGACTCGTCCACGTCCCCGGCCCCGTCCGCGGCCAGCACTTCCAGCTCGAAGGCCTCGCCCGAATGGGGGGACTCGGTCTCGGGCGCCAGGACCAGCTGCTCGGCGGCCGACATCAGGCGCCCTTGAAAGCGCGGACCGCCTCGGCCTCTGAGGCGAAAATCTTGAAGATGCGCATGAAGCCCAGCATTTTGAAGATCTTCTCGATCTTCGGGGTCATCCCGATGAAGAAGATGTTCCCGCCCTTGGCCTGCAGCTCGGCCAGGACGCCGATGAAGGATCCCAGCCCCGCGGAGGAGATGTAGTCCAGCCCACCCAGGTCCACGATCCAGCGCACCCGCGCTGCCTGCAGCTGGAGCGTGAAGCTCCCCTCCAGCTCCCGCACGGTCTGGGCGTCCAGGTGGCCCTTCAGGCGGAACACCACGATCTCCGCGTTTTGGGCGCTATCGACGACCTCGATATTCAGCAGGTCCATACAGTGCTCCTCATTGTCAGGCCCTACGGCGAAGCAAAACCAGCGTGATGTCGTCGTTCGGCGGCGCGCCGGCGACGAAGGCTCGCACCGAATCGACCACGTGCTTCAGCGCCTCGGCCAGGGGCTTGGCGCTCGCCGCGATCAGGGCGGCCTTGAAGCGCTCCTCCCCGTATTCCTCGCGGGAGGAATTCATGGCCTCGGTCACGCCGTCGGTGTAGAGGGCGACGAGGTCGCCGGCCTTGATCTCCACCACCAGCTCGTCGGAGAAGAACTGCGCCGCCGGCACCAGGCCCAGCGCCATGCCCTCCGGCGCGATCTCCTGGATGCGGCCGTGGCGCGCCAGGAAAGCCGGGTTGTGCCCGGCGTTGGCGCAGGTCAGGGTGTGCTTCGCGGAGTCCAGCATGGCGTAGAAGAGGGTCACGAACATGCCGCGTCGTATGTCGGGCTGGATGACCGCGTTGGTGCGGCTCAGGGTCTCGCCCACGGCGCCCTGGCGCAGGGCCTCGGCCCGCAGCACGGACCGCGTCATGGCCATGCCCAGGCTCCCGGGCACGCTCTTGCCCGACACGTCGGCCACGGCCACCACCATGCGGTGCTTGTCGATGGGGATGAAGTCATAAAGGTCGCCGCCGACCTCCTTGGCCGGGGCGTAGAAGGCGGCCAGCTCGTATCCCGGGATCTGGGGGATCTTTTTCGGAAGCAGCCCCTGCTGGATCTCCTGGGCGATGCTCAGGTCGCGCTGCAGCAGCTCCTTCTCCACCAGGTCGGCCTGGGCGCGCTTGAGCCCCTGGGTCATGGCGTTGAAGGTGCGCGCCAGGACCCCCAGCTCGTCGTCGCTGCGGACCTCCACGCTGGCGTCTAGGTCGCCGCCGCCCACCGCCAGGGCCCCGCGGGTCAGGCGCTTCACGGGCCGCACGATCACGTCGGCGAGCATGACGGCCGAGATCAGCGCCAGCAGGACGAAGACCGCCGCCAGCGCCACCACCTTCAGGGTGGTCTCCTCCATCACCTCGCGGATCTTCTCCTGGGACAGGGCGATGTAGGCCTGGCCGACCGTCACACCGGCCTGGATCACCGGGAAGTCGAAGGCCAGCACCGAGGCGCCGCTGTCGGGGTCCTTGGACTCCACCACCTGCACGTCCGCGGGCACGCCCTCGGCCCGCACCGGCTCGCCCTGCAGGGGCTGCCACTTCGCGCCGAACTCCGCCGGCAGGCGGCCCGAGGAGGCCCGCACCGCCAGCACCACGCCCTGGTCGTCGGTCAGCACCGCGTGGACCACCGCGTCGTCGCTGAGCGCGTCCTTGGTGAACTGGATGGCCTGCAGGGAGTCCTTCTGCAGGACGGCGCTGGCGCTGTAGTCGGCCAGGTTGCGGCCCACGGTCAGGCCGCGCCGGATGGCCTCCTCCAGCAGGGCCTGGCGGCACTCGTAGAGGATGAAGGCCGCCATCAGGGCCAGGGACAGCGTCACCAGGCCGGCCAGGGTGGCCGCCAGCTTGGTCCGGATCGAGAGGCCTTTGGGGCCGTCGACGATCTGGCCTAGGATGCCGCTTGCGTTGTCGGGCATGCTTCCTCCGGCTTGGATCCGTTCACTGCTGGGATATCCGCTTCAAGGCCGCCAACTCCACCTGGGCCCTCGCCAGGCTGCGCTGGGCGTCGAGATGGTCGGGCTCCTGCCTGAGCACCTCGGTCCAGGTCGCCACGGCCCCGCGCAGGTCGCCGGCCAGGTATTGCTCCACCCCGTCATAATAAAGCTTGCGGACCGCTTCCTGGTCCACTTTCTTCGCCGCGGCGCGCACGCTCCCGCGGCGCATGGTCCTGGCGCGGGCCTGGGTGAGCGCCTTCTTCACGGCCAGGTCGTCGGGGTTGTTGCGCAGGTAGAAACCGAGTAGGCGCACGGCCTCGGCGTCGCGCCCCGCCTTGAAGGCCGCCATGCCGCGGCGCTTGGTCCCGGAGTCGTCCGAGCGCAGGCGCCGTGCCACGGCCGGGCGGGCCGCCACGCGGGCCGCCACGACCGCCTTGGGGGCCTGGCTGGCAGCGCCGGCCAGCTTCAGCATGCGGGCGGCCTCCAGGCTGCTGGGGTCCAGGGCCTGGGCGCGCTGCCAGTCCCCGCGGGCCGCGGCGATGTCCCCGCGCTCGTAGGCGTCCTGCCCGCGCTCCAGCAGGGCGGCCAGGCCCGCCTCCGTCACGCTCTTGAGGTTGGCGTTCGCGTCGGGGTCGTCGGGATGGGTCTTCAGGAAGCTGCGGTACAGCTCCGCGGCGTCCTCGAAGCTGCCCTGGTCGCCCAGCAGGACCGCGGCGTTGTATTCGGCCTCGGGGTAGTCCCCGTTCTTCGCCTTGATCGCGGCCTGGAAGCCCTGCAGCGCGGCCGCGGCGTCGCCGGCCTGGAAGTCGAGGTAGGCCACGGCGTAGAGCGCGCCGGCGTGCCCGGGGTCGGCCCTCAGGGCGTTCCTGTAGGCCACCCGGGCGTCGGCGTTCTTGGAGTCGCCCTGCAGCGCGAAGCCGAGGTTGTACCAGGACTCCGCGCCGCCGTCGCCCTGGAGGGCCCGGCGGCAGGCGTCCTCGGCCTTGGCGTAGTTGCCGGCCTTGTTGTAGAGCATGCACAGGGGCTTGAAGGCCCCCTGGCCGCCGTCCATGCCCGCGGCCTTGCTCAAGGCCGCCAGGGCTTCGGCGTCGCGTCCCAGCCTGGCCAGCACCAGGCCCTGGTTCAGCAGGGGCAGGGCGTCTTCCGGCTTCAGATGGGCCGCGTGGCCGTATGCGTCCGCGGCGGCGGCGAGGTCCTCGCCGGACCCGTCCATGACCAGGGCCTGGCCGAGATCCTGCCAGGCGCCGGCCCGGCCGGCGTCCAGGGCGGTGGCCTGCTTGAGGGCCTGGACCGCGTCGGAGGCGCGCCGCAATTGCAGCAGCGCCGTTCCGTAGGCCTCCCAGCTCTCCGCGTCGCGGGGGGCCAGGCTGGTGGCCTTCTGCAGGGCCTGGGCGGCCTGGGCATAGTCCCCGGCCTTCAGGCACATGACCCCGAGGTTGAACTGGGCGCCGGGGTCCTGGGGCGAGAGCTCCGCGGCCCGCTCAAAGGGACCCAGGCTGTCGTCCGCCCGCAAGCCGCCCGGGGCCAGGGCGATCAGAAGGGCCAGGCCCACCACCGTCGTGAACGCGCGTCGCTTCAACTCAGCCTCCGATGCACTCCGCCCCTTCGGGCGGGTAGATCTCCAGATGCAACTTCACCCTGCGGTTCCTGTCCTGCGTTCCAGGCATGTCGCCCGTGGCCGCCGGATGGCTGAGCCCCCAGTGCCGCAGGGTCACCCCGTCCAGGATCACGTGGCGCCGCACCAGCGCCTTCAGGATCGCCCCGGCCCGCGCCTGGGACAGCGCGTCCCCGTCCCCGCCTTCGTCCGCGGCGGCGTAGCCGTCGATCAGCGCGAAGCGCATGCGCCAGAGGCGGATCATGGTCACGGCGGCGGCGAGCGTCTTCATGTCTGAAGGGGTCAGGTCCGACCCGTGCGCGTCGAAATAGAAGGTGTACAGCAGGCCGCCGCTGTCGGGGTCGCGCTGGACCCCGGAGCGGTTCAGCGTGGCGTCCCATTGGGCCCGGGTCACGTAGTCGTTCAGTTGCGCCGCGGGCACGACCGGGGCCGCGGCCACCAGGCGCTCCTGGCCGTCGGCACCCGTGATGCGGATCTCGAAGCTGCTGCCCGCGGCGGCGGACACCGGGTCGCCCAGGTCGTCGGTGCCTTCCCAATGCACGGACTTCGGCACGGGACCGACGCCGCGCATGGTGCGCAGGACCCTGCCCGAGGCGTCCACGATGCGCAGCTCCCAGGACTTGGCCTGGGAGGCGCCCGCCAGGCCGCTGAGGTCGAAGTCGGCCTGCGAGACGGTGGGCGCCAGGAGGCCCTTCAAGACCACCTTCGGCGCGAAGCCGGGCTTCCCCGGGCCCGCGGCAGGGGCGGCCCAGTTCTCCAGGACCACCGGATCGCTCCAGGCCTGCGTCGGGGGCGAGGGTTCCCCGAAGTTCCATTGCAGGCTCAGGATCTGGCGCTGCCCCCCGGCCTGGAAGGCGTCGCCGTCCTCCAAGGCCATGTAGGCGTAGTCCAATCCCAGGGCCGAAGAAATCCGGAGGCCGAGGCCCGCCGTGGCGTAGCCGACGTCGGCGCTGACCTGGGTGGCCCCCAGCCTCAAAGCCAGGCGGCGCTCGAACAGCGACACCTGGAGCCCCAGGCGCCACTGCGGCAGGTTGGGCCCGCCCAGGCTCTCCAGCTGGTCCTCCTCGGCCGACAGCCAGGTTCCGGGCTCGGGCTCGAGCGCCATGCCGGCGCGCAGCACCGTGGGCTGGCCCTCGGTCTGCCCGTCGCCCCAGGCCAGGTTCGAGAAGAGGTCCGAGGCGGACAGCCCCAGGTCCAGGCGCCAGGTCCCGACCAGGGGGACGGCGGCCTTGGCGCCCACGTCCATGCTCCAGCCCCTCAGGGAGCCGGGCGAGGCCAGCAGGAGGCGCTGGACCGTGCCGATGGAGGCCCAGCCGTTGCCCGCGGAGAGGCCCAGGCCGGCCTGCTCCTCATTGTAATGGTCCGCCTGGGAATAGGACTGGTCGCCGGCGAAAAGGCCGCCGGAAAGGGCCCCGGCCAGGGGCCCGCTGAGCCCCACGGCCTGCTGCAGGGTCTGGGCCGGGCCGCCCAGGCCGCCGTCGTAGCCGAGGCTCAGGCCCTGCGTGGAGAGGGCCGCCGGATTCCAGTAAAAGGCCTCGTCGCCCTGGGCCGTGGCCACCGCCGAGCCGCCGGCCCCCAAGGCGGCCGCGCCCAGGCCATAGGGCCCCATGGTGGTGCCGTAGGCGCGAAGAAACGCTGGGGACCCCGCCAAAACCGCGGCTAGAAAACATCTTAACAACCGGTCTTCCACTGCACCACCGTAGGGCTTGTTAGTATTGGATCAAGGCGAAGGTAGGGATGGGTTCGAGCTTGGCGCGTCCGTTGAGGAAGCCCAGCTCCATCAAGAAGGCGCATTCGACGATGTCGGCCTTCAGGGTCTGCACCAGGCGGGCGACCGCCGCGGCCGTGCCCCCGGTGGCGAGGACGTCGTCCACCACCAGCACGCGGTGGCCCTGGATCAGGCCGTCGCGGTGCATCTGCAGGGTGTCCTGGCCGTACTCCAGGGCGTAGGTCTCCTCGATGGTCTCGTGGGGCAGCTTCCCCTTCTTGCGCACCGGCACGAAGCCGGCCCCCAGGCGCACCGCCAGGGGGGCGCCCAGGATGAAGCCGCGCGCCTCCATGGCCACGATCCGGTCGATGCCGCGCGACTGGTAGCGGGCGGCCAGCAGGTCGATGGCGTGGGCGAAGGCCGGCCCGTCGGCCAGCAGCGTGGTGATGTCCTTGAAGACGATGCCCTTCTTGGGGAAATCCGGGATGTCGCGGATCAGGGCTTTGAGGCTTTCGGGCACGGCGCACCTTTCCTTTCGTCTATGGCGGGCTTTATGGGCCCGCCCTCAGGGCCACACTTCGCTGTAGCTGACCCCGAAGGTCACGTTGTCGGTGAGCACCAGGTCAAAGGGCTGGTGCAGGTACATGCTCTGCAGGCGGCTCAGGTCCAAATCGAGCTTGATGCGGGTCGACAGCAGCACGCGCACGCCCACGTCGGTGAAGCCCTCGTTGTATTCCGCCATGGCGGCCATGCCCGGGAAGGGCGCGAAGGCCATGGCGCCGAAGCCGGCCGCGGGCTGGTCGCCGCCGCCGAAGCCGCCGGCGACGTAGAGCATGGGCAGGTCCGGCACCATGCCGCCTGCGACCACGTATTGGCGCTCCAGCCCCTTCAGGGAGGCCAGGGGGACCTGCTTGTAGTCGATGTCCTGGATGCCCACGCCCTCGGTGCCCACGGAGAGGCCGATGGGGCAATGGGGCCCCTGCTGGAGCGGCGACCAGCGGAAATAAAACAGGTTCTCCTTGCCCGCGTTGAAGCGGGTCCAGCCGTCGATCTCCTCCTGGGTCTGCGGGTCCCAGGCGTCCAGCTGGACCTCGCCGCCGGCCTCGATGCCGTCGGCGAAACCGCGGCCCGCCTGGATCTGGTAGCTGTGGATGGAGCCGGTGAGCAGCCCGTCGGGCAGGCTCTGGGGGAGGGGCACGTGGATGAAGCCGCTGCCGCCGTTGAGATCCTGGGCCTGCAGCAGGGCCGGGTCAAGCCAGGCGTCGTCCCAGAAGCCGGCCCGGGCGGCCCGGGGGCTGAGGCAAAGGAGGGCCAGAAGAAGGCAAGCGCGGCGTGGAAGCATCGGGGCTGATTGTAATGGCAGGAAGGCGCGTCTGCCAGCGCCAAGCTTGGCCCCCGCAAGGGCGCGGCCCCAATACCAAGAGGGCCCTGTCCCGCTTATGCGGAACAGGGCCCTGTCTTAGACGTATTCTCGGGGCAACAGGAATTGAACCTGCGACCTCTCACTCCCGAAGCGAGCGCTCTAGCCCCTGAGCTATGCCCCGAAACCCGCCTCCCCTTCATGACCGGCGCAGGCGTCTGGTCGGGATGACAGGATTCGAACCTGCGACCCCTCGCACCCCAAGCGAGTGCGCTACCCCTGCGCCACATCCCGGTGCCGGCAGCCGGCCTGAAGGGTGAGAACGGACGGAGAATGTAGCAAAATACGGGCCAGGGTTCAAGCTTCCCCACCATGTGAAGCTTTGTCCAAAAACTCGAGCAAGGACCGGGCCTGGCGCCGGGCCTTCATCAGGACCCCCGTCAACTCGGCGGATCCGAGGTCCAAGGCCAGGGTAAGCTGGCCGGAGAGGCGGGCATCCTTCAAATCGTCGTCCAATTGTTTGCGGGCCCCCTGCAGGGTGAAGCCCTTTTCATAGACCAATTTCTTGATATGCAGGATCAAATCCAGGTCTTTTTGGCGGTACAGGCGCTGGTTGGCCTTGGTGCGTTCCGGTTTCAGATGGGGGAATTCGGTCTCCCAATAGCGTAAAACATGGGCTTTCAGGCCGGCCAGGTCCGAAACTTCGTCGATGGTGTAGCGCATGTCACCGGTTTTGGCCGCCATTGTGTCCTCTCAGTCCTCGTCCTTCAGGGGCCGCGCCATGAGGTCTTTCAGGGCCGCGCGGGGGTCCTTGTCCTGGAAAAGGATGGCGTTGACCTGCTCGGCGATGGGCAGGGCCACGCCGTGGCGGCGGGACAGGTCCAGGGTCGAGGCCGAGGTCACCACCCCCTCCACCGCCTGGTGGAAGGTGGGGCTGATGCCGCTCCAACGCTCGCCCCGCCCCAAACGCTCCCCCACGCCCCGGTTGCGGCTGTGGCGGCTCATGCAGGTCACCACCAGGTCCCCCAGGCCCGTCAGGCCGTGGAAGGTCGCGGCCTGGGCGCCCATGGCGAGCCCCAGCCGGCTGATCTCGGCCAGGCCACGGGTGATGAGCGCGGCCTTGGCGTTGTCCCCCAGGCCCAGCCCGTCGGACACGCCCGCGGCCAGGGCCACGACGTTCTTGAGCGCTCCGCCGATCTCGACGCCCAAAGGGTCCGCGCTGGTGTAGACGCGGAACCAGTCATTGGAAAAGGCCTTCTGGGCCAGCTGCGCGGTCTCATGGTCCAGGGACGCGGCGACCAGGGTGGCGGGCAGACGGCGGCCCACCTCCTCGGCGTGCGAGGGGCCCGACAGGGTGGCCAAACGGGGCGCGGGCCGGCCGGCCTTGGCGCATTCGTCCTGGGCCACCTGGCGCATGGTCATCAGGCTGCCGGGCTCGATGCCCTTGGTGGCCACCACCGCCACCTGGGAGGGGTCGCCGTGGATGAGGGCGCGGCTCCAGACCGCGCGGAAAAACGCGGAGGGCACGGACAGCACCAGCAGGTCGGCGCCCGACAGAGCGGCCAGGTCCGATCCCATGTGGACCGCGTCGGGAAGCCGCACGCCGGGCAGGTAGCGCCGGTTCTCGCGCAGGCTCTCCACCTCCAGGGCGTAGGCCGCCTCATGCTCCCAGACGTCCACGCGCTCGAAGCGCTCCGACAGCACCAGCGCCAGGGCGCTGCCCCAGCCGCCGCCTCCCAGGACAAAGGCGCGCTTCAAGCGCCCCTCCCTTTGCCGCTGAGGATCTTGCTCTCCGTGCCTGCCAGGATGCGCCGTATGTTGGGGAGGTGCTTCAGCCAGACCAGCAGGGACAGCACCAGGGCCAGGCAGAGCACCGGCCGGGCCCGCCATCCGTCCTGGCCGGCCAGGGACAGGGATTCGAAGAAGCCCTCCGGGCGCCCGGTCCAGGGCCGCCATTCGTTGAACAAGGCCACCGCGCCCGGCAGGAATGCCGCCGCCGCCAGCGATCCGGCCGACACCATGCGCGTGACCCAGAACACGCCGCCGAAGACCGCCACCGCGGCCAGGGTGGCCAGGGGCGCCAGGGCCAGGAAGACGCCCAGGGAGGTGGCCACGCCCTTGCCGCCCTTGAAGCCCAGGAAGAGCGTGTAGCTGTGGCCCAGCACCGCGGCCAGGCCCAGGACGCAGGGCCACCACAGCGCGCTCAGGGTCGGGACGTCCCAGGGGGCGCCCGCCTGGCCGTCATAGCCGGGGAAGAGGCGCGGGACCAGCAGGACGGCCAGGGCGCCCTTGGCGATGTCCGCCAGCAGGACCGCGACGCCCGGGCCAGGGCCCAGCACCCGGAAGACGTTGGTGGCCCCCATGTTCCCGGAGCCGTGCTGGCGTATGTCGATGCCCTTGGCCCACTTGCCCGCCAGCCATGCCGAGGGGAGGGCGCCGAGCAGGTACGCGAGGAGGAGCGCGCACAGGGAGGCCGCATTCATTTGCGTTTCCTAAGCATGAAGATCAGGGGGGTGCCTTCGAGTTCGAAGCGTTCGCGCAGCATGCGCGTGATGCGGCGCTGGGTGGAGAAGTGCATCAGCTTGGGGTCGTTGACGAAGAGCGCGAAGGCCGGCGGCCGCGTGCCCGTCTGCGCCAGGTAGTACACCTTCAGCACCCGGCCCTTGAAGCTGGGCAGGGGCGCGGAGGCCAGGATCTCCTCCAGCGCCTGGTTGAGCGCCGCGGTCTTGAGCCGGGCGGCGTGGGCGTCCCCGGCCTTGAGCGCGGCCGGCAGCACGTCGCCGAGGCGCTGGCCCTCCAGGACCGAGATGAAGTGGATGGGCGCGTAGTCCATGAACTTCAGGCGCAGCCGTATGTCCTTGATGCACTGGTCGTGGGTCAGGTTGTCCTTGCGGACCTTGTCCCACTTGTTCACCACGATCACGCAGGCCCGCCCGGCCTCGTGGATGAGCCCCGCGATGCGCTCGTCGTGGTCGTGGACGCCGTCGTAGGCGTCCAGGATCAGCAGGGCCACGTGGCATTCCTCGATGGCGCGCAGGCTGCGGACCACGGCGTAGTGCTCGAGGTCCTCGAGGATCTTGGACTTGCGGCGGATGCCCGCCGTGTCCACCAGCACCAGGTCGCGCCCGTGGGCGCGCAGCGGCGTGTCCACGGCGTCGCGCGTGGTCCCGGCCTCCGCGCTGACCACCAGGCGGTCCGTCTTCAGCAGGGCGTTGATCAGGGAGCTCTTGCCCACGTTGGGGCGCCCCACCACGGCCACGCGCAGGGGCTGCTTTTCGCCGTCGGCCTCCTCGCCCTCCGGCAGCTGGGGGACCTTGGGTACGTCCTTGACCGCGGCGTCGAGGAGCTCGGCCACCCCGTTGCCGTGCAGCGCGCTGACGCTGAAGCCGTCGCCCAGGCCCAGGCCGGTGAAGTCCCAGCGGTTGGGGTCGTCCTCTTCGCGGTCGGCCTTGTTGACGGCCAGGTGGACCGGGCGCCCGTAGGTGCGCAGCAGGCCCGCCACGGTCTTGTCCAGGGGGTGCAGGCCGGCCTTTCCGTCCACCACGAAGATGACCTGGTCGGCCTCGTCCAGGGCCAGGCGCACCTGGCGGCGTATGCCCTCCCGGATCACGGCCTTGGCGTGGGCGCTGGCGTCGCCCGGGTCCAGGGCCTCCATCTCGGGCTCGAAGCCGCCCGTGTCCACGGCCCAGAACTCGCGCCCGCTCCACTGCGCCTTGCCGAAGTGGCGGTCGCGGGTCACGCCCGGCTTGTCCTGCACGATCGCGACGGGCCGCCCAAGGATGCGGTTGAACAGGGCTGATTTCCCGACGTTCGGGCGCCCGACGATTGCAATGAGCACGGTCCCTCTTTTTACGTGATAAACGGGCGCGAATGGGCTAGTTCGAAAGTTTTACCGCCTGGGCGAAATCGGCGGCGTCGGCGGTGGCCAGGGCGCGCACCCCGTGGTCGGCGCTGTGCAGGGCCAGTCCCAGCGCGGCGCCGTGCCCCACCTCCACCACCGTGTCCACGCCCATGCGCCTCAGGCGCCGGCCCGCGGCGGGCCAGTCCAAGGCTTCGCTGCAGCACAGGCGCAGGCGCGCAGGCCAATCGCGGGGAGTGCGGCTGGCCTCCACGTCCGCGGCGCCCTGCAGGGGCGTGGCCAGGTGCTCGCGGGGCAGGGCCTCGAAGTCCGCGGCCGTCCTCTCGCCCAGCGCCGCCAGGGCGCTGTGGGGCCATTGCCAGCCCGGCTCAACCGGCGTCAATTTCACCCCGCGGCCCGCGGCCGCCAGCACGGCGTGCAGTTTTTTCAAAAGGCCTTCGTCGCCGCTGAGCACGAAGTGGTCCGGCGCGATCAGCGCCGCCCGGCGCGGCCGCACTTCCTGGGGCAGGGCGTCCAGCTTGGCTTCCAGGCCCGCCGCGTCCAGCCCCTGCACCGCCAGGGCGTACCAGGGGGCCTGGGCCCAGGCCTCCTCCACCCTCAGGCCCCGCTCATACAGCAGCTTCAGCGCGGCCTCGTAGTCTATGGCGCCCATGGCGCCCAGGGCCACCAATTCGCCCCAGCCCAGGCCCGCGGCGGCGTTGGGGTGCACCCGGCGCGCCTTGAGGGCCCTGAAGACCCCGTGCGCCAGGGCGAGCACGGCCGGCCCGGACACCGAGGGCCGGTGGATCAGCTCGGCCGTGCCCGCGAAGCAGGCCTTGGTCGGGCGGACGCCGCCCAGCTCGTTCATGGCCTTGTCGGCCTTGTCCAGGGACTCGCGCACCAGGGGGTTCTTGTTGTAGAGGTCCTTGCCCATGCCGGGCTCGGCCAGCCCCGGTCCCCCGAAAAGGAAGGCGACGCCGCCCATGGCCCTCAGCGCCCCTTTCCGCACGGAATCAAAGCCTCGCCGCCAGGAGCCGGAGCTGCCCCACCAGCACGGTGTCGAGGAACACGCAGATAAAATAGGCGGCCATGGGGCTGAGATCCCATTGGCCCACACGCAGAAAAGGCAGGCGCCGCCGGAGCCAGCCCAGGGCCGGGTCGCACAGGGCCGCGACGGCGCGCACGATGGGGTTGTTGGGATCGGCGCCCACCAGCCAGAACACCCATTGCACCACCACCAGAACCTGGAAGGCCTTGAGCAGGAAGGCCAGGACGGCCGCCAGCCCCAAACACAGCGTTTGCATGCCCGATTTTGCCTGAATTCACGCCGTTTGGATAGTTCAGTCCGCCGCGGGCCGGCTCGCCCGACGCCGGACGGGCGCGCGCCGCGCGCCCCTTTGCGAGGCCACGCCGTCGATGAAGAGCGGGCAGGCGGGCAGGGAGTCGAGGAAGACCCGGCCATAGGGGCGCGTCAGGGCCCGCGGATCCAGGAGCACGAACCATCCCCGGTCCGTGCTGTGCCGGATCAGGCGCCCGAAGCCCTGCTTCAGCTTCAGCACGGCCTCGGGAAGGCTGAGGTCCATGAATGGCTCGCCGCCCTGGGCGCTCACCTTGTCCTGGCGGGCCCGCTCAAGGGGGCTGTCGGGCACGGCGAAGGGCAGGCGCACGATGATGACGCAGGACAGCGCCTCGCCCGGCACGTCCACGCCCTCCCAGAAGCTGGCGGCCCCGAAGAGCACGGCCTGGCCATGCGCCTTGAACTCGTCCAAAAGCTCCTCGCGGCGCGCGCCCTTCTGCTGCTCCAGGCAGAGCCAGCCGCGCCCCTCGATGAAGGGCCGCAGGCGCCCGGCCAGCTCGCGCAGGTGCCTGAAGTTCGTCACCAGCACGAAGGCCCGGCCCAGGCTGCGTTCAAGGGCGCCGCGTATGCCCGCCTCCAGCGCGTCCAGGTAGGCGGCCTCGTCCCGCGGGTCGGGCATGCTCGCGCTCAGGTGCATCTCGACCTGCTTGGCGTAGTCGAAGGAGGCCGGCAGGGCCAGCTCCTCGGCGTTGCCGGGCAGCCCCAGGCGCGCGCGCATGAATCCGAAGCCGCCCGCCACGCTCAGGGTGGCCGAGCACAGGACCACGCTGCGGTGGCGGGGATAGAGGTGCTCCAGCAGCAGGGGGCCCACGTCGAGGGGGGCGCTGCGCAGGACGGGGGAGCGGTCCCGCTCGCGGTCCACCCAGAACACGCTTTCCCCGAGGTCCTGGCCCAGCCAGCTCCTCAGGCCCTCCGCGGCCGCGTCCAGGCGCTGGGCCAGGGCCTGGGCCTCCACCGAGGCGCCCAGGCCCTGAGGCAGCTCCTTGGCCAGGGCCCCCTTGCGGCGCAGCTCCGTGGCCAGTTCGCTCAAGGGCTGGCTGAGCGTGTCCTCCAGGCTGCGCGGAGGCAGGGCCTGGGAATCCGACAGCGCGGTGACGCGCTCGAAAAACTCCGCGCACGCGCCGCGGCAGGCCTGCAGCAGGCCGGTCAGGCCGCCGGCCGAATCCAGGCGGTCGATCAGGTTGAAGCGTCGGCGCGCGTCGTGCAGGCGGTCGAAGGCCTTCACCAGGCCGAGCCGGTGCAGGCGCAGGCCCAGGTGGTCCGCGGCCACGTCGGCCAGGTGGTGGGCCTCGTCCACGATCAGGGTCTCGGCGTCGGGCAGAAGGCTGGAGCCTTCGCGGCGGGCCGCCAGGTCCGCCATGAGCAGGGCGTGGTTGGCGACCACGACGCGGGCTCCCTGTAGGGCGTCGCGGTCCGCCAGGAAGGCGCAGGAGCGGGCGTAGGGGCAGGCGGAGCCCAGGCAGCCGAAGGCCTCCACCTGCACCAGCTCCCAGGTGGCCTGGTCCATGGCCACGGGCGCGTCCTCGCGCAGGCCTCCGCCCTCGCTGGCCCAGTCCTCGATGCCGGCGAGGGCCTCATGGCGGCCGTGGAAGAGCTCGGGGGCGTTGAACTCCGCGGCGGTGCGCAGGCGCAGCTGGCAGAGATAGTTGCCGCGCCCCACGGCGCGCACCGCGCCCAGTCCCTTGCCGGCGCCCAGGGCCTTCAGGGCCAGGGGGATGTCCTGGTGCAGGAGCTGGGCCTGCAGGTTGAGCGTGTGGGTGCTGATGATCACGCGGCCTCCGGACTCCTCGGCGCGCTCCAGGGCGGGCAGGAGGTAGGCCAGGCTCTTGCCCGTGCCGGTGCCGGCCTCCACCAGCAGGACGCCGGAGTCCCTGAGAGCGCGCGCGACCGCGTCCGCCATGGCCTCCTGGGCCGGGCGGGCTTCGTAGCCTTTGAGCGTGGAGCCAAGGCGCGTGGAGAGTTGGTAGGCTTCTTCGGGCATGGCCCCCGGCCGCGGTTTGGTGGCGGCGCCGTCCCATAAAAAGAAGAGCCGTCCCCCCTTTAGGAAGGGACGGCTCTTAATCGGCGCCGGTCTTTTTTAGAGAACCTTGTCCTTCAGGGCCTTCGCGACGGTGCAGCGGACGCGGGTCTTGGCCTTGATCTTGATGGGCTCGCCGGTGGCGGGGTTGCGCCCCATGCGGGCCTTGCTCTGGCGGATGCGGAGAATGCCGATCCCGTCCAGCTTGAACTTCTTCTCTTTCTTGAGGAGCTTGCAGACCAGCTCGTTGTAGGCGATGAAAAGGTTGGCCACGTCCTTCTTCTTCAGGGCCGTCTTTTCCGCGAGTTCGTTCAGGATCTGGCTTTTGGTCAAAGGCACCGGTTCCCCCTTGTTCAAAAATAGGATGCGCCCAAGTCCCCGGGCGTAACGGGGAATTGTCGATGCCTGCTCTAAAATACCCTAAAAATAAGGCTTGTCAAGACCTAGTACGCAAAAAAGCCCGTAAAAATGCCGATTATCCCCTCTTGCGGCGGATTTGGCTCAGGAAATGGTCCCAGCCCTGCTCCCGGTTGAGGCGTTTCAGGGCCAATTTCAGGGGCGCCAGGCGGCTTTCGGCCACGCCCTTGAGCCGCAACAGCCGCAGCAGGCGCCGCACGCTGGTGGGATCGTTCTGGGCCTCCAGGGGGATGCGCTCGAAGTGCTCGCGCGCCTCGTCGTAGCGTTTGGCGCTGTAGTAGAGGTTGGCCAGGAAATTGCGGGCGTCGTGGTAGGCCTGGTCCGCGTTCAGGGCCTCCAGCAGCAGTTCCTCGGCCTCGGGCTTGCCCAGCCAGTAGGCGCTGGCGCCCAGGCCCAGCAGGATCTCGGAATTCTTGCGGTTGATCTCAAGGGCGCGGGCGTAGAAATCGAAGCTCTCCTCGTACATTCCCAGCAGGTACCACTCGCGCGCCACCTCCAGCAGGGTCCGCTCGTCGGGGTGGCCCTGCCGCAGGGCCTGGTCAAAGGCGAAACGGGCTTCGCCGTAATTGCTCAACAACAGGTGTATGCGGCCCAGGCCCCACCAGCATTCGTCGTCCTTGGGGTCGAGCTGCAGCAGCTCCTCGAAGAGGTTGCGGGCCTGCGGAAGGTCCCCCAAGTCGAGGCGCGTGAAGGCCAGGCCGAGCTTGAGCTTGCGGTCGCCGGGAAAGCGCCGCACGCCCTCCGCGAAGACGCGCAGGGCGTCCTCCAGCTCGAAGCGCTCCCAATGGCGGAAGCCCTGCTCCTCAAGGTCCCGCGAAGATTCGAATTCCTCGGGCATCTGTTTAAGCTCCCTGCTGGGCCCCGAAATGGGACACCAAGGCCTGCAGCTCCCTCGCCATGTCCGCCAGCTGCGTGGATGTCGCCGTCAGTTCCTGCATGCTGGCGGTGGCCTCCTGCGTGCTCGCCGCCACCTGCTCCGTGCTGGCCGCGGTCTCCTCGGCGATGGCGCTGATCTCCTCGATGCGCTTGGCGCCCTGGCCGGCCCGCTCCATCTGCTCGCGCGCGTTGGCGGCGATCTCCGCGGCCAGGGCGTTGGTGCGCCCGGCGGCCTCGATGATCTGGTTGAGCCCCGCCGCCACGCGGTTGATCACCGCGCTTCCCTCCCCCACGGCCTCGGAGCCCTTCTGCATGCTCGCCACGGCGGCCTGCGAGCCGGCCTGTATCTGGGAGATCATCCCGGCGATCTGGTCGGCGCTGTCGGCGCTGCCCTCGGCCAGCTTGCGCACCTCGTCCGCCACCACGGCGAAGCCCCTGCCGGCGTCGCCGGCGCGGGCGGCCTCGATGGCGGCGTTGAGGGCCAGCAGGTTGGTCTGGTCGGCGATGCTGCGGATGATGTCCACCACCTCGCCGATCTTCTCGTTCTTGTCGCCCAGGGTGTAGATGGTCTCGGCCATGGCCCGCATGTCCCTACCGAGGCGCTCCATGCGGCTGGTGGCGTCCTGGGCCAGGGCGTGGATGGTGCGGGCGATGTCGAGGGCCCCGTCGGAGGCCTGGGCCGTCTCCTCGGCCTTGTGCCGGTTGCTGGCGGCGGAGTCGGCCAGCTGCTGGATCATGACGTGCAGTTCGCCGGTGCGGGTGCTCTGCTCCTCGGTCCCCTTGGCCACCTGCTGGATGGTGGACGCGACCTCGGAGGACATGCGCGACACCTCGCCCGCGGTCCCGGAGACCCGCGCGCTGGAGGCGCCCACCAGGTCGGCCCCCCTCTTCACCGAGGCCACCACCTGTTCGAAGCGGTCCATGACCCGGTTGAAGGCGCTGGTCACGCCGACGTTCAGGCGGCTCGAGTCGACCTCAAGGCGCCGGCCCAGGCCGCCGCCCTGCGCCAGATAGTCCTGGAACTTCTCCTCCACCAGGTCCAGCTCGACGCGGACCCTGCGGCCCGACCAGGCGCCCAGGAGGCAGCCGCCCAAGGCTCCGAGGACCAGCATCCACAGGCGCAGGACGTCCAGGCGGGCGAGCATGGCGTCCATGGACGAGGCCGGGACGCGCGCCTCGACCACCCCCGTCCAGGGGGCCTTGGGGCCGGACAGCGGCGCCGCCGCGTCCACCCAGGCGCCGGCCGGTCCCCAGCCCAGGGCGGCCTTGCCGGAGTCGAAGGCGCCGGAGGCCAGGTCGCTGGGGCGCGTGCCGGTCTGCGAGGGGCCCTGGGGCCCCACCGCCAGCGTCCAGGTTCCGGCGGCGTCGCGGCTGTAGCTCCACAGGGTGGGCTGGTCCAGGCCGGCCTCCCCGGCGGCCAGGCCCTCCATGGCGGCGGCGGCCTGGGACACGTCGAGGGGCGCGGAGTCCAGGAGGCAGGCGCCTGCGGAAGCCAGGGATTGGGCGCGGTACTGCAGGGACAGGCGGGCTTCGGACAGGCTCGCGCGGGCGAGCCACCAGCCGCAGCCCCACATCAGCAGGGCGCCCAGGACCCCCATGGTCAAGACCATCAGGACCAAGGATCGCTTTTCCGCGGCTCTCATGGACAAAGGATAGGACCGAGCGGGATGGGTGTCAACGTGACGAACATCAAGGGCCCGCTTTCGGGAAGACCTGGCCGCCGCCGGCGGCCAGGTTCTTGGAGGCGAACATGTAGGTGTGCTTGACGGGCGTGAAGTGCAGGTTCCAGGTCTTGAGCTCGGCCGTCAACAGGTCGGGGAAATCCTCCCCCATCTCGGCCAGCGCCCGCCCCACGGAGAAGCGCACGCTGCCGGAGCTGTCGGCCTTCATGGAGGAGACGAAGGCGACGGCGACCTTGGGGTGGAGCTTGAAGTAGTCCTTGCGGGTCCACACCCGCGGGGCCTCCACCACGGCGCGGCGCACCACGTCGTTGGGGTCCTTGGCCCACTCCTCCATGGTCACCAGGGCCAGTTCGTAGCCGCGGTTCAGGCAGAAGTGGTCGAAACCGCGGGCCAGGCAGTCCTGCACGCGGACGTCCGTGGTCTTGGCCACGTCGCGCCGCAAGAACTCCAGGGCCTCGGCGCGCAGGTAGCTGACGTGGCCGGCCAGCAGGGCCGCCGCCATGGCGCCGTGGACGTCGGGATTGGGCAAAAGCGCCTTGGCCAGCCCGAAGGCCTGGTCCGGATCCAGGGTTCGGCTGGTCTCAAAACAGATGGCCCGCATGGAATGGATGCTCTTTCCATGGATGGCCTGCAGCAAAGAATCGACGTTTATCGCCACCTTACCTCACAAGTTTCACTCATTTTAAGCGTTTTCGACCCAATTCAGGGGGAAATGCCCGCCCGAGTATATATTATTTTCGGGGCTTGTAACAAAAAACGTCGTGCGCCCCCCGCGGGCCCAAAAAAGGCCCCTTTTCAGGACGCCAGGCGGCTGATTTTGACCAGGGGAATCTGGGCTTTCACCAGTTTGGGGTCGAAGAAAACCGCCCCCGGGACGCCCAGGTTCGCCCAGGCCGCGGCCGTGGCCAGGCGCAGGCAGTCGGAAAGCTCCCATCCGCGCTCCAAGCCCCGGGCCATGGCGCCCAGGAAAGCGTCCCCGCAGCCCACCGGCGATATCAATCCGCGCGGCGTGGGCAGGGGCGTGGCGTAGAGCACCTCCCGCTGGGTCACGCAGACCGCGCCGTGGTCGCCCAGCGTCACGATCACGCAGCGCACCCCCTTGCGCAGCAGGGCCCTTCCCGCCCGGATCACCTGGTCGCGGGTCGCCGTGGGCACCCCGAAGGCCTCCCCCAGCTCCTCGGCGTTCGGTTTCACCATGAAGGGCGCGGCCTCCACCCCCAGCCTCAGGGCCGGGCCATAGGCGTCCAGCAGGGCCACGCCGCCGCGCGCCACCACGGCCTTGATGAGGGAGGCGTAGCTGTCCTCGCGCAGGCCCTCGGGGATGGAGCCGGAAAAGGTGACGATGTCGCCGGCCTGGACCCCCTTCAGGAGACCGGCCTTGAGCCGGGCCAGCGCCGCGGCGCCGACCTTGAGCTGGCTGGCGCTGTTGACCACGGTCTCCTGGTTGCGCTCGGCGTCCAAGATCACCAAACAGGGCCGGTAGGAGCCGCCGACGGCGGTGAGCTTCGCCTCCACGCCACGTCCGCGGAAGAAGCTCAGGGCCATGGAGCGTTCCTTGAGGGACGTGAAGGCGTGCAGGCGGGCCTTGCCCCCCAGCAGGGCCACGGCCCGCGCGGCGTTGTTGCCCTTGCCGCCGGGATAGCTCAGGGTCGCCACCGCGCGGTTCACCCCGCCCAGGCTTAAGGACGGCAGGACGAAGAGCTCGTCGAGGGTGGCGTTGAGGTTGACGCAATGGATCATGGGCGCCTCAAAACGGTCCGGGCGGCGGCGCGCAGGGCCTCGGCCGCCTTGGTCAGGGTGGCGGCCTGCCGCCACGCCAGGAACAGACTACGCGAAGGCCGCGGTTCGGCCAAGTCAAGATAGACGGGTCCGCCCGCCTTGCGCACCATGCTGGGCACCAGCGCCAGCCCGAGGCCCGCCTCCACCAGGGCCTGAACGGTCTCGATCTCCCCGCTCTCGTGCACCACCCGCGGCTCCACCCCGGCCCGGGCCAGGGCCTCGAGCACGATGCCGCGGAAGCCGTGCCCCGTCTTCATCACGATCAGGGGCTCCCCGCGCAGGGCGGCCAAAGCCAGGCGCTTGCGCCCGGCGAAGCGGTGGCCCGGTGGCACGGCCAGCAGCAGGGGCTCGCTGAACAGAAGTTCCCAGGCCAGCCCGGCGCCGAGCCCGGCGTCGTCGATGATGGCCAGGTCCACCTCCTTTTCGCGCAGCAAGGCCGCCAGGGTGGGCGAGCTCTCCTCGCGCAGGTCCAGGCGCAGCCCCGGATGGGCCCCGGAAAAGGCCTTGATGAGCTTGGGAAGCAGGTAGGCGCCGGTGGTGGGCATGCAGCCCAGGCCCACGGAACCCCTCTTCAGGCCGGCCAATTCCTCGGATTCCAGGCGCGCGGCCTCCACCTGGCGCAGGACCTCGGCCGCGCGGGGCTTGAAGAGCTCGCCGCGCTGGGTCAGCCGGGCGCCCTTGCGTCCGCGCTCGAGCAGGCTCCCGCCCAGCTCGGACTCCAGCTTGGCGATCTGCACGCTCAAGGAGGGTTGGGCGACGTGGCAGCGCCGGGCCGCGGCGGTGAAGCTGCCGGTCTCGGCGACGGCCAGGAAATAGCGCAGCTGGTGGAGCTCCATGGGGCACCCATATCCATAGTTGATGACTATTCTATCCATACATAATATATCTTTCCAATATTTTAGATTCCAGGCTAATCTTTGGTCCTGATCCCAAGGAGGAAGCCATGGCACAGGGAACGCTCTACAACAAAGTCTGGGACGCCCATTCGGTGGCGCGCCTTTCCACCGGGCAGACCCAGCTCTTCATCGGCCTGCACCTGATCCACGAGGTCACCAGCCCGCAGGCCTTCGACATGCTGCGCGAGCGCGGCCAGTCCGTGGCATACCCCGAGCGCACCTTCGCCACGATGGACCACATCGTGCCCACCACCACACGCGCGCGTCCCTTCGCCGACGCCCAGGCCGAGCAGATGATGCAGGCCATCGAGCGCAACGCCAAGGAATTCAAGGTCAACTTCTTCGACTTCTCCACCGGACGCCAGGGCGTGGTGCACATCATCGGCCCGGAGCTCGGCCTCACCCAGCCCGGCCTGACCATCGCCTGCGGCGACAGCCACACCAGCACCCACGGCGCCTTCGGCACCCTGGCCTTCGGCATCGGCACGAGCCAGGTGCGCGACGTGCTGGCGACCCAGTGCCTGGCCATGGACGCCATGAAGGTGCGGCGCATCGAGGTCAACGGGAAGCTCAAGCCGGGGGTCACGCCCAAGGACGTGATCCTCGCCATCATCCACCGCCTGGGCGTCAAGGGCGGCATCGGCTACGCCTATGAATACGCCGGCGAGGTCTTCGACGCGATGAGCATGGAGGGCCGCATGACGGTGTGCAACATGTCCATCGAAGGCGGCGCGCGGGCGGGCTACGTGAACCCGGACGAGACCACCTTCAGCTATCTCAAGGGCCGCGAGCACTCGCCCAAGGGAGAAGCGTGGGAAAAGGCCCTGACCGTATGGCGATCTTTCGCCTCGGACAAGGACGCGGTATACGACGACGTGGTGCGCATCGACGCCGCGGAGATCGCGCCCATGGTCACCTGGGGCGTCACCCCGGCCCAGAGCGTGTCGGTGGGGCAGAGCCTCCCCGACCCGGCCCAGACCGCGGACCTGGGCGAGCGCGGCTCCCTGGAGACCGCGTACAAGTACATGAAGCTGCAGCCGGGCCAGAGCCTGGACACGGTGAGGGTGGACGTGGCCTTCATCGGCAGCTGCACCAACGGCCGCATCGAGGACCTGCGCGCGGCCGCGGCGATCGCCAAGGGGCGCCGGGTCAACCCCGCGGTGAAGGCCTTCGTGGTTCCCGGATCCATGCAGGTGAAGGTCCAGGCCGAGGCCGAGGGCCTGCACGAGGTGTTCAAGGCAGCCGGCTTCGAGTGGCGGGAAGCCGGCTGCTCGATGTGCCTGGCCATGAACCCTGACCAATTGGTCGGCGACCAGGTCTCCGCCTCCAGCTCCAACCGCAACTTCATCGGCCGCCAGGGCAGCCCCACGGGGCGCACCCTGCTGATGAGCCCGGCCATGGTGGCCGCCGCCGCGATCACGGGCCACGTCACCGACGTCCGCACCCTGGCCTGAACCCACAAAGGAGGCAGCCATGCCCAGAATCCTCAGCGTCAAAGGCCGCGGCGTTCCCCTGCGCGGCGACGACATCGACACCGACCGCATCATCCCGGCCCGCTACCTGAAGGAGATCACCTTCTCGAAGATGGGGGATTACCCCTTTTTCGACGAGCGCTTCAACGCCAACGGTAGCCAGAAGCCGCACCCCTTCAATGAGGAGCGCTTCCAGGGCGCCAGCCTGCTCTTCGGCAACGTGAACTTCGGCTGCGGTTCGAGCCGGGAGCACGCCCCCCAGGCCCTGGCGCGCTGGGGCCATCCCAAGCAGCCCGGGATCAAGGCCATCGTCGCGGAGAGCTTCGCCGAAATCTTCGCCGGCAACTGCGTCATGCTGGGCATCCCGGCGGCGACCGCCTCCAAGGCGGATGTGGCCGCGCTGCAGGCCCTGGTCGAGCGGGCCCCCGCCACGGAGTTCAGCCTGGACATGGAGGCCCTGACCCTGTCCGGGGGCGGCCTCAAGGTGTCCTTGGGCCTGCCCGACAGCCGGCGCAAGGCCCTGATGGAGGGGACCTGGGACAGCACCGGCCTGCTGCAGGAAAACGCCGAAAAGACCCGGGCCCTGGCCTCCAAGCTGGCCTACATGAACGGGTACAATTAAGGCCTGAACAAAGGCACGGCAGCCCCCCGGAAGCGCATCCCCCTCGCGCAATTTACACCTTGATCTGGGGGTGCGCTTCATCCAGACTCTGGGCCAACCGGGGGGACAGGGGGCTGCCATGAAACGTCGGATTTGCTTAAGTATTTTTTCCGGAGCCCTGATCCTGGGTTGCGCGGTTCTGAGCCAGCTCCCCACCGAGGCCTTTGCCGACAGCAAACACGAACAGCAATGCGGGGGCTGGTGCCCCAGGAAAGACGCCAACGGCAACCCCACGGGGCAGTATTCCCGGGAGTGCAACGACGGCCCCAACGGCTCATCGTATTGTGAAGTCTGCGACGGATTTAAAGGCGGCGACCCCGACAGCCCCATCAATCTCTGCACTTTTACCGGCTCACAAAATTGCTGCATCATGCACGATGGGGACGGCTGCCCGCCGCCATCCTCCTCCTCGGCGTCCGGCGCCGGCGCTGCGCTCGCCCCTGTGGCGGCCGGCCTGGCCCAGCCCGCAGATGTCCCCACGGACGTACCCGCAGACGCGGCCACCGATGTGCCGACGGATGTCCCCACGGACGTGCCTTCCAGCGCAGGCGATGTCCAGCCCACGGACGTACCCACGGACGTGCCGGCCGACACGGACAACGGGGCCTCCACGGACCAGGCCCCCGACAGCTCCTCCAGCGTCGATGACCAGTCCCCCACCCCCGTGCCCGCCG
>Ga0210388_10000765_pt1 | contig 25639 bp, 23 predicted proteins | sample IncBWC19OmetaG_FD_155485 | JGI IMG/M metagenome (GOLD analysis project Ga0210388, IMG submission 155485) | Forest soil microbial communities from Barre Woods Harvard Forest LTER site, Petersham, Massachusetts, United States - Inc-BW-C-19-O ...
CGGGGCTTGACTGTGCTGAATGTCAGCTACGATCCAGGCAAATCCGCCGCGAGGGCTTAGCGATTCGTGTCGACAAATGGGCGCGAGGCTTGGTTAATACCCATGCACCGTTTTGGCATGAACGACAAAGGCTTTGATGCTCGGGCACAGTCGTGTGAAGTTATTCCCAGGATGGGCCAATATGTTGGGGATTCGGAAGTGGATTGCCTGCAACATTTGCGTAAGCTGCGAGGAGGGTTTCCACTTCGGGGCGATGCCTAAGACTGAATTCTTCTAACGGCCTGAAGAATATGACTTCCCGTTCGACTTAATATGCACGGTCTGGCCAACGTTGACCTGTACACTGAACGGCGCCTTGCCAAGGATTGTTACCCCGGCGGGTCCAAGGTTCTTAACATCAATTGCCCATGGGTTTCCTTGAGAATCAGTTGCCGGAATTGTCCTGGGGAGTTGGATAACCTTCGGAGCATTGATGAGTTCTATTAAATCGCCACCCAGATCGTAGGTGATTGCGCTCTGAGAGTGCGGCAAACGGACCACGGGCCTGTCTTGCATCGTGCTCGCTTGGCCAGCGAATAGAGCCAAATAAATCAGCAGGCTTTTCATAGTGCCTCTCTAAGAATCCTATCTTAAAATATGCAACAGATTGCGTGATGAAGGCAATTGGCGGCGTTTAGCAAATCGCAAAGTAGGGACACAGAAAACCAAATGCTGGCTTCAGATCCCCGCGGCGGTACAAGATCATTCGCGCGATTCGATGCGAAGCCGGAGGAGAGCCCACATCCTTGCACACGAGAACCAGTTCAACGGCGATCCTGTTGACGCTTGATGCGACCGGGATCACTCGATGCGAAGATCGGCATCAACGGAGTCGCTTTTTGTCGTCCTGAATGTATGCCCCCGAATGGTCAGATAGAAAAGCAGCTCGACCCGGCTCGAAACGCCCAGCTTCTCAAATGCTCTGAAGAGGTAGTTCTTCACCGTGTGTTCGCTCAGGCGTAACTCGCTTGCAATCGTCTTGTTCGTCATGCCTTTTGCAGCGCACTGTACAACCTGCAACTCGCGCACCGTAAGACTCGGGGAATCGCCCGCCGTGAGCACATTGGGAGCTGGGATACTTTTGAACGCTTCAAGAAGAGAGTTGGTCTCCTCCCTCCCAGCCCAGATGAAACCCTTTCCCACGTGCTCAATACAATCAAGGAACTCGGTCATAGGCTGTTGGCGCGAGAATACGCCACGAGCCCCGGACCGGAACGCATTGATGACCAGTTCGTGAGTTGTTTGATTCATGAGCATCACGACGTAGATCTTTGGGTGAGCGCGGCAGACCGCGTTCGCCAAATCGAAACCGCTTCCCGATTTCGAGTTGAGATCAACGCCCACGACCACGAGATCGACCTCGCTGGTTGCGAGCGTGCCTAGAAGATCGGTCGGTTGAATCGCGGCTGCCTGGCACCGGCGATCACGGCAAAGCGCGCTTGAGAGCAGATCGCTGCTCATGGAATCTCGATCGACGATCAGGACCCGGAGAGCAGGCCGTGGATGTTGTGTAATCTTGACGACGCGCTCATCCGTCGCCAATTTCGACGTCCTCCATCGATGTCCATCGTTGCTTCTCTCGGCGGATTTCTGCGAGTCTAATGCAAACTCTGGCATTCGATAACTCCCCATTGCTGCCAGGATCCAGTTGATCCGGGGCAGGCTCGGTTGGATTTCTGGCGTTGATTTCGTTCAACTTGAAACGGGGGGAATGCTTAACCTTGAAAACGCAGTACCCGACGAGCCCACTCGGCCCTTGGGGAAAGTATCTGGTGAATAACAACTATTGCGAATGAGGGTTTTCGCGTTATGACGCTGTCTGCCGCATTGAGAAAACAGCAGTTAGTCTTCCTACTCTACCGCGACCGGGCCGATTTGCAACCATTAAATTTTGAGAAACACACTTTCTTCTCTAGCCTGGAGTGAGCTGTTTTCCCCAGCAGCACTTCCACCGCCGTACCTCATTCCTGAGGGTTATAGAGAATTTCGGGCCTCGACGATGCCCACTTCACCTACTCAGTTTTCAAACAATCGGTCCCTTGTTTCGCTTCGAGCAGAATCGTAGTGTTGTCCCACGTATGCATCTCCTTCTAGTTAGCGAGTCCGGTTTACAACGTCGAGCATCGGTTCGATACAAACTCCGACTCCCCGTCATTTTCCACTGGAATGACGGTATGCAGCGCACAGAAGGAGGCTTCACGAACGACGTCGCGTTGGATGGCGCACTGATCTTTAGTACAAAATGTCCACCGGTGGGGTCTGATATTCGGATTGAAGTTCTGGTTCCCTCGCCAGATCAAAGTGGCGAGGAATTGCGCATCGAGTGTGTCGGCAAAGTGACAAGGGTTGCAGAGCAATCGGGATGCTTTGGCGTTCATGGGATGTTTGACGACGACCACCTCACACGCCAGGTCTCAATGTAAATGGATGCCGTTGCTAAGCGATTTCTATTGAATACGGCCTTCGGTTGTTGACGATTGATTGACAGTGACAAGTGCGGGACTTGCGATCAGCTCTTTGGCACGACAAGCGGGGATCGCAACCAGCAAATTGATGGTGAGATTTTCGGCCGGAGCAGGTTCAGGCCGAAATGGCTTTATTTCAGGTTTCGAATGAGCTTCTGATTAGTTCGAAACCTAGCATCGGAACCCGATTCTGGGACTGAAAGGGCGAAGCTATGTCGGGTTGGCGCGCCAGCGAAGATGGTTCGAATGAAGTTCCTTCTTGGAGCAAATCGATAATGGACAACACCATCGACATCGATCCTTCAGATACGTGCTGGTTCGCGGTTTGGACCCGTTCCCGGCAGGAAAAAGTCGCGGCCGCAATGCTCGGAACTCTCGGTGTTCAACACTTTCTGCCTCTGAAATCTGAACTTCGCCAATGGAGCGACCGAAAGCAGACAGTGCATGTTCCGCTCTTTAGCGGCTACCTGTTTGTGCGGATGAATCCGACCAGGGACAGTCGCCTACAGGTGCTCAAAACCCCTGGAATTGCCGGCTTTGTCGGAAACAACACAGGGCCGTTGCCGATTCCCGACCAACAGATCGATGACATCCGAACGGTCATCATCCGGCGGGCCGAGTGCACTGTGATTCCACTTCTTGAGGAAGGTGACCGCGTTCGCGTAGTACGCGGGCCCCTGACAGGAGTGGAGGGCCGGCTCCTTCAGAGCAATTCGACGTCTCGACTGTTGATTTCCATCGAAATGATTAACAAGACACTTGCAGTAAGCGTCTCAAGGCAAGATGTCGAGTTACTCAGCCACAATGCGGCGTCGCTGTCGCACATTAACAGATCAGCGGGTCAATTGACCGCGCATTTCTCAGCGAACTAAGGAGTCCCAAATGACTACAGTGAAGTTGATAGCGTGGACATTTGCAACTGTGATTTCGACAACCTGTGTTTTGTCTGGCTCGGGGCAGCAAGCCTCCGGGGACCAGACATTGGCAACTACTGGCCCAGCACTTCAGGAGCGTCATCCCCATTACCAGCTGCAAAGGGATGATGTCGTCAACCTGACTTTCCCTCTTTCGCCGGAGATGAACCAAACCGTGACCATCCAACCGGACGGGTACATCAATCTGGTCAGTGTTGGCAGCGTTTACGCCAAGGGGTTGAGTGCTCCCGATCTCGCTTCTGCGGTTAAAAAGGCATACGCAGGAATCCTCCATGAACCGATAATCAACGTGGACATCACCGATTTTCAGCGGCCGTTTTTCACAGTGTCCGGACAAGTCGGAAAACCAGGTCAATACGAATTGCGCACTGATCTGACAGTCGCAGAAGCCCTCGCCGTGGCGGGCGGGATGACAATGCCGACTGCGAAAACGCAGATCTTTCTCTTCCGTCGTACACCGAAGGACTATTACGAGGTAAAGAAGGTGAACATGCAGGAAATCCTCAAGGGCAAGCACGTAGATGAGGATTTGGTGCTCCAGCCAGGAGACATGATATATGTGCCGGAAAAATTCATCGCAAATTTCCGCAAGTACGTACCGTACACATTCAACACAGGTCTTTATCTCCCGGCGCCAACACTCTGAATCTTGCATTCTTGTGAAACAGGCTTAAGCACATCCTCCAGATGGAAAGGGATTGAATATGAGAGAGATACAATCGTCGCGACCAGGATCAACCATCAACTCGGATTTATCTGCCCGAGAATTGTTGACGCCGCTGTTCCGCCGGAAGAAGCTTCTGGCGCTGACTTTTTGTTCTGTCGTCGGCCTCGTGCTCTTGTATTCGCTGGTCAAGGGACCCTCGTACAGTGCCCACATGGCGATACTGGTCAATCGAGAGCGGCTTGATCCATTGGTGTCTAGTGAAGCGACTACACAGATGACCATCCCCGCTACTGCTGTGGAACCAGAGGAAGTGAACTCCGAGATCCAGTTACTGACGAGCCGCGATGTGCTCGAGAAGGTTGTCATTGCAAACGGGCTCGATAAACCCAGCCCGGGATTCTCTTTTGGAGATCTAATCCATCCAAATCAAACAAGAGAAGACCGCATTGCGCGCGCTGTCAAGAGCCTGGCGACAAAAATCAAGACAGAGGTGACCACCAAGACGAACATTATCGAAGTCACTTTTAGTTCTCCGGACCCGCAACTTTCCTACGGCGTTCTGAAGTCGCTGGGTGAGTTTTATGCCGCCAAGCACGCCGCTGTTCACAGGCCGGCAGGTTCTTATGAGTTTTTCGCTACGGAGACGCAGAAGTATCACGATGATTTGCAGAATGCGGAGCAAAAGCTGCGGGACTTCGGTCGACAAAATGCGATTGCAGCTCCCGACGAGCAACGTACACAACTGGCAGGCCAGGTTGCCAATTCAGTTGGAACGCTCCATGCAACAGAGCAACAAATCGCCGCTGACGAGGAGCGGATTCAGGACGACCGGCGACAGTTGCAATCTACGCCGCAACGCTCCGCGACAATCCAGGCCTCGGCCGTCAACGATAAATTGCTCGAAGATCTCAACGGAGCCTTGCTGGCAGCGCAGGCGAAGCGGACGCAGTTGGCAGTGAAATACGAGCCAAGCTACCCGTTGGTGCGGGAGGCAGACGACGAGGTCGCCCAGGCTAAGGCAGCGATTGCGCAGGCTGAACAATCTCGCAATGTAACCGAGACCACGGATCGCGATCCAACCTACGAACTTCTGCGAGAGGACATGGCGAAGTCACAGGCGGATCTAGCCGCGCAAAAGGCAACGCTCGAAGCCACAAAGCGCAGTGTTCACGACATACAGACACAAATGGTGAGCCTGGATCAGTTTTCCCTGACACAACAGGATCTGGAGCGAGAAGCAAAAGCCGATGAAGGCAGTTATCTTCTCTACCTCGGTAAGAGAGAGCAGGAACGCACTACTGACGCGCTCGACAGTACAAGGATCGCGAACGTTGCAATTGCTATACCTCCCGCAATTCCGGTTTTACCGGTGCTCAGCTGGCCGCTGATCCTGTTAATCGCTTTAGGATCTGGGCTGGTTCTAAGCATTGTTGTCGCATACGGAATGGACTTTATGGATTCGTCATTCCACACGCCAGCACAGGTCATCGAGATGATGGGAATACCTGTAGTGGTAGCAGTTTCCAAAAAGACAGCTTAGGAGTCTTAGCCGTGATTTTGCGTCATTTCAACCTTCGAGAGCAGCCGTTCGGTGTTACTCCGGACCCTCGGTACTTGTACGGCACCTCGACGCACAAGGAGGCGCTGGCCGCGATCCTCTACGCCCTCGATTCAGGCCTCGGGTTTGTTGCGCTTACGGCGAAGCCCGGAATGGGCAAGACCACTCTGCTGTTCGAAGTCCTGCGAAGGATCGGAGGATCAGCCAAAACAGTGTTTCTTTTTCAAACAATTTCCACACCGGGCGATCTAGTTCGGGCGCTTCTCATCGACCTAGGGGTCAAGGAGGTAAGTGGAAATCTGGTTGAGATGCAGTCTCAGTTAAATGAACTGCTTGTGGAGTTGAGTACCAACGGGAAACGTCTGGTCGTTGCGATTGACGAGGCGCAGAATCTGAGTGAACCGGTTCTCGAGGCGGTGCGAATGCTCTCGAATTTCGAAACATCTCGTAAGAAGCTGATCCAGATTATCCTCTCAGGCCAACCCCAGCTTGAAAAGAAACTGGCGCTGCCTCAAATGCTTCAACTGCGGCAGAGGGTCTCGATCTTTGCCCATTTGCAGCCGCTGTCGGAGGAGGAAACCTCAGCCTATATTCAGCACCGGCTACGATTCTCCGGCGATAACTCTACCGAACCGATTTTCACCAACTCTGCCGTGGCGCTTATCGCCCGGAATAGCGAAGGGGTTCCGCGAAACATCAATAACATCTGCTTTAATGCATTGTCATTGGGCTGCGCGCTAAGACGCAGGACGGTCGGTTCCGACATAATTGAAGAGGTCTTGACAGACCTTCGCTTCAAGGATTTGGACAGCCGGCCGGCCGCACCAAGCATAAATTTCACTGCCATCAAGCCGGCAGAAATGGCAAACCCATCCAGTCAGGATTTCAGGCCTAGAATTCGCATTCGCTCTGTGGCCCTCGCTCTTTGCACTATCTTGTTGGTCCTGGCTTTTTCGAACTTTCATGGCGATCGGGTTGCATCCGCAAACGATTCAGTTCTTGCAAACTCCCGCGCAACCCTCTCGCCCACTGTAGCTCGAGCGCCAATTTCGCTCCCATCGGAGATCCGGATGCTTTCCCACGTTTCAAATTCGCTCCCGCTGCTCAAAATTCGAGACTCGGCCGAGCTTCCTAAGACAGTCGCGCCTCCTGACTTTCCTGACGTCTTGCCCCTCCCTCAAACGAAACTAATACAGGTCCATGAAGGCCAGTGCCTGTCTGAGCTCTGTACCGCAAATCTTGGAAAGTTTCGTCCAGAGGATCTCCGCGAGATTGTCAAAATGAACCCGGAGATCCACGACCCGAATATCATCAAGCCTGGACAGTGGATTTCTCTGCCTGTTCATCCCACCGATTCAACTGACAAACAGTGACCGCCACCAAGCAAATACGCTCTAGGTACTATGGAGGTAATCTTCAATGAGCAAACATTTTGAACTGATGCAGCGGATGGAAGAAGAACAATCGTCTCCAACCGAATCACTTCCGGCGCCGTTCTCGCCGCCCCTGGGCGTGCAACGCAAGAGAAACGGTCAGAGGCGTTGGGCCAACGACGAAGCGCTGCGGCTGGTGCAGCAGATCTTCCTTCTTCAAACACAGGAACCTCCGCGTGTCGTTGTCTTTGCGGGCATCGATCACGGCAACGGCTGCAGCCAGATATGCGCATCGGTAGCTGAAATACTGGCGAAAGACGCGCGCAGGCCGGTCTGCCTGGTTGAAGCGAACTTCCGCTCCCCGGCATTGCCGGAATTATTTGGAACGACCAACCACTATGGACTGACGGAAGCGCTTCTTCAGAAAGGGCCAATCGGGCCTTTTGCAAAGCTCGTGAATGAGGATAATCTTTGGTTGCTTTCTTCCGGAAGCCTTGCCTCTGACTCTCCACGGCTCTTAAACTCGGAGCGACTCCAGGAACGGATCAAGGAACTTCGCCAGGAGTTCGAGTTTGTCATCATCGATGCACCGCCCTTGACAAGATACTCAGATGCTCTTGCGCTTGGTAAGCTTGCCGACGGTCTTGTGCTGGTCCTTGAGGCCGATTCCACACGGCGCGATGCTGCCGCGGTGGTGGCGGCGAACTTGCGGTCCGCAAACATTCCAATATTGGCGGCTGTATTAAACAAGCGGACCTTTCCAATACCAGACACTATCTATAAAAGGCTCTAACAACTGGCAATCCCGATGAGTCTATTCGTGAGAAGGCTTTGGCGCCCCCATCTGGCGATGTGGATTGACGCCTCCTGTCGTGATTGCTGTCGCGATGCACATTGCACGTCTTCACGGTTCGCGACCCCCTAACTTGCTCGCCCAGAAATTGCGGAAAGTCAACAACGCTCTCGGCTCAACTGCAGCCTAAAGAGGGTTCGGCAAGCTATCCCCCAAGATGTTCAGATCATCACTCTACCGGAGGAATCGACGTGCTACTGACCAAGGAGAAAGTAGTCGTTTGCGGCGCTGGAGGGTTTATCGGCGGCCATTTAGTAAGGAACCTTCTCAATGATGGCGTGGAAGTCATTCGCGCAATTGATATCAAACCAATCGAAGAATGGTATCAGGCGTGCGATGAGACACAGAATCTGCAGGCAGATTTGAAGGATCTCCGAAACTGCGAGGAGGCAGTGGAAGGGGCAACAGCAGTCTTCAACCTTGCCGCCGATATGGGCGGAATGGGATTCATTGAAAACAACAAGGCACTCTGCATGCTGAGTGTTCTCACCAATACGCATTTGCTTCTGGCAGCACAGCGTCAAGATATATCCCGCTTTTTCTATTCTTCATCCGCATGTGTTTACAACGGCGAAAAGCAGCAGAACGCAGATGTGGTCCCCCTGAAGGAGTCCGACGCATATCCGGCCCTCGCGGAGGATGGATACGGCTGGGAAAAGCTCTTCAGTGAGAGGATGTGCCGTCATTTTGAAGAGGACTTCGGCTTGCAGTGCCGGGTGGCACGTTTTCACAACGTTTACGGACCGCTCGGTACCTGGAGCGGCGGCCGCGAAAAGGCGCCAGCCGCAATCTGCCGCAAAGTGCTGGAGGCGAAGTTATCAGGCAGCAACACGATTGAGATTTGGGGAGATGGGAATCAAACCCGCAGTTTTATGTACATCGATGATTGCCTCCAAGGGACACGCATGATCATGGAGAGCGATATTCATGAACCCATCAATCTCGGCAGCAGTGAATGCGTGACTATCAACCAGCTGGTGGATATTGCGGAAGACTTCGCGGGAATCAAGCTTACCCGGAACTACAACTTGAATGCGCCGAGAGGTGTCAACGGCCGGAACAGCGACAACTCTTTGATCAAACAGTATCTCCAATGGGAGCCCTCGACGCCTCTTCGCGAGGGACTGCGCAAAACATACGACTGGATCAGTTCCCAAATCAAAGTTGCCGAATATGCTTGAATTCGAGCGTTTTGAGCGCCGCAAAAGTCTTCGTGTTCGCTGCTCGGCTGGCGAGGAGCGTGCGAACGTCCTTGGTGTGACCGTAAGCGCCATTTCCATGACTGACGCCATTTACTACTCGGATTACCTTCTGCAGAGCGAATCTCAGGGGTATGTGTGCATTACCGGTGTGCATGGCGTTATGGAGGCGCAATATGACGAGCGCCTCCGGTCGATCCTCAATGCTTCGTACTTAACCACACCTGACGGAATGCCTACTGTTTGGGTTGGCAAGTTGCAGGGTCACTCCAACATCCGTCGCGTATCTGGCCCTGAATACATGATTGAAATGTGTAAAGTCTCGCTGATACGGGGCTACAAGCATTTTCTTTATGGGGGAAAGCCTGGTGTTGCGGAAGACCTCAAGGAGGCGCTGACAGAGCGGTTTCCCGGCCTGCAGATCACGGGCACCTACACTCCACCTTTCCGGCCGCTGAACCAGGAGGAAGAGGCTGATCTTGAGCGTCAGGTCCGAGAATCCGGGGCGGACATTCTCTGGTGCGGAATCAGCACGCCGAAGCAAGAGCAATTCATGGCAAGATACTGCGGGCGTCTTCCAGTAAAGCTTATGGTGGGCGTTGGAGCGGCCTTCGACGTGCATAGCGGTCATTCGAAAGATGCGCCCGATTGGATCAAAAACGCCGGGATGCATTGGTTCTTTCGCATGATCAGGGATCCCAAGAGGCTTGCTAGCCGCTATATGAAAAACAACCCACGCTTTCTGTGGCTGATTGGGTTGCAGCTCATTGGCCTGAAAAGTTTCTTCGTCATGAAGCCGGCGCCGACATTTGAGAAGTCGAGCGCGCCTCTAAGTCAACGATTCGGGTGATGCATGTCTTGCAACTAGAGTTCGTAGTTGATCGTACGAGGATGTGCTCCAACATTCCGAATCCGCTTTGCCCGGCAATCGCTCCTCTAGTCATATTGGGCGCGCAAGTCCAATTGAATTGGATCGCAGCAATGCTTACGGATATATTGAACAACCAAGCCCCCAGGCTGAAATGCTTCGGGAAGTTGTCGTACAGCTAACACAAGGCAAACATGGTGGCAACCACTCGTGCTGAAAAGGCTTAGAAGCAGTACCCTCGCTAAAAACTCCTCCTGGATGATGGCGGGGACCGGGACATCGTTTATAGTCCAATCGCTTTATTTCGTTTTGCTGGCACGCCTTCTTGGGGCCACGGAGTATGGGTTGTTGGCGGGGGCAACAGCGCTCATTCAAGCCGCGAGTATCTACAGTTCTCTCGGCACCGGCTTCATCTTCATGCGGCACGTGAGCCCAGATCACTCCCGATTCCGGGCGTATTGGGGCTATCTTCTGGCTTTGACGTTTACCGGCGGATTGGTGGTCGTCTTTGTTATCGTCCTCATCGCCCACTGGGTCATCCGTGACTTAAGCCTTTCGGCAGCGATTTGTCTGGCGCTCGGTGATTGTTTATTCGCTCAGATCACGGCCGGCGCCGGACGCGTCTTTCAGACTTTCGAGCGCATGAGATACTGCGCCATCAGCAACCTGCTGGTCAATGTTCTGCGGCTCTGCGCAGCTTCCGCGATGTTCGTCCTCTGGCGCCATGCCACGGTGACGAATTGGGCCGTCGCATCTGTTTCAGCCTCATTCATTGGGTCGATTCTGGCTATGCTCCTGGTCACAGCGACCCTGGGCAGGCCAATTCTCTCGCTGCGGCTGCTGCCCAAGCATTTCGCGGAAGGGTTCTTGTTCTCATCCACTACCTCTACCTCATCGGTTTACAACGATGTGGACAAAGTTCTCCTTGGACACTATCGAATGAATGCGGCCAATGGCATTTATGCCATGGCTTATAAAGCAATCGACACGTCGTTCATGGTTATTCGTTCCATCAACGGCGCGGCTTTTCCGCGCTTCTGCCGCGAGGGCGCGGCAGGAATTGTTGCTACCAAAGCGTTTGCCCAAAAGCTCCTGGGAAAGACCGTTTGGATCTCTCTTGCGATCTCCGTCGGCCTCTTTTGTGCGGCGCCTCTGATTCCCATCTTTCTCGGCCATGGGTTTGCCGAAAGCGTAAGCGCACTGCGGTTTCTAGCTCTGATCCCAGTCTTTCGCTGCTGTAACCTCGCTGCGGGGGACGCCCTGTCGAGCTCAGGCTTTCAGCGCTACCGTTTTCTATACGAGCTGGGCGCGGCCGCCGGGAACCTGGGCATCAACATTTGGCTCATTCCCCGCTACTCCTGGCGGGGCGCTGCCGCATCAAGTCTCGCCACGGATGGCGCGTTGGCTCTCGTTAGTTGGTTCACAGTTAGTTATCTGGCTTCTCGGGTTGGCAAGCGACAGGTGTCGGCCATCCTGACCTGAGTTGTGCAACCGGGTTGAATCAGCCTATCGATTCCGCGTTTTCCGAAAGGGTGAGTGTAATATTGAGAGCGCTGAAGTGGGCCAAACCGCTTTATTGGAAGCTCTGTTTCGGACCCTCAATCTCCCTCTTTCCTCTTCGGGCTAACGTGGTTGACGGTCCTTTCCGCGGAATGCGATATGCGTTTGCAGCGCAAGGCAGCTATATTTCCACAAAGATCCTGGGGACGTATGAGAAGGAATTGCATGGGATCGTCCAAGAGATTCAAAGGTTAGCTCCAGATCATATCGTCAACATTGGCGCCGGGGAGGGTTACTACGCGGTTGGTCTAGGCCGAGGGAGCCGTCGTGGGCAGCGCATTACCTGTTTCGAATTGGATGAGAGGGGCCGAGTCTTATTGCAAACGATCGCGGGCTGGAATTTGGTTTCGAATCTTGAGATAAAGGGACGATGCGAGATAGCGGACCTCAAAGCCGCCGTCCGGCCGTCAACGTCTGGGCACGAGAGGATTGTGGTGATTTGCGACGTAGAAGGTTATGAGTCGGTGTTGCTCGACCCGAAGCAGGTGGAGGGATTACGAGGAGGGTACATTCTGGTAGAGACCCACGATGACTTGGTGCACGGAGTGACAGATCTCCTGGTCGCTCGTTTCGAGGCCACGCACAAAATTACGCATATAAGAGCTGTAAATCGGCAATGGGAGGATTTCCCGAAGCCGAATTTTTGGGCATCGGCTCTTCCTCGGTCGCTGGCGTTGCGCGCAATGGGTGAAGGGCGTCGCTTACCACAAGGCTGGATTTGGATGACGCCAATTCCGACACTTCTTCAATAGCAACGCCAGGTCGCTCTCTTGCTTGTGATCTGGATTTAAGAATTGGGAGTTCAATCTATTATGGCATCGCAAGGCAGGCCACTTCTCAGTCGATTGCTCGACGGATACTATGTGTTCGTGTTGATGCTTTCCACGACTGCATGTGTCAGTATATTCGTGAACTTTGAGGATTCCGCGAACAGTGCGTCTGGGTCTCCGGTCTTCAAGATCCTCTGGGGGATTGTGTACGTAATCTCCATTCTCAGAGTCATTGAGATGAGGCACCAAGTAGGCGCCCTGCTGAAAACGAACAAGGCGCTCATATTCTTGCTTCTCTTGGGCCCGATTTCCGCCGTTTGGTCGATTGCTCCCCTGACCAGCCTTCATTTTGCAGCCACCGTTCTGTTGTGCACCTTTTTTTCGATCGACTTCAGCCTTTCCAATCCCATTCGGCGGCAACTGGAACTGATCCGGACCGCATTTGTCATACTTCTTGTGCTCAGCGTAATTGTTCAGGTTTTGTTCCCTGGGTTCGTTCCCACCGCACCGGAAGAAGCCGATGCCTGGCATGGGCTATGGGCATTCAAGAACGATTTCGGACGGATCGTCTGTTTCGGAACGATAGCCTGGCTCACACTTACCCGGTCATTTGCGCTCAGGTGCTTTATCTTTGCCTGCGGAATTACTCTCACGATTCTGTCGAAGTCGGTTAGCGCGGTCGGTTACACAATTATCCTTACTGCAGTTCTCATAGCGTTGTCGGTTTTCAAGTGGAGGCCGAAACGGAGGCTCGCGGGAATAATTTGCATGGCTGTGCTGAGCGCTGTGCTCGTGTTCTTCGTGGTGCAGGATTGGGATCAGATCCTCGCCAGCGTCGACAAGGATCCCCATATGACTGGGAGAGTCGATCTGTGGCGGCTCTCTCTCAAGGAGATCGAAAAGAGACCGCTCCTGGGGTACGGGTACCAGGCATTTTGGACCTACGATTCGCAGCCGGCCAGGAGAATTCGAGAGGAGATCAATTGGCCAGAGGCCCCGCATGCCCACAACGCATACATTGACGTAACATTGAGCACAGGTCTTATAGGCCTTTCCGTATATTGCCTTGCTATTCTTATCGTATTCATGAATGCTTGCCGGTACTTCATGAGCGGGAACGAAGATTACCGTAGATGGCCGCTCGTTTACGTGGCCTTCGTAGCCAGCTACCAGTTAACCGAGGGCGGAATCGTCGTCGGAAACAGCGTAATGTCGATCCTATTCGTCAGCATGGCCTTCTCCTTATCGCTGGTAAAGCAGGAATCCGCCGAGGTTCAAGAAGCACCTCAACTCGCCGCTTCTGCCGCATAATCATGCGCGAAATGCCATCCCGCGCACCGGAAGATAAATGAGACAATTGAAGTATTCGAAACAATCGGCGGCTACGCGCGTGCTCATCATTCAAGCTGAGATGAAGCACTACCGCGTCCCATTCTTCACAGGGTTGCAGTCCGCCCTCGAGGACGATGGAATCGAGCTGACCGTTAGCTACGCCAACTCGGGCAGCGTCCACGCGGCGCGCAACGATCGAGCCGAGTTGCCGCCTCCGCTGGGACGAAGGGTTGAAGGCCGCTGGTTCTTCCACCGATTTCTCTACCAGAACCTATGGAAAGATATCTTCGCGGCAGACCTTGTAATTGCCGGCCCCGAAGCAAAGTACCTGGTCAACCCGGTCCTCATGATTCTTTCGCGGCTGGGCCTCAAGACGGTCGCCTTCTGGGGCCTGGGACCAAACAACCACCCGGATCGCAATGCTTTTTCTGAATGGGTGAAGCAGCTCTTCTTTACCTCGATCGACTGGTGGTTTGCATACACTGCGTCCGTGGGCGAGTACTTGAAGAAAAGAGGAATGCCTGCCGACAAGATCACCATTGTTCAAAACGCCACCGATACGGCGGAGTTGCGCAAGCTGATCGACGATATACCTGACGATGAGGTCTTGCGTGCGAAGCAGGAGCTTACCGGGTCACAGAGCAGCTCGATCGCTTTTTATTGCGGACTGATCGGGTCAATCAAGGCCATCCCGCTGTTGCTCGATGCTGCGCGATTGGTCAAGAAAGAGTGCCCGGATTTCCATCTGGTGATTATTGGAAACGGCCCTGACCGGGAGTGGCTGAAAAGCGCTGTCGCGCAGGAGCCGTGGATACACTACATGGGGTCGCTCTACGGGCGGGAAAGCGCGTTGTTCTACAAGATGGCAAACATTTTTGTCATTACAGGTACAGTCGGCCTGGCTGTCGTAGACAGTTTCGCCGCCGGCTTACCCTTGATTGCCACCGAAATGGATACGCATCCGCCGGAGATCAGCTATGTTTCAAACGGTTACAATGGTTTCCTTACCAGGCACGATGCCCGGTCGTTTGCGGACGCAATCCTCGAGGTCTTCTCCAATCCCGTGCTGCGAGAGAAGCTCCAGCAAGGTGCAAGTGAATCCAGATCGCGATACACGATGGAAGCAATGGTGGAAAACTACAGAAGCGGCATTAAAAAGTGCCTGGCGCGGTACAAGGGCGCTTCGTTCCCTGAATTGGCGGGCAGTGGTCTCGTAAGAAGGTCAGAGAACTGATGCAAGCGGAATTCCAGGGAGGTTCCGTCTCCGAGGCGATGCACTTTTGGCTTCTCTTGCTCAGGCAGGACACCAAGTACACCAAGTTCAACATCAAGCGCTTACGCCACCTTAATCGGACTTCGCAGTCTCCGGTAGTAGCATCCGGAGGCCCGGTCGTCTCTCTCACCACCTTTGGTCCGCGGCTCGAAACCGTTCATCTGACTATCGAATCGATTGGAGCCGGTGCGCTGCTCCCCTCCCGGTTGATCCTCTGGATCCAGGACAGCCAGACTTTCCAGAATCGACCACAATCGGTCAGAAACCTTGAGGCCCGAGGGCTTGAGGTGCGTCTTACGAAGGAGTACCGCTCCCACACCAAATACTTCCCATACCTTTTATCGAACGACGCATTTAACGGCCCGCTTGCCACGGCCGACGACGACGTGTTGTACGCCTCCTGGTGGCTCGCAGGCCTCGCGAAGGCGCACGACCAGGATCCAACCGCGATCCACTGTTATCGGGCGCACCGGATGCGCCTTGTCAACGGAGCCATTAATCCCTACCTTAAGTGGCAAGTCTGCAATTCCACCACGCCAAGTCAACTGACTTTTGCGACTGGATCCGGCGGGGTGATTTATCCGGCGGAATTCCTGGCCCATCTCAAGGGGGCAGGTGATCAATTCCTCACGCTTTGCCCTAAAGCGGACGATGTGTGGCTCCACGTAAACGCATTAAGAGCCGGATTCAAGATACGACAAATCAGCCATAAGCGAGTAGAGTTCCCGGCGATTCCGGGAACCGAAGAGACCGGCCTCTTCCATTCAAACTGGACTCAAGGCAACGATGAACAAATCAAAAAGACCTACACCGCAGAGGACATCGCTCGACTGATCGCCGCCGGAGAACAGGACGAGCGAGCAGGCGCGCCGGGTGAGCGATACACGCCCGCAGACCCTGCGACTGGGAATGGCAAGAGCTGACATCGCATGCGGACGTCTCCGGACAGATTCGAAAGCAAACTCATCCAACCGAATTAGGGACTGCCAACGCCATGGAACACGTTATCGTTTTGGGCCAGACGCCGCCGCCGGTTAATGGCCAGACCGTGATGATTCAAGCTTTCCTGGAAGGAGAGTATGGCGAGCTCCGCCTGCATTACGTCCGCTGGAATTTTTCGCGGACCATCGATGAAATGGGCGCGTTCCAGATTCGCAAGCTTCTGATTCTGTTCGAGACCTGGGCCGATGTTGCGGCGGCACGATGGAAAACGGGCGCAACGACGCTCTATTTTCCTGTGACTGGACCCCGAATGATCGCCGTCATTCGGGACATGCTGCTCTTGATTGCGACCCGCTGGATGTTCCGCAAGACCGTCTTTCACTTCCACGCCGCGGGACTGACAGAGATCCTGCCTCGGTTTCCCATAATCCTCAAGCCTCTGTTCAACCTTGCCTTCCGCAACGCAGATGTGGCGATTTTCACCGCCAAGAGCAGATGCGTCATGGGCCAAGAGCTACGCGCAAAAAGGGTTGTCGCAGTGCCATATGGGATTCCAGACAACGCCGCAGGGCAGGTGCTCGATCGACCCACTACCAAAGGCTACATCCCCAGCATTCTCTTCATGGGTACCTTGTCCGAGGGCAAGGGCCTCTTCACTTTGATTGAAGCCTGCGCGCTATTGCACAAGGCAGGCGTCTCCCTGCGCGTTGTGTGCGGAGGAGGCTGGGATGCTGGAACGTCGCCAGACGAGGTTGGCGCTCTGATCGCAAGCCACGGCATGGAGAGCATATTTGAATTTCCCGGTGTGCTGCAAGGCGAGGCCAAGATTAATGCCTTCGCGGACGCGGATATCTTCTGCTTCCCAAGCCACTACGCCCAGGAAAGTTCGCCGGTCGTGTTGACCGAAGCAATGAGCTATCAACTGCCGATCGTCACTACGAACTGGCGGGGAATTCCGGAAGTCGTCGGCGGGAGCGGCGGAGCGTTCATAGTCGAGCCGAAGCGACCCGACCAAGTTGCAGAATGCCTTGAACACCTTCTCCTCGACGGTCAATTGAGGACCACGATGGGAAGGATGAATCGTGAGTGGTTCCTTGACCATGGAACCGTCGATGTATACCGAAGAAATATGGAGTATGCCGTTTCTGGCAGTGAATCAGCCGGCGTTCGCGATGTGTTGCAAGAAAGCGCGATGAGAATCAATCCTGGCGATTGATGATTCGGAGCGTCGCACGAAGACTTCTTTTCGAGGGGGCCGGCAAAAAAACATTCGGCGAAGTCTCCCAATTATTTCATGAGGTTTCCGTTGTCGATCAAGGAGTGTTTCTCGACCGCAATCAAGGTATTGCTGATTGCGACAATGCTGCCGATCGGTCAGAGCCAGGCGCCTGCCATAGTCTCCCTCACTCCACCCCAAATTCCTGTCCCTGCAAGCTATTTCGGGTTACATTTGCACCTTTACTCACCAGAAACCTGGCCACAGGCTCCATTCTCCGAGTTACGGCTATGGGACTCGAAGGATGCCATCTGGTACGCCATTGAGCCGCGCAAGGGCCAGTGGAACTTTAACCAACTGGATAACGACGTGCAAATGGCCGAACAGCACGGCGTGAACTTGCTGTTGACCCTTGGCCAGACGCCGCAATGGGCATCGATGCGGCCCGGTGATCCGCCTACCTACCGTCCAGGCGCAACCGCTCCGCCCCGAGATGAGGAAGATTGGAAAACCTACGTTCGAACCGTTGCGATAAGGTATCAAGGCCGTATCCATCAGTACGAAGTGTGGAATGAACCGAACCTGACCGAGTTTTATTCCGGCACCAGGGAACAGTTGTTTACGCTTGCTAAGGATGCTTATCAAATCGTTCACGAAGTCGACCCAAGCGCGATAGTCGTCTCACCTTCAATCACCGGCGGGTACGCCGTGGGCTGGCTAAATCACTACCTCGACCTGGGCGGCGGAAAATACGCGGATGTGATTGGCTATCATTTTTACGCGACACCGCGTAATCCGGAGTCGGTACTCGTTGTGATCCAGCAGGTGGAGGAAACGATGCGCAGTCACGGCATCAACAAGCCATTATGGAACACTGAGTCGGGGTACCTCATCAAGAGCGATTTTCTCGATTTCCCACCTGGGCAAGGATCGATGAATCGAATTCTCACTCAGGAAGAGGCTGTTGGCTACGTGATGCGCACCTATCTGCTGAACTGGGCTTCAGGCGTGTCGCGGCTGTACTGGTACGACTGGGATGGGAACAAGATGGGGCTGGCGGACAATCTGGGAAAACAGAAAAAGCCCGCTGCGAACGGATACAGTACGATGGAGCATTGGATGGTGGGAGCAACGATTCGCAGTTGCAGCGCGGACGCAGCGCAGAACTGGTCCTGTGAACTTAGCCGGGATAATCGAAAGCAGTGGATTGTTTGGAATGCCGAAAAGGTCAACCAGAGAGCGATCCCGAGCGCCTGGAAGGTCCAGCAATTCAGCACAGTCTCCCCAGCCGGAGTAGAGATTTCCGGCAAGATCGATAGCTCGCAGTTTATCTCGTATACACCAATTCCGACACTTCTCCAATAAAACTGATCAACTCTTCACATCGAACCTGTCTTTTGAGGCGATGCAAATCAGGAACTAACTCATGAATGCTGTCAGATCAGTTGCGCGCAGACTATTACCTCAGCCCGTTAGAAGCCGGATCTCGAGGGCTTTGAAAGATCGAAGTTCTTACAACACGCTCCAGTATGTTTCTAGCAGGGAGGCAAGCCTGGAAGTTACGCCTGACCTGGTCTTGTCGCACTATAGACTAAAGAAATCGCACATTTTCTTTCTGCAGGTCGGCGCGTTTGATGGCGTGACTTATGATGCGATCTTTCCCCTCGTGGAAAGGTATCAACTTCACGGGGTTTTGGTTGAGCCTCAGCCGGAATACTTCTCGAAACTGAAGAACAACTACTCACGATTTGACCCTTCTCGCTTCAAATTTGTAAATGCCGCGATCACTGAGAAGGACGGGGAAATCCCGCTCTATCGAGTCGACTCGAGCGCCTCAGTCCCTGGATATCTTCAGGGTAGCGCGAGCTTTGATAAGCAGGTGCTGCTCAATGGCCCTTATGTACGCGGTTTGGCTTCGCTCATCAAAGTGGAGATGGTTCGATCTCTCTCTGTTCAGGCACTCTTTAAAGAGGCGGATATTTCTCATGTCGATCTCCTGCAAATCGACACCGAGGGATATGACGCGGAGATCTTACGTCTGTTCGACTTGAAACAGCGGAAGCCCGCTATAGTCCGCTTTGAGCACGTGCATCTGAGCCCGCAGGTCCTGAGGCGTTGCCTTGACTCGATGATCGATCTGGGATACAAAGTAGCTCTGGGCAAGGAGGATGTGCTTTCCTACAACCCCGAATTCTGATCCCATTGTTCGCGCACCATGCTGGAGGATTTGGCCTCTCCACTTTGGCTCGCGAACGAAATGCTAACCTAGAGCAGCATCGAAATCAGATTGTGAAGCAATTGAACGGCGAAATTTATAAGGGAGTGGTCGCCAGCCGCAGCCACTTCGGTTGGCATTTCGAAGGAGAAAAGGTTGATTCCCAAGATTATTCATCAGTGTATGCTCCCCAATCTTGGTGAGGTGTGCCGTCCACTGAGCGCAGAGGAGCTCCGGCTCGGGAGTCACATGCGCCGTGTGATGCCGGATTGGGAGTATCGCCTTTGGAATCAAACCGAAGTTGATGCGCTGGTTCAGGAGCATTTCCCCCAATATCATCCCATTTTCGGGAGAATTCGCCGAGCAGTCGTGAGAGCCGATATCTGCCGATACATGTACCTCTTTGTTCACGGAGGTTTCTACTTCGACTTGGACTACAAGTTGATCCGCCCGATAAATGAGCAGATCCTATCTCACAGTTGCGTCCTGCCGATTTCAAGAGGCGCGGGCTCGTCATTCACGCTTGGAAACGCTGTCATGGGCTCAGAGCGATTTCATCCATTCTGGACAGAATTCATAAAGGGAATCTTTTCGACGAACGACTTGGCAAATCTTCCTGAACAAATGGTTGAAGAGGTGACGGGGCCAAAGGGAATTACAAATTTCTATCTCGCAAACGTAAACAAATATGAAGACATATATCTCCCGGAGAGGTCCATGTTCCATCCCCCTCACCGTTTTGGAGGCTTTTCTTCGCAGAAGTCGCCAGAGACCTTTGGAGTCCATCTCAGTTGGGGATCCTGGAGAACGAAAAACCCGTTGGCCAAAATGAAGCGCATACTTCACCGCAAGCTCACGAGCTTTTAGGCCATATCAACATAGTGCCGCTTTATATATACCCTTGGTAACTCAATACCTGGATCCAGGTGAATTCGATAAAGATATACGGCTCTCGCTACACATAACACTCTACAGGCTCGCCGCCCGCGCAATGGACAGCTGCCGGCTAATTACTCCACCGCCATTCCAAGCTGCGAAAGCTTCACCATCTTCTTGAGAGAAGATACTGAAGCGCCTTTCCCCGCGTCAGCTCAACCGGATTAAACGGACAATATGTCGGCGGACATCGTCAGTGTGCGCCTCGAACAGCCTGTAAAGGAGATAGGCCGTTCCCAGAACGGCAATATTGCTTGCCATCCAGATGCTCAAATGCATCGCACTCCTGTTCCATATATGCCAGGGTCTGTCCAGGCACGCACATAGGAATACGGCAATAGGCAGGTGGACAAGGTACAGGGTGTACGACATCTTGGAAATAAGCTCAGAGAAACCGGCATAAAGAGTAGTCCGCGACGGGACTCTCAAATGTCTCGAAGAATAGATGAAGCAGCAAGCAATAATTGCGATCGTTGCGAAGATCCAGAACAATGGCAAGTCTGTTCGACGAAGCGTAATCATCGATACCGGGAGGAGAATCCCTGAAATCCATGCGAAAGTCCGTCCAGTTTTCTCAGAGAGAACTGGCTTGAGCTGTGATGTCAGCGCGCCGGCAATCCAAATTGGGAACAGCGGGAGGGTGTTTCGGCTAAACCACATGAGCACAATCGCTGCGCCCAGCCACAGCAAACGCACTGCCACTCTCTTAACCGGTAAAAGCGCGCCGATCAAGAGCGGAAAAATAATGTAGTACCAGAACTCGTTCGCCAAGCTCCAAAGCGGAATATCGGTGCCGTATGTCGGAACCAGGATTGTTTGGCTGAACAGCATGTTTCCCAGAAAGATTCTGGCGCTAAGCAAAGAGGTTAGTCCAGCAGAAATTACATACTGGCCGTCCGGGCCGCCATAGATACTGCCAAGTCCAAATAGACGAAGCCCCAGATGATCTAGCAGCGCCACCAACAATAATGTTGGCCATAATACAACGCATAGCCGAGTCAGACGTCGAATAAGGTAACCCTTCCACGACCATGAGCCGCGGAGGAGACCTTTCATTGCCGATCCTCCCACCAAGAACCCGCTAAGAACGAAAAATATTACAACCGCTTCAAGACCCAGAGTGTTCATCATGTGATGCTGGTGCTCTGCTTTGAGCAGAACCCACTTCTGTGTCTGCGCCTGGGTAGCAGTAGCTTTGGAGAAATAGAGGGCGGAAGAATGGCCAAGCATGACTACCAGAGCCGCACACCCACGGATGAAGTTGAGATTAGCATCCTCCCGCGGCAGCGATTTAGGTGCAGTTAGGTGAGTTACAGGGCTATCCAACATCGCCTCCAGGGGTTTTTATGATATTCGATAGAACTTGTCTGCCCGATCTCTTGTATTGGTTGGCGTCTAATTTGGCGCAGCCGTAAAGAAACGAGCTATTCCGGGCTAGGATGGCTATTAGTCATCGGTAGTTTTGGGACTTCAGCCAAGCCGCGGCCCGGTTGGCTATTCGCTTTGCATCCTCTTTTCATGGGTTTGGTATGGATGGCTCTCATTGTACCCCGTTCTCCAGGCTTCGTTAAATGCCGTTGCTTAGGCATACGAAGCGGTGGGCAGCAAGGTATTCGGCATGGGAACAATCGTCGAACGAGACCGGGAGTGTATTGTAAGGCGGGTTACGTGACGGGAAATTGTCGGAGGAAGCAGCATTCAATTCCGAGTGGACCATTCTCGAAGTCCGCGGGTCGTGCGGTGAGTATAAAACGCAGCGGTGGAAGCTCAGCTGACTTCGGCATCGAAGTGATCTTCTGGAATGTCAAAAACAGCGAGCGCTTTCCACTCCCGATTGCCCCGAATACAACGGAGGGAACCATGCTTGCTGACATACCTCAGCAGAGCAATTCTGGCTTTCGAGAGACAAGAAGAGCGGGCAGGTCAATACGGCATTGATTCACGACCAGAAATCAACCTATGGCTCCCTAAACGCTTTTCGAATAGGGCTCTGATCTCGGGTAGTTTGGACTACTCCACAGCAGGTTCCATGCTCTTCCTGCCCTAACGCTTGAAGAGTGGCCCATGTCTCGCCACCCTCCCACCGCCAGCGTTTGTTCGTACCGCTGAAAACATACTCGTTGTAATCAAACAGATTGGACTTCGAGGTGTCGCCCCCGCCATCGTCTTCGTATCCTGAAACTCCCTCGGTCCCAAGATAGATGATCGTGTTGCTGTGCACGTAGTCATTGGTTGCAACCCAAGGACCAAGCGAGCCGCTGCCGCGTGACTCATTGACAATCGCGATGCCATCGCCGCCCAAGGCAGACGCTTCCACTGTGTTGCCGTAGACTTCTACATTGGGTGAGTTATTGATCCTGATTTGCGCATTTCCGACCCAAGTAGTCGGGGCGGCTGTATTGCCCTTCACCACATTGTCACGAATGATCGCTGCATAGCTAACTTCGTGCTGGATCCCAACGCCGGCGTTATTGATGACTTCGTTGTTTTCGTAGAGCGTTCCCACATTGTTGGTATCTGTCCACAGCCCTTTTCCGTTGTTGTCGTGAACATAGTTAGATTCCACCAGCAAATTTGTAGTCGCCGAAAACTTGCTTCCTCCCGCTTCAACTTCCTGATCGTAGCCGGCATAGTTGTTCCAGGAAATTTCGTTGGTGCTCACCACCCCGTTCAAACCACCAAATTTAATTCCAGTCTCACCATTGTTATGTATGAACGAGTTCGACAGTTCAGAGTCGGATCCGAGCATTGTTCCGGTTCCATGGTTGAATCTGCATTCGACTTTATTTACAAGCCAGCCGACACCGCTTCCATCGCCCCCAATTGCTCCCTCTTCTGCAGGCGTTGTGTATTTCTCAACCGTCAAATTGGATATCTGAACTCCTGTAGCCAATCCAGAGAACGCAAATGTCTGCATCCCTAATTCGACGAGATGTCCCGCAGGATTAATTGGCAAGTAAACGTTATTGCGAGCCGTGTCGAAGTACCATGAACCGGGTTTCAGTCCTTCACTCGAAGTGGCGGGCGTCTGCAACACAGAGTCAATGAACAAATCCTGATCCTGGATGCACAACGGGTGTGTACTGTCGCATACCCCTCTAGCCTCGCTTGTGTATGTGGCGTTGGCTACCCAAAGTTGCTTGTTTGAAGGATCGCTTGCAAACGACAACACCTGGGATCCGTTTAGAACGACCGTACCTTCTCCGGTAAAAGTATCGTAATTCTTTGGTTGCACGTTTTGCATCCGGTAAGTTCCCGCGTTCAGTATGAAATGAGTTCCGGCCGGATTGGCTGCAACTGCTGTCTGGATGTTAGCCCCGGGCGAGAGCTGAACGGTACCTGCCACAGCGACTGCTGCTGGGCACAGGACGGAATTATCAAAAATCAACAGAGCAATTAGAAATGGAAGTATCTGCAGGTGCGAATTGACTCTTTTCACAAGATTCTCCTCGAATGTCATTGAAAGCTCCGGGAATGCCGAACGAAACAAGAGGCTTTCGAGTCGCAATCGCTGACCAGAAGGCCGTTCCACTTCCTCATATCGGCGACATCCCGCGGACGCGAGAGATCTCTTCCGTCGATTTGTCCGCCGGAAGTAATGGAGAATCTCATCGACTCAGGGTCAATCGATTTGTTGGTCTTGACCAAATCCCAACTTGAATTCACCGCGACACCATGCTCAATTGCGGCTTCGCGCATATAGCCGCCGTTCAGCATTGCGATGGACATGGGACCATCGGTGTGAGAGATAGGGGGTATCATAAGAAGATGTCTCCAATGAATGACTTGACTTTACTATTAATATGTTTGCGTCACAGTAACCCGAAAGTGCCACGCCTTATGGCTAACGTGCTATTACTTTCCGACCGATTTGGCCGGCGCATACAGGTGAGTGTTGCGCTCAATCGTTGCGACCAGTAGTGGCGTGACGGCGAATACCCTTTGCGAGACTCAGCGCATAAACGCCCATACATCTTCATTCGACAAAGGAACTCGATGCGAGTACTTGTAACTGGAGGTAGCGGATATGTCGGTTGCCACGCCATTCGGGAACTTGCTGATGCGGGCCACGAAGCGATAGTTTATGACAACTTAAGCACCGGCAAACGTGAACTCTGCGATGGTTTTGAGCTGATCGAAGGCGACATCGCTGACAGTAATAAGCTCGCGCCAATTCTGGATCGAGTCGATGCCGTGATGCACTTCGCCGCTTCAGCCTACGTCGGCGAATCGGTGATGAATCCCCGCAAATATTTCGCTAATAATGTCGAGTCTGCGCTGGCACTGATGGACGCTGTCCTGGCGAGCAGTGTAAGGCTGTTTATTTTTTCCTCCTCTTGCGCTACGTATGGTGTGCCGGCTGCGCTACCGATCACGGAGAATCTCCCCAAGGAGCCCATCAATCCATATGGTGCGACTAAGCTTTTCTTTGAGCGTGTGCTCTCGGCGTATAGTGTTTCGCACGGACTACGCTATGTGGCGCTTCGTTACTTCAACGCTGCCGGGGCCCATGCGAATGGCCTCATAGGAGAGGTCCACGATCCAGAAACGCATTTGATTCCACTGGCGTTGAAGGCTGTGCTCCGAACCGCGCCGCCGCTCAAGGTATTTGGCGCCAATCACGACACACCCGATGGAACCTGCGTGCGCGATTACATTCATGTTTCCGACCTGGGCGAGGCGCACGTGCGCGCTCTCGAATTCCTCGCGAGTGGTGGCGAATCCGTCAGCTTGAACCTCGCCACTGGCAGAGGAACTTCTATCAAGGAACTGATTGATAACTTTCGTCGTCTGACTGGGCTCGAGATTCCCCATGAGTTTGCTGCCGCCCGCGCGGGGGATCCGCCTTCACTCTATGCGAACGCAGCCAAAGCCAAAGAGATCCTCGGTTGGATTCCGAAACGCGACTTGGATGAAATCCTGACCTCGGCGTGGAAATGGCAACAGAAATTGGAATCCGTGAACTATCAGCTTTAGAGGCTGTTGAATTCTCTTGGCGAGAGATTGCATTGCCAAGTTTCAAACCCAGGCGGAGGGGCGAGTGCGATTTAGTTTGTAACTCTCTTTAAGAAAGGTGTCGGTGGCATAGGTATAGCGAGCGGAAAAATAGCCAATCGCCACAGTTTTCGCTGTAAGGCATTTTCGAGGGAAGCTGGAAATGTGTCTTAAGCTATTGATTTAATGGTCGGGGCGGAAGGATTCGAACCCCCGACCCTTTGCTCCCAAAACGGATCAGCTCGTTGGTGGAAGGGTGTCGAAACTTATAGAAAATAAGTGCTTGTTATAGAGAAGCTTAGCGCCTGTAGCTCGCACCGTGTTGAACCTTGTGGTTCTTGGGTGCTTTGACCGCTACAAAATCGACACCCAGTCGTTTTGCGCAACAAAATCCCGATCCAACAATGAGCCGTAATCCCTGCCCTAGTTGGCTGTCGCAATTG
>Ga0210388_10000766_pt1 | contig 25620 bp, 19 predicted proteins | sample IncBWC19OmetaG_FD_155485 | JGI IMG/M metagenome (GOLD analysis project Ga0210388, IMG submission 155485) | Forest soil microbial communities from Barre Woods Harvard Forest LTER site, Petersham, Massachusetts, United States - Inc-BW-C-19-O ...
TCGCGAGCAAGCCGGCGCGCTGGAAGGTGCTGATCCGGACTATTCGCAGCGCGACCTCTTCCATGCCATCAAGAATGGAAATTTCCCGAAGTGGCGCGTGAGCGTGCAGATCATGCCGGAAAAAGACGCGGAGACGTATCACATCAATCCGTTCGATCTGACAAAAGTGTGGCCGCACAAAGACTATCCACTGCATGAAGTCGGCGAGCTCGAGCTCAATCGCAACCCCGAGAATTATTTTGCCGAAGTCGAACAAGCGGCATTCGAGCCGCGAAACGTCGTGCCTGGCATGGGTTTTTCTCCCGACAAAATGTTGCAGGCGCGGCTCATTTCCTATCCCGACGCGCACCGGTATCGCCTCGGCGTGAATTACGATTCCCTGCCGGTGAACAAGCCGCAGTGCCCGTTCCATACCTATAACAAGGACGGCGCGATGCGTTTCGATGGCAATGGCGGCTCGGCACCAAATTACGAGCCGAATAGTTTCGGCGGGCCGACCCAGGATGCGCGATACACCGAGCGGCCGAAGATGGTGAGTGGCACGGTAGCGAGGCACGATCACCGCAGCGACGCTGATTACTATTCCCAGCCTGGAAATTTGTTCCGTCTAATGCCGGCGGATGCCAAGCAGCGGCTGATCGACAACATTGTCTCCAGCCTCGGCAATGGCGTGCCGCAGCGGATCCAGGAGCTGCAGATTCAGCACTTCTACAAGGCGGATCCCGCTTACGGAGGCGGAGTCGCGAAGGGATTGGGGCTGAACATCGACACGATTATCGCCAAGAAACAGGCCAGCGCTGCTGACTGAACGCAAACAGCAAAAGACAATTCGCCGGCCAAAAGCTGACGCGGAATGAAAAAAGGGGCGAATTTCGATTCGCCTCTTTTTCGTTTTGCAGAGACTTAGCGATTGCGGGTGAAAAGAACGACGTCGCTGTTGATGGAGCCGCGCGAGAGGGCGAGCTTGCTTCCATCCGCCGACAAAGAAATGCCAAAAATCCGCCCTGAATTAAAATGTGTGAGCTGAACAGGTGGCTTGCCGTTCAGCGGATAGGTCCAAACATTGGGCGCCCCGGAGCGCGCATCTATATAGGCCAGGACCTGCTGACCTGGGATCCAACGCCCATCACGAATCTTTGCCAAGCCAGGCGACGGATCCAAATAAGCGATGGGGACGGCACCGTCCAAGGTAGCCTGACCGACCTCGATTTTATTGTTCTGCTGATTCAGGACACCGAACAGGATGTGCTTTCCATCCGGGGCGAGATTGATGCCGATCACGCTAGTGGAAATCACAGGGGAGTCCGGGCCGCCATCGAGAGATATTTTGCGTAAATTGCCGCCAGCAAGAGCTTCATCCTCGCTAACGTACGCAAGCCATCGGCCCTCCCGCGGACAAACCGGGTAGACTTCACCGATGCCATGGGTCAGCTGCACGACATTCGTTCCGTCCGCGTCAGTCTTCCATATATGATTCCCGCCCGTGTTTGAAACGAACACGACAGAGCGGCCAGAATCACAAACCACGGGAGAGCTGTGATACTGCGGCGCTCCCGCGATAACCTGGGCAGCGCCGCCCGCCAAATCCACGGCGGAGAGATCCCAGTTTCCGGAATCATTCGAGGAAAAAACGATCCTTTGGGGCGTGGCAAAGTCCAGCCCATGCAAGCCGTCGTTTCGCCCCTGCGTCACTTGCTTGATGTCATCGGGATGATCGCTGGAAGCGACCCAGATGCTGGCGTTGACGTCGGTTTGCACGGCGACAATTGTGTCCGTATCGAAAGCCAGACTCGCGCTGTCGTAGTCCTCAAGATCGTTTGTCACGCGTTGTATTGCTCCGTCTGGGTAAGATACGTACCAGATTTGCGTAGGATCTCCCGCGCGCTCCTGCGCGGTGAGAAGCATGCCCTTTCCATCGCGGGTCCAAAGCATATTTCGAATCACTCTCCAGCGAGTGGGAAGATCCTGCACCTTCTTCGTGGCAAGATCGAGCGCCTGCAGGTGGGCGCGCAGGCCTTGTGGGTCCTCATCGACCAATGCGTCAAATGCGATGCGCTTTCCATCAGGCGACCATGCCGGTGCATAGTGCGGCGAGTTCCATTTCATCAGGTCCGTACGGCCAGTTCCGTCCGAGTTTATTGTCGCGAGGCACAGTTCCGGATCTCCGCAACCCAAGGAGAAAAACGCAATTTTCGTCCCATCGGGAGAGAGCGTGAAGCTCGTTGATAAATGTTCCATGAGCTTACGAGGAGTTCCCCCGAGCACAGGAATGACGAACAGTTGCAGATCACGCGATTTGTCCGTGGGAGCCTTCGAAAAATAGATGAAATTTCCATCGGCGGAAAATAGGGGCGACGTTATATATGCCTGCGGGGCCGGTGGGATCAGTTGCTGCGCGCTGGACGCCGCGGTTTGACGAACCCACAAGCTTTCTTGCCCGCCATCACGGACGACATACGCGACATATCGACCGTCGGCGGAAACTGCGGAGGCAGTCACATTGCCGTTCGATGTAAGGCGTGAGATGCGACCATTTGTAACCAGCGGCAAACGATCGAGGTCACTTTTTGCATTGAAGCGTTTCCAGCCGAAAAAGGCGCCCACAGCGATAGCTAACACAACAAAAACGATCAGAAGCGTGCGCATCGCTCCAAAGGACGGCGCAGCAGTTTGAGGCAGCGCGACGCCAGATCTCCCGGAGCTGCTATCGCGCCGCAATCGCTTCAAATCCGCTTGTAACTCTCCGGCTGACTGGTAGCGCAGGTCTCGATCTTTTTCTAACGCCTTATTAATAATGCGTTCCAGCTCTGGCGGCACCTCGGGATTCAATCGCACGGGCGCCACCGGCACGACATGCAGTATCGAGTCGTAGATCGCTGCCGTCGAATCTCCGCGAAACGGAAGTGCTCCAATAGCCATTTCATAGAGCACGACGCCAAAAGAAAAGAGGTCGGTTCGCGGATCGAGCGGCTTGCCGAGAACCTGCTCGGGAGACATGTAAGAGACTGTGCCCAGCGCCGTGCCGGGGCTCGTCAGATGTTCTTCCGAAACCGTTTTCACTCTCTCCAACGAGCGGGTGGCCGTTGCATCGCCGAGAGGCACAACGCCGGTAACTTTCGCCAGACCGAAATCGAGAATCTTGGCTTGCCCTCTGTTTGTTACGAAAAGATTCGAAGGCTTCAGGTCGCGATGAATGATTCCCTTCTGATGAGCCGCGTCGAGAGCATCGGCCATCTGAAGCGCGAGCTCGACCAATCTGTCGATCGGGACAGGCTTCCCACCGATTTCGTGCTTCAGCGTGTGGCCTTCTAAAAGCTCCATAACGAGGAAGGGCTGCCCATCGTGAGCAGCGATCTCGTGAATCGTGCAGATGTTGCCGTGATTAAGAGCCGAAGCCGCGCGGGCTTCCCGCTGGAATCGTTCCAAAGCTTGAGGACTTTTTGCGAGAGCCTCAGGCAGGAACTTCAACGCGACGTGACGACCGAGATTGATATCTTCCGCTTCGTAGACGACGCCCATGCCGCCCCCTCCCAGCGTGCGGAGGATTCGGTAGTGCGATACAACGGTCCCGATCATGGAGGGGAGTTCAGGCAATTTGCTTCCAATTTGGAAACATGGAGCTTACCAGGCGGCCATTAGCCCTGCCTGTTTTCAGATCGAATCAACTGGGCAGAAAGTATTGTCTGCGAACGCCAGCAAGTCAACCAAAGAGGAAACCGTGACTGCTAAATTGCTATTGCACCAATGTTGTATGGATTGGACTCAGCTACGCGCTTTAAAGCGTGGTCCGAAACTAAGTATTCTCCGATATCGTCTAGAATGGCAGGCCTATGGCAAAGCTCACTTTTCTTGGCGCGGCAGGGACGGTCACTGGCTCGAAATATCTCGTGGGGGCTGCAGGCAAGAAGCTACTCGTCGATTGCGGCATTTTTCAGGGTTCGCAAGAACTCAGCGAACGAAACTACAAGCCATTGCCGGTTGATCCTAAGACGATCGACTTCGTGGTGCTAACCCACGCGCACTTGGATCACACTGGCTGGCTACCGGTGCTCGTAAAGGACGGTTATCGCGGCCCAATTTTCGCCAATCCTGCGACGATCGATCTCACTGGGCTTCTGCTGAAGGATTCGGCCCATCTTCAGGAAGAAGATGCCCTGCATGCAAAGACGAACAAGCATAACAATCACGAAATCCGCGAGCCGCTTTATGTGACCGACGATGTCGATCCTGCGCTCAAGCTACTGAAACCCGTGCCGCGCACCGGGGCATTCGATATTAGTCCGGAGTTTCATTTCACGGCGTTTGATGCTGGGCACATCCTTGGGTCGACCAGCCTGGAACTAGTCATCACGGAAAACGGCAAGAAGATCGTGGTGGTGTTTTCGGGGGACATCGGCCGCTACGACCAACCGATTTTGAATGATCCTGTAACGCCGGCCTCGAACGCGGATGTACTGCTTTGCGAGTCCACCTATGGCGACCGCGAACATGCGGCGGGCGACCCAGCAGAGTTGCTGGCGGGGATCGTAAACCGTGTATCGCAGCGCGGCGGATCGATCGTAATTCCGGCGTTTGCTATCGGGCGCACGCAAACGTTCATGTACTACTTGCGCCAGCTCGAGGATCAACAGCGTATTCCGCAGCTTCCGGTGTACGTAGACAGTCCCATGGCGTTAAGCGCTACGGATTTGTATTTGAAATATAAGGATGACCACGACCTGGAATATACGCGCGAGGAAAGCGGCGGGAATGGTGACCCGCTGGACGTTCATCATTTTCATCTGACGCGCTCGGTAGAGGAATCCAAGGCCATTAATAATGTGAAGACACCCTGCATCATCGTCTCCGCGAGCGGAATGGCCGCGGGTGGCCGCGTCTTGCATCATCTGGCACGGCGTCTACCGGACGCACGCAACGCCGTCATTCTCGGCGGCTTCCAGGCCCAGGGAACGCGCGGTCGCGCCTTGCAAGAAGGCGCGAAAATGCTGAATATCTTTGGCCAACAGATTCCTGTTGCCGCAGAAATCGTGGAGCTGGGACAGTTCTCCGCGCATGCCGGGAAAAGCGAACTGTTGCGATGGCTGAGCGCCCTGCCCGCTCCTCCCAGGCAAACCTATCTGACCCACGGCGAACCTCAAGCCGCTCAGGCTTTACAAGCTGCCATAGAGGAGAAGTTCAAATGGAAGGCGGCCGTCGCCAGGTACCTCGATACTGTTGATTTGTAAGGCCGATGGATTCTAGAAATATTTTTGGGCAATCAGGAAACTAAAATCGCGCCGCCCTCGTCTATATAGCTAAGACCACTCGCGGGGTAGGGGGCTAACCACCACAGGGCAACCGACCGTCAGTTCCCTACCCCATAAAACTCCGGAAGCCGTTGCATTTCGGTTGTTTATATAGAATTTAGAATTACTTGTCTCATTTTCCATAATTGGGACGGATAGAAAACGCTTTCCACCATAGGGGGCGGCCGTTGGGTCTGGTCGTTAACAGCGAACAGTAACTTCGACGTATTCCCTTCCGTCTTCAACAGGTATCGCTTCGCCGGCCGCAGTTAGATCCTCTAAATAAAGTTGGATTGCCTCTCCAATATTCCTTAGTGCCTTTCCACGTGAATCACCCTGAGATACACAACCAGGTAGCGACGGTACAGAGGCAACGTCGCCTCCGTCATTCTCGCGTTGTAACACCACCATGCATTTCATTTCGTCTTCCTCGGCGAGTTCCGTCCAAATTAAATGTCATCCATGCCGGCTCTGAATGAATCTCAAGATTTCAGCAGCAAATCTTCATCAAGCGACGTACTCGGCTAGTCTAGCCAGCCTATCCTCGGCGGCAGCGAGCGTGGTTTCCTTTTTGCAAAATGTGAAGCGAACCTGTGACGCTCCATCTTGGGCATCATTGTAGAAACTGGAACCGGGGACCACAGCGACACCGATCTTCTCAACGAGAAATTTAGCGAACGAGACGTCTCGCGAAGTCGCCGGGTATTGTTCGGCAGGAAAATCGAAGCGTGAGATATCCGTCATGATGTAATACGCGCCGAGCGGCTTGTACACCGTGAAACCGGCGGCAGTAAGAATTTTGAGCAAGCGTTCGCGACGCACCGTGTAGTCTGTTGCGAGCTTGTCATAGTACGACTGCGGCGATTTCAGCGCGATCGCGCCGGCTTGCTGCAAAGGCGCGGCGGCGCCGACGGTAAGAAAATCATGCACTTTGCGGATGGCAGCGGTTGGCTCCGGCGGAGCGATGGCCCAGCCGACCCGCCAGCCCGTCACGCTGTAAGTCTTGGACATGCCGTTGATCACAATAGTGCGATCGCGCATGCCGTCGATCCGCGTCATGGAGATATGCTCTGTCCCGTCATAGAGAATGTGTTCGTAGATTTCATCGGTGATGCAGAAGGCATTCCAGCGAACGCAGAGGTCGCGGATAAATTCGAGTTCGGCACGCGTGAAAACTTTTCCTGTAGGATTGTTAGGCGTATTGAGAATAATCGCCTTAGTGTGCGGGCCAAATGCCGCCGTCAGCTCTTTCTCGTCAAAAGTCCAGACAGCGTTCTCATTTTCTGGAGGCCGCATCTTCACGAACCGGGGTTTCGCTCCACTCAAAATCGCGTCCGGGCCGTAATTTTCATAGAACGGCTCAAAGACGACGATCTCATCCCCAGGATTGATGATAGCCAACATCGTGGACATCATCGCTTCCGTCGAGCCACAGCAAATCGTGATCTCTCGCTCTGGATCAACGCGCACGCCCTGTGTCCGCTCAAATTTCTCGACGATGGCGTCGCGCAATGGCTTTGCGCCCCAGGTTATTGCGTATTGGTTGATGTCATCAGCGATGGCTTGCCGCGCCGCTTCCTTGATTTCCGCTGGCGCCGCGAAATCGGGGAAGCCCTGAGAGAGATTGACGGCGCCGTGCTTCATCGCCAGGCGCGTCATCTCACGAATCACAGATTCGGTAAATTGTTCGGCCTTTGCGGAAAGCATGCGGCGCGCTGCCTGCGCCATGCCGGATTCAGAGGGATTCATTTAACCTGCCACACGAGAGATTGTCTGAGCAAAAAACTGTCAGTGCAATTGAGCCGCACGAAAATTGTCCGGCGAAAGCTTATCAGCCTGGCCAGCCGCCGAGGAAGACGGCGCTCCGGACTGCCCGTAAATCATCCGGTAGACTTCGGAATTGCGCAAGACGATTTGGACGTAGTCGCGGGTTTCGGTGAAAGGAATGGATTCCACAAGTTCGGGAATCTCGTCGTAATTGCGCTCGGCTTTCCAGAGGGCGATGCGGTCTTCGCCAGCGTCAAACGCCGCCAACGCGTATTCAGGCGCCCCGGTTAAGCGCACCAAATTGGAAATGTACAGCATGCCAAGCCGAATGTTGTAGTCGGGCTCAAAAAGTTTCTTGGTGGAAAAGCTCACGCGAAGCTGCTTGGCAAGAAGTTTCCCCGTCTTTGGCTCAACCTGCATCAAACCGATCGCATTCGTAGGAGAGAGCGCATCGGCCTGGAATGTCGACTCCTGGCGCATCAGCCCTGCGGCGAGCAAAGGATCAAAATTATTCTTGGCCGCTTCGCGGCGGATCACCGCCTCATAGGGGAGCGGATAAAGCACTTTCCAAACGTTCACTGGCAAATCGTCGATTTTGCGCGCATCGAAATTGGGAACGATGATGCGCCCGTAAGCCATGCCAGCGGCAAAATGGCCTTGGTCGAAGGCAACTTGCGCGGCCTCGTACAAAAATCGCGGCGACGAAGTGGCGAAATACGCGTTCTTCAGCTCCAGCTCGGCGCTGGCATCGAATGCAATCGTGCGCAACGCCTGCGCGCGCGCCCAGCGGTCGGCCGCAGCGGCAGGAATCGGTTCATCGAAAGAGCGCAGAGGCGGGGGCGGCGGAATTTTGTCAAGAATCTCCGGCGAATCTCCTTCGCCGGGTTCCAGCTTGCTTAGGCGCGCCGCCGCGGCATGCGCAAAGTAGGTCTGCGGAAAGCGATCAACATCTTTCTTGTAGTAACTGCGCGCCTCGGCGATTTTCCCGTTGCGCTCGGCGATACGGCCGAGCCAATAGACCGCATCGGAGGTATTGGCCGAGGCCGGATATTTCACCAGAAAATTTTTGATCTTATCCTCGGCCTCAGGCTGCTGGTTGAGATAAGTCACCCACGCAGCGCGCCACTCCGCATTGAATGCGTTTCTGCCGCTCGGAAAAGTGTCCACAACGCGTTGGTAGTAGCTGGCGGCCTTGGTGCGGTCGAGGCCAACCCAATAGTAATTCCCCGCCGCCATGAGACCCTCTTCATTCCATTTGCTGAGCGGATATTTCTGCGTAAGCTCGCCGAGGGTCGCAAACATTTCGTCGTACTTTTTCTCGCTGCGATAAAATTGTGAGAGCACATAAAGGCGCTCCGCATCGACTTCGGCATCCGGCGTCCTCAATGCCGCAACAAGTTTCGCCGAACCCTTCTGTTGCACCTTCGCTTGCGCAACGCGAAGCTCGGCCAGTTGGCGATTGGGATTTTGGGGATCGTTGAGCATTCCCAGAAGCTTTTCGAATTCCGCTCGCGCTTCTTTCCATTTATGAGCGTCGTAGAAAGCCTGTGCCCGCTGCTGCTGCAATTCCACGCCGGGGTACGGATACTCCTTGCCCATCTCGTGCAAAATTTTCTTCAGAGCGGCGTCCGTTACTTTCGCTTCATCGCTCTGGGAATGTTTGTAGTAGATCGCCTGATAATCCTTAGCGGCCCGATCGAGCTGATGCAAGGACTGATAAGCCTGGGCCCTTTCGAGCAGCAGTGCGGGACGAGTACCTGTGGCCGAATAAGAATTCAACGCGTCGATGGTGTCCTGCGCGCGGCCCTGTTCGACGGCCAGCGGCGCAAGACTCTCTAGCAATTGCTCTTTCATCGCCGTATTCGGATAGTCGTGCTGTACGGTCTCCAAATCAGCAAGCGCCTCATTCGAGCGGCCTAGCGCGCGCTTGGCCTGCGCCGTCCAATAAAGGACGTACTCGCGCAGAAGAGTGTCCGCGCTTGCTTTGGTGAACCACGCTAAGGCTTGCTGCGCATGACCCTGCGACTGATCTTCGAAGCCGAGCGCCAGCGCCGCACGCGCTCCCCAAACATTCGCTGCATTTTTCGCCGCAAACGCGGAAAGATTGTTGTAGGCGCCCGGCGCAGCGTTATGAACTTCGCGCGCCAGTCCCGAGAGTTCTTTTCGAAGCGCCTGATCTTCCGGCGTGTCCCCAGCTACCAGCCCCTGAGTGGCAGTATCGGGTTTGCACCCCACACGGCATGGAACGGCCGGCGGTTTTTTTATTTTTTTCTTTTTCTTTTGCGAGGACTGCGCAAGAAGTTCCGAAGCACCACCAGCGAATAGCATCAGCACGAGAAGCACCGCGCAAACGCTTCGCGCCGCCGCGGCCCAGGAACCTGCCGCAACCGAATTCCTGGCTGCAATCTTAGCGATGCCGCGCGGGCGTGGCGTACGGATAGTCGCCGAGAGCGTGAGGATCACCCTCCGCGAGTATTTCCACCGCCCAGCGGTAAAAGTAATCCACTGGGTGGTCCATGATGGGTTTGAAACGTCGGTCGTATTCTCGATGAGCTTTTTCAATGTCGTCTTTCAATCGAATGCAAAGATCCCTTTTCTCGCGCCCTAGCCGCACTTGCTCCGGTCTAAGCATCTTAATATCTTGCATCGAAACTTTCGCCACCCGATTTGCTCGCCTGTGCAATTCTTGTTCTTCGGGCGTTAACTGGTTGACGTCAAAATCGCTCCCGAACTCCGCTTCCGTGGAAACCGGCGGCGCCTGGGGCTCGATCAACTCGATCGCTTCCGCCTCGGCCTCCAGCTCGATCAAGGGTTCCTGTTCGATATGCGCCGGTTCTATATGTGATGCAGCAACAGGGGCAGCGGGCGGCTCAACACGCGGCGGCGCTTTTGTAGTGGCCTGCGAAGTTGCTTGTGCTGGCGCCTGTGCCATCGGGGTGGGCACCGCAGGATGCGGACGCACCGGCTCCGCTGCAGGCTCCGCCCCAGCCGTACTGATTAAATGAGAGATTTGCGCTTCCAGCGGAGATCGCTGCCCAGGCTGCACGGACATCGTCACGAATCGCGACAATACCTCCAGTGCCGCTGACAATGACGCCGCCGAAGTCTGCGCCCGCAGCATCGACGGCAGCGCATTGGTCGGCTTCGTACTCGCGCAAGAGGCCACGATATCGCCAACGGCTTGATGAAGCTCGTCGGCATTTCGCTGAATCCGTTCGAGGTTCTCACGCAAGGCGCGCGATACGGCTTGTTCCACGGCAGTAGGCTCTTGTGGCATTCCTGGTTTCTGGGGTCTCCGTCCTTAACAAAAAGATCCCTGCTGTTCTTTTCGTCTGTTCAAGACAGACGATATACCCCGTTTTGTGATTTTGGAAGGCAAGCCATGGCTAGTCAACCACCTAGCAGTACCTATGTGCCTAATCGTTGCTTAGCCGCCCCTACCCCGCCGCTTCTCGAACGCATTTGAAGGCGCTCTCCACTCCGGAACTAAGGCAATACACCTAGGAATCTAGGGGATGCCCTGTATGGAGACATTCTCTTATCTAACTAACACTGATTCGCGCAAAGTCCCCCGAAGTTGGAATGAAGGAGTCTTCCAAATGTTCAATAAAGTCCCATCCTCGCACAACCGCTCTGTATCTGCAGTTCGCCTTTCAATCCTGTTAAGCCTCTTCCTCTGCCTACTGTTGATCGCGCCGCGATTGTCGGCCCAAGTCACCTCGTCGCCTAACGGCGAGATCTTCGCTGCTCCCGCCGCAACGCAAGTTTTTACGCTCACCGTTGCCTCGGGCACAACTCTCGGCAGCGTCTCTGTTTTGACTCTCGGAGCACCCAATCTCGACTTCGTTTCGGTTGCCTCAGGCACCACCTGCCCCACCCTAACCGCCGGTAAATGCACTGTCGAAGTCCTATTTCAGCCCACTGTCCCCGGCAGGCGCCAAGGGATGATCGCCGCCTATGACCCGAGCGGCAACGTACTATTGGTCGTGTCACTGGACGGCGCAGGCAGCGGGCCCATGACCGCCTTTGGCCCAGCTATCATCTCCACGTTCGCAGGCGGTGGCACCGGGGGCGGCGGCGGTCCCGCCACCAGCGCGCAACTGCTTGGCCCCACAGGCATCACTGTCGATGGATTTGGCAATCACTACATCGCCGATCCGAAAGCCAACAAAGTCTTTGAGGTCAACGCCGCGGGAGTGATCTCCACGGTCGCAGGCACCGGTACCGCGGGCTTCTCCGGCGATGGCGGGCCCGCCACCAGCGCTCAACTCAATGGGCCCATGGCGGTTATCGTGGATGGAGCTGGGTTTATCTACATCGCAGATACCAACAACAACGTCGTTCGCATGGTGGACAACCACGGGAATATTTCCACCTATGCTGGACAATTTTATCCAGCTGGCGGCACCCCCCCCGCGGTCTGCGCCGCAGCCACAAATTCCGTGGGTGACGGCTGCCCCGGCAATCAAATGGTGATGAATACTCCCGTGGACATCGTCTTCTGCCACGCGCAAAACCTGCACGTCGCCGACAAGCTTAACAATCGCGTCCGCACCGTCATCCGGACTACCTATAACACCATTACCCAGGTCGGAAACGGCGTAGCAGGCTACAACGGCGACACCAGCACCACCGGCGTCATGAGCACCACCGCCGAACTGAACGGCCCGACCGGCATGGATATGGACGCCGCGAATTTCATCTACGTCGCCGATACCGGTAATCACACCATCCGCAAAACGCTGCTCAGCGGTACGACTCCCGAAGTCATCACCACGCTTGTCGGCACTCCCGGCAGCGCTGGCAATTCCGGCGACGGCGGCCTTGCTACCAGCGCTCTCCTGGATAATCCCTTTGGCGTAAAAGTGGACCCTGCCGGCGATCTCTATATCTCGGACACCACCAGCCAGGTCATTCGAAAGTTCAATATTGCTGACGGAAAAATCTCCACTATTGTGGGCACGGCCACTGCCGGCAACACTGGCAACGGCGGTCCCGCCAGCGCCGCACAACTGAATTCTCCCTACGGCGTCTTGCTCGACGACAACGGCAATCTCTACATCGCTGATACCCAGAACCTCGTCATTCGCAAGGTCGATGTTGCCGATACGCCTTCGGTGAGTTTTCCCAATACGGCAATGGGTGCGACTAGTTCTGCTCAGGATGTCACTGTGATGAATCTCGGTGACGCGCCATTGACCATCACCGCTATCAGCGCCACCGGTAACTATTCGCTCGGCGGCTCCGACACTTCCTGCAGTTCGACGGGCGTGAGTCTCACCCCCGCGACCAGCTGCGTCCTGGGCATCGAGTTCATTCCGACGACTGGAGGCACCGTCAGCGGCAGCATCGTTCTCGCCGATAACGCGAACCCAGCTTCCCAAACCATCGCGCTGAGTGGCTCAAGCGCTCTACCCACCGTGGCTTACACTCTCACGGCTACTACGTCCGCGGTTTCCATGGCCCCGGGAGGCACCGCCCCAGCGACGCTCACGCTGAACTCTAGCAACTACGCCGGAACAGTTTCCTTCGCCATGACCGTCACTTCAACTGACGGGACGGCAGCAAACGTAACCGCCTCCGCTACTCCCGTCACCCTAACCTCAGGCGGCACGGGAACCTCTACAGTGACCATTACAGCCACCGCAAGCGCCGCGAACCACAGTCTCGCGGCTCCGTGGAATCGCGGCAGCTCAGTGTTGTTCTGCGCAATTTTGCTAGGCCTGCCCTTTAGCTTCCGCAGGAAGCGCGCGCTTACTCTCTTGCCCTTGCTGTTGGCCACTATCGGCGCGACTGGCCTACTCATCGGCTGCGGTTCGTCTAACCCCCAGCCTGCGCCGCATACACAAGCCGCGCGCACCTACATCATCACCGCCACTCCGACGGGCGCAGTAACCCCCGCCGGATCCGCCACTGTAACCAATCCAACTCCCGTAACTATCACGGTTACAGTTCAATAGCGTTCCGAGGCATTTTAATTTTGTAGGGTGCCTGTGATTTTAGGAGCCCCACACGTCGGTTCGACGTGTGGGGCTTTTGAATCTGCATTTGAATTTCCTCGGTGCCGTTCTCTTGCTTCCAGCTCCGACGCGTGAAGCACGCGTCGCACACCGAATTTAGATAAGCATGTAGACTTCGTGTCGTAGCGCTTTTCAGACGGGGGTTCGACTCCCGCGCCTCCACTCTTTCGCCAAAAGCGAAAAAGTGGAGGCAGAAGCTCGCGAAAGCGAGCGAAGGAGCACAACCCCACTCCGTCCCGATCCCCCTTCAGAGCAAGGGTTCAACCTGGCCCCACCCGCGAATCTCCCTCCAATTCTCCCTTCACCTCGATTACGGCTGGTGGGTCGCTCACTTGCTCTTACCGAGGTAGAAATGCAGCGTCACCCCGCCTACGTTCCAGTTCGTGGGGCTGCAGGTTTCGCAATGTTCTCGTCTGTAATATGTCTCGACCATCAGAAGACTCTTGTACGGCCATTGGAACCCTGCGGTATACCACTCTTCGTTCCAGGAATGCTTCGGACTATCGTAGAAGACCTCGGCAGAACCGTAGGGACTGAAACGAAGGCCGTGAACAAGTAAGCCTCGTTCGATCGTCACCATGTTCCGATAGGTTGTCGAGTACGTGCCATCTATCCATCGGAGTTCGACCCAATTCCTATCGCGCACCAAGATCTTCGCAGGCAGGAGAAAGCCGGGCGTCGCGTCGATAGTTATCCGGTTTTCATGTTTCACTATTCCCGACTGAATCGTTCGGAGAAACTCATACCCGCCGCCGAAGACAAGATAGTGCTCTTTGTCCGGGTCAATATTGAATATGTGCTCCCTCAAAATGGGTTTGAACTGATAGCCCAGCGCCCCTGCCACATACCACTGTTGAAAGGGAAAACCGATTCCTTGCTCCAGCCCACTGAACGCGAGCACGCGGAGATGCGACGGTAATTGCAAATGAGCATCAAGTTCAGGCCAAACTTCTGTCTCCGTATCCGTGAGCTGAGACTGGCCGGCGGCGCACGAGCAGAAAGCCAGCATGAAGGCCGTTCCCAAAAGGATCTTAAGCAGACAATTTTTTCTCATCCGCCCTCAGGGATCTCCCAATCGTCAACGCGGAGAGTGCATGCCTTTTGTTGACGCGAACTCGACGAAGGCGAAGACGTTTTCGCTTTCAGGTTGACGTGCGCGGTTCGCGTGCGACCGTTCAGGTCATCGCCAGGCGGTGCGCCAAGATTGATTAATGCTTATGAAAACATCATCGCCCATCGTGTTACTTGCGATAAGACCGGCCGATGATGTCCTCAAACAATCCCCTGCGACTTCCGCGCAACGATCCCATCCGGCGATTTTGAATACGACGCCTTCTACGTCATCCGTGACCGCAGACAACTGAGACGGCGCCGCGCCAAACAAAAGTAATGGGGAGCTCGCAGCAACAGACGCTGCCGCAACAAATGGCGCGCTAACTAGGATGAAAGTTCTACGGTCAACTATCATGTGGCTTCTCCCTCTGATTTTCCGCATGACTCGCCGCTGCCAGGGCGGATAGTCCGAAGCCATCCGTTCCACCCCAGCGTTTCCGGGCAGAGATAAGCAGTTCCGATGCCGCGTCCGTTTCGCCAGCTCCAACTGCGGTTTCGTACGCCTGTTCGAAAGCGCGCAGTGTTGGGCGGTTCGCGAGATTGACCATTGCCAATTCAAACGCTCTTTGAGAATCGTTGCCGCTGCCGGAGTAGAACTCCGCGCCGTGATCCGCAAACGCCAGCAAGTATTTATCTAAAAGAGTCTCGAAGCCGGACCGCGCAGCCTGCATCTGCGCTTCCGCTTCCTCAGGTCGATTCATCGCTGTCAGCACATCGGCGAGACGCCAGTTCACTTCCGGATCGCCACTTGAAATCGCGGGAACCAGCAAGGCCTCCGCCTCCGTGACTTTGCCAGAGTGCAGATAAATCTCCGACAAGTGCACGCGCGCTTTGACGTAGCACGGCAAATATTCAATGGCTCTTAGATACCAGCGCGCAGCCCGCTCAGCTTGTGGGTCAGGTACGAGTTCCCCCCACAGCGCGCCTAGCTGAAAGCAAACCCACGCCACGGCGAACGGTGAAACATCTTGATAGCTACTCAACGCGCGCCGATAGACGGTGTCGGCCTCCTCGAATTCGCGCAGATCGGCCAACAATCCGCCGAGCGGCACCAAGTCTTCCAATCGCCCCGACTCTGCCGCCATCTTTCGCCGGGCTTCCAGCACGGCATCCAGGTTCGTGCCGCAGGCTTGATCGACGCTTAGCTTGAGGCGATTGACATCGGCGTTCGGCGCTCCGTGGGCTTCGGCTTGAGCAAGATATTCCCGCGCGTCCGCGAAACGGTGTCCCATCGACGCGACCTGCGCATGGATGAGCGCCGTTCGCATTTCATCAGCACTCACGCGATCGAGTTGGTGGACCAACCTGTCTAGCCGCTCTAGTGCCCCCAGGTCGCCGACGTACTGCGCCGTAAATTGTTCTTGTTCCACGATGTACTCGGCAATTCCAGGACGCCGCGGATCTTGCCAAAATCGGCTCCAGGCCTGCCGCCGCGCGCTTTCGAGATTGATGACAGCAATGTTCCCGTCTGTAGCAGGGGGGAAATCTATTTCAAGAGACGGCGCTTGGATCATTTCGGGGCACCAAAGTGTTCTTTCAAACCTGCGAGCCCTGTTCTCAAGAGAGTTGTGACGATCGTTTTCACGACGAAGTCAGCTTGGCCATCCGCCCAATATTGGACTCGCCATTCAACTGAGCTACCCGTGCCCTTAGGCTTGACGTCAATCGACCCAACGTAATCCACAGCTCCGATACCGCAGATCATCGTGTATCGATAGGACCTTTGCGAATCGTTGATTTCGTCCAAACGTTCGATAATCTGCTTGCCATCGATCATTTCGATGGTGCGTAATTGCCCGACGCCAGATCCGGTCACCTGAATTTTGGCAATCAATGGATGCCATAAAGCGCCAAACTTTCCGATAAGGTCCCAAACCTTGTCCGGCGTGGCCGACAGATCGACGCTGTCAACAGCCGTCTGCACCTGCGTGTTGGGAGAAGCCAGATACGGGAACGAATTGGTGCCCGGTTTGGTCGCACCGGTTGCCCCACCTTGCAGAAATTCGCGGTCGTTGTTGACCATCCATGTGACCATGATGTCGATGACATTGGCGTTGACGGTGCGGCCTCCGCCAGTCTGATAGGGCTTTCCACTGAGCGTGCTTTTCTCAATCTCAAAATAGCTCGTGTCGTTTATCGGCTTGGATACATCGAACAACAAAAAATCATCAAGATAAATATTGACGGCGGCGTTTAGCTGCGCCGGCGTCCAGTCCGCCTTGCCATCACGCATGTCCCAATTGGTCAGACTATCTAGCAGCCGCTTGCGGAAGACGGGCTGAAACTCTTCCGCAATTGCAAATGGCGTTTGCTGATTCCAAAGGTCGCGCAAGTCATCTGTGCCCGCCATGGCCGGATTATTGAGACGCATGTTGGTTTGTTCCGGGCGACCGACCCAATCGAAACGCGGTGGAGGATGCCCGATTGGGCTGGGCGGCCCTGGAAGCGGGCTTGTCTCTGCAATGACCCCGAACAGCGAGCCTTTTTGGGGTTCGAGCACGCGTTGAGTATCGAATTCAATGACGATAGAAAGCACATTGTCGTGCAATAACAGGTTGGGAGCCTTTTTCAATACCGCAGGAAACCAAGCAAGAAAGAATGGATCGGAGCGCAAACCCGCAAACACGCGGAACACTCCGTCGGGTGTCGATGCCCCTTTTTCATCGTTCACGAGAAGACCAAGTTCTCGGCCGTCAGGGAGGGTACAAGTGCCACGCTGGACAGTCTTCCCGCTGTCACCCTCGCGCTTGAGGGCGTCAAACCGACAAGAGAAGCGATACTCTTGATCGCCCGCCTTAAAACCTGCGGCATCGCCAAGGCCTGCCACCGTCACGCGGCGAACCACCAGCGAGTGATTGATCGCGTTGGAGAACATCGCGGTTTCGCCGGCTGACGGAAAAACATCCGTTGCAATCACTGTGCGGCCCTTATTATCCGGGCTGGTGAACGCGAACAGATCGGTAAGGTCGGATGCAGGATCGCCGATCTGCCTCGGCCCATCTACATGGTCGGACATCGCTATTCTCCTGTCGTCGTAGGGGTGCGCTCAGTTTCACGGTTCCTTTGGCTGTTCTCCCCATTTAGCATGGCCCGTGACCGCGTTTGGCGGACCGCCAAATGGCGTGACGCGGCCTGCCTCTTCGGGAATAGACTTCAGATACTCGACGATCGCCCAGCGCTCCTCATCAGTTAGCAATGGGCCAATGATGCCGTTGCCTAGAGGACCGGATTCGAATGAGTGGCCTCTGTTCGAACTTCCGATCAGAGTTGTGTCTATCTGATAGGTTCCTGATTTCCCTGAAGTATCCACGCCGACCTTGACCGGATCGAAATCTCGCCCCAGATAGAACTTTTTCGTACGCTGGGCCGCCGGCACGAGCATCTCGTAAAGATTGGGCACCGATCCGTTGTGCATGAATGGCGGAGTTGCCCAAACGCCATCGCGCGGCGCTGCCTTGTAGTGGGGTACTTCCGAGGGACGCGGGACGGGCAGTTCCCGGTAGCCGTGCATCTGCACGGCTTCCTCTGGCGTCTGTTTAACGTTTAACAGTGCTGCATGCAAGATGCTTTCCTGTAACCCGATGTAGAGGTACCCGCCTGGAATAAGAGGCTTATCCTTGAGCGGTCCGGGTAGATACGGAGCGAGATGAGCGGTCTGGACATATGGCCTGACGTCCTCGAACTGCATCGGATCCGTGCCCACATAGCTCTCCGGCACCAGTCCAACTTCAAGAAAGCGCTTGCCGTACTTGTTGGGTGCGGTCCAGGTATAGGGATAGGAATTATGGCACTCCGAACAGTGACTTTCGAATAGCTTCTCCCCCTGCGCCGCCTTCGCACGGTCGATCTTTCCAAACGCCTCTTCCGGCCATTTGGGAGGCGCCAGGTGATTCAGCCAGTCCTCAATCTCTTCAAGATTCTTCAGGCGGGCGTTCGATTGGAAGAGGCCTTCCTCGGGGGACTTTGCGGTTAGATCCATCGACATGAAAACGCCCATGGTTTCCGTGAGGTTGCGATTGATTGGATCCTGTTGCACGCCGCGCCATTGTGTCCACGATCCCTGCGGGGAATTCCAAAGGAAGGGGGGCTTCGTAGGCGCCAGGGCGGCAGACCAGTTCTGGAGAATTGCGGGTGCTACGGAGGTTACACGGGCGACAATCAGACCAATGGCATCCATTCGCGACGGTCCCCAAGGGTAAGGGGTGAGCAGAACGGTAGTCCGGAAACTATGGATACGATCGGCATTAGTTTCGAGACGTTTGTGCAGGTCGCTCTTTGCGTCCGCACTCGAAGCTGCCATTCGCGCCGCCAGACGATCGAACTTTGCTGAATCCTTCAGCGTTTCTTGCACGGCGTCATCCAGAGCGAATACATACGCTTCAAGGTCGAAGTGATTTCCTACTCCCCCATCAATGCGGACGCGTTTGCCCTGATAAAACAGCTCTGTATTGTGGCAAGTCGCGCAGTTTATCCCGACGTCTTCACCCTTCCACGGACCGTCAGTTGTCACGGTCTTGCCCAGGCCGATCGGCAAGCCATCGGGATTCCATCGCGGATCTGCCGGGTCGGGCGTCAGGCCATACCGTTCACTGTTCGCGTCTGAGCGAAAAAGTTCCTGGCTGCCGGCCGCCTCCAGCTTGAGAAAGATGTCGTATGGCAACACCGTTGTGCCCTGTGATATGTGGTAGTAGCCCTCTCGAACCTCCTTCGACCACCCCTGGTCGAGAAAAATAACCTTGTCGCTGGAAGTTTGTGGTGCGCCGGAATCATGCCGGAAGACTCCGAACGCCGCAGCCCCGGTAATCAACGCCACTAATCCAACGACAGGCCAAATAACGCTCTTCGAGATTGGCATGACAATCCTCCAAGACAGCTAGACGAACAAGAAAACACGATTCACGTCATCGCGAACGCGACTGGCAGCCGTGAATTGTTCTTGTTCGACGAGATATTCAGCAATTCCGGTCCGTTGCGGATCCTGCCAAAACCGGCTCCAGGAGTTCCGCCGCGCGCTCGAAAGACTATTCATCGGCTCTCGCCTCCCATTGGCTCGAAATTCATCACGATTGCCTCACTGCCCCGCCCACTTCCCGTGCCCAGTTTTTGCGTCCTTGGGGCCGCCGAACGGCGTGACTCGGCCTGCTTCCTCAGGAATGGATTTCAAATACTCGATGAGAGCCCATCGCTCCTCGTCGGTCAACAGACGACCGACCACACCATTCCCAAGAGGGCCATTCTCGAATGAATGGCCGGCATTCGAATTTCCCAGTTTTGACGTGTCCAGAAGGAAAGTCCCGGAGTTTCCGCTCGTGTCTAGTCCTATCTTGACGGGATCGAATTCGCGTCCAATGTAGAACTTCTTCGTGCGCTCCTTGGCGGGGAGGAGCATCTCGTAAAGATTGGGTACCGATCCATTGTGCATGAACGGCGGTGTGGCCCATACTCCATCTCGCGGCGCTGCTTTGTAGCGGGGCTCTAGCGGCGGAGGCGGAAGAGGCAATTCTCGGTAACCATGCAGCTTGGCCTCCTCCTCTTCGGTCAGTTTGAGCTTCTTTAACGCCGTCCCGAGGACGCTTTCCTCTAGAACACGGTAGAGGGCACCGGTCGGTATGAGCGTTTCGCCGTGGAGCGGTGGCGGCAAATAAGGCATGATCTGAGCGGTGATCGCATACGGCCTCAGGTCGTTGAACTGTCCTGGATCCGTTCCCACGTAACTTTCGGGGACCAGGCCAACTTCGAGAAAACGCTTGCCGTACTTGTTCGGTGCTGTCCAGGTGTAGGGATAAGAGTTGTGGCACTCCGCGCAGTTGGCAGCAAATAGCGCTTTGCCTTCCTCGGCCTTCTTCCTGTCTATCTTTCCCAAGATATCCTCCGGCCACTTGGGAGGAGCCAAGTGAGTCAGGAGGTCCTCAATCTTTTCCAGATTGAGGAGGGCCGCGTTTGAATCGAACAGGCCTTCTTGCGGTGTCTTGGACTTCAAGTCCATCGGCATGAACACGCCCATGGTCTCGGTCAGATTACGATCGATCGGATCCTGTTGCACGCCGCGCCACTGTGTCCACGACCCTTGCGGCGAATTCCAAACAAAGGGGGGCTTGGTCGGAGCGAGGGGAGTAGAAAAGTTCTCGGGAATGTCGGTTTCTATCGTTGTTAATCGATTGACGATCGCGGATATAGCATCCATACGGGCGGGCCCCCAAGGTGAAGGAGCAATCATGGTACGCGTGCGATACACGTGTACGCGCGCAGCTTCGGTGTCGAAGCGCTTGCGCAGTTCGCTTTTGGCGTCTGAACTCGACGCCCCGATCCGTACAGCCAAGCGGTCGAACTTCGCTGTGTCCGTGAACGTGGCCTGCATTGCGTCATCAAGAGCGTAGACGTACGCCATCATGTCGAAGACATTGCCGGCGCCACCGTCGATACGAACCTTCTTTCCCTTGTAATTGAGCTGCGTGTTGTGGCAGGCCGCGCAAGTCATGGCGACGTACTCGCCCTTCCATCGCGGGTCCGTAGCCACTGTCTTGCTGAGACCTATCGGCAAGGCGTCTGGATTTGTCCGCGGATTCGCGGCCTGGGTGGTCAGGCCATAGCGATCACTATTCGCATCCGAGCGGAAGAGTTCCTGGCTATTCGGAACCTCCAGGTTCAAAAAGATGTCATACGAGATGATTTCTGAACCTTGCGATATCTGGTACCACGTCTCCCGATCCTCCTTCGACCACCCCTGATCGAGATAGATAACCTTGTCGGTGGAAGTTTGTGGCGTGCCGGAATCATGCCGGAAGGCTCCGAACGCCACAGCCCCAGTAATCAACACCACCAATCCAAAGACAGGCCAAAGAACGCTCTTCGATATTGGCACGACGATCCTCCAAGACTGATGGACGAACAAAAGCCCCTGGCTCACGCTACCGCGCATCAGGCTAGGCTGCCTCATGGCGGTAACACAATTCGTCGAATCGCGAGAATACGAATGCAATGGCCACGGAACAACTGTCAGAATTTACAATGGAGAAGTGGTTCAGCGCCGTTCGAGACCAGCACTCAATCTCATGAGCACTCGTCATTTGTGACACTTGTGAGTAAAGCGCTATCGGAGCAGCATTTGTTGCTTGAGGCCCATTATGTCGCTCGTCAAAGAACTTCTAGAAAAGCCATCCAACTTGTCTGTTGGTTCCAAGTACACGGCAATGAACGGCTTTCTATATCTGGGAACCGGAGCGCTCCTGATTGTTTGGCCTGGCGCAGTCCAGACACTTTTCATGGATCCAGCTTTTGTTGGGCGCGAGGAAGCTCTCTTTCGAGTGATTGGCCTGACGGTTGCGATTATCGGCTGGCTCTATGTCTTTGGCGGCCGTTCGGGCGCGCAACAAGCTGTGGCTGCTTCCGTGATCGACCGGTTGATATTCGTACCGGCCGTACTTGTGCCTTTAGCGATAGCCGGCGTGTTCCCTCATTTTTTGGTGGCGCTTGCCATTCTCGAGCCGACACTCGCGATTGGTGCGTGGGTGCTTCTCGGTCGCAAAACGTGACGCCGCAATTTGCCCTGAGTCGTTTTGTTCTAAATAAAATTATTTAGCGATGTGCGATTGTCGAAGCTACTGAACTCGATTGGCGAGTAGAAGAATCTGGTTGCTGAGCTTTCAGTCGGGTCGACGCAAGCCTCGCATGAAGCCCTTACTTACTTGAGTTCGCCGCTCTGCTGACCGTGTCCGATGCCCTCGTTCGAATTTCTGATCCGTGGTGATTCACGATCAGACGTGAACCTCGCTGCCCGGTCAGGTAGGTCCAAACCCATTGCAGGAAGACACTAAGACGGAGGTTCGATGTCGTTAGAAACTCTAGGTGCACTGCAGCCCACGCCAGCCATCCGCCTAATCCGCTTATATGGAACTTGCCGCTTTCCAGCACCGCAAATCCCTTGCCCACCACAGCCATGCTGCCTTTGTCAAAGTAGCTGAATGGGGCCGCCGCACTTTTGTCGGTAATGTGACTGTGAATCAGTTTTCCCGCGTAACGCCCTTGCTGAATCGCCACCTGCGCCACGCCTGGCAATGGTTTGCCGTTTTGATCGAGCGACGCCGTGTCACCGATCACGAAGATCTCCGGATGCCCAGGAACTGTTAGGTCATTATGGATACGCACCCGCCCAGCGTGATCCGTCTCCGCGCTCAGCCAGTTCCCTGCCGGCGAGGGAGCCACACCCGCCGTCCAAATCACAGTTTTGCTCCCAATACGTTCTCCCGCCACAATGATGCCGTCTGCGTCGATTTGATCGACGCTATGGCCGAGCCGAATCTCAACTCCTAATTTCTCGAGATGTCGCTTCGCGGCCTGAGAGAGACCCTCTGAAAACGAAGGCAGGACCCTCGTCGCCATATCGACCAGCACAATTCGAGCAGATGCCGGATCGATCCGCCGGAACTCGGATTTCAGTTTGCTGCGCCGCACGAGCACAGCCAAAGCGCTTGCCAACTCGACACCAGTCGCGCCGGCTCCCACCATTATAAAAGTCAGCAGGTTCCTGTGCCGGGCCGGGTTTTCTTCGGTCTCTGCTTGCTCTAACGCCTGCAAGATTTTGTTGCGGATCGCCACTGCATCAGCGAGACTTTTCAGCCCCGGTGCAAACTTCGCAAATTCGTTGTGGCCGAAGTAGCTGTGAGTAACGCCGGTGGCTAGAATTAAGTAATCGTACGCAACCGGAACATTTTCGCGGTCCGCGTCGCTAACGAAAACGCACTTCTGATCTTTGTCGATACCCGTGACCTCGCCGAGGATCACCATAGTATTTTTCTGCCTTCGAAAAATTGCGCGGATCGGTGAACCAATCTGACCGGGAGCAAGCACGGAAGTCGCCACCTGATAAAGTAGCGGCTGAAACACGTGGTGGTTTGAACGATCAATCAGAGTAATTTGCACGGGCGCATTCCTGAGAGCTTTAGTGGCGGCCAAACCTCCAAACCCAGCCCCGACAATGATGATTCTCGGTGGAGTCATTTCTGCTGCTATCCACGTTGGCCGGTTGCTTCCTCTGTTCCCGGTTATGGCGCAATCATGGTTTGTACCTTGCGTTCGAACGTGTGCTTCGCGTACGGGGGATAGCGCACACCGGGATCGATCTTGGCGCTGTGATAAAGGACGCCGCGTGCATTGGTGAAGGATTCGAAACCCCATCTCCCGTGGTACTTGCCCATCCCCGAATTACCCACACCTCCGAAGGGAAGTTCAGGAACTAGCGGATGGATGGTGCAGTCGTTAATCACGGCATCGCCCGACTCGGTCGAGTCAAGGGTGCGCTCGGCTACCGCGAGGTCTTCGGCGAATACGTATAGCCCGAGCGGGCGTGGTCGGTTGTTGACCCATTCGATCGCCGCCTCGACCGAAGCAATTTCTAGCACCGGCAGAATGGGACCGAACACTTCCTCCTGCATAATCGGCGAGTCCGGGGATACATCCACGAGCAATGTCGGCGCGATGTAGCGTTCCGCCGCATCGGTCTGGCCGCCGATCACCGCTTTGCCACTGGAAAGCAGCCGCACAAGACGATCAAAGTTCCTGCTGTTGATGACGCGCCCGTAGTCTGGACTGAGCTTCGGGTCGTCTCCGTAAAACTTGTGGATCGCTACTTGCATGTGCCACACAAACGCGTCCTTGACCTCAGGCCAGACCAGCACGTAATCGGGCGCAGTACAGATGTGGCCGGAGTTGAGGTAGCGGCCATAGGCAATACGGTTGGCGGCCACTTCGAGATTTGCCGATGAGTGCACAATCGTTGGGTTCTTCCCGCCCAACTCTAGCACGCAGGGCGTCAGATTCTTGGCGGCAGCCTGGTGAACAATCTTGCCGACTTGCGGGCTGCCCGTGAAGAAGATGAAGTCCCACTTCTGCGCCAGAAGGGCCGTTGTTTCGGGCACGCCGCCTTCGACGACGGCAACAGCCCGCGGATCAAAATACTTGGGCACCAGCCGGGCCACGGCCGCCGAGGACGCCACTGCCACCTCAGAAGGCTTGAGCACCGCCGTGTTTCCACCCGCGAACGCCGACGCCAGCGGCGAAAACAAAAGCATGAGCGGCTCGTTCCAGGCGCCGATAATAAGCGTTACCCCCAAGGGGTCGCGGCGAACGCGCACGTGGCCGGTTCCAAAACGAGGGGCGTAGGTACGCGTTCGGGCTTCATCCACGCATCCACGTGCTTGAGCGCGTATTCGGCTTCCTTGACGTTGTAGGCGACGTCCATCAAATCGGCGTCAACAACATTGCGGCGCAGATCTTTCCAAAGTGCGTCGCATAACTCGTCGTGATTTTCTGTAAACAGTGCCTTTAGCGCTTCGAGCTGCGCTTTGCGCCACGCCACGGGACGAGTGGCGCCAGAGAGAAAAAATTCGCGCTGCCGGGCGACGAGTTCTGAGAAGTCAGGGCTTGTCATAAAGGTCTCCTTTAACGCAGTAATCTTGACGCGGTGACTCCCGCAGAGAATTCCGGCTCCTCCCCGATGACAACGCAGAGGCGCGAACGATCCCTTGGCCGCTTCTCGTCTTTACAGCGTCCCCCTACACAGCCACTGATACCCTCTGCCGTAACTGGGTTCTATTGGCAAAAGTAACGGTACAGGCGCCCATTTTGACTCTCTACATCTCCGAGACCATTCATCCGTATCCGTCGGACCTTGCTTGATAGACAGTGCGAAGGGATCCAACAGCAGTGGAACTAACTCTTTTGCCGAATGACTGTTCTCTTTGTGAGATCCGCCGACCGTCAGTTTTGCCAATGGATGAAGATCTCCGGATCGCATACACAAATGCACAGTCGCCTCAGGAAGACCGTCTATTGAGGCGTGGTACTCGGCGCGATCTGGAAGGGGTTATCCATGAACAGACCCTCAGTGGTTTTGCAATCGTTGATGTTGGGCGTCACATTTTCACTCGCTTGCACACTCACTTTGGCGCAAAGCGCGCCAGGTTCATCCGGTTGGTACACAACCTCGCAAGCAGCAAGCGGCGCCAGGGCCTATCAGAAAGCCTGCGCCAGTTGCCACGGCGCCAATCTGCAAGGAACTATGGGTCCAGCGCTTGTCGGCAAACAATTCTGGCTCGCCTACGGTGGCAAGAAGGTCTCGACTCTGTGGTCTAACGTGCACACACAGATGCCAATGTCAGCACCAGGCTCGGTCTCCGCGAAAAACTCAATCGACATCATGGCATTTCTTTTGCAGAAAAATGGCGTGCCCGCGGGTTCCACACCGCTCAACGATGCAGCGGATTTGTCCAAGGCGCTTCCGTCGAAATAGTGAAAAGCCTCTAAGTGCGCCGATCTAAGAAGTTGAAGTCAGGGGCGATGGGGACATGTCTAACGAAGTCGGCCGTGTCAAGATCGATTCTGCAACTTTTTTGATTCTTTACTAGACACTCGTTCACCAGCGCAGCCGAAGTTTGTGC
>Ga0210388_10000767_pt1 | contig 25598 bp, 23 predicted proteins | sample IncBWC19OmetaG_FD_155485 | JGI IMG/M metagenome (GOLD analysis project Ga0210388, IMG submission 155485) | Forest soil microbial communities from Barre Woods Harvard Forest LTER site, Petersham, Massachusetts, United States - Inc-BW-C-19-O ...
CGTCGTCTCGCCCGAGCACTACGGCGGCTTCGGTCTCGGACTCTGGATCGTCAAGCTGCTGGTCGAGGCGATGGGGGGGAAGGTCTCCGTCCGCAGCGCCATCGGCGCGGGCTCGGTTTTCAGCGCAGAGCTGCCGCGCCAGGCGCAAGGGTATGGGGATCAATAAGGCGTGACCGCCTCCCCGGACTGCCAGCGGATGGTCCTCGTCGTCGACGATGACGCCTCGATCCGCGAATCCCTGGTCGAACTGCTCGGCGACGAGGGGTACCGGGTGCAGACGGCCACCAACGGTGCCGAGGCGCTGAGCCTCCTGCGCCCGCCCGCCCGGCTCCGCCCCTGCGTGATTCTGCTCGACCTGATGATGCCGGTCATGAACGGCCAGGAATTCTATGCGGAGCAGCAGCGCGACCCGGCGCTGGCGACGATCCCGATCGTCGTCATCTCCGCCGACAAGAACCTCGCGCTGAAGGCGACCGGCATCAATGGCGAGTTTCTCTCCAAGCCGGTTCGCCTGGAGACGGTGCTCGGCGTTCTCGGCCGTCACTGCGCCTGACCGCGCGTCTGACCGCGCCAGCGGCAGAACGAAAAAGTGGCCGGCCGCGCCCCCCAGAAAAGAAACGCGGCCGGCCGGTCGGGTCAAGCTAAGTTAAAGTGGTTAGTCCTTGGTGCCGGCTGGCGGCCGGCTGGTTGAAAGCGCGCCTCCACCAGCTTCGTCAACGGCGCGCGGTGTTCGCGCTACTGTGAATACGGATGGCCGTTTTTCATTCAATGGCGCTGGCGCTGATGGGAGCCTTGCTCGGCGCCGGGGCGCCGCCCACGGTGGCGGGCGATCCCGTCGTGCTGTGGCTCGGCTCGTTCGAGCCAGGGGCCCTCGACGGCGCCGCGTTGCTCGAGGCCGTGTCGGTCTACACGCGCGACTTGAGCCTGGAGACGCGCACCGCGACCGACGTTCCACCGCCCACGCCGGCGGCGCGTGACGCCGGGGTCGACGCGGCGGCCGGCGCCGCGATTCGTGCCCACGGCGCGCGCCTCGGGTTCTGGTGCGAGCCCGCGACCGACGCTCGGACGACCGCGCTCATCATCGTCGACGGACAGGGGCGGCTCGAGGTTCGCTTGGTCGACAGCGCGGGGCTGGACGGCCCCGAGCTCTATCGCGCGATCGCGCTCAAGCTCCGCGCGGTGCTGGCGGCGACGATCGGGCCCGAGGTGGCGGCGATCCCCGGGGCGCCGCCGCGCGCGTCGTCACCGTCGCCGGTGCCGGCCGCGGTCGTGTCGCCATCTGCCGGCGCCGCGCCGGGGGCCGTCGATTCAGTTGCGGTTGGCGGCGCGGGCCCCGCGGTGGTGGTGCCGGCGCCGCCGGGGACGCGCGGGTCGGAGCGATTCTTCGGCGCGCTCGGCTACCGGATCTCGACGCCCTTCGGCTCGGGAGCGATCCAGCAGGGGGCCGCCGCCGAGGCGGGCGCGCGCCTCGGGCGCGCCGCCGAGCTGGCGCTCGGTCTGGCCATCGAGACACGGGCGACGGGCAGCTCCGGCGCGGGGACGGTCTCGCTGTTCGATCTTCCGATCGACCTCGAAGCGCGCTGGGTCCGTCGGGGGCCCCGCCTCAGCTGGGGCGGTGGCGGCTTTGTGGCGGCGCATCTGTTGTGGGCCACGGCCGCCGAGCCGACGGGCGCGCAGCAGGCTTCCTTCGATCTCGGGGGTGGGGTCGGTGTCGCAGCGCTCGTGCGTGCTCCGCTCGGCCCGGGCCTCGCCGCCGAAGCGCGTCTCTACGCCGAGCTTCCGCTCCCCAGCACGACCTACTGGGTGCAGGGGAACCCGGCGCTCGATCTCGGTGCTCGCCTCGGCCTCGGGCTGTCGCTGGTCTTCCCGGCCCTCTGACGCGCCGGCCCTCTGACGCGCCGCGAGCCTTCAACCAAATCCCCCTCCTGGGGTACGATCGGGGTGTGGGCGATCCGCATGATGCGACCTCCCCGATCGCCGCGGGCGACGAGCCGGCGTTGGTGGCCGGATGCCGGGCCCGAGATCCGGCCAGCCTGGATGCTTTTTTTCGCGTCCACGCCCGTTACGTCGAGCGGGTGATCGCCCGTCTGACCGGTCCCACGCCCGATCTCGAGGATCTGGTCCAGACCACCTTCATCCAGGCGTTCCAGAGCTTCGGGCGCTTTCGCGGCGAGGCGAGCCTCAAGACCTGGGTCACCCGGATCGCGGTCCACGTGGCGCTGCACCAGCTGCGGGCCGGCGTGCGCCGCGCGCTGCCGCTCGAGCTCGTGCCCGAGAGTCAGGAGCCGGTCGATGTGGCCCCCCGCGCCGATCAGGAGGCCTCGAGCCGGCAGCTCGCGCGGCGGTTGCACGCCTTGCTGGACGGGATCGCCCCCAAGAAGCGCGTGGCATTTCTGCTCTACACCGTGGAAGAGAACTCGATCGAAGAGGTCGCGGCGCTGACCGGCGCCAGCAAGGCGGCGACGAAGTCGCGCATCTGGTTCGCCCGGCGCGAGCTGATGGCGTTGGTGAAGGCGCATCCGGATCTGGGGACCCTCATCGACGCTGGGGAGGGGCAGCCATGGCGCTGAGCTGCGCGCGCGCGGCGCGGGTGTCGCTGGCCTCGATCGGGGGACACGCCACGCCGGCCGAGCGGCTCGAGCTGGAGTCGCACCTGGCGGGCTGCGCCCGCTGCAGCGCCGAGCACGCCGATCTGGCGGCGGTGCGCGCGCTCCGCGCGGCCGAGCCGGAAGGGCTGTCGGCGGCGGCGCGCGAGCGGGTCCGTCGGGCGGCGCTGGCCGGGACCATGCGCGCGCCCGCGCAGGCGCGGCGGCGCTTCTGGCCGGTCGGCCTGGGGGCGACGTTCGCGCTGGCTTCGCTGGCGGCGTTCCTGCTCCTGCGGCGGCCCTCGAACGAGCCGCGCGTGGTGAGCGGCGACGTCGCGCTCGCGGCCACCTCGCCCGCGGCTGACGGGGCGGTGAGCGTCCGCTCGGCGCACGGCGGAGAGGTCCGGCTGGGCGATGCCGACACCTCGCTCGGCGCCGGGACGGCCTTCGTCTGGCGGCGCGCCGCGCGCAGCGTGGAGCTGCGGGAGGGGAGCGTCACCATCGACGTCGAGCACCGCGCGGGCCAGCACTTCCAGGTCCGGACGCCGCGGTTCGTGGTCGAGGTGATTGGCACGCGGTTCACCGTCGATCTGGCCGGCGTGCGGACCGAGCGCGGCACCGTGCGGGTGCTCGGTCCCGACGGCGCGGCCATCGGCTACGTGACCGCCGGACGATCGTGGACGCTCCCGGTGCCCGCTGCCCAGCCAGGGCCGATAGGGCCGAGCGCGCCGACCGAGGCGCCGCCGGCGCCACCAGCTGCACCCGCTCTGACGCTCGCCTCCGCCGGCCCGGCGCGCGCGTCGTTCGACGAGGGGCCGGCCCGGCTGGCCCAGGCCCGCCGGGCGCTGGCGCGCGGCAACGCCGGCGAGGCCCGCCGGCTGGTCGAACCGATCTTCCACCTCGGGCGCGAGGTTGCCGTCGAGGCACGCGTGATCTACGCCGAGTCGTTCCTGGTCGAGGGGCGCTACACCGACGCCGTCGACGGCTACGAGACCGTCGTGCGCGACTTTCCGCGCACGCCGCAGGCCGAGAGCGCGCTCTACGCCGTCGCGCAGCTCGAGAGCGAGCACGGGCGCGCGTCGGCGGCCCGCGCCGGGCTCCAGCGCTATCTCGAACGCTATCCCCGGGGCCGGTTCGCGCGCGAGGCGAACGATCGTCTGGCCGGGCTGACGGCGCCCACCCGATGACCGGGGCGCCGCGGGCGCGCTCCCCAGTTTCGTGGGTTGGTGTGGCGGCACTGGCCGCGGTTGTCGCGCTGGGGGCGATCGCTTGTCATCGGGACATCCGGCTCCTCCCGATCGGCGACGACGAGGGCGGCGCAGGCGCCGGAATCGGAGGGGCAGGGGCGGGAGGCGCCGCGGTCGGGGGCCTCGATGCCGGGGCTGGCGCCGCCGGGGCGGCCGGAGCGACTGCGGCCTGCTCGGGGCTGGGCGATCCGATCAAGCTCCCGACGTCCGCCGGTGCGACCTGCGCGGCCGCGCTCGAGACGCGCGCTCACCAATTCGCGCTCTGCGCCTGCGACACGCTGACCTTGGGGGCGCGGTTGCGGACCGATGCGTTCGATTCGACCAACTCCGGCAACAACGATCAGGTCTCGGCAGCGGTGGGGACCGACGGTGCGCTGGTGACGACCGCTGAGCTGGAGGCCGGGGGGGCCATCTACGTCGCCGACCCAGGCGGCGTGAGCGCCGGCGGTCACCTCCAGGCCGGCGCCTCGTTCCGCTCGGGTGGTCCGCTGACCATGCTGTCCAACGCCGAAGCCGATCTGCTGGGCGACGCCTACGTCAACGGCGAGATCACCGGGATGGTGAAAGTGAACAGCGGGACACTCTTCGTCCCCACCACGGTCACCGTCGGAAGCAACGTGGAGGCGAAGATGGTGTCGCCCGGACCGGTGTTGGTCTCTGCGCCGTGTGGCTGCAGCGACGGATTCGTCGATGTGGCGAGCGCCATCAGCGCGGCAGCGCTCGACAATGGCGACGCCGCCGCTGGCTTCGGCCAGGACGAGCTGGCGATGGTCTCGATCGCCACCCAGCTGTCGCTGGGCTGCGGGACGTACTTCCTGAACGCGATCGACGCCACGGCGCCGGTCACGCTGGTGGTGCACGGACGGGCGCTGTTGGCCGTGGACAACAGCGTGAGCCTCGGGGCCGGCCTGACGGTGGCGCTCGATTCTTCGGCCGAGCTCGATCTCCTGGTGGGCGGCTGGATCAACACCAGCGGCGGCACCATCGGCGCCCCCTCGGCTCCGGCCCGGTTCCGCATCTGGACCGCCAGCAACGATTCGCTGACGTTCGACGACCAGCCGACGATCGCGGCGGTCGTTCACGCCCCGGGCTCCGTGGCGACCGCGACCAGCGGGCTGACCCTGTCGGGGAGCCTGTTCGTCAAGACGCTCAACCTCGGCGGCGACTCGGAGTTGCACTACGACCGCGCCATCCTCTCGGCCGGCGCGGAGTGCGGCGAGCCGGTGGCGACGCCCATCCCCTGAGCGCGCGCCCGGTCATATAGAGTGGGCGCGTGCCCGCCAACCCGTACCTTCGCCGGATCCTCAACGCCCGCGTCTACGACGTCGCCATCGAGACGCCGCTCGACGTCGCGCCCCAGCTGTCGGCGCGCCTCGGCGCGACGGTCCTGCTCAAGCGGGAGGATCTGCAGCCGGTCTTCAGCTTCAAGCTGCGCGGCGCCTACAACAAGATGGTCAACCTGCCCGCCGCGGTCCTGCGGCGGGGCGTGATCGCGGCCAGCGCCGGCAACCACGCCCAGGGGGTGGCGCTGTCCGCGCGCAAGCTCGGCGCGCGGGCCCTCATCGTCATGCCGGCGACGTCGCCCGAGGTGAAGGTCGCCGCCGTGCGCGCCCTCGGCGCCGAGGTGGTGCTGCACGGCGATTCGTTCTCCGACGCCTACGCTCACGCGCTGGTCCTGCAGCGGCGACGCAAGTTGACGTTCGTGCACCCGTTCGACGATCCCGACGTGATCGCCGGGCAGGGGACGGTGGGGCTCGAAATCCTTCGCCAACACCACCCGAAGGAGCACGGGCCGCTGCGCGCGATCTTCGTTTCAATCGGCGGCGGCGGGCTCATCTCCGGGATCGCCGCCTACGTCAAGGCGGTGCGTCCGGAGATCAAGATCATCGGCGTGCAGTCGGTCGACTCGGACGCCATGGCGCGCTCGCTGGCCGCCGGACGTCGGATCACGCTGCGCGAGGTGGGGCTCTTCTCGGACGGCACCGCGGTTCGACGGGTCGGGCGCGAGACGTTTCGCCTCTGCCGGCGCTACGTCGACGACATCGTCAAGGTCGACAACGATGCCCTCTGCGCCGCCATCAAGGACGTGTTTCAGGAGACACGTTCCATCCTGGAGCCGGCGGGGGCGCTGGGGGTGGCGGGGGCCAAGGCCTACGCGGCGCGCGCGCCGCTCGAGGGGACGATTGCCGTGGTGACCTGCGGCGCCAACATGAACTTCGATCGGCTGCGGTTCGTCGCCGAGCGGGCCGAGGTGGGCGAGAAGCGCGAGGCGGTCTTCGCCGTGACCATCCCCGAGCGGCGCGGCAGCTTCAAGCGTCTCTGCAAGCTGGTCGGCGATCGGAGCGTGACCGAGTTCAACTACCGAATCTCCGACGCCTCCGCCGCGCGCGTTTTCGTGGGCGTCCAGCTGGTCCGGCCGGGGGAAGCGCGGGCGCTTCACCGTTCGTTCGAAGCGGCCGGTTTCCCCACGCTCGATCTGACCGACGACGAGCTGGCCAAGGAGCACCTGCGCCACCTCGTCGGCGGCCGCTCGCCGCTGGCCAACGACGAGCACCTCTATCGCTTCGAGTTTCCCGAGCGGCCAGGCGCGCTCACCAGGTTCCTGGGGAGCATGTCGCCCAGCTGGAACATCTCCCTCTTTCACTACCGCAACCAGGGGGCCGATCCCGGGCGCGTTCTCGTCGGTCTGCAGGTTCCCCCGCGCGATCGTCCTGCGCTGCGCCGCTTCCTGGCCGACCTCGGCTACCGCCACTGGGACGAGACCGCCAACCCCGCCTATCAACTGTTTCTGCGTTGATTCGACGGCGCGTTTCAGTTGCGGCGTTGCTCGGCGCTGCGCAGGCCGCCGGAGACGGTGGCGACCGCGGGAAGCGGAACTGACGAGGTGCCGTTCACGAGCGGGAGCTCGGTCAGGTGCGCGGTGCGCTCGCGCCGCGCGCGTCGCGCCGCCGAGAGCCCGTACGCGAGGCCGACGGCGACGGAGAGAGGGGCGACCAGGGCCAGGATCAGATTGGAGGCGCCGATCAGCTTCATTCCCGACAGCAGCAGGACGACCGCCAACGAGGGGCGAATGACGTAATCGGGCGCGCGCGACGAGAAGCGCGCACCAATGAAGACGCCCGGGATGCTGCCGATCAGGATCGAGACGGTCAGCCCCAGCTTGAAGTTGCCGAACAGCAGGTGTCCGACGGCGGCGCTGGCGACCAGCGGCACCGCCTGAACCAGATCGGTGCCGACCAGCTCGGAGAGCCCCATCCGCGGGTAGAGCAACAAGAGCGCGACGATGATCAGCGACCCGGAACCGACCGAGGTCAGGCCGACGACCAGCCCGCCCAGGATCCCGATCAGCAGCGTCGGGATCCGCTTGAGCTCGAACGGCTGCGGTTTCGCGCGGCGCGAGATCAGCAGCGGACGCCCGACGAGGCCGGTCACGACCACCAGCAGCGCCACCCCGAGCGCCACCTTGATGTGCGCCTGCAAGGCGACGCCGGCGTCCAGGCGGCGCAGGAGCAGGACGCCCAGGAACGCCGAGGGAATCGACCCCAGCATCAACCAAAGGACCAAGCCGCGCTGGACGGTGCCGCGCCGCCAGTGAACGGCGCCACCGATCGGCTTCATGATCATCGCCGCGACGATGTCGCTCGACACCGCGGCCAGCGGCTCGATGTGAAACAGCAGCACCAGGATCGGCGTCATCAGCGCGCCGCCCCCCATGCCGGTCAGTCCGACGACGAACCCGACGAAGAGTCCGCTGGCTATGACGAGGGGGTCGAACACCGGTGCCCTCTCACCTCCGCGCAACGCGACCGGTGAGTCAAACCACAGTAGCGGAACCTGGCGAAAATGGGTCACAAACTCGGCCGCACCGGACCAGGCTGGCGGGCCGTTTTCTGGACCAATGGGCGCCAATTTCCGGACGAACGGGCGGCGTTTCCGGACCGGCGGATTGCGCATCGCCGCGCCAGATCGTTGACGGTTGCGCGCGCCTGCGGGCTCATCGCTGACACCGCGGATGAGCTCGAAAACGGTCGCGCTTCCAAGTCGCTGGAATGCCAGCGATCGCCGGATATCCCGGATGTAGGGAAAATATCCCGGATATACTGCTGCCCCACTTGCACCATCGTTTTCGACACCATGTGGCCTGGCCCCTGCGATTCGTGGTCGTTGTCGGGCTCTTCTTCTTCGCTCTCATGCACGGTGGCCGCCGGCGGGGCCGTCCGGCCGGCGGCATCGCGGCGGCGGCTGTCCGGGGCCCGCGTCCGTTGGCCCTCGACGACGCCGATCAAGATGGGTTGCCCGACACGCTGGAGGCGGCGCTGGCTGCCCGTTTCGCGCCGGCCGTCATCCTCGATCCGCAAGAGGCCAACCGCCCGGCCTCGATCGCTTGGTTGCTGTCCCGAATCGGAGGCGTTGGCAACCTCAAGACCGTCAGGGGCGGCTTCCCGGCCGACGTCCGCGCGGGCAGCGCCGACCCACGCGACTGGGTCACCTACGTCCATGTCTACCCGCGGACCGACGGACGCATCAACATCCAGTACTGGTTCTTCTATACCTACAACGAAGGTCCGCTCTTCTTCGATCACGACAGCGACTGGGAGCACGTCACGGTCGACGTCGATCCGAGCGGCGTCCCCCGCGGCGTCTCCTTCGCGCAGCACGGGAACAACAGCCCCGGCGTCTATCGCGCCTGGAACGAGGTCCGCAAAATGGGCGACCATCCCCTGGTGCTCTCGGCCCGCGGGACCCACGCCAGCTACGCCGACCAGGCTTCGCTCGCCTGGTTCGAGCACGCCAGCAGCTGCGCCGGGGCCGATCGGTGCGCCGATCCGATCTGGCGCACCTGGCAGGGGGGCGGGCTCGTCAACATCGGCGAGCGCGCGGCCCCGCTCGCGGCTCCCGAGGCGCTCGCCTACGCGGGGCGGTGGGGCAGTCCCGGACGCTTCCTCCGCTCGAGATCGGCGCCGCCCGGACCGCTGCACCAGAAGGGATTTTCGAGCGGCGGATTCGACTGATCGGCGGGAGCCGTCGCGACGCCGGTTGACGCCGTGGCCGGGGTGACCAGATTTCGCGCGAGCGAGTGGTCGTGCCCCCCACCATCGAGAGACGCCTGTTGATTCTGGTGGGCGCGGTGCTGGAGGCGGGCACCGGTCTCTCCCTCCTGACGCTTCCTCGATTCTTGGTGCGGGCCTTGTTGGGCGCCGAACTGATCGGGGCGGGGGTGGCGACCAGCCGGCTGTGCGGCATCGCCCTCATCTGCCTGGGCCTCGCCTGTTGGCCCGAATCGGAACCGCCGCTTCATCGGCGGGACCGCCGCGCGGTTCGTGCCCTTCTGGTCTACAACGCGTCGGCGACGGCCTACCTCGGTTGCCTGATGGCCCTCGACGGGTATCGGGGCCTGCTGCTGGTGCCTGCGATCGTCATCCACGCCGTCCTTGCGGCGCTCTTCGCCCGGATGGTCGTGGGATTCCGGCGGAGCATGGGACCGGGCTGGGCCGGTTGAACTTTGGGGCCCGTTACCCCAAACTGCGGCCCATGAACTTGCTGGTGACCGGCGGCGCCGGCTTCATAGGCTCCTCGTACGTGCGGCTCGCACGCCGCAAGCGGCCCAACGATCTCGTGGTGAACGTCGACGCGCTGACCTACGCGGGCAACCTGGAGAACCTGCGCGACCTGGAGACGGACCGCAAGCACGTCTTCGTGCGGGCCGACATCCGGGAGGGGGCGACGATGCTCGAGCTCCTCCGCCGTCACGCCATCGACGCCGTGGTGAACTTCGCCGCCGAGAGTCACGTGGATCGCAGCATCGTCTCGGCTGCTCCCTTTCTGGAGACCAACGTCGGGGGCACGCTGAGCTTGCTGGAGGCGGCGCGCGCCGCCGGCGTCCGGCGGTTCCTGCAGGTCTCCACCGACGAGGTCTATGGCTCGCTCGGGCCGACGGGCGCGTTCGAAGAGACGACCCCCATCTCGCCCCGCAGCCCCTACTCTGCGAGCAAGGCCGCGGCCGATCACTTCGTGATGGCCTTTCACCACACGCACGGGATGGACGTGGTGATCACCCGCTGCTCGAACAACTACGGTTCGTACCAGTTTCCAGAGAAGCTCATCCCGCTCATGATCCTCAACGCCTTCGACGGCAAGCCTCTGCCGGTCTACGGGGACGGCCTCTATGTCCGCGACTGGATCCACGTGGAGGATCACTGCGAGGCGATCGATCTGGTCCTCGAAGGAGGCGCGGCCGGCGAGGTCTACAACATCGGCGCCGAGAACGAGCGGCCCAACATCGACGTCGTGCGGGCCATCCTGGGCCTGGCGGGAAGGGACGAGTCGCTGATCCGCCATGTCCCCGATCGCCCGGGCCACGATCGCCGCTACGCCATGAACTCCCGGAAGATCCGCGAGCAGCTCGGCTGGCGGCCCCGTCACGGCTTCGAAGATGGCCTGGCGGAAACCGTCGCCTGGTACCGTGCGAACGGCGCCTGGTCGGATGGCGTCCGCAGCGGCGCCTACCGCGACTACTACGAACAGCAATATGCGGGGCGGCTGGCCGCCGGCGCGGGAGGGACGAGATGAGCGACGAGGAGCTTCGCGGGGTGGTGTTGGCAGGCGGCACCGGGTCGCGCCTCTTCCCGCTCACCAAGGTGACGAACAAGCACCTCCTGCCGATCGGGCGAGAGCCGATGATCTTCTATCCCGTCAAGAAGCTGATCGAGGCGGGCATCCACGAGATTCTGATCGTCACCGGCACCGAGCACATGGGCGACGTGGTGAGCCTGCTCGGGAGCGGCAAGGAGTTCGGCTGCGAGTTCACCTACCGGGTGCAGGACGAGGCGGGCGGGATCGCCCAGGCGCTCGGGTTGGCGCGGCGATTCGGTCGCGGTGGCCGTTTGGCGGTGATCCTGGGCGACAACATCTTCGAGAGCTCCATCGCGCCGTTCGCCGAGGCCTACCGCCGTCAACCGCGCGGCGCCAAGGTCTTGCTGCAGGAGGTGCACGATCCCGGACGTTACGGCGTGGCGGTCACCGAAGGGGGAAAAGACGGCAAGGTGGTGCGGATCATCGAGAAGCCCCAAGATCCCCCCTCGAACCTGGCGGTGACCGGCATCTACTTCTACGACACCGCGCTGCACGAGATCATCGCGGAGCTCAAGCCGTCCAAGCGCGGCGAGCTGGAGATCACCGACGTCAACAACGCCTACATCGCACGCGGCGAGTTGAGCTTCGACGTCCTGCCCGGGTGGTGGACCGACGCTGGCACGTTCGAGTCGCTCAAGCACGCGACCGATCTGGTCGAGAGCGCGCTCCGCGAAAAGACGCGCTAGAGATCTCGACGACCGCGACTACGGCGGGAGCAGGTCGGCCGGAATGTCGGCCAGCAGCGGGTTCTCGCGATCCCGGTCCGAGACAATGGGATTCTCGACACCCCAGGAGATGCCGAGCGTCGGATCATCCCAACGCACCCCGCGCTCGTCGCTGTTGTCGTAGAGCTCGTCGACCAGGTAGGTCATGAACGAGTCGACCATCGCGCAGAAGCCGTGCGCCACGCCCTTGGGGATGTAGAGGCCGTACCGGGATTCCGTGCCGAGCTCGATGACCTCGCTCGCACCACGGGTCGGCGAGGAGACCCTCATGTCATAGAGCGCGGCGCGGACCCAGCCTGACGGGACGATCCAAAAATCGGCCTGTTTGAGGTGATAGTGGAGCCCCCGCAGGACGGTGGCCTTGGAGAACGACACGTTCCCCTGCACCATGTCGCGCACCCCCGGGACCCACTGTCGCCGGTAGCTCTCGAAGAAGTAGCCGCGGCTGTCCTGGAACGACTTCAGCGCAACGATATAGACGCCCTTGATGAGGTCCGATTCGCGTGACGGCGTCGTGGTCGTGGACATCGCGGCTACTCTAGCCGCATCTCTTCGGCCGCGAAAGCCCGCAGGGCGTCCTGCCAGGTGGACAGGCTGTCGAGCCCGATCTCTCGGAGCCGTCGATTGTCGAGGATGGCGCGCCGCGGCCGGGAAGCCTTCATCGGCAGGGCCGCGGTCGGCACCGCCTCGACCTTGGTCGCCGGCACACCGAGGATCTCGGCGGCGAGGCTGGCGAAGGCGGCCCAGGTCGTCTCGCCCTGCGACGTGCAGTGGTAAAGGCCGTAGCTCTCGGTCGCCGCCAGCGCCGCCGAGACGCGGGCGACCTCCCGGACCCAGGTCGGCGATCCGAGCCGTTCGCCGTCGGCGCGAACGGTCTCGCCCTTTCTCAAGCGGCGCACGATGGTCGAGGGGAAGTTTCTGCCGCTTCGCCCGTACAGACAGCCGACCCGCAGGATGAAGTGTCGCGCCGCCCCCTCCGCCACCGCCGCGTCGCCGGCGACCTTCGAGCGCGCGTAGCTGCCTTGGGGACTCGGCGGATCGGACTCGTCGTAGGGCAGGGGCTTTTCGCCGTCGAAGACGAAGTCGGTCGAGTAGTGGACCACGGCCGCGCCGACCGCTGCTGACGCGCGCGCGACCGACCGGGCCCCCGCCTCGTTCACGGCGAACGCCACCTCCGGTTCGATCTCCGCCCGATCCACGTCGGTGTAGGCGGCGGCGTTGAAGACAGCCGCCGGCCGGTGCCGATCGAAGAGGGCCCGCAGAGCGGCTTCATCGCGGATGTCGCACTCGTCTCGGGCCACGGCGGCCGCGACCGACCAGCCCGCCCGCGGCAGCTCTTCACAAAGGGCGAGCCCCAGCGTTCCTCTGGCCCCCAGCACGATCGCTTTCCGTTCCACTGCCACGGTCACCTCGATCTCGCGCCGGTGCGAGCGGGGCGCGCCGCCGCAGTGAGGCGCTTGTTGAGCTTCAGCAAGTTGGGTCTCCCCGCGCGATACGACATGTCCATGAACGATTGCATGATGTGCAGCCCCATGCCGGACTCGGGCAGCGCCTCGATGGCCGGCGGCTGCACCCGCGAGGGATCGAACCCCGGTCCCCAATCGCGAAGCTCGATCTGGATCCGACCCGGGCTGGTCTTGATTCGCAGATCGACCTCGGCGTCGCCGCTTCGTCGCGGCGCGCTCCCGACGTTCCCGTGCAACACGATGTTGTTGAATCCCTCGCCGACCGCGGACAGGACCTGATGCCGAAACTCGTCCCAGGCCGCCCCGCGCCGGCGCTCCGTGACCATCTTGCAGGCCGTCGCCACCGCGCGAAGTGCCACGTCACGGTGCTCGAGGATGCCGCGAAGCTTGAGCCGCACCGTGCTCGGTGGAGACAGGGAGACCCGAGCGCGAGAGGCGGCGGTCGTCGAGGTCCGTCCAGCCTTTCGGCGTTTGGGGGGGCTCAATATGACTTTAGCTAACTCAAATCCAGAGTTCCGCGCCACCTCAAACTGGCACCCGTGTGCGCGAGAGAGAGGTAAATCGATTTCCATAAAGGATCCGCGTAGGTATCTCACCTACCTGACCTGGCCGGGTCTGCCGGCGGCGGCGAATCGGAGACGATCGGGAGCCAAGGCCTCCTCCTGTCGCCCGGGGCGACCGGGGCGTGGTGTTCGTGCGTCCAATTCCCGAGCGTCGAGAATGCCGATCTCTTAATATCCCTGAGACTCGGGATCACCTTGCTCCGCCAACACGAAAACGTCGTCCACCGGGTTCAGCGCCTGGCCGATATTCTCTGGATCGTCGTCGCGCACATCGCGACCACCTTCGCCTATCAGCAGCCCTGGCGACGCGAGTCCAGCAACGCGACGCTGGCCGCGGTGGTCGGTTTCATCGTCGCCGCGGAGCTGTGCAGCGTCTACCGTCCCTGGCGGGTCGAGCGGTTCCACATCGAGCTGCGGATGGTCACTCTGGCCTGGCTGGGGACCGTGGCCACGTTGATGACCTTCGCGTTTGCGACGAGGACGTCGCTCGAGTACTCGCGCGTCGTCACCTTCGGGTGGTTCGTGCTGACGCCGGTCATTCTCTGTGGCTGGCGGATCGTGGTGCGCCTGGCGATGCGGACGATCCGGCAGCAAGGACGCAATGTCCGCAACGTCGTCATTCTCGGCGCCACCGCCAACGCGCGGGCCCTCTGCAAGGAGATCGCGGAGCGGCCCTGGTTCGGCCTCCGCGTCATGGGCGTCTACGACGATCGCAGCCCGGACCGGCGCGAAGATCTGAGCGACGTCAACTGCGCCTTCTCCGGAAGCTCGAACGATCTGCTGGAGGTCTGTCGCTCCAACAAGGTCGATTCGGTCTACATCGCGCTGCCGATGCGCGCCGAGCCGCGCATCGCCCAGCTGCTTCAGGACCTCTCGAACACCACGGCGACGGTCTATCTGGTGGCCGATTTCTTCATGTTCAACCTGCTGAGCGCGCACTGGAGCACCATCGGGGAGATCGCGATTGTCAGCGCCCACGACACCCCCTTCCGAGGGGTGGACGGCGTGCTCAAGCGGATCGAGGACATCGTCGTCGGCAGCATGATCCTGCTCCTCATCTCCATCCCGATGATCTTGATCGCGATCGGCATCAAGCTGACCTCACCGGGCCCGGTCCTTTTTCGGCAGCGCCGCCACGGCCTGAACGGCAAGGAGATCCGCATTCTCAAGTTCAGGAGCATGACGGTGCTCGAGGATGGGCCCGAGGTCGTGCAGGCCAAACGGGGCGACGCCCGGATCACCAAGTTCGGGGGCTTCTTGCGCCGAACCTCCATGGACGAGCTCCCTCAGTTCCTGCAGGTGATCACCGGAGCGATCTCGATCGTCGGTCCGCGCCCCCACGCCGTCGCGCACAACGAGACCTACCGGGCGCTGATCCGCGGCTACATGCTCCGCCACAAGGTCAAGCCCGGGATCACCGGGTGGGCGCAGGTCAACGGCTGGCGCGGCGAGACCCCGGACGTCTCCTGGATGGAGAAACGGGTGAAGTACGATCTCCAGTACATTCAGCGTTGGACGCTGCTGTGGGATCTGAAGATCATCTTGCTGACCGTCTTCGGGCGCAAGAAGAGCAACAACGCCTTCTAGATCCTGTTACTCCCTGGGCAGGGCTGGCCGCGGGATCGGTCGGGTGGTCCCGATGAGCGAGAGGTAGGCCCAGAGCTGGAGCTGGTCAAACCGAAAGTCGGGCGTGTCCAGGGTCGGTCCCCGGTTCGCCCATTTGCCTCCCAGCTCGGCGTAGAAGTTCTCCGTCACCCGACGGCGAACGGCGAGGGTCACGGAGAAGACGGTCTCGTCGGGCGGAGTTTCGCCGGCGGGGACAGGTGGGTTCTCGAGGGCGGTCGCAAAATCGCCCCGCAAGCTGATCGTCCAGCTGGGGACCGCCACGGCGATCAGCTCGGCGGTCGCCGATCCCCGCGGCAGGCCGGTCCCGAGGACGGGGTCGAGGTAGAAGTCGACCCCTGCGAAGGCCCGGCCCAGGAACATGATCTGGTCGAGTCGAGCGAAATGCACAATCAGCTCGGCGGATCCGATCGGCGAGACCGCTTGCCTTTCACTCACCCCGAGCACCGGCACAGCCCCGGGTGGGGTCGAACCCAGCAGGTGCGCGTAGGTTAAACCGAGCCTCAGGTTGAGATCCGTGCCCCTGTCGAGGCGCCTCTTCCAGGTCGCGGCCGGCGTGACGATGAAGACCCCGTTGCCCGTCGAGTACGAGACCCATCCGACGGCCGTCCCCAGCCCCAGCGAATCACGCGTCGTCAGGCGAAACGCCGCTGCAGGCTCGCCGCTCGCCGACGTCTGACTGGTGATGGTCCCAGACGCCGAGAGGCCCGGAGGAATGTCCAGCCATTGCCAATGAGACGCCTGGCCGGCCAAGCTCAACTGCCAGCGCTGGGTGAGCGTATCGACCACGCCGCCCTGTCCGCTCACGGCCGCCAGCTCGACGACCGACGGCAGCGTCGCTTGGCCGGTTCCCAACACCTGGGGCAAGGTCGTGTAGTCGGGCTCGCCGATCGACCCGCCGGCAGCAGCCGTCACCCGGACGCTTCGCGACGGGCGGGCCTCCAGGACCAGTCCGAACGTGTGCAGGATGAGCGGCTCCGACGCCGGAGACGGCGCGAGAGTCTGGCCCGCGAGGGGCGCCTGGCCCGAGAGGGAGGAGGGATTTGGATACTCCCAAAAGATCCGGGGCGAGTACCAGGCCGCGAAGACGAGAGCGGGATTGCGAAGCTCGAGGGCCAGGCGCGGGATCAAGAGCTCCGCTACGAACGACTGGGGGTTGTATCCGGCGACGAGCGGCGCCACGCCCGCGCGCGACTCGCTCGTTCCGCTCGCTTGAAGCGCAAGAATCCCAGGAACGAACCCGGGTTGGCCCGGCATCTCGGGAGCGCCGCTTTCGCTGGCGACGCTGGGTTGGGCGCCCAGATCTGCGAGGAGGCAGAACGCAACCAGCGCCGCTCCCACGGATGGCGCCTTACTACTCTACGACCACGACGTCGCCGTCCTGCAGACGGAAGCCGATGGAGTGCGGCTCGGCGGCGGTGAGGTCGGCCGCGCGGAATCGGATTCGTTGGAGCCCCGCCCCTTCGGTCCGGATCACGAAGATCCGGTCCCTGTTCGCGAACTCGGTCAACCAGCCTGCCGTTGCCAGCGCCGACATGACCCCGCGGCTCCGGGTCAGCTCGTACGACCCGGGTGTCTTGACCTCGCCGACGACGTTCACGCGGACCGCCGCGATCTTGACGATGGAAACCGTCACCTCCGGTTTCACCAGAACCCCGGTGAGGATGGTTTGGAGCTCCGCGACCACCGTGCCCGTCGTCTTTCCGCCGACGCTGACGGCCCCCAGCGTCGGCTGGGAGTACTCACCGCGATCACCCACCACGAACTCGCCCGAGAGCGCCGGCTGGTTCCTCACGCTGACCAGGATCGTGTCTCTTGGTTCGATCACCGCGCCGTCGCTCGGAACAACCGGGAGATCTTGCACCCAGCTAAATGCGTGCTCGGTGACGCAGCCGAGCGCGCCGGCGCCCAGCGTCAGGGCGGCCGTCAAGACGACACGGGCGATGCCGGCGATCCCGCGCGAGGGTCTCAAAATTTTCGACCGAACGGGCGGCTGCGGCGTGGGACAAAAATGGCCTCCGCGGCCAACGTCTTGGCGATGATTCGACGGGCCTCCCGGCTGGCGATCCCGAGAGCGGCGGCGATGATCCCCAAGAGGAGACCGAGTCCTCCACGGGTCGCCAGCGTGCTTCGGTTGCGGGATCGCTCCACATGGACCGGGGAGACCTCGAACCGGGACTCTGCAGAGACCTTCTCGAGGTTGAGCTGAACTTCGGCCTGTTTGAGCTTCGCAAACAGATCGGTGTGAAATTGCATGGTCGCTTCCTGCCGGTGATCGAGGTCTGACAGGTGCTGCTCGACCCGCGGCAGATCCCGGACCACGGTCTTGACCTGCGCCAGGCTCTTCTCCGTGTCGGACAGGTTGGCCCGCGCCGCCGCGAGCTGCGCCCGCAGCTTGTCCGCGGTCCCACGCGCCAGCTGATAGTTGGGGTCGGACTCCCGGCTCAAGGCGGAGGTGGGCGATTGAAGCTCATCCTTGGCGAGCGCCTCCAGGCGTTGCTTTTGCTCCTTCAACGCCTGGACCTCCGGATGACCTTCCCCGAGACCGCGGGCGTAGGCCTCGGACAGCTTTCGATTCACCTCGGTCAAGGGCACCCGGTAAGACTCCGAATACTGAAACTTCCGCTGGGCTTCGGGACGGTTGGTCTTCAGCTGATCCTCCGCCCCCACCAACTCGCCCTCCAGTTGGTGGACCTGGGCCGACAGCTCGGCTCGGCGGGTCTCCAGATCGAATCGACTGGTGTGTGTCTGCTGTGAGTCTTCCGGCAGCCTGTCGGCATTTTCCTGGCGATAGGCCGCCCGCTGGTCGCTCACGCGGTCGACGTCTCCTTCCACCGTCTTCAATTGATCCCGGAGGAAGTCCACCTTGACGCTGAGCTCGCGAAGCGACCGCGCGATCTCCGACTCGACGTAGTTTCGGACATGCAGGTTCAGGAAATCCGGGGGAGAGGGCTCCGCGGAGGCCCTATCCTTGTAGGCGACCTTGAACATGTGATCACCGGTCTCTTCCACCTTGAGGCGGCCGGCCGTCGCTCCGACTCGCCCGTCGGACAGATCGCGGACGCTGAGCTTCTTGAGCGTGGTTCGAACCAGCTCGCCTTGGGTCAAGGCGCGCTCCGCACCCTTCACGAACAGACCGGAGTCGCGCTCGCTGTTCTGCCATGGGTCCTCGTTCGGGTTCGCGGAGAGCGTCACGTGCGGCATCAGCTTGACCTCAGCCACCGCGGCGACTCCTGGAGGGACGATGAACAGCGACATGATTCCAAGCAGGGCACCAACCAGGGCAAAGGCCCCGATGAAGATGCCGCGCTCGCGGACGAAATGATAGGCGCGCGCCGCCTTGCGCAGGATTTCGGCCAGCGACGGTCCCTCTTCTTCGCCGTCGGCGTCTCCCACATGCCGCTCGCGCGGACGAACAGACTCCGCCGACACCGTGGGGACGATCGTCGGCACCAAGGTGGTCGGCTTCATCGCGGCTCGGACGATCCGATCGGGCAACCGGACGGTCGCGCTGGTCGGGCGATCCAGGAGAAACATGAACTCGATGTTGCCGACCGTCACCTGGTCGCCATTGCGCAGCTGCGCTCGAGAGGTTCGCTTTCCGGCCACGAACGTCCCGTTCGTCGAGTCGAGGTCGATGATCTCGAATCCCTGGCTGTTCTGCATGATCCGGGCGTGGTGCGAAGAGACGGAAGCATCGGCGATGCTCACCTGCGCATCGTCCGCCCGTCCCAGCAGGACGGAGCTGGTCTTGATCGGATAGATCCGCTGCGGGTTCTCACCCACGAACAGCACCACGTAGGCGAGCGCCTTCTCCGAGCGCACTGCCTGCCCCAACTCGGCGTCGAGACCGACGCTCGGCCCTTCTCCGCTATCTGACGCCCGCTCCCCAGCCATTGTTTGGACGACCACGCTCGCGCGAGGGGGAATTTTTAGCACGAACGGCGGACGATTTCAATTTGCCACGCTGCGTTGGTTCGAGTTGGGGAGGGTGCCGGCGGCGGGGGGCGAAGAATGTGTGCGCTGGTGAGCGGCCTTGACCCCGTGCTGCACGATCCCCGCGGCGAGCAGCGCCACCAGAGTCCCAAACGCCACCCACAGCCCGATGATGAGGGTGCGACGCCCTCCGAGCTCCCCGGTCGGCGCGGTGCGAAGGCTTCGTCCGGGGATGACCATCGTCTGGGCGAGATTCTGTACGCCCGGCTGGGAGGGGGGCTCTGCTCCCGGGAGCGGCATCGCGGGCATCGCGACATTGGGCGGCGCCCCCGTCGCGTCCTGGTAGGCGACGTCGACGCGTCGCCAAAGAGCGGCGTCGGTGCCCGAGAGCTCGCGACGAACATACGCTCCCACGGCTGTCGGGGGGGCGAGAAGGTCGTTGGTGAACCCGGCCTTGAGGAGGGCCTGAGCCATCTCCTCGGCGCTGGCGTAGCGACCTTCGCGGGGACGACTGAGCGCCCGCATGCAGATCTCGTCGAGGCATGCCGGGGCTCCGTGAGTGCTGGGCGGCGTGATCTCCTTGTGCAGGACGTTCGCGATGATCTGCTCGTAGCTGTCGGCGGAGAAGAGCCCCTGACCCGTGAGCGCCGTCCACATCATCACGCCCACGGCGAAGAGGTCGGTGCGGGCATCCAGCGGTTCTACGTAGAGCTGCTCGGGTGCCATGAAGGCAGGTTTACCGAGGTTGGTGGGATCAGCCTGCCCGGTCTCTCCGAGCGCGGTGAAGCGGGCGCTGCCGAAGTCCGTCAGGCGGGCCACCCCGTCGGTCCCGACCAGGATGTTGGGCGGCGAGACGTCGCCGTGAACGAGTCCGAGCCACTTCCCCTGGTCGTCCGAAAGCTCGTGGGCACTCTGGAGGCCACGCAGCACGTCGAGGAGCACACTCACCAGGATATCGGGCGGGACGCGCCGACCGAACGAGAGCTCCTCCAGGCTGGCTCCCTCCACGAACTGCAGCACCAGGTAGGGTTGGGTCTTGTACGTTCCGACGTCGACCACCGACTGGGTGTTGGGATGATCGAGCCAGCTGCCGATCTGGACTTCGCGGATAAAGGATCTTTCGGCCGCCTGCTCCTGCCCTGAATCCTGACGGACGACCTTGATGGCAAACAGGCGCCGGAAGCCCACCGCGCCGGTGCGATGACCGGCGTACACCGACCCCATTCCACCCTGGCCAATCCGCGACGAGACCTCGTACGGTCCGAGCTGGAAGAGGCCCTCTCCGCTCTTGCCGCGGATGGTGATCTCCTTCGCTTCGACCGGGACCAGCACCCGGCGGTTGCAGAGCGTTCGCAGCGATTGCATCGTCGCCTCTTCCGAGAGACCCGACAGGCGCGCCAGGCGGGCGACGGACAGGCGACCGTCGACCAGGCCCAAGAGGAGGCGCTCCTCGGCCCGGAGGCTGGGCAGGACGATGGAGCCGCCAGCCACGGCCAGCCCGGACGACAGCTCACGTTCGCCGTCCGCGGTGGGTCGATCGGCGCGCGCGATGACCCGCTGGGAGACGGTGAGGACCGTGGTGCGTCGCAGAACGGGACCGCTCGGTTCACCTTCTCTCACTGGTTGCGGCACTCCCTAGAACCCCCCGTCTGCTCTGGAGCGATCGAATGTCTTGCTCACGGTCTTCTACCATATGTTATGAAATCCTGCGACCGCGTGACAGATGCAAAACGGATTGCTGTGCACGTTTCATCACAAACCATCGTGAAACGCCGACCCGCTATGAGTGGCCACAATGATTGAGGTGGCAACAATCATCGTTAACTACCGGACCGCAGCGGCCACGATCGAGGCGGTTGCGGCACTCGACAAGGATCTCGAGCAGCTGGAGGGGGCGATGGTGGTCGTCGTCGACAACGACTCGGGCGACGGGTCTGCCGAACGACTCCACAAGGAGTTCTCCGAAACGAAATGGAATGGTCGCGTGATTGTCGTTTCTTCGGGGCGCAACGGTGGGTTTGGAAGTGGCGTCAACGTCGGCGTTCAATATGTTCTCAAGTCGTTTGGGTCGCCGCGCTACTTTTATATCTTGAATCCGGATGCGACGATCGATCCCGGCACCCTCAATACGCTGGTTTCATTCATGGCCGAGCACCGGGACGCGGGGTTGCTGGGGAACCTGGTGCGCAACCAGCAGGGCGGGGACGTGACGAGGGCCTTCCGTTTTCCTTCGGTCCTGGGTGAGCTCGAAGGAACCGCCTGCCTCGGGCTGCTCTCGCGGCTGCTTCGCAGCTATGTGGGCCCGATCAACCCCAGCGCCTCGTGCGAGGTGGATTGGGTGTCGGGTGTGAGCATGCTGTTCCGCAGCGAGGTGTTCTCGACGGTGGGCTTCTTCGACGAAGCCTTTTTCCTCTACTACGAAGAGATCGACTTCGCCAAACGGACCCGGCAGGCCGGCTGGAAGACCTACTTCGTCGCCGACGCCGGCGTCGGTCATGTGGGGGCACTGTCGACCGGGATGAGGGACGCCTCCCGCCGGATGCCGCAGTATTGGTTCGAGTCGCGTCGTCGGTACTTCGTCAAGCACCACGGGCGTCTCTACGCGGCCGCCTGCGACGCGGCCTGGCTCTGCGGACACGCGATTCTGAGGGTCAAGACCAGCTTGCCCGGCAGGGGTGAAACCCGGAGAAAAAACCTCGGCCGTGACCTTCTCCGCTTCAGCCTGGCCAACTTCTTGAAGCCGGCGCCAGAATCGGCGCAATCGAAGGCGAGCTGCGGCTAACCGACCTGCTTGGAGGTCGCCGGTCCGCTCGCCGCCGCCGGCCCTTTGTACTCGATCAGATTCGATTGCCGGCCGCCGATCCGGCGGACCCAGTAGAGCGTCTGTCCCAGCGCCTGGGGGAATTTCCCGATCACGCAGAAGAGCGCATAGATCGCGGAATGCTCGGGCGAGACCCCGCGCCGGCGCGTCGCGCGATAGATGCGCACGCCGAGAGCCCCGTACGCTGACAGGAGACCGAGGCTGAGGCCCCCGGTCGGCACCGCCAGCCCCAGCGCCAGGCCGGGGACGACGAAGGCCCAGACCCAGTTGCTGCGCGACTCCCGCACCCAGTGACGCTCGGCCTCGTGGCCGTGACGGGCGGCGCCCTCGGCGTAGGCGTGCCCGGCCCGGACCCCTCGTCTCCACCATTGCCGGAATTGCGTCATCGCGACGTCGTGCAGGGTCATCTCCACGTCGATCCGCCAGATCTTCCACCCGGCGCGCAGCATCCGGAGGCACAGCTCTGGTTCCTCGCCCGCGATGAGTGAGCCGTCGAACCCGCCCACGGCCTGCAGCGCCTGCACCCTCATGAGGGCATCGCCGCCACACCCTGTCACCAGGCCGAACGGGTAGGCGTTCCACTCGAGATCGCACAACCGGTTGTAGATCGATCGGTCGGGGTACCGCTCCCGTCGTCGGCCGCACACCACGCCAAAGCTCTGGTCGGTCGCAAACTCGCGCTCTGCCCGCTCCACCCAGCCGGCGACGACCTCGCAATCACCGTCGACGAACTGCACCAGCTCCAGCGTCGGAGCGGCCTCCAAAAGCCGCGCCAGGCCGGCATTTCGTGCCCGGGCCGCGGTGAACGGCACGGCTCGGTCGAGCTCGACGACCTGCACGCCCATCGCGCGGGCCAGCTCTACGCTGCCGTCGGTCGATCCGGAGTCGACGTAGACCACTGTGCCCACGCGACCGACGAGCGACGTCAAGCAAGCCCGCAGCCGCTCGCCTTCGTTTCGACCGATGGCGACGGCTCCGACCCGGGAGCTCACGAGGCCTTGTCTGCGGCGCCTTGAAGGACGCGCGCCGGGACACCGACGGCCACCGCGCCCGCCGGAACGTCGTCACACACCACGGCGTTCGCGCCGATTTGGGCCCCATCGCCGATGTGAATCGCCCCCAAGACCTTGGCTCCCGCGCCGACGGACACGCGGTTGCCGAGGCACGGGGCGTCGAGCGGACGGTCCGATCGGCGGTTCCCGATCGTGACGTCCTGTCGAATGATGCAGTCGTCGCCAATCTGGGCGTCACCGTGGATGACGATCCCGCTCTGATGTTCGATGACCACCCGGCGCCCGACGCGCGCCGAGTAGGGCAGCTCGATGCCGTAGAGATTTCGGACGCCGCGGAAGAGCGCCCGATAAAGGACGCTGAACGGAGCCCTCAGGGCCTTGGGGCCGATCCCCATCCTCCAGTTGCCGAACCGATGGACCGCCATGGCCTGGAAGCCGGGACGCGTGAAGTCACGATCGTGGGCCTTCCAGTCCTCGACGATCTGATCGATCAGGCTAAGATGCATGGCGGATCCACACCTCCTCTGAGGGTCATAGCATGACTGAACGCGAATCTTGAGGGCCACGTTTTTGCTGACCGCCGTGCTCTGTGCAGGGGGAGGCCTCTTGCTCTTGCCGGCTGTCGTCTTGCTGGTGGAGACCCTGGCCGCGCTCCTGCCGGCGCGGCGCCAGAAGGAGCAGGAGCCCGGAGTCACGCCCCGGGTCGTCGTTCTGGTCCCCGCCCACAATGAGGTCGCGCAAATCGCGGAGACCGTGCGCGCGCTGGTCCGCGACCTACCGGCGGAAGGGTCCGTGCTGGTCATCGCCGACAACTGCACCGACGAGACCGCTCTGCGAGCGAGGACCGCCGGGGCGACCGTCGTCGAACGCCATGATCTGTCGTTGGTGGGCAAAGGATTTGCGATCTCGAAGGGGCTCGAACATCTCGCCGCCTCTCCTCCTGACGTCGTAATCATCGTCGACGCCGACTGCCAGATCTCCCCTGGCGGCGTCGCGCGCCTGGCGGGAAGGGCCGCCCGATCCGGACGGCCCATTCAAGCCGAATACCTGCTCGGTGCTCCGGAGAGCCAGAGCCCGATGGCGGTGGTCAGTGCGCTGGCCGTGCTGCTGCGCAATCGCATTCGGCCTCGAGGCCTCGACCGGCTCGGCTTGCCCTGTCACCTCACCGGGAGCGGCATGGCCTTTCCCTGGAACGTGCTGCGTGCGGCGCCCGCGACGGGCGCCAACCTCGTGGAGGATCTGGTGATGGGGATCGATCTCGCGCTCCTGGGGCATCCCCCGGAGCTCTGCCCCGAGGTCATGGTGCAGAGCAGCCTGCCCGAAGGCAGCGCCGCCACCCTCAAGCAGCGGCGGCGCTGGGAACACGGACAACTTCACACGCTCTTCACCTACGCGCCCCGGCTGCTGGCCGCGGGGATCGCGCGCCGCCAGGCGTCCCTCATCGCGCTGGGCCTCGATCTGATGGTCCCGCCGCTCGCTTTGTTGGTCATGCTGCAGGTGGCGTGGTTGGGGGTGACGGGCCTGGCGTGGATGCTGAAAGCGACCTCGATCGTTCCTGCGTCCCTTGCGTTCGTCGGTCTCGTTCAGGTCGGGGTCGTGGTGGCCGCCGCCTGGATCGGGTTCGGCAGGAAGACGATCCGCTTGCGCCAGCTGGTCTTCATTCCGTTGTATCTGGTCGGGAAGATCCCACTCTATTTGGCCTTGATCTTTCGGGGGCGGCAGCGGAAATGGGAGCGCACCACACGCAAGGGCGAGTCGCCAGAGCGGTCGCCCAAATAGCGGTCGATCGAGAGGTCGAGCTCACGCAACGAAGCCTTCGTAGAATTTCGGCAAACAAGAAATAGGTCCTGATTGTGGAACGGTCGTTGGGGATGACACGCGTGGTTTCGCCTCGGCCCGGTTCCAGGCGCCGTCGTCGAAGCGCGCGGTTTGCAAGGCACATCGGCCGCCATCGGTGAGCGCCGACGTCACTTGTCGAACAGGAGGGCAGCGCATATAGTCCGGCGCCGTGGCTGAGAGATGAACGAACCGACCGCGAACCATTTGTCGAAGAAGGTGCGGGTCGCGTATCTCATCAACCAGTATCCGAAGCTGAGTCACACCTTCATTCGGCGCGAAATTCTGGCCCTCGAGGCCGCGGGCGTCGAGGTCGTTCGCATCGCCATCCGGGCGGATGAAACCAAGGCGGTCGATCCTCAGGACGCCGAGGAAGTGGCTCGAACTCGCTACGTCTTGAAGGCGGGCCTGGCCACCGTCGCTCTTTCATGTCTCCTCCGTGCGTTGCGGCGTCCGCAATCGTTTTTTCGAACGTTTGTCCGGGCCGTGAAGTTGGGCCTTCATTCGGACGGTGGCGTGTTCAAACACGTCGCCTATTTCATCGAGGCGTGCATTGTGGCGAGGTGGCTCGAACAGGGGCAGATCGAGCACGTTCACGCTCATTTTGGCACCAACGCCACCACCGTCGCCATGTTGGCCAAACAGTTGAGCGACATCAGCTACAGCTTCACGGTTCACGGACCCGAAGAATTCGACCGGCCAAAACGGTTGGCGCTTCGAGAGAAAATGCAAAACGCCAGCTTCGTGGTCGCCATCTCGTCTTTCTGCCGCAGCCAGCTTTTCCGCTGGGCCGAGTTCAGTGATTGGCAGAAGATCCAAATCGTCCGTTGCGCGCTCGATCCATCCTACTTCGAAGGTGCCGATCAGCCGATTCCGGAACGGCCGCGTTTGATCTGCGTAGGGCGACTCTGCGAAGAAAAAGGGCAGATTCTGGTCGTTCGCGCCGCTCATCTTTTGGCCCAGAGAGGCGTGACGTTCGAGATCCTCTTCGCTGGAGACGGCCCGCTGCGCGCCCCCATCGAGGCCGAGATCCGCGCTCACGGCCTCGAGGACGTCGTTCGGATCTTGGGCTGGGTCGACAACCCCCGTGTTCGAGAGCTGTTGCTCGACGCCCGGGCGCTGCTGTTGGCGAGCTTCGCGGAGGGGCTGC
>Ga0210388_10000768_pt1 | contig 25595 bp, 21 predicted proteins | sample IncBWC19OmetaG_FD_155485 | JGI IMG/M metagenome (GOLD analysis project Ga0210388, IMG submission 155485) | Forest soil microbial communities from Barre Woods Harvard Forest LTER site, Petersham, Massachusetts, United States - Inc-BW-C-19-O ...
GGTCCCACCCAAGTTTCTCCCGACCACAGGCAAAGGCATTCTCTTTCTCGATGAGCTGACCTCTGCGCCGCAGATGACCCAGGCTGGCTGCTATCAACTGGTGCTGGACAGGAAGCTCGGCGAGTATGTGCTCCCCGATGGCTGGGTGGTCATCGCCGCCGGCAATCCGGCTTCGGAACGCGGCGTTCACTTCGCCATGCCGCGACCGTTGCGCAATCGGTTTGTGCATCTGGACCTTGAACCGGATCTTGACGACTGGTGCAGGTGGGCTGTGAAGGCTCCGGTCCGACCCGAGATCGTCGCGTTCCTCCGCTTCAAGCCCGAGCTTCTGCATACGGCAGACACGACGTCAGACGCCAACGCGTGGCCCACTCCGCGTTCCTGGGAGATGGCCTCACAGGTGCTTTGCGGTATCGCCCGTCGCCAGAAGACGCAGTTTCTCTCGGGAGCCAGCGAGTTTGAGGCGCAGCTCTTGGATGGAACGGTGGGGCCGGCAGCGGCTTCGGAGCTTGTCGCGTTCCTGCGGCTGTTTCGCCAGTTGCCGTCGATCGACGAAATTCTTCTGAACCCCACAGCGGCGCCGCTTCCCGCGGAGCCTTCCGCGCAAATCGCCATTGCGACCGCACTCGGCAGGGTCCTGAGTGACAGCTCGGTAGGGAGAGGAATCACGTATCTCGACCGGATGCCGACTGAGATGCGGGTGATGGCCATGCGCGACGCGGCGGCGCGGGACACCGCCATAACCCACACTCCGGAGTTCATTCGATTCGGAGTGGAATATCGGGAGCTCATCCAATGATTACCGAACGGGCAATGCTCGCCGCCGTCCACATCAGTATCTGGACGGCCGTCAAACACGACCGCAGGGTCAGCCGGGACGTCGCCGATCAACATGGGGCGCACCAGGGTGCCGGTCGCTACAACAAGCAACTTTTGCGCGGAGCAGACAAGCTGGACGAGCTGCGTACGCTCGCGGGGCAGATCCGTCAGCATTTCTACAAGATCACGCTGCCGTGGTCCGACGAAGGGTTCCGGCTTCTCCCGTCGAACTTCTACTTCGATCTCATGGCGCGCATGCGCGAGTTCGAGGCCGGCTTCGACCAAGGGGTCGAGAGCTTTCTCCGTGTTTATCCGCAGTACATCGACCAAGTCAGGCCGGAGTTGAACGGCCTGTTCCGCGAGGAAGACTATCCGTCTGCGGAAAAGCTGAGGAAGAAGTTCGGCGTCAAGCTCGAAGTCCTGCCCATACCGTCTGGCGCCGACTTCCGCGTCCAGATGTCGGCGGAAGAGCAAGCGCGGGTCTCACGCGAGATCGACGCGAGCGTTCGCGAATCGTTGATGCGCGGCACCGAAGACCTCTGGAAGCGGCTACGCGAGGTGGTTGCCCACATGGTAGACCGGCTCAACGAGCCGGAATCGCGCTTCCACGGCTCGCTGGTCACCAATGTCCTTGATCTGGTCGAGATCCTGCCTCGGCTCAATGTTAACGGTGACGTGGACCTCAACCGCTTCGCGGAACAGGCCAAAGAGCGGCTCTGCAACTATTCCGCGCAGGACTTGAAGAAGCACGACCTGCTGCGCGTCACCGCAGCCGCCGACGCCGCAAACATCGTCGCCGAAATGGATGGCCTGTTGCTTAGCCGCGAGGCACGAGAGCCCGCTGAGGGCCCGAGCGCCGACGACATCTTCGCCCGCATGTCCGCGTACATGGAGGCGCCCGCAGCCGCATGAGACATGGGACGCCGACCTCATTGCGTATTCAGAAGGCGCGCACCACTCTCATCCTGGACCATCCCTTCTTTGGCTCGCTCCTGTTTCGCCTCAAGGGACGCGAGTGCCGGTCGATTCAAACGATGGCGACGGATGGAGTGTCGCTCTTCTACAACCCTGATTTTGTTGAAACGCTGAACGCGGCGACGCTGGCCGGAACCCTGGCTCACGAAGTCATGCACCCGGCCCTTCACCATCATGTGCGCCGGTCGGGGCGCGATCCGAAACGGTGGAATCAGGCCTGCGACTTCGCCATCAATCCCTTGCTCGTTGACGCAGGCCTCTCGCTGCCCGAAGGCGTGCTCATCGACGACCGCTTCCGCGGGATGAGCGCGGAGAAGATCTATAACCTCCTTGAATTGGAATCGGAAACAGAGCAAGACTCGGACCATGAGGGTGGAGATGACGAACGCGAAGGAGATGAATCGAAAGAAGAAACATCAGGTGGTGACGATTCAAATTCGCCTTCGGCTCCCGTGACCGAAGGCGGAATTGGCCAGGTCCTGGATGCACACCAACCGGATGCACCACCGCAGGACGGGGAAACCCCAACCATCGAAGAACAGGCAAGGGAGTGGGATGTGGCGGTCAACCAGGCCACGACAGTTGCCCGGCAGGCGGGCAAGCTTCCGGCCGGCCTTAACCGGACCATCGAAGGGGCGGCGGAGGCGTCTGTCGACTGGCGGGAGATGCTGCGGCGGCTCTGGTCGGATACGATCCCGGCCGACTTTAGCTGGATGCGCCCCAACCGCCGCCACATTTGGGCAGGCGTCTATCTGCCGGGAGTGATGCGCGAAGGCGTGGGTGTGGTCGCGATTGCGGTCGACTGCTCGGGTTCCGTGAATGCGCGGCAACTCAAGCTCTTTGAAGCCGAGATGCGTTCGATTCTCGACGGGGCACGTCCGCAGCGCGTCTATGTCCTCTACTTCGACTCGGAAGTTCACAGAGTGGAGATCTGCGAAGCCGGGCAACGTGTTGACCTCAACCCGGTGGGCGGAGGAGGCACGGAGTTCGCGCCGTGCTTCGACTGGCTCGACGAGCATGGGATCTCGCCGCAGGCCTTGGTATTTCTCACGGACCTTTATGGCTCGTTTCCTCCCACCGCTCCCCCCTATCCGGTTCTGTGGGCTTCGACCGGGGGGCGAAAGGCGCCGTTTGGCGAAGTGATTCCCATGCAGGCAGCCTAGCTCGCAGAGGTTCAATGCCCGGTGAAATGCCTGCTCCGGAATGAGGTTGGTCTTGAGCCAGCCACGGCGCGCCGTGGGATGGAGGTTTTCGGTGAATGAGACATATCGCGTTTTCACAGACGGCTCCGCGATCGGGAATCCGGGCCCCGGCGGATGGGGCGTCGTCGCAATCCACGGAGGGGAACGCTGGGAGATGTCTGGCGCCCATCCCTGGACAACCGTCTCCGAGATGGAACTTGTCGCGGCGCTCCAGGCGCTTCGATCGTTGCCTGACCGGGCGCGGATCGAGTTGCACTCGGATTCCGAGTACCTGATTTATGGGATGCGCGCCTTCGTCTTCCGCTGGCAGCGCCACGGCTGGCGAAACCGGCGGGGGACCCAGTTGCAGCACCGCGAACTGTGGGAGGAACTGATCGAGTTGAACGCTCGGCGTTCTATCCGATGGAAGTGGATCAAGGGTCACAACGGGCATCGAGAGCAGAACCTGGCCGACGCGCTGGCGTATCGGGCCGCCCGCGCCCTCTGGGTGCGAGAGAGGGCAGCGGCCTAAGGTCGGCGAACAGCGCCGGCTGCCTTCAAAAGGAGAGAATTCAATGGCCGCGATTGCGGAAACAAATTCGTTGTTTGAAATCGATATGGAACTCGATGGGCTTCTCGAAGAAATCGAGGAGCAAGTTGAGTTGGAGGGCCAAGCCTCGGAGGACTTGATGGCGCGATTTCAGCAATTCTGCGAGGCGCACGGAGAGAAGGTCGATCGGATCGGACGCTTCGTGCGCATGATGGAGGCCCGTGAACAGTTCTGCCGCAGCGAGGCCGCACGGCTTTCTGACCGGGCGCGCGCCGCGGCTGGCAAGGTCGAGCGCACCAAGAATATGGTTCTCTACTACCTCATGAGCCGCGACCTCAAGAAGATCGAGGGCTATCAGTGCACCCTGCGCGTGCAGAAGAACAGCCAGGACTCGGTGCGCATCACAGACGAAGCTGCGCTGCCAAAGTGCTATTGCAGGATCGATGCAAGGATTGCCGGCGTTCTCTGGGAGACGATCCTCTCGCTGTTGCCCGAAGAACTTGCGAAGTCGTTGGAGTCCTCAGTACAGGAGACGCGGCCGGACGCGGATGCCATCAAGACCGCGGTGATGCAGAACGAACATGTGCCTGGCGCAGAGGTGCGGCGCGGATCGCATCTGCGGGTTGTGTAAGTGGCGGATCGAGTCTTTCCACCTGCAGTTCAAGGACGGGGTCGAAAGCTAGGAGCGATCTTTAAGGCGATGGCGATGCAGAACGGTTTCCATCCACTCGCTCATCCATCGAAAGGTGGACGTGAATAGTCTGCACCATGCCGGATTGGCATGACGCAGCGACGGCTTCGCATGATAAACCTCCGCGAGAAATGGTATGAAAAATTTCGTACAACTTTTCCATGGGCACTGCGTCTCTCAAGTACAAATTCCCGGGCGGGTCCGTTGAGGCCAATGAGTCGTTCGCCCCGATAGAAACAGCCCGCACGCCTGCTGGAGATTCGTATGCTGCCCAGCATCAGGCTCGATGACATTGAGACTGCGATCAAGGTAACCGAGTGCAAGCACTTCACGCGAGCGGGCGCGAAGCTGAACAAGGACCAGACCTCTGTCAGCAAGTGCATGCGCCGGGTGGAAAATCAGCTGGGTGCAAAGCTGGTGGACCGCAGCGCCCATCCGGTGCGGCCGACCAAGGCAGGCGCCGTCTTTCTCTACTGGGGCCGGAAGGGTCTTCACGCGCTGGAGCGCGGATTTGCCGAGGTACGGCGCGCTAGCGAACCCGATCAGTCCACCCTGCATGTGGGCCACACAACCTATCTCGACCTCGACGTGCTGGCTTATATCGAGAACCTGAGCGCGGCGTCGGCTCCGGGATTCTTGCATACCGAACACAGTTCCTCGTCTTCGGAGATCGTCGTTTCCGTGCTCTCCGGCATATGGGACTGCGGCTTCATCGTGAGTCCAGCAACAACCGAAGGACTGGTAGGCCTCACGATCTACCGGGAGCCATTCGGTCTCGTTCTCCCCAGCGATCATCCGTTGGCGCGAAAGAGAAAGATTGGAATCTCCGAACTCAACGGCGTGCCGCTCATCCTTCCTGCGAAGGAACGCAACACTGGATTTCGCACCTGGTTTGTGGAGCGATGTGGCGCCGAGGGTGTGAAGCCGAGAGTGGCGCAGGAGGCCGGCAACCCTCACGAAGCCTGGTTTCTGGCCTCGCAACGCAGGGGCTTAGCGCTGATGCCGAAGTCCGCATCGAGAAACCTTCCCAAGGGCGCAACGGTCTTCCGCCCCTTCGCCGAGGATGACCTTTATGCGGAAATACAGCTGGTTTTTCGCGACGAGCCGCAGTCGCCGATGCTGGCTTTGTTCGTGAACGCGGTACTGCGGATGCGCGAGCGACTCCAGCGCGGCAAGCTGCCCAATGGACCAATGCGGACGCCGGTCATTCCGCGTCCGGCCGTGAAGCCCTGGCGCGAATCACAGCTTCTCCGCCGGGGTCCGCGCTCACTTTCGGCCTGAATCAGCAGATCTCTTCGACATCCCAGGTTCGAATTGGTTGAGCGAGAGATTGTGTGAGCACAGTGGTGAGTTCAATTCTCAGAGGACTGAGCGCGTAAGCTTCATGCGCTTCGCGTGTCTCCCAGGTCTCGTGCAACACCAGCGTGGCAGGGTCTTTGGACAGCCGGTATAAGTCAAATGAGAGGCATCCTGAAATCTGCCGAGTGGCTTCGATGATTGGAGCGAGCTCAGGGATGAGGAAGTCCTCAAAACCAGGCTTCAAGGAAAGGACAGTGACTTGGATCGCTTTTCGGTTCATGATTGCGGGGGACCTCAGCGGTTTCTTCTCTCTTTTGACTGCCCCATTTCCGGACCATTCACCCTAGTGCGGTCCGAAGATCTTCTCGGGCGACAGCCACACAACGTTTGCACCAAGGGTCGCGGAAAGCGATTCAGGCTCACGTCGATCGCGAGCTAGCCGAAGCAGGTTATTTCTTTTGATAACAGGCGTAAGAGGGCTGGTGTCAGACGCTCGTGCCGTCGAGTTTGCTTGTTGGTTCCAGCCTCCGCTCAACCTCGGCAAAGAATGCCGACGGCTGGACACCGCAAGCCTGGCAGAGATTGATCAGAGCCTGCACGGATGGATTTCTACGTCCTCTTTCCAGCATGTTGATGTAAACCGGATCGTAGCCGGATCGATGTCCCAACTCTTCTTGCGTCCATCCCTGGCCTAACCGAAATTCCTTTATCAAACCGGAAATCGCATTGCGCCATGTAAGCGGAAGCTGCGCGTTCTGGTTGGTTTTGTCACGTTCATTTTGTTCCACTCCGAATGATGAATCGTGCGTTACAGATTTGCACTGAACAATTGTTTAAGTCGGGCGGCATAAATCAAAGATGGGACGAGAGTTAGGGGAAGATTGGCTCGATTGACGGGAGTCTATTTAATAGTATTCAGGTGCAAGGGAGGATATGTACCAAGGCAACGCGCAAATAAGTTGGAAATCGAATCAATCCATGTTTGTTTTCGATGAGAGAGGAATCTTCCCCGCGCTCGAAGCCTCTGGAATGCGCGTCCTCCTCCCGGTTGAATACTCAGGTTCTTGACGGGTGAAGATTCCAGAGTCTTCAAGCAAATTGCGCTAGGATCGCCCGTACTGCGCTTCGAGCGAAACTGCCAATATGTACCAAGCAATCAATATTTTTATTTCTCTTCGAGATGGCATGAAACTCTTTACAATTCACCTTCCCGTAACCAATGCTGTAGAGGCACGCACCCAAGCCAGGATCAGGAGACAGTTCTTCTTTGCCGATGGACGCAACAGAACGGGCTATGCCGCTGCCGATGATGTCGAGCAGGCGCTCTCTTGCGTCTGAAGACTTAGAGAGCGTGGCTGACCCCATCTCGACGGATGAAGAGCTTCTGGAGAGGATCCAGCAGAGAGAGGAAGAGGCGCTCCTTGCGCTCTTTCGCCGCTATCATTCGCTTGTGCTTTCTATCGGTTGCCGCATCCTCCGCGACCCGGGAGAGGCTGAGGACCTGGTGCAGGAGGTTTTCCTTCGCCTGCATTCAAGAGAGAATACTTTCGACGCGAGCAAAGGGTCGGCGCGGACCTGGCTGGTGCAGATGGTTTATCGCCGCGCGTTCGATCGTCGCGCCTACCTGCACCGCCGCCAGTTTTACCACGGTACAGATGAGGCCGCGTGCGCGAATGCTGCAAGTGGTGCAAAGAGTCTAGAAACGGATGTGGTCGAACGTCTGACGGCCCAACAATTGCGCGCCGCCTTCGGCGAGCTGAGCGTGAACCAGAAAGAAACGCTCGAGCTGTTTTTCTTTGAAGGACTCAAGTTGGCCGAGATCGCCGAGCGAACCGGCGAAGACATCAAAAACGTTCGTCACCACTACTACCGCGGCCTGGAGAGACTCAGGCAGCTGGCCCGCGAGCTGACGCGGGATGAAGTCGGTCACGAGGGTGGTCGCAAAGGCGAAACGGGATGAGCAACAACGCAATCCAACGCGGATGCAGTGAAAAGTACGAGGAGCTTTGCGCCGTCTCGACGACGGGCGAACTGTCCCCCGAGGAATGGGACGATCTCCGGAAGCATGTAGCTCGGTGCGACCGTTGCTCTGAATTGCTCAATGAATACACCAATCTCGCGCAGATCGGGATGGCGAAGCTTGGTCCGATCGTCGAAGAGGATGAACAGAAGTCGAATCGCTTTCAAGAAAAGCGGGCGGAACTCCGCCTCACGGCAGCACTGCGCGCTAAACCGTCGGATGAACCTCAGGAGCTCGTTTCGGATACTCCGGAGAGGAGTCGCCGTTCCGGACAGGGGAAAGCTCGGATTGCGGCTATCATCGCCGCGGTGGCAGCGGTAATGCTGCTCTCAGTTGCGGGTGCATACGAGGCGGGCAAAAGAATTGGAACACGCCCCACCTTGCCTCAACAATCGAATGAGGTCCCCGTCGCGCCGGCTCAGCCTGACGCCGAGAAAGCGCAGTTGAAGTTGCAACTTGCCGCCGCGGTGAAGTCTCTCAGCGAGATCACGACTCGGGCTACAGACGCAGAGAAGCGAACTGCCGAACTTGATGGCGCCAGGGCGTCACTTGCGGCACAACTCCAGCAACTCGCGCAGAAGGATGCGAGCGCTTCGACCACCTTGGCCAGCGTGACCTCCGAACGCGACGGATTGAGGCAGCAACTGTCCGACACTTCAAATTCCCTGGAGCGCGTGAATGCTGAGTTGAACCAAGCGCGCCAGGAACGGCAGGGAACTCTGCTCCGGATTGCGAGTCTTGAAAACGATGTCAGCCGCCTAAACGCCTCCCTGGCAGTATCGGGCACCGAAGCGTCAACAAACGAAAAGTATCTTGCCAAGGACCGGGACATTCGGGAACTAATGGGCGCGCGGCAGCTCTATATCGCGGATGTCTTCGACGTCGAGCACAACGGCGAGAAAAGCAAGGCATTCGGCCGGGTTTTCTACACAAAGGGCAAATCACTCGTCTTCTATGCTTTTGACCTGGAAGCTCAGCCGGGTTACAAAGAAGCCAAGGCCTTCCAGGCCTGGGGAAGGCCCGACACCTCTTCGGCGAAGCCCATCAGCCTCGGGATCTTCTACATGGACAGCGAGAGCAATCGGCGTTGGGTCTTGAAGACCGACAACCCCGATGCGCTTGCCCAGATCAACGCGGTCTTCGTGACCGTCGAACCCAAGGGCGGCAGCGCCAAACCGACAGGGAAGCCGTTCCTCGAAGCATATCTGCATTCGCTTCCTCCCAATCATCCCTAGGAAGGGATGCGGGATGTGTTGCGATCGAATGCTGACTGCATCTCTTGCTGCCAGGTCAGCAACTTCCAAGTTGCCGAGCACGATCGCCAAGTCGAACCCAGGGTGTATTGTTAGCTTGAGAATAATGCCAGTTTCCCCTAACACCCCATGCTAACGACGCCGCGTAATGCCATTTTCCCGGTTTTCGGTTGGACCTATCTCTCGCGCAAGGCGCTGCGTGATGCTGAGGCTCAGCTCCAGAGCAGCGGGGAAGGTATGCGCGATGAGATCGGTTTCTTGCTGATTCACACCCGATTCGCGGATCACTTCTTTCCAGGCACATCGGTACTCCAAACCCGTTTGCGTTATGTGCTCTTCGTGCCATGGATGTACCGAGTCTTGCAGGAACGCCGGAAGGAGCTGCGAGGCCGGGGTTCTGCCGAGCTCGAGACTCGCCTGGCAGCACGATTGCGCGATTGGGCCCATAAGAACGGTCAGTCGGGTGTGATCGGCGAGCGCAACATCAAGCGAGTGATGATCAGCAGACCCTCAGCCGCATACTGGCAGGCTCTGAAAACATGGAAGCTGATCGAGCCGGACAACCGAGGGCGTCTTGCTTGGGAGCGAGCTTTGGAGAAGGTCCGACGCAAGGATGATCCGGAGTTGGAAGAAGACGGCGAAGAGGACTTGGTTGGGCTGGTGGATGCGAATTTTCCGCCCGCGCCCCCCGAATTCCTCGAAGAGGACCGAGAGATCGGCTTTGTGCTCGGCCCGCAGGAGCGTGATTATCTTCGCGGGAAACTCCGGCAATTGAAGTCACCCGACGCTACGCCGTCTCTGCTGGCGAAGTTGGTTGATGCGGACACCTCCTTATTTGACTCTGGGGAGTGCTTCGCCGATCCCGTGATCAAAATGGCTGGCGAGGATGCAGGCAGGCTGAAAAGAGCGGCAGGAGCTTCGGCGCTGTGTGGCGTCGGCCGCGGTGTGTACGCGGCGCTTGTCGAACAGCTACGCGAGCAGGACGAGATATTCGACACGACTTACAGAGACGATTTGACCAAAGCATCCGCGAAACTGGCTCCGCGAGCTCTGACACTGGACGTAGATGCAATGGAAAGCGACCTCAAAATGGAGATTGGAACGCACTTACGCCGCGTTCTTCTGGAGACGCAAGCATGGCTTAGGGACGGCACGCAGGACGTTACGGTGCTGATGGACGCTTATCGTGATGCAGAGTGGAACAAGAAAAAGAAGAGGTCTTGTTTGCAGGAGAACTTCACGGGTCGCGAGCGGCGCGGGGAATGGCGACTTGATCCGGCGTTGGGAGGGAGCCGGGCGGCGGTTCCGCTCCATTACCGCTGGGGCAAGGTTCAGCAGCTCTTGAAGGATCTGTCCGGATGAGCATCGCCGAAAACAAACCCTGGGCAACACTTGCGTATCAGGATGCGTTGCGTCCGCCCGTTGGGATGCGCACGGGGTGGGCTCTGCTGACGACGTATTCGGCGGAGTTGCGCGGTGTTGCCGCTGCGCTGTTGGCTCTGGCGGGGTCCGAACGCGAAAACAGCGGCGGCACGGCAATGCAGTTGGCCAGTGCGGTGCAGCAACTGCGCGGAAAGGTTCACGTGGCTTTGCAAAGCGGCCGGTTGGCTCGGCCGCGCGGTGTTCGGCAAAAAATGGGCGTCATGCTGGATTCTTTTGTCTACCATGTCGATCGCGACGAAAGACGATCGTCCTGGCATCCAAAGATCGCCCTGGTTCGCTTCGATGCACTGGATGAGGAGAGTCCCAATCCACATTGGAGACTTTGGATCGGGAGCCGCAATCTCACCGGCTCGGAGAATCTGGAACTCGGCGTGGTGCTCGAACAGGCGAGCGCAGGAGGCGTTGAGATAGAGGGCTTAACCAACAGCCTAACTTGGCTGGCCACCGAGGTCGGCCTGATCTCCCGCAAGGTCAGGAAGGAGATGCACGAACTCTCCAGCGTTCGCTGGCTGCTGCCGGACGAATGGAAGCAGATTGCCATTCGTATGCATGGACAAGGTGCGGATCGAAACTTGCCGAAAGCTCCAGACCTCGTCAAGGAGTTGGTAATTGTGAGTCCATTCGTGGATGCCGCCACTCTCCGGGAATTGAGCGGCTGGGCGGAGGACGGCAAGCGGCACTTGATTTCGACCCGTGATGCGTTGCGCAAGATCGTCGCAGAAACGCCTGAAGTGCTGGCCGGCTGGAGTCTCAGTGCTCTATCCAAGCCGAATTATCCCGAGGAGAAGGAAGACGGCCCTGAGGGCGCAGAGGAAGATGATTCGAGCGACATTGAACAAGACGAGGTGCTTGGTTTCTCGCTCCATGCGAAGTTGATCGCTGCGCTATGCGGGAAAAAGGACGTCAGGATATGGATGGGGAGCGCCAATGCGACCGCTCGGGGGTGGAGCGGGCGGAACGTAGAGTGCGTCGTCGAGGTCCTGGCTCGTTCCGAGACATGGAGCGGAGTTTCCGATCTCATTGGGCGCGCAGAACCGGTATCCATTCAAAGCTTGCAATCTCAGATCGAAGCGCCTGATGACTCAGCGGAACGGCTTGAGGCGGCACGAAAACGGATCGTGAGAAAGTGGAACGTGCGGCTGCAGCACGTGGGCGACATCTTCTCTGCGGTGTCTGACGATCCCCTGGATCCGAATGACGATGAGATTGGAGTGCGGGTTGGAATGCTTTCCCAGCCCGTGGTGCCCTGGCCGAAAGATGCTAAAGCTGTGGCGGTGGGCGAAGTCCGACTTGCGCGGCAGAGTCATTTTCTCCAGGTCTGCCTCCTTCTTGGCGAATGCTCAGCCTGCTGGCTTATGCACTGTCCGATGGAACCGGAGATGGCGGCCGGGCGAGACGCGGCCGCGATCGCAGAGGCGCTGCGGCCTTCGGAGTTGCTTAAGTTGTGGGCCAGTGAGCTGAAAGACATCCGTAGCGAGGACGAAGGTCCTGAGTGGGACGGCGCCAGGAGAGGAAAATCGCCCGAAGGTCCCGCTGCCAGCGAAGATGAGATGCTCACGCTCGAAGATATTCTGATTTATTGGGGGAGGCGTGAGGCGAATGAGTTTGAGCAGATCGCCGAGCGGTGGGGAGCGGTGCTATGCAAGATGAAAGAACAGCCGAAATGGAGCGTTGACGCGGACGCCGAGCGGTTGGAAGGGCTGTATACGATCTGCCTCAAGCTGGCGGAGCGTGCCACCCGATGAAGCCGATGCCTTTTCAGCAACGGACGGTCGATGCAGCTGTGCGGGTGCTGAAGCGAAAGCGCAAAGAGCGCCGGTTTTTGATTGCCGATGAAGTTGGGTTAGGGAAAACCGTGGTCGCGGCTGGAGTCATCGATCGGCTCAGCCAGGCAGGAACAAAGCCGCTCCGGGTGTTTTATGTCGCACCGGGACATACGATCGCTCACCAGAACCAGGACCGGTTGTTGCCGAACGGCGCTCGCGCACCCAAGGAAGACCGTCTCGGTTTGTTTTCATATTCCGGGGCTATCCAACGCAGAGTGGAAGTATATGCGTTATCACCGGAGACATCCTTCCATACGAGGGGTACGGGCCAGAAAGCCGAAAGGCTGCGGATAGAGCTATTGCTGGAAATGGCGTATCCGGATCTCGATCTGCCGGACGACCTGTTCACGATTGGGTCGAAGAACTGGGCGTACTACAAGGAGACCGAGACCCGAATCCACTTGCCAACGAATAAAATCGTACGCGGCTTCAAGTTCTGTCTGTGCAAAGAGCTTAATGTGAAGCCCACATGCGTAAGGCAGGAACTCGAACAGCTCGCTAAGAAACGCTACAAGTTCTTTACAAAACTGCGAAGCGTGCTGGCACTCACGCTGCTTCAATCGCACAGGCCCGACCTGCTGATTCTCGATGAATTTCAGCGCTACCGGGATTTGCTGAATACCAACGAGAAGACACTGTTCTCGAGTGTTCTTCATCCGATGGCCGTTACGCAAAGTCCCGGTGTGCTGCTCGTTTCCGCAACACCTTTCAGGCTGTTGGATGCGTCGCAGAAAAAAGGCGAGCGCGGCTCGGAGTACGAAAGTCTCTACAAACTGCTCGCCTTTCTAGCCGGCGACGACCAACGCATCGCAACAGAAGCCGCCACACTCTTCAAGGAGTTTAGCGGCGCGCTCTATGCCTACCTGGAGGCCGATACCGCGGCGGCTTCCCAAAGCAGGGCAACCGTTGCGGTGGCGAAGTCGAGCCTCGAAAACTTTCTGAAACGATATATCAGTCGCACTGAACGATTGCAATTCGAAGACGTGGAGCCTACGGACGACTTTGATAAACAAAAGCCAATCCAGCTAGTTGGCGAGGATCTCGCGATGTACAAGCACCTCGCGGCTGGATTTCAGCGAACTCGGGAACAAGGTCTGGGCCGTGCGCGGTGCTGTTATCCCGGAGATGCGGTCTCATACTGGCTCTCGGTACCGCTGCCGGCGCAGAGTCTCGGGAAAGGCTACAAGGCTTGGGATAAGAGTAAGGAGAATCTGCTTTCTCCTCCGGGCGCGCCCTGTCGAATCAACCGAAGTGGAACGAAGTCGGGCCCGGAAGCGCTTGGAAACGCCAAGCTGCGCAAGCTTCAGGAGCTCTGCCCGCCTGGGCAGCTGATCCTGCCCTGGTGTGCGCCCTCACTTCCATGGTGGGACCTAAGTGGGCCGTGGCGCGGTTTGAAAGGCGATGCAGGTCAGAAACTTCTCCTCTTCAGCCGCTTCCGGGCGACACCGGGAGCAGTCGCTTCGTTGATGAGTCTCTCGGCGGAGAATGTGCGCGACAAGCGCCAACCGCGCCTTCGCGCCAGCGGCGCAGTGTATTCAATGTTTTATCCGTCACCCCTTCTGATCGGGCACTTCGACTCCCAGTTTCATTTGGGTCAGGGATTCGATGCCGTGCGCGCAGGGGCGCTGCGAAACTTGAGGAACCTCCTGCGTGAACTTAAAGTCGGGATCGTCGACCGCACGCAAAAGGAACGTAGGCGGAGAAGAAACATTTGGAAGCTCTTGCTCTCTCTCGAAGCGCAGCATGAAAGCAAGTTCGGAGGGGACCGATGCCGACGAATGCAACAGGCATGGCAAGACATCACCGAAGAGACGCTGCCACGTTTGATGCATGTGGACTCCATCAGCCGCCGCGAACTGCGTGCTCTTGCCGAGCTTGCCGTGGAGGCCCCTGGGGTCGTGTGCGGTCGAGCGTTTTCCCGCTACAAACGCAATGCGGAAACAATGGGACAACAGTTGGGAATATTGCCAGAGCAGGATCTGGCAGAACTTAGCTGGAAGGCGCTTCGCACGTATCTTGACGATCCCGTTTTTCTGAAGAAGACAGCGAAACGAGGGGCGATCGAGCAGACGCGCGATCTGGTTCGCGATGGCTGTCTTGAAGCGGTCCTCGATGAGCATATCTGGCACGCGGCAAAGAAGCCCAAAGCGACGCTCAAGGGGATTGCGGTAGAGTTGCGCGATGCCCTCCAGTTATCGCCGGGTGCATCCGGTTTTCACGTCGCCCGGCGACGCGGTTCCGGTCAACCGGAAAAGGATGGCTTTCGCATTGCTTGCCGCGCGGCCGTGGCCTTCGGCAGTACCGAGCGCCTTGATGGCGGCAAAGCGGTGCGTCCCGATGAAGTGCGCAAGGCCTTCAATTCACCCTTCCGACCTTTCCTACTCGCTTCGACTTCAGTCGGCCAAGAAGGACTCGACTTTCATGTGTGGTGCGACCGCATCGTGCATTGGGATCTATGCAGCACGCCGCTTGACCTCGAGCAGCGTGAAGGACGGATACAGCGATTCCTGGGTCTGGGAGTTCGACGAGCGCTCGCTCGCACGCATGGATCCAAGATAAGTGGGATTCAACCGGGATCTCCGTGGGATCTTTTAGAGGAGGAGGCCGAACGTGCTTCTGATGGAGCGACAAACGGAATCGTCCCCTGGTGGGTGGTTCCAGACATGAAAATGCAGAAGCACTTCTTCTTACTTGAACAGAGTCGCGACATCAGGAAGTACCGTTTTCTCCGCAAGCAGCGGATGCTCTATCGGTTTGCATTGGGGCAACCAAATCCCCGCGAATTTGTGCGTGAGCTCACGCTCAAAGCGCTGCAAAATGACCGGGGCGACGCAGACCTTAAGTCGCTGATGCTCGATTTGAGTCCCGGCTGCCAACGATAGCGAATCGAACTACCAACCAAGAGCCTCCGGCCAGAAGCAGGCAGCGTCTCTGTTGCAGGATATAGAACGCACGAAGTCATTTAAGCTCGGTGGGACTCCAAACGCCACCGGAATTGAATGAATCCGCGCAGTTTCGGCGTCAGACGCAGTGGCAGAGTCTTGAGGATAATGGGAGTGCCGAGTGCCCAGCGACGACTTTCGCCGGATCTGTCGAGTTCCACCTGCCGGGTGGTCTTTGTCGAGTACCGCAAGGTTGATCTTGCGGCCCGAATAAAGGAGGTGCACAAAATGTCAGTGGAGCAGTTGGAGAGGGAAATGAATGCGGTTGGGTTAGTACGGGTGCGCACGGTGGAGAGACTGACCCTGCAGCACATCGCAATTGTCGAGAAGCGCAATTAGGTTTGGAAAGCATCGGAGTCGCGAAGAAACATCAGATATCCAGTCATTTGCAAGATCCTTGCTGCTCCTTTTCGGGAACCTGCGCTCTGTTCTCTTGACCGTTGTGAGGGGGGATGGCAGGGAAGGATAAACTGAATCCTCGAAGTGTTCGAGAGGTGCATCATGTCTGATCTTCAAAACGAAGACACCGTGGAAGTGATCGCTACCGGAAAGCGCGGGCGTATCGAGAATACGCGCACGGACGAGAAGCAGGAACCGATCTATTGGGTCGAATTCGACAGGAACTTCGCCACCCGCGAGTGGTTTAGTGCAGACCAGCTTCGTCTTGTCGGCAGGCCCAAAAGCACTGAGGAACCCGGCCTTTATCCGAGTCGATCGATCATGGGCGGATGATGGTTCGAGCGGCGATTACCGGGTGATTTATGCATGTCATTTGGGTTGCCAAAGCGATGTCTGAATCGGCGCTATCAATCGGTGTTGCATGCAGGTCGCTGGATCGCGTCGCGCGAGTATATTATCAACTTCAGAAATAATTCGCCGAACGCAAGGTTTGTTTGATATGAACAACCAAGAAATGCTCGAAGAGATCGGCCGCGGATTGGCCTTGCTGGCGCTCCAGACGGCGGCCGAGAACTTGGCAGGACTTTACTCTAAAAACCGCCTCGCTGAAGACCTTATTTTGCCTGTTTTCCGCCTGATATTTGCCGCTCCTGATTTGCGAAATGCCAACGCGGTTCAGATCAATTCTGCACACGTAGACCTAGTATCTGACGAGAGGCGCTTGGCCGTGCAGGTTACGACTGAAAGAACATCCGACAAAGTAACCAGTACGCTGACAGGTTTTTTGGAAGGCAATCTAGATAAGAAATACCAGCGATTGATCTTTTTTCTTCTGACGCCCAATCTTCCAAACTTTCAGAAACCCACAAGGGACGGATGGGACTCGCTCTGCAAGGGCAGACTTGACTTCAATACTTCTCGCGACGTCATTGGCCCACTAAATCTATTGTCGCTGGTCCAGGCGCTGCCTCAAGCTCAGTTAGAAGAGGCCTACAGAGCTATTGCGAAAAGCGTCATTGGCAAGGATTTCATTGACGTCGAGGCGCAGCTGGAGAATTTTTCCCGCAGGGCGCTCGTATACGAAATGAATTCAGGGAAGTACATTCCGAATGTCTTTATCGAGACCCGCGACACCAAACAACTGGCGCGACTCTTTTGTCATCCCGTGCTCTTCTTGAAACGCCAACTGGAAAAGTTCCCAAGGGATGGGATTGAAGGTTGGAACGAATTTCTCACGAAGATTGGGCAAGAGCCACTTCCTTTGCCGGATATCGCGTCTCTGAAAAACGACGGCACGCTTGATGCAGCCGTCCTTATATCCGCACACGTGCCTGGGCTTTTTTCTGAGCTACGGGCTCGGATCTCGCATTATGGCGATGGCGGTCGACGAGAAATACCAATAGAGTCGATTCCAGTTGCCGCTCGCCCGTATTACGAGGAAAACTCTTGGAACCTAACCAATAGTCTTGGCTTTGGATTTCAATACCGAATCAACGATTTCGTTGAAGAAGCAACCGTACCTGGTAAGAGATTCTTCCTACTCACCGGTCCCGCCGGCCAAGGGAAGACGAACTTCGTGTGCGATCTGACAGATACTTTCCTGCTGCGTCATGGTGTCCCAGCGGCTCTTATTTCAGTGCGAAAACTAGCACTGCAACAAGGCAACTCTTTAGGAGCGAGGCTTGCCGAACTCCTCTTTGATGGAAAGACAAAATCGTTCCCCGAGTGTGCGGCACTTTTGTCGGAAGCTGCGAAACGAACCGGAAAACCGTTCGTTCTAATTCTCGACGGGTTAAACGAACACCCGCAGGGACCAACTTTTTCACGTGAGATCGAGCTGCTCTTGCACGATCTTCTGCCGTATCCGCATCTTAAAGTCCTGATGACATGCCGATCGGAATTTTTTCAGCAGCGATTCGGCAATCTTGAAAGCGAAGCCTTGAAGCCGTATCTCTTCAAACATCACTCTATTGAGCATCACTTTGAGAGTGAAGAGCGCTCCGACCTGATCGATGCTTATTTTGATTTCTTCCAGCTCAGACGGGCGCTAGTTTCGGAGAATGTGGTGGAGCGACTCCAGAAGGACGTGCTTCTCTTGCGATTTTTCTGCGAAGCATATGGAGCGCGAGGGAAAGATCTCGGTCAGGTCCAACCGCAGATCCGCGGAATATACCGAGACGAAATCTTTGAGCTTTATCTTTCGCACAAATTGGACGCCATTGAAGATGCCGCCGCAATAGAGGGCTCTTCGGGCAGGGCCCAGGCGGAACCTGTCAAGCTCATTCGGAAGGTGCTTGAAATATGCCTCAGGCATATGTTGGATGTATGGCAGTTTAGCAACATACCAGTCAATGTCGTACCCGAGGACCTGAGCATTGCCTTGGAGCGTCTACTCGAAGAAGAGTTAATTATCAGGAGAGATGCCCCGAGTGCAGGCGGCTTCTTTACACCAAAAGACGAGACGCTCAACTTCACTTTTGACGAGTTTCGCGACTTTCTCTTGGCTCAGTATCTTGTCCAAAATGTATTTATCTCTGATCGAGACGCATTCGTGCGTTATCTGGCGAAAACCACGCCACCCGAAGCGCCGCCCTTGGAAGGACTGAAGAAGTTTCTCTTTTACATCAGTCGCAAGACTCGTCAGGAGAGATTTCTTGAGTTCTACGCGCAACACCAGTGGTATGCGAACGTGTTCCATACTGAGATCTTCAATATCGCTCCGAACCTTCTGACCGCGGACGACGAGGTGGCAGTACGGAAACGACTTCTTCAAGGCGGATGGGAAGGTCAGCAGATTGCCATCCAACTAGCGGTGAATTGGAACCGCGAAGTCAGTCCGCGGCTCAATCTTGATCTTCTTTTGAGTGTACTTGCGGATTGCGATGACCAGCAATTCCAGCAAATAGCCGTGACTTCATTCTCTAAACGTTCTCAGCGTCATAGCGGAGCATCGGTGGAAGTGTTCGCGGATTTTGTTATTTCGAAGGTGCTGCCCGACTGCGAATTCGATCCGAACGGTCCGGAAGATGCGCTCTTTCAATTCCTTGCTTTTCTGCTTCCGGTCGACGCCTCTCCCATGCTGGAAAGTCCAGCGTACCGTGCGATGAGAACGGCTTTGGACGCTAACGCGGATTATATCGAGGATGTTTTGCTTCTGTCCCTTGGGGCTGTTTTCACGACTCACAGGCCATTCATATGGCGGCTTTTGTCAGCGGCGGAAAGAAAGAAACATCGTCCCTTGGCTCTTGAGGCGGCTCTTGCTCAGGATAGAAATGCCATGTCCTCAGCCGAACGGACTGAACTTGACCGCTTTCTTCAAGTCACCGAGAAGTGGACGGCGGGGGTGAATTAATGGAGATTGTTTGGGTGGATAGGAGAGACGGCAGTGATCGATTCTACCTCGCATTCCCGAGGTGCCTTTCCAGGGAGCAGGTCTTTATCAGAGCGAAAGTTACGCCAGGCAGTTATGCGGGCCGTCTAGTTGAACGGTTGTACCGCAATATCTTTGAAATGTCGCTCGAATTGAAGCGTGATTACAACTTGTACTATCAATTAGAGTACGACACGTTTTATAGGTATTTGAGGCGGAGGCTGCTGTTGTCGAAGGACGAGGCGGCAATCATCGCGCCTTGTTTCGAAATCAGTGCGGCCATCATCGAATACAAGCCGCGACACTATTTTCTGCGCGACGACCCGGGCCGGGCACTCTTAGAAAAACTTTTGACAGACGAGGAGGCTGAATGAAGATACGAGCGGGGTTTGTTTCCAACAGTTCGTCGACTTCTTTCCTAATTATCGCGAAAGACGATTTCACCCCTGAGGCATTGCGGCGCCTGATGGGCGTAGATGAATCCTCTCCACTGGCAGATATGTTCGACGAACTGTTTTCCAGCTTCATGGGTGCGGTGCGAACGGAACTCGACATGTCCAAGATTGCGATTGATGCGGACATCAAATTGTATGTTTCGGAACAACGACGCGACTTGTCATCTCATATGATTGATCGTCTTAACGCAGAGAGAGGACGGAATGTGACAGCCTACCTGGGACGTCTAGACAGCGAAACCTCGCCTGTCCAGACGTTCTTCTGTACGGATTCCTTTGAGGAGGAAAACGACCAGGTCTACATCAATGGGCTGGAGTGCGCATGGTAAAGAAGAAAGCATCCGTCATTGTTAAGCATTTTGACAAGGATCGATATTCAGCCCTTTTCAATCCGCAGTCGGGCTTCTTTGCACGAATCGAAGATGCGGGAACCCCGGAGCCGTTCTGGAGCAGTCACGGGCCTGAACTGCTCGACGTTGCGATTACGAACTGGTGTGACAAGGGTTGTTCGTTTTGCTACCGGAAATCCGATATCAGTGGATCTCACATGCTTCTCGACGATTATCGAGAGGTAATGCGGCAGGCGCAACAGATGCATGTCTTTCAGGTGGCGCTGGGAGGCGGCAACCCCAACCAGCATCCGCAGTTCTGCGATTTTCTCCGGCTCACACGTGAAGATTTCGGGATCGTACCGAATTACACAACAAATGGCAGGGGACTGACAGATGAGACCATCGCGGCGACAGCGAAGTTTGCTGGCGCGGTAGCAGTAAGCGCCTATGCGCCTTATGCCGAGACCTTGGAAGCTGTTGTTCGACTAAAACGATCTGGAGTCACGACAAATCTTCATTTCATGTTAACGAGTCGGAGCGTGGTAACGGCGATCGAATGGCTGCGGAATCCGCCAGAAGTGCTCACCTCTGCAGACGCGATCGTCTTTTTGAACTATAAGCCTGTAGGTAGAAGCGCAGACGAAGGTCTATTACTGAATAGAAGCGGTAGGATCCAAGAATTCTTTGAACTCGCAACAGAAACCGGATATCCGTTCCGGATTGGATTCGACACCTGCACAATAACCGGCCTCGCTCGGTTGGGAAAGGCGCCGAAGGTCACCATTGAAGGCTGCGATGCCGGCCGGTTCTCTCTTTTCGTGTCTGAGAAGATGGAAGTATATCCATGTTCCTTTATGGTCGAGGCTGGCTATCGAGGCATTTCGATGCGCGATAGAACCTTAAAAGATATCTGGTTGACCCATCCGAGCTTCGCCGGTATTCGGGCGAAACATCAGTCCGGTGGTTGCGCTGAATGTACGACACCGTCAATCTGTCTCTCTGGCTGCCCGTTGTTTCCGGAAATGAATCTTTGTCCGAGCAAGTGCTCTAAGGCTAAAACTGAATTTCGTATTCTCAACAACTAGCAGGTTCGGAATACGCATTGGTTTCGGATGACGTTAGAGGTATTGCGGCGAAGCACTCGTTGCGCCGCACAGCGGCGTGTTCCCGAAGATCGGCCCATTCCTCGGGGGACAGTTCGTCCGTCGTCGAGACGGCGCAAAGCCCTCGAATCTCCTCACCGCATCCGCGTTGGACCGCGTTCCTGCTCATCCCTTTTCACCTTTGCGACCAGTATTTTCACTCTTTCATCCAGGGTCAGTTCACGGGTCAGCTCCCTGAACCGCTCCAGGCCCTGGTAATACGAAGCAGTGACAAGTCGCGAGATAACTCGATTGACCTGACGTATCGGCTTCTATTGCAAGATTCAAATTGGTACCACTCTGCATTCGGGGAACACTTCGCTTATCTTAGAGATTAGGTATCCTGCCCGTCGCTCGCTATCCGACAACCCCTCCGAGGAAGATGTTGGCTTTGCAAGATCAACTACCCATTTGCGCATTCTCGGCGCATTTGTCGTCATCGAGACTATGAAGATCGCAACTTCCCTATACCAATCATCGCCCTTCAAAAAGCACTGCACGATCCTCTTTTCCTCAATGCGCGCAGGATCGATGGCATCCTTTGCCGCCAAATACTCTTGAAACGAGAGATGCGGAAATACATAGCTCGATCGTCCCGTCGGTAAGAGAAGTCCGTCTTCCACGAGTTCGCCGACTACCCGGTTCAGGTCCGAAATGAGAGCGGGCGCAACTTGCGTGAACGCAGCAGATATCCGTGAAAGATCACACTCCTTCTCTTTCCGTGCGTGCATCAAGCCCGCGAGCCGCGTTAAGACCGACTGTTTTGCGGTTGATGAGTATTGCGAACTCCGTTGCAGGCCTTTCACGAGGTTCCAACCTCCAAGAAGCAGATCGATAAACATTTGGTATAGGCGAAGTTTGTTTTCGGGTAGCCGGTGCAAGTTCTTGAAGACAAGCACCGTCAAGGTTGCAAGCAACGGGACTTGCAGCACAGAGCTCAGTGACTCCGCACCACTCAGCTCCGAATAGAACGCCGCAATCAACTCGGCATTTCCATCCAGCCAAGCCGTCACCAAGTCGCGCAAGCTGTCACTCGACATAGGACTTATAGTGATTCGAGATAACCAACTCGTGGCAAATCCGCCGACATGGTCCCGCGCCGTCGCGATGCACCGAAAGCGCGAATGCTCTGAAGTACACGCATCTCTCCCGATCCCAAGGATGCGGTCCCTCAGTTCCACGGATTTGATCTCATCAAGTCCGTCCAGATAGATACGAACAGACAATTTCGAATCCCGAACAAGCCTGGCACTAACTTCCGGGCGAATGAATATGTTTTCGAATGTTTGGCCGTCTTCGACCCTAAGTGAGTGAGCCGCAAAATAGAGAGGAAGAATCTCGGAGTTTCCAGCTTTAAACTGTTCGAGGTCATTCAAGAAGTGGTTTCTACAGAAGGATGTTTTCCCGTAACCAGGCGCGGCAGTGATCATCAGGTTCCTATTGACGAATAACGCTTCTTCCGGACGCCATTCAATTCTGTCTTCGAGTTGGAAATCGACAGTAGGAAAACATTCATTCACCGAGCGAACTAAGGAACCATAGGTAGCGAACGAGACAGAATCGAGAATGCTCGTCCGGTCAACATATTGTCGGACGCTCTCATTGGCCCGGATTATCTGTCCGTCAAGCTCATCATAGACACTTGCAACAAATTCATATTCAGGCGAGCTCAAGAAAGAATCCACGGCAGCTTTTGGAACTGGAATGCTTCTTGGTGGCTCTTTTTTCAGAGCGTGAGCTTGAGTCCTCGCTTTCGTGAATGCTTCAGACCACTGCTTTTCAAATCGTGTTGGCCATGCGCTCAGTTCCTTGGCCGCACTATCACGGCGAGGCCTATATTTCTCAGGAAGATAATCGACTACGCGCAATGATTCGACGACCTTATCGACAAAAGCCCGTATCCGTCCCACCTCTCCGATTTGCTCCATGTTGGAAAAGAATGCGGCATCTGGAAGCTTCACCCCACGTGAGAGCCTTCCTCGGACATGCGAAAGAAGTGGCTCGACGTAAACGTTGCGCGCATGATTTCCGGTGCTCAGCCCTTGTGCAATTCCGAGACGAAGTATGTTCTGGTCGGATTCCAAATCCTTGCCAAGGCTGTCAAGGTGAGCGGACAGCAAATCAGGTTCGAAGAAAATGAAGTCCGGCCAGCACAGCTTGAACAATTGGAGAAGGTCGTGGCCGCATATGAACTCGATCTGACTCGGTTTGCCTTTGAATTGCCCCGATATCGATTGCATTGCCGTTGCAGAGAGCTCGTTAGGTGACATAACAAGCACTTGGTTCACCCACTCCTCCTTGCCTTGAGTATTTACAATCGGCGTGTCAAGGGCCTGGTCACACTGAATCAGGACGTTTCGGGCACCTGTTCTCGGATCGGACGCCGAGCCGGTGATCTTATCTAGCTTGACGACGCAGGCGTTCAAACCGAGGCGCCCGAGCCCAATCGGCGCATAAAATACAAGGTCCTTGCCGGCCTCATCTTTTCCATGAAGATGTCTGATCCCTCGGCACTCTTCGCGTCGCGCTAGGAGCGCTTCGATAGCGGATCGCAGTTCTTCTTCGTTTGCGAAGAAATCTATAAAAGCTTGTAGCTCTGAAGTCATTTCAGGTTTCATCTCCTTCATCTGGCTCGACAGGAGCTGGGAACGTTAGTGCAAGTGTCGTATCAAACCGTTCAACGCCCGCAACCTACCAATTCTAGCCTTGGTTCGATCCTTGAGGGGATTCACCGATTCGGTTTTCGACGCTTCAAGGCGTTCGCTTTCTATCCGTTTCTGCCCGCTTGGTGTCGGATATATTCATATCTAAAAGAGCATTGAAGAGCGCCGAGTCTCTAGCGGAGCCTTGGGCCGCCAGTTCTGTTGTCCATGATATAGAACAGAGTCCCATATAGTGACACTTCGCTAACCTGCTTCTCACCCCACCTTTACTCACCGCTATTCTCTGTTCCCTGGTATGAATCGCTCTCCCAGTCTGTATAAACTGCAGAGCCGTTTTTTCGTTCATCTCTTAATTGACGAGCGCGCGTAAAACTTTCATGGAAAGACTTTTGGTACAGATTCCAGCTTCCTGTCGAAAGCCTGTTCAAGCCAGTGCATAAGAGCAGTGAACAGTGAGTAGTGGCGAGTGGCTAGATGAGGTCGAGGAGATCTGCATTTCGGGACACAATCCCGTATCGTGATACCTCGCAAGCAACTCGCCACTAGCCACTGATCACTAGCCACTGTTCAATCGAAGGAGAGAAATGAAATTTCCCCGGATACTGCTTGCAAGTTTCCTGCTGATCGTCCCCCTCATCTATTCATGCGGCGCGATAGCTCAATCGACTTCTGCTTCATTAACAGGCTTAGTCGATGATCCTGCAAAGGCCCTTATCCCCGGTGCCTCCATCACAGCGATCAACACGCAGACTGGCGAGAAGGCGTCGACCACGACCAACAAGGAAGGACAGTATGTACTGCCCGGCCTGAATCCAGGCACCTACCGGGTCGAAGTCGACAAGCCTGGCTTCAAGGGAATCATCGAGACGGGGCTCACGCTGCATGTGCAGGATGCGGTGCAGATCAATTTCCACATGGCTGTGGGGTCTCAATCCGAGTCCGTAACGGTCACGGCGGACCGCACGGATATGAACACTCAGGACGGAACGGTCAGTACTGTCGTCGACCAAAGCTATATTGCGAACATGCCCCTCAATGGGCGCAGCTTTCAGGATTTGATTCTACTGACGCCGGGTGTATTGACGTCGTCTCCCCAGCAGGGCTCAAGCGCAGGCAACTCGGGTGAATTCAGCGTTAATGGTCAACGAACAGAGTCGAACTATTACAGTGTCGACGGTGTCAGTGCGAACGTTGGAGTATCGCCCATACTTGAAATGTCGGCGGGAGTCGGGCTTTCAGGAACATTGCCTGGTGGTACCGCTCTCGGAACCACGCAGTCCCTGGTGTCTGTCGACGATTTGGAGGAGTTTCGCGTACAAAGTTCGACGTATTCGGCCGAATATGGCCGGAATCCTGGGGGGCAATTTGATTTCGAAACCAAATCTGGCGTGAACGACTGGCACGGGTCTCTGTTTGAATACATCCGCAACGGTGTCTTCGACGCCGTGGATTGGTTTAACGGCTTCTACGACGTCCCTGAACCCGCGATCCATCAGAACGACTTCGGCGGAACGCTTGGCGGTCCAGTTCGCGTTCCCCACTTGTACGACGGAAAGGATAAGACATTCTTCTTTTTCTCGTACGAGGGCCTTCGCTTGGTGGCCCCGCAGCCCGCTGCCATATACTACGTTCCTGATTTGGCCTTAAGAGCGAGTGCGCCCTCCGTCCTTACGCCAATTCTGAACTCCTTTTCCCTTCCAAACTCAATAGACCTGCCAGGAGGAGCCGCCGAGTTTCTCGCCAGCTGGAGTAATCCGAGTTCGATCGATTCGACCAGCATACGATTGGACCATGCCCTGAACTCCAAAAACAGAGTCTTTGCTCGATACAGCACCACAAACTCGTTCTCGAATTCGAGAGGGAACGGTCCGAATCCGGCCGGGATCGAATCTTCGCCGTACGCAAATCAGACTGCAACAATAGGGGACAGCGAGGCGTTCTCCAACCGGCTCTCGAATCAGTTGCGGCTTAATTTCACCTCCAATCAGGCATCTTACGCCGCGACCAATGATGGATATGGTGGAGCTGTCCCAATAGACTTACAGCAGTTAGCGGGCCTTCCCAGCGACAGCTCATTGAATTGGTGGGGTATGCTTTTGGGCAATTATGACATCGAGGAGCATGAGTCCAAGAAGCTTCCCACGAAAGTAGGGCAGTGGAATCTGGTCGATTCATTCAGCTATCTCAAAGGCCGCCACGCTTTTAAAGTCGGTATCGATTACCGGAGAATTGCCT
>Ga0210388_10000769_pt1 | contig 25567 bp, 23 predicted proteins | sample IncBWC19OmetaG_FD_155485 | JGI IMG/M metagenome (GOLD analysis project Ga0210388, IMG submission 155485) | Forest soil microbial communities from Barre Woods Harvard Forest LTER site, Petersham, Massachusetts, United States - Inc-BW-C-19-O ...
GTCGCCGGTTTCCTCGACGACGCGGGTGCCGGGCGGGATGTGCGGGCGGAATCCGGCCGGGTCCGCGGTATCGCCGGGCTCCGCGGTGACGCCGTCCAGTTCCCACCGCTCCGCGGGGGCGTCGCCGTCGTACGCGATCAGCCGGAGCAGGCAGCCCGTCTCCGCGTCCACGATCGCGTCGGCCGGGTAGAACATCGTCGGTCCCGCGTGCGCCGCACCGTCGCCGCGGGTCACCCGCAGGTGGTAGCCGCGGCGGCCGTGGTAGGTGATCTCCACGCCGCCGGACAGCCGCTCGCCGAGCAGCCAGGACGAGCCGACCAAGCTCGCGATGGCGCCCGCTATCGGCCGCGCCGGCCCCACCCGGGCCCTGTTTTCGTGGATCCCCCAGTACTGCTCTCCGTCGCAGGCCATCACGAGCGGTCCGGGCCGGCCCTGCCAGGACGAGTAATCGAGGTAGTACAGCTCGGGGCCGCCGATACGCAGCTGGCCGGTCGACAGTGTCACCGTTTCGTTCCGGGTTACCGTGTCGAGGAGATAGCCGACGCCGCCGTGTCCCGCCGCGCGGAACGTGGCGGGCACCTGGCCCCAAACCGCCTTCGTGTCGTTCCACCGCCGCACCGCAGCGCCGCGGACCTGAGGGTCGTCGCCGTCATACTGACCGCTGCGGTAGAGCAGGCCGAGCAGGTCGTCGGAGGGCAGGGGCCCGTCTCCGGGATCGAGCGGGCCCGGTTCGGGAGACGGCATCGCGGCCAGGACGCTGGCCTCAGCGGCCGGGCGGTGGCCGGGCAGGTGCGGTGCCAGCCGGAGCCAGGCCCCGAGGCCGCCCGCCGCCAGGCCGGCCGCGTTCGCCGCCACCTGCCAGCCGAGCCCGCTCCGCCCGGGGGCATCCTCCGGATCCCGGACGGGGCGGCTGCCCGCGGGCGGCGCGAACCGGGCCGGGTCATCCGCTTCCGGCGGGCTCATCGTCACGGTCGTCAGCTCGAAGAGGGTGAGCAGCTGGCCCTCGAAAGTCTCCTCGCGGCGGAGCAGGATGCCGGTCTCGGCGTCCACGATCAGCTCGACGCGGTCGCAGGCGGGAGGGCGCCGGCTCGTCCCGGACCCCACGGCACCGTGCCGAGGCACGGCCGTCACGGCGATCGCCTCGCGGTCGCAGGCGGTGACCGGGCCGCCCACGTCCAGGGTGAACCGGGCGAGCAGGCCGGCCGGGCGGAACAGGGCCGGAACCGGCAGCCCCGGGCCGTTCTCGAAGCCGCGCGGCGGGAGCGGCGGCGGGTCCGGCGGCCGGAGCGTCCAGGCCTGCTCGCCGTCAGATCCGTCGGCCTGTCCGCCGTGGTCGCCCTCGTACTCCAGGCGGTACCGCCGGCCGGGCGCGATCAGCAAGGCCGCGCGCCACCGGTGATAGACGTCCCGCTCGGCGTCCGGCTCCTGCTCCGTGACCGGCATGCCGGGAGATCCGGGGCGGAACCCCATCCGCCGCATCGACTCCGTCCGGACCGCGTTTTCCCGGCGGCGGGTCAGGTCGCCATCCTGTTCGAAGCGCACCTCGGCGGACAGGGACAGGCGGGTCCAGTCGGCCCGGTAAAGCAACCCGATTACTTCTGGCAGGCCAGCCATGACGCACCATCCGAGGCGAGTCGGTGGCGGGAGGCGGGAACGCCAGCCCGTTTGGTCAAATTATGCCCTGTGCCGGCTCGGGACCCGCACGGCTTGTGATGACGCACAGGGGGCGGGATTGGCGCTTGCCGGGCCGTTGCGTGACGCCTAGTGCGCTGGCCACGAACGTGCACCGGCTCGGTTATGCAGCTTCAGGTTCCGGGCGGCCCCAGCGTTGCTGGCGTTCGCTGCGGATGCGGGCGCGTTCGCGGCGCTGGGCGGCCAGCACGCCGGGGTGGCGGGCGCGGGCATTACGCCAGCGCAGGCAGGCCTGCAGCTTGCGGGCCAGCGCGGGGTGATTCCGGTGGTCCGAGCCGCCCATGACAAAGGGTGCGTACCGGACCGGACTGCGCCTCGATCGGATTGGCCTAGGATGCGTTCGCGGGCGTGAAGCACAGCCCGGCGTTCTCGCGCCTGGCCCAGCGCCGGATCGCCGGTGTCTTGTTCGCCGCCAGGTTGTCCATGATGACGAACAGCCGGTACCCGTCCGGCCGGGCAGCCCGGATCGACTTCAGCGTGGCCAGCCTGTGATCGGCGCCCTTATGCTCGCGGGTGATGCCCCGCAGCTGGTCATCGCCCACGCAGTAGCAGCCATGGAAGTAGCCGATGCCGCGGGTGCGATGATAAGTCGCGCGCAGCCGGGCCGGCCGTTTGCGCGGCGCCCGGCACACGCCGTGGCAGGGCCGGATCGACAGCGGCCCGAACTGGCCGAAGGCGAAGCAACGGTCCGGGCAGGCGCTGGTCACGTACTCGATCCGGTCCAGCTTGGCGTCCCGGTCCGGATCGGTGGATTCCTTCCAGGTCCGGGTCCGCTGGAACGAGACGCCGCGCTCGTGCAGGAGCTGCCGCAGCCGCTCCCGCCCGATCCGCACCGGCCGGCCCAGGCCCGCTAAATACCCGGCCAGCTTGCGCAAGCTCCACCGGGTGAACGGCTGGACTGGCTTCTCCGGCCGGGTCCTGGCCGCCGTGACGATGACCTCGATATCGCCGTCACTGATCAGGCGGGGACGGCCTCCCGCCCACCGAGGTCCAGCGCGGCCAGGCCTTTGGCGTTGAACGTATGGATCACGTCCCGCACCGTGCCCTCACCGGCGGCCACCAGCCGGGCGATCGCCGGGACCAGCGTGCCCGACGCCGACGCCATGATGATCATCGCCCGCCGCATCCGGACCGACTCCTGCTTCCCCGCCGCACGATCTGTAGCAGCCGCCGGCCCTCCTGATCACTCAGCCGCCGCGCCCGCACCGGCTCAGCCATCGCACCCTCCCACCACTCCACCTGCCTCACAGATCGAGTGCGGGCGTATCACCGCGGCACGTCAGCGCCCGGTGAACGTATGTGGCCAGCGCACTAGCGGCAAGGAGGTCAATGGAGGTCGCTGGGGCAGGTCGGAAGGTCATATCGGGTCGATGAAGGTCAGATGTAAGTCGGCCTGGTTGCTGCACTTGCTGCTGCACTGCCAGTTCGTCCGGTCTTGGAGAATGCAGGCGGGAATGACCAGTCGCGAGCGTCGCCGAAGTCGACAACGCCGCCGCAGAACTGGGCACCGTTGAAGCCGACAGTGCCGCCGGAGAACTGGGCACCACTAAAGCCGACCCCGGAGAATTTCGCGCGCCACAAGCGAGCGGAACATCGTGGCAATGATCAAGAGACGGGTTCTGCTGAAGATGATCTTCGGTACGTATTCGGCACAGCGAGCCGCAGATGACGGCCTCGTGCCGCAGTCAGCCGCACATCGCCGCAGGATCCAAAGGTTTCGAGGGTTGCACGTTACTGCAGGTCACAGGGTCTTATTAGCAGCATGGCCGAGTGGGGCGGGTGGGGCTCGAACCCACGACCGGCGGATTATGAGAACTACGGCCCGGCGCTCCCGACGCTCTACCTGCACGGATACCACGGAGCCGTGCCACCGATGGCCCTCATTGCACACTATGCACGGATGGCTCGGTCCACGAACCGGTCCACGGCCACCACAGCGAGCGCCTGACGTCAACTACGGAGCGTCACCACACACCGCGCGAGATCCCCCTATGCTTGCGGACGTGCTCGACGTCGATCTAGGTTCAGATGGCGCCGATCTGGGCGTTCTGCGCGCCCTTTGATCGGGGAATCGCTCGCCTTCGGTCTGGCCGGTCCAGAAGGGCGCCGGGCTGAATCGCAGCGTGATCCCCGGTTACCGCGCCGCCGAAATGGCTGATCGCCAGATGTCGTTACGGTCATCCTGGCCCGGACGGCAGCGTCCGGACATCGGCTGTCATCTCTGCGTTCGGCAGCGTATTGCTGGTGGCCGGCCGCGGCCACGGCGTCACCGTCGTGTGGATACCGGACCAGGTCCTTCGCTGCCTCCGGCAGTTCCGGCTCCTCGTTGCTTACCCCGGAAGATTCCTCCTGTTACGGCGCCGTAGGACCGGGCACGTAATCAGGGTCGGCTTTGCAGACAGCCGGCAGCGGAGGAAATGATGAGCCAGCACACGGCAAGGCGCGAACCGCATGCGAAGCCCGAAGATGCAGACGTCACCGAGCCCCGGACCCGCCAGGCAGAACACAAGCAAGCCGGGCGGCTACGCCGGCCCGTCGCTCAGCCAGCCGGCAATGGCGGCGTGAGTCCAGATGAGCCGGACCTGCACGAGTTCGAGCTGATCGGCGGCATCGATGACCTGGGTGCCGCTGATCTGGGCCCCATCGCCCCGGACACTCACGACCCGGACGCCGATTCGGGGCGGCCCAGGAAATAACCCTGTAGAGCGGGCGCGATACCGGAATAGGGCACGAATAGCGCCCATCGCGGGCAGAAGTCACGTAAAGGGCTCCGATGCTGACTGGCGCAAGTACTTCAGCGTTGACTGGGGCCGTCGTATGGCAGGTCGCTCAGGAGGAAGCGCAGGTGCTGGAGGAGCAGGCGATGGCATCTTGACAGAGTTCCCTACTGGCAAACCCTCGAGCCGGACACGACTGACGACCATCTGGACTGAAGCCTGGCCTGGAAGACCGAGGCTGACCGGGCTACGCCCAGATCAGAGTGATCTGTGTGCGCCACGATCAGGAATTCATCGCCGATCACAATGGTAAATAATCTGCGATATTGGGTGATTGACGACCTGCGGCCGGGAGCATGTGAGCCTCTGGCCGTCCGCACGAGCGGCCGCGCCCGGGCTGTCAGCGGGTTAGGCCGCCCCGGTCCGGTCGCTGAGGAAGGCACGGACGTCGGCGATTTCCTGGTTGCCGATGCCGTGCGCGAGACCGGGGTAGACGCGCTCGGTGAGGGTGGAGTGGGCGGTCAGCCACTGACGTGTCCGCTCGATCGCGTCGGCGGGGATCATGGGGTCCCTGGCTCCCCGTCCCCAGAACACGGCCGGGCGCTCGGCGGCCAGCTGCTCGTCGGCCGGCTGCGGCGCGGCCTGGACGAAGCCGGAGAGCACGACCGTGGCCGCGACCCGCCCGGGACGGGTCCGCGGCAGCTGGGTCGCCATGAGGCCGCCCTGGGAGAATCCGACGGCGGCCACCGTCGCGTCCGGGGCCAGGTGAGCGTCGATCCACTGCCAGGCGGCGCCGGTGGCGCGGGCCAGGTCCCGGTCGCCGGGCGCGATGGGCGGGAACCACGCATAGCCGCCGGGAGCCACGCCAACCGGGGCGCGCAGCGCTGCCCAGGGCAGGGCCGGTGCGAGCATCGGCCCGAGCGGGGCGAGATCCTGCTCGTTCGCGCCGTAGCCGTGAAACAAGACCAGCGCCACCGGCGCGTCCGGCGTCCAGCCCGCGGACACCTCGCCGTACAGCACGCCCGGCCCGGCGCTGCCTGCCATCGCTATCTCTCCGGCTTCTCGATGGCCAGAGCGCATCGCCCCGCCCATGCTGTCCGCGTTTACGCAGCTCCAAGCTCCCGCGGCACAGTACCAGCATTGTCCGGCACTCACGCTGCTGGCCGAGCGGGGTGCATGCGAGCCGGTGCTGTGCCTGACGCGCACGAGCCGACGGTCAGACGCCGGCGCACTGAGCGATCGCGATCCAGGACGCAAAGCAGGTCTTCGGCGTCGGCCAGGTGCCCTTCGACTTATCACACTCTGTGAGAGCGCCCGTCAGGCTTGACGCACGTGAACCGCCGTTATGACCGGCAGCCGCGTGACGGGGGTAGCGCTCCGCCTCGCGCCCGAATGGTCGTTCTGAGTGGAACGATGCGGGCGAGGGAGGCCGCCGGAAGTCATCATCACCAGCGGCGGCGGCGGTGGTGGTGGTGGTGGTGGTGGTGGTACCGTCATTGCTGCCCTCCGCCGCCGCGCCTGCTCACCTGTCCTGGGCGCGCTCTAGCCGGGGTCTTAGGGTGGTAGGCGCGCAGGCGAAGTTCGCGACCTGGACCGGGTAGCCGTGTGGCGGTCCTTCGTGGCAGTTGGCCTCGATCCAGCGGACACGCGGGTCCGAACTCGCCGGATGGACCGGCAGCATGAAGACCCGCACGTAGCCGTCGCGGATGTCGGCCTGCAGGGTCGCCAGCGTCGGGGCGGGCGCGCCGCCGAGGAAGCCGCCGATCGGCAGCACCTCCCTGCCGCTGTACAGGATGTCGTTCTCCGCGAGGATGGACGAGTCGGCGCCGAATAGGGCAGCACCGGGTGGCGTGAACAGTTCCATCCGCTGGATGGCCTGGGTGAGGGCTGGCGCGGCGCGTGCGAGCGCCTGGCTATCGTATGCGGTCTTGGCCGGCTCGTACGGAGCGTCAAACGGGCCCAGGCCGCGGATGACGCAGCTCACCGATGCCGCCGCGGGCAGCAGGAGCACGGCGGCAGCAGCGGACGCGACCATGGTCAGGTGCCGGGCTTTGCCTGAGGCGCGCAGCAGCAGCTGAGCGGCGGCGGCCGCCGCCATGATCAGCGCCAGCACGGTGAGCACGACCGGGCCGGTTGCGGTGCCGGACATGAGGTAAGCGCCGTAGCCGGCGCAGCCGGCCACCGTCGCGGCGACGCTCAGGCGCACCCGGGCCGGCCAGGGGCGAGGTCCGCACGCGGTGATACCGGTGCCGCACAGCGCGGCGACGGCCGGGGTGAGCGCCGCGACGTAGTAGGAGTTCAGGTACGTGCCGACGCTGAAGAAGACGGCGAGAATCAGCCACCAGCCGCCCCACAGCGCGACGGCGGCGCGGAGCGGGTCGCGCCTGCCCTGGCGGCGCCGGGAGATGAGCACGCCGAGCGTGCCGGCGACGGCCGCCGGCAGCAGCCAGCCGCTGCCGGCCGCGAACGGCCCGGCCAGCACACGGTGCCAGCTCGCCTTGATGCCGAAGGTCTCGGCATTCAGCGATTGGCCGTTCTGGCGGAGCGTGGCCAGGATCGGCTCGGGCGGCCCGGGCACGCTCGCCCAGTTACCGGTGAGCCTGGCCAGGCCGTTGTAGTCGAAGACCTGCGTGTACACCGAGTCGTTCGGGCTGCCGTCCACGTAGGGCCGGTCCTGAGAGGGGACCAGCGAGACCGCCGTCATCCAGGACAGCGAGACCAGGACAGTGACCAGCCCGGCCAGCGCGACGTGCGCGCACCGGGTGCGCAGCCGCGCCGCGGGCGCGGCGAGCAGGTAGGCGGCGGCGAGCGCGGGCAGGGCCAGCCAGGCCTGGATCATCTTGGCCTGGAACGCCAGGCCAACCCAGACGCCGGCCAGCAGCAGATGCCGCAGCGACCCGGTGAGCAGCGCCGCGGACGTGGCGTCGGCGGCGAGCACCAGCAGCAGGATCAGCAGTGAGTCCGAGACGTTGCCGCGGCTCAGCAGCACGGTGATGGGCGTGACGGCGAGCACTGCCGCGGCGGTTATGCCAGCTACTGGGCCGGCCAGCCGGCGGACCGCCCGGTACAGCACCAGGACGGTGAGCACACCCTCCGCCACCTGCGGCAGGACCAGCGCCCAGATGTGAAAGCCGAAGACCCGCAGCGACAGCGCCTGCACCCAGAGCGCGCCGGGCAGCTTGTCGACAGTGACGGTCCCGGCCGGGTCAAACGCCCCGAAGATGAAGTCGTGCCAGCTTTCCGACATGCCGCGGGCCGCCGCGCCGTAGAACGGGTCGACGCTGACCCCGGCCGTCCCCCAGCCGTACGCCACCGCGGCGACGGCCGCTATGGCCAGCAGCGCCGGCCGGGCCCAGGCGGGCTGACCGGCGGGAGAGCGCCACGGTGTCAGGCACCTGCGCCAGCGGGACGCGGCGGGGGCATCAGACTTACCTTCCGGAACCGCTGCGGGCAGGTCAACGGCCATGGCCCGGTACCCCGCAGGGTTCATGCCGCTCATCCGGCTGCTGCCTTCATACCGGGCAGGCCCAGTCTCGCCCGGACGATCCGGGCGGTGGCGGCGAGGACCTCAGCCACCTCGCCCCGCGATGCAGTCCCCGGCCGCGGGCCGTCGGCCAGCGCGATGAGGACCAAGAACGCCCTCCCCGTCACGGGTTTGACAGCCATCCCGTTCAATATAATGGAAGGCAGGATATTAATCGATACCTAGCATCGTTCTCGCGACACCGACACGCAGCGAGCGGGCCGCCCAGAACGAGATGTTCTGGCCCCAGCACCCACGCGGCGCGCTCTACACAGAGGCCGCGCGGAATCGCTCGATATGCGGTGAGACCGGCAGCGCGGTGACAGGGAATCCGGGTACTCCCTGCGACGAGCACCGTGCCATCTTCGTGGCCGCCGCAGGTTCCGATGGCCGCCCACACTCGAACGACGAGACGCGGCCGCCCCGGCGCGTCGCCTGGAACCCCAGCCCCACCGTCCACGGCCAACAGGCGCTCGACCAGGGCACAAAGGGATTGAGCGTGGACCGACGCCGCTCGTCCGACGGTTGCGTTGGTTTCTAGTCCGCTAATGCTGCTGGCCGGGGTCGTCAGTGCAGCGGGTCGATGAAGGTGTAGATGACCATGAGGCTGACGAGGACGACGAAGACCCGAAGCGCCCACAGTCCGGCTGTGGTGCGGGCGCTGAGTGCGGCTGGCGGGACAGCCCTGGAGGTTTCGGCTACGAGCTGGCCGCGCGCCAGGTGCATGACCAGCTCGTCCTCAAAGCGCTCCGGTGACCGCGGGTCCTGCTCTCCGATACCGGAACTCTGGTGTGCGTCTTTCATGGTGGGCGCGCCTGTCGTTATGAGATGAGATCGATGACCTGCAGGAAGGAGTCGATGCCGTAGGCGGCTCCGCAGAGCCCGACGAACACGATGACGGTGATCCCGATCGCGTTGGTGGAGCGCTTATTCGCCCACGGGCCCATCAGCGCGGTGTCGTTGGCGAGCATGACCATGAAGAGCAGGCTGACGGGGAGCAGCACGGTCGCGAGCACGTTGGCGTTGAGCGCGATCGAGATCAGCGGCGCGCCCGGGATCAGGATCACCGCGGCGGCGATCGGCGCGACCCCGATGTTCGCCGCGTAGAAGAGCACGGCGTTGCGCGGCGAGTTGTTGAAGCTGTGGGAGACCCCGGCGCATTCCCCGGCGGCGTAGGCGGTGCTGGCGGAGATCGTCAGGACGGCCACCGCTCCCGCCTCGATCAGCCCCAGCGCGAACACGGCGCCGGTGGTGCTGCCCGCGACGTGCCCCAGCGCGGCGGGGAACCCGACGGTGATGCTCGATCCGTTGTGGGTGAGCAGCGCCGCCCCGGCGACCAGCGCCCCGACCCCGAAGATCGCGGCCAGGGCCGCGCCGGCCGCGGTGTCATAGCGGCCGTGCTTGATGTCGCTGGGCGTCATTCCCTTGTCGGCGGAGGCGCTCTGCTGAAAGAAAATCATCCAGGGCGTCACCGTGGCACCGATCGTGGAGGCTAGCAGCAGCAGCGTGTTGAAGCTCCCGCCGGGAAATGGCAGGAAGTCAAAGGACCTCGCGACGGCTCCCACGTGAGGCTTTACCAGGATCGCCGCCAGCAGGAACAGGCCATTGAACAGCGCCATGCCGAGCACGATGCGCTCCCAGCGCCAGTAGCGGCGCCCGCTGAGGGTGAACACGACCAGCGCCAGCCCGAGCGCGACGGCCACGCCGGCGCCGAGGTGGAAGTAGGCCAGCCCGATCCGGATCGAGACGAACTCGCCGACCAGGGTGACCAGGTTGGTGACGGTGAGATCGCCGGCGGAAAACCAGCCCCAGACCTTCCCGTACCGCTGCAGGACCAGCTCGCCGTAGCCGCGGTGGGTGACCGTGCCGATGCGCATGCACATCTCCTGGCAGACGTAGGCCATCGCGAACAGCAGCGGGATGAAAGGCACGAAGAACCCCAGCCTGTACGCCGCGCCGTCGGAGGCGTAGGCGATCATGCTCGGCCCGTCGTTCTCGCCCAGCATCGCCAGGATCCCAGGGCCCACCAGCAGCCACAGCAGATACCAGTGCTAACGGTGTCCGCGAGCATGGTGAACGCGCGCGCGGTCCCGCGACCGCGCGGTGTCCTCCGCGGTCAGCGGCGGCTGCGAGGGGGTGACGGTCACTCGTCCGCCGCCACCCTGATGGCGGCGGTCACGCGGACATCAAGCAGGTGTGTTCCCGATCGCGCCTGGACGGTGACGGCTCCGCCGGGATGGACCTCCCTGACCTCCGGGACGTCGCCCAGCGCGATCCCCCTGGCCGCCAGGAAGCGCAGGACCGCCGGGTCGCGGTCCGAGACCCGCGTCACCCGGTCACAACCCCACCCTGCCGTCGATGCGCTCCCGCAACAGGTCGGCGTGGCCGATGTGGCGGGCGTACTCCTCGATCATGTGGACCAGCACCTCCCGCAGTGATACCTGGCCTTGGTGCCCGCCGCGGCCGATGTAGGCCCTGGTGAGGCCCAGGTCGCTGGCTTCACCGACGAAACGCTCGGCGAAAGCGACCTCGGCCCTCCAGTTCTCCCAGGCCAGCGCGACCGCGGCCGGATCGGCCACGGCATCGCTGAAGGCCCGGTCGTGGTCGTCGCCGGCGCTCTGCCGATAGCGAGCTGGAGCATCCTCGCCAGCCATCACCTGGCGGAACCAGTACCGCTCGGCGTCCGAGAGGTGACGCACCAGGCCGAGCAGCGAGAGGTCGGACGGCTCAACCGAACGGCGGGCCATGGCATCGGCATCGAGACCTGCGCACTTGAGTTCCAAGGTGAGCCGGTAGTCGTGCACGTACCCGGCGAGCACGGTGCGTTCGTCACCGTGATGGACGAAAATGCCGCCAATCCCGCGCGGGTCGGCATCCGGGCCGACGAACATGTCCTGCCAGCCGAACTGCCGCTCAGTTCCGTCGCCAGGCCGTTGTGCTGTAGCTGTCATCTTGAACATCATGGCTGACCGGGCGCCCCCCTTCTAGGGGAGCGAGTCGCCAGGTTTGCCGGGGGAAGCCTGGGGGAAGCCCAGGTCGAAATCCACTTGGGCGCGCCGAACAGGGTGATCAGCGCTGGCCACGGCTCACGAGGACCGTCGCGCGCATGAGTGCCGAATCGGCGTTTCGTATCCGAGTAACGCTGCTTCTTACGTCACGCTCTGTATTCCGCCAAGCTCGCGAGCTGTCGAGAAATATCCGCTGTTAGGTGCGAATTGGCAATTGGCGGAGCCGTGCTGGCAGCGGCACCCGAATGATGGTTTTGCGCTCGGTGATGGGCGGGCTGGTAAGCCGGCATCTTAGCAACCATTGGGTTGACAACGCGATTGAGAAACGAGCTCATTCGTCATGACCGATTATTTGTCGGGCTTTAGGCAAGGGCGGCGTCCGAGGAGCCCGATGAGCTTGCTTACGTCGCAGCTGTCGCCGGTCTTCCGCCCGGCTGGAGCCGGCGGGTGTATCAGTTCGCCGATTCGTCCCTCTGAGAGGTTACGAAGAGACCCGGCCTACAGACCGACTTTTTGCGGCCACCTATGAACCACCGGGTCGGGGCGCTCGCGCCAGTTCTCCACAGCGAGGCTGCTCGAGCTGCTCCAACCGCTCACCAGGGAGGGACCGGTATGAGTGTCAACGAAGTAAGCCCGGCGCTGCCCAAGGGCGCGCGGACGTTCGAGCTGCCCCCCGACGGGTTCGATCCGATGACGGCATCCGCCGGCGAACTGCGCCGGTATGGGCTGCCGAGGCGACCGGATCCAGACAGCGAGCCACAGCTCGCACGGCTATACGCTCGAGCGCTCTCACGCCCGCGAAGGTTCGTCAAGCCGGAACTAGTCGTCGACTCGCGCCTTGACGCGATCAATGTGAAGCGAGAGGGCAAGGCGGATTTCAGCTCCGGGGACTGGGGTGGCGCCGTCGTGACAACGCCCGCCAGCGACCCCCCGAACATGGTCTTCGCGCAGTTCCAGGTGCCGACCGTGCTCAACTTCGATCCCGAACTGACACAGCAGCTCGTCACCGGGTTCTGGGTCGGGATCGGCGGCTACGGCAATAACTCGCTGCTCCAGGCGGGGGTCGCGGCAACCGTGACGCCTGGCACGGGGCTCTTCCCATTCTTCGGCTCGGTGAGCTACTGGGCGTGGACCGAGTGGTGGCCGAACGGCTTCATCATCGACAACCTTGCGATCTCGCCCGGCGATGCCGTCTCGGTTCTTGTCTGCGCTCCGCAGCCGGACCACGGCTTCGTGTCGATGGAAAACCTGACGACCGGCCAGATCGTCTCAGTCGGCGTCGATCCGCCGGCTGGACTAACGGCCAACGGACCCTCGGCCGAGTGGATCATTGAGTCGCTGTCGATCGATACGGCCGCGTTCACTCCGTGGACCTGCATCAACTGCCAAGCAGGGAGCCACGACTCATCGCTGACGCTCACCGGGGCGACCACGCTGAATATGGCGGACAACGAGGTCCAGACGACCGTTACCTCGCCGTCGTCGGTGACGGTCATCTGGGAGAAGTACAGCTAAAGATCTCAATTGCGGGGGTTACATCTGATGACGGCGAGCGCAGGATGCGCTATGCCGGAAGCATGAGGTATGCCGGTGGTGGGGGGCTGACGGCGGAGGATCGGGGGGCCGAGATGACGGAGCCGGGCAGATTCGATAACGTGCGCACGGACCGGCTGCTGATGCGGCGGTGGCTCGACTCCGACCGCGAGCCGTTCGCCGTTCTCAACGCCGACCCGGAGACCATGGTTTTCTTTCCGCAGATGCTCGACCGCGAGGCCAGCGAAAGGTTGGTTGACCTCATCGAGGAGCGGTTCGACCAGCAGGGATACGGGCTCTGGGCGCTGGAGGTCGCCGATACCGGCGAGTTCATCGGCTTCACCGGGCTCAACCCGATGCCCGACGGGGTGCCGGGCGTCGGCGGCGTCGAGGTCGGCTGGCGGCTCGACCGGCATGCCTGGCATAACGGCTACGCCACGGAGGCGGCCAGGGCCGCACTCGGGGTGGCCTTCGACGGCGTCGGCCTGGACGAGATCTGGTCGATCACCGCCGTGCTTAACGAGCCGTCCCAGGCAGTCATGCGGCGCCTGGGGCTGACCGAGGTTGCCAGGTTCGACCATCCGAGGATCCCGGCCGGCCACCCCATCCAGCCGCACGTGACCTACCACCGGCCGCGGCCGCCAGCGTCCTGACCACCACGCTCCCGGCTGGGATGCGCTGACTAAACCGGTCCTTGACGGTTGAGGTGACGAAGTCTGCTGACGGCTGGCGGGCTGTGCGGTATGCCGTCGTCATGAGATATCCCGATGGCGGCGGGCTGACCGCGGAGGAGCGGGCCCGCCGGGAGCAGGTGCGGCTGGCCGCGGCGGAGCTGATCGAGGCGGGAGCACGCGACCGGGAGGTGGCCAGGCGGTTCCGGGTGTCGCGGATGTCGGTGAACCGGTGGCGGCGGGCGCTGGCCGCCGGGGGCCGGGCGGCGCTGGCGGCTAGACGATCGCCTGGTCCAAGGTGATGCCAGCGTCATTAGCTGCGGTCACGATCTCGGAGCGGACATCTGGCCCGACATCCGCTTGTGCGAGCCAGTCCGCGATGGCTGACCCTGTAGCTCCCACAATGCAGCCCGCACATGCACCGGCATAGAACGACACTGTCACTGCGGCGGCGTCTACCGCAAGCTCGCCGCCGAAGCCCGCGAAGCCTGCCGCCTCGAGCGCACCGAGAGTGACGTCCACTCCTCCGGCGACTTCAGCCGCGTGGTGGAGCTCCTCGAGGAACTCAAGTGCCTCCCCCGCGCTGGCCCGCACCTCGGCTGGTGTCGGCAAGCCCGACCCGTGCATGCAACTGCTGAATTCATCCCAGAATCCCATCGTCCTGCTCCTTTCGGCGGTAAACGGTGAAGGTGACTAAGTCTTGATGGCGGCGGGGGACTTTGTTGAACGACTCCTCGGTTCCAGCCGAGTCTTACCAGCCGGGCTCAAGCTCGCCGTCAGTATGCGGGCGATTGTCACCATCGCCGGACATTATTAGTGATCGCAGATACCGCTCCGTCCTCCTTCTTAGCCAGAAGTGCCGCATCGGACGGCTGGTCAGCCTTAGCGATTGTGGTTTTAAATAGCCCGGAATCTCCACTAAGCGTGCGATTAAATTGGACGGCCTGACCTGCGTCGAAGCCAGCCCGTCCGCCAACCTCCGCGAGCGTGTGGTAGACGGCAAGCTGGCCCGGGCCGCGCTCGGAACTTCCCTCGCACACCCCGATGGCGATCGTAAAGCCACGACGCCAAGCGTCTGTGATGTCGTAACTCATCAGGCGCTTAGTCCATACTTCGTCCAGCAGGTCGTAAAAGTCAATGGTAATGCTAAACTTGCTTCTTTTGAGGATGTCGGAGACAGGCATGATATTGTACCTGATACCAGAAGCAATGAGGTTCTCGCCTTTCATTCTGTAGATATCGTTCTCGCCAACATTCGATTCGGGGACTGTGGCGAACCTCTCCTCGATTTGGGGTCTTTCCGGCCGTACGGTAGCACCTCCCACGAGGCCCAGCTGAAGCCAGCCTCTGGCCTCTGGTGCTAGCATGTCTAGCGCCATCTGGTATCCGAACTCGGCCGCGTATTGGTTATACAGTGCGTCCACCTTTGACTGGGCAACGCTCATAGCGGCGGCCCCTTGGCTCTTCGCCGCTTCGAGAATGAATCCCGCATCATCCCTCAGGCCGTCCGCAACCACCTGTTCGGCCTGGGTGAGTATCATCTGCGGAATGTTCTCACCGTTGATGACACGGCGAGCGTAATCCATCCCCAGTTGCGCTTCAGCTGGCAGCCTGTCGCGGATAGTGTTGTACATAACCTCGGTAACGGCCTGTCCGCTCGCAATGCCGAACACGACCTGGTCGGCAACCTTGAGAATGTCCTTCACCGAATTGTCGAGAGGAGAGGTATCAATGAAGACGTAATCGGCGCGCTCTCCCCTGCCAATGGCAACAGCAGCATTAAAAGCCATACCTGATACGGGCTGTTCGGGAAGCGCGCCCCCTATTCCGTCGAGGACAGATTGATTGATGGACTCTCCCTCGGCAAGCGACACCGTGGTGTTGATCACCAGGCTCAAGGCAGTCCCGAACACGGGCACGTAAGAGGCAACCATCGCGACAGCGCGCGCGGCGATGGGTAGCACGGCCAGAAAATCCGACCATATCGCCTCGAGTGGCGTCTCACACTTCTTACACCACAGAAATTCCCACCGATCAAACCCCCCGCGCATCTTTCTCTCGCCAGGAATGCAAACCCAGCGAGGAGGATTCGGCATGCCGGGCACAGACCTAGGCGACGGCATCCAGTAAACGCCCTGCCACCGCATCCACTCTTCGGGGCTTATAAAGTCGGGCTTATATTCGCTCGCCGGACCTTCAACCCAGGTCATTCCCTTAGTCTGGTTACGCCCTGTCACGTTATCGGACTCGCCGGTCGCGTCTTCTACCTGAATACCAGCTGAATGCTTGTATGCACTGAAATTGTCGTGGCTGGGATCCTCATCGTCATGGACTAGGTAGGTCTGCCAGACTGGCGCGCAATTGCGGCAACATTGTTGCTCTCGATGGACGCCTGGCCGATTCACAAACCGCTTATCGAACGCAGCCGGATCGTCATTGCGGACAATGTAAGTATTACGAGGATCCTCGAACATCCGCCTGGCAGTGCTCATTTTACGGCCCCGCCACCAAAAATCTCGTCCGAGACCTTGTTGATGAGTCGATCGCCGAGTCGATCAACTTGGGCCTCGAAGGGGCTGAAGGGTCCGGACATTACGTCCTCCATCTACGAGCTGGTGCCGCCGGGCTACCGGCGGGATCATTCACTAGGCCTTCGCGTGGCTGGACGAGCCGACCGCGCGACCATCCACACGGTCACGCAAATCACGGTTTCGCGCCCCTTATTACCCAGCGAGATTGCCTTAAGCATCGCTCCGACCGTGTGGAGGCCGTGCGGAGGCCGTGCGGAGGCCGTATGGGGGCCAGTAATTATCCAGTAATTATCCCGCCGTCATAAATAAGATCGAGAGGGCTGGGTGGCGCCGGGGCTGGTCGGGCCGCATGGGACGTAAGTTACTGGGCCGGTCGCGAGTAGGCCGACCAAATTCGGCCAATTCAGGGTGCAGCTCTTCTGGAGCGAGCTGATCACGCCACGAGAATGCAGGGTTTCGCGGTTTCTTGGCAACGTCCCGCGTCAGCTGCTCTGCCCGGCTCCCTAGCAGACGCTCGGTTGTGGTTCGCCAGGAGCATACAACCTCCAGTCTTGCTGTATAGATCCCCCGACATCGGCGCATATGGCTGTATATGAATTTGAATGTTGATACATTCCAAAAGCGCACAGTGCCGTCGCTGTCGGCGCTGGCCAGCAGCTTGCCGTCGGGACTGAACGCCACCCCGTGAGCCCGGGGGGTCAGTCGGCCATCCGGCCGGGCACGCCCGCCCGCTAACAGGGGTTGACCTGCGCAAACTTGCCGGTCATAGGGTATGCAGCCGGTCCGGCGCCGGTTATCGTGGCCGGGTGCTCGGCGCTGGGTGGACCGAGGCCGTCGCCTTGGCCGCGGCCTTCGCGGTCTCGGCCGTGGCTACCCCGGCGGGCATCTCCGGTGCGGTCCTGCTGCTCCCGTTCCAGGTCAGCGTGCTGGGCACGCCCAGCCCGGCCGTCACCCCCACCAACCTGCTCTACAACGTGGTCGCCACCCCCGGGGCGCTGTACCGGTACCGCCGGCAGCACCAGACCGGCGGGCGGCTGGCCCTGCTCCTGATCACCGGGACGCTGCCCGGCGTGATCGCCGGATCGGTCATCCGCGTCGAGCTAGTCCCCGGCCCCCGCGTCTTCGACCTGATGATCGCCGCCCTGCTGCTGCCGCTCGGCATCTGGCTGGCCGCCACCCGGCCCGCCCGCGACCGCGACCCGGCCCGCCCGGCCCGCCAGATCCCGGCCCCCGCGCTGATCGTCCTGGCCGCCCTGACCGGCTGCGTCGGCGGCCTCTACGGCATCGGCGGCGGCTCGATCCTGGCGCCCATCTTGATCGGGTCCGGCCGCCCGGCCGCCGAAGTCGCCCCCGCCGCCCTGGCTTCCACCTTCGTGACCTCTCTCGGCGGCGTGATCACGTTTACGCTCTTGTCCATCAGCCACGGCCCGGTCGCCCCGAACTGGCCCACCGGCATCGCGCTGGGCCTCGGCGGCATCGCCGGCGGCTACACCGGCGCCCGGATCCAGTCCCGGCTCCCGGACACCCTGATCCGCCGCATCCTCGGCACCCTCGCCATCGCCATCGCCGCCCAGTACCTGTGGACCGCGCTGAACTGACCCCGCCGCCGGCCACCACTGGCTGCAGAAGGCGAGGGAGCCGCCGACCGCGCTCGCGGTGACCTCATCGAGCGGCCGGCCGGGCCCGCCGGGGCCGGGCCGCCGACCGGCCCCGCATCCCGGTTAGCGTCCCCGCCCGAATGCCGGGCGGCAAGCGCGGGGAACCCCGAGTCCTGCCGGCTACGCACCAGCAAAACTACAGCCGCAGCAGAAAGCCCGGCTAAACCCGGCTCGGCGGGCTGCCCGGATCGCGGCGCGGTCAGCCGCCGATGGCTGACATCGGCCGGGCGGGCTGCAGGAAGCCGTGATCGTTGATGCCGTGCCCGGGCAGCTTGGCGGTGACCGCGGGCGCCAGATGGCGGCCAGCTGGTCGTCGTCGGCTCCGGCCCGCAGCGGGGTGCGCAGGTCGCTCTCGTCCCTGGCGAACAGGTAGTTGCGGATCTGGCCGTCGGCGGTCAGCCGGACCCGGTCGCATGCCGCGCAGAACGGCCGGGTGACCGAGCCGATCACGCCGACCGTGTGCGGGCCGTTATCGACCAGGAAGGTCTCGGCGGGTGCTGATCCGCGGCCGGCTGGATCGGCGGGGGTGAGCGAGAACCGGGCGGACAAGGCGGCCAGGATCTCGCTGGCGGTGATCATGCTGGTCCGCCGCCAGCCGTGCTGGGCATCCAGCGGCATCTGCTCGATGAACCCGGAGCTGGTATCCGCGGTCCAGGCATAACCGCAGCAGCGGCGCGGCCTCATGATCGTTGACGCCGCGCATGAGCACCGCGTTCACCTTGACCGGGGCTAGCCCGGCGGCGGCCGCGGCGGACAGGCCGGGCAGCACGTTAGCTAGGCGGTCGCGCCGGGCGAGCGTCACGAGCGTCTGGGGCGAGAGGGTGTCCAGGGACACGTTGATCCGGTCCAGCCCGGCGTTGCGTAGCGGCCCGGCCAGCCGGGCGAGCCCGATCCCGTTGGTGGTGAGCGAGATCTCCGGGCGCGGGCGCAGCGCCGCCGCGGCGGCGATGAGGCCGGCCAGGCCGCGGCGCAGCAGCGGCTCGCCGCGGGTGAAGCGGACCTCGGTAATACCCAGCCGCTGGACCGCGATCGCGATCAGGCGGGCCATCTCGCCGTCGGTCAGCAGCGCGGGGCTCGCCAGCCCAGTCCGGGCCCTCGGCCGGCATGCAGTAGCTGCAGCGCAGGTTGCACCGGTCGGTCACCGATACCCGCAGGCCGGTCGCGATCCGCCCGGATGAGTCCGCCGCCACGACGTCACGTATCCCCGGCCTGGTGCGCCCGGGCCGGCGCGCCTGTCCTGAGCTAGCCACCCGCCATGGCCCCCACGATCAGGTACGGCTCTGCGCCCGAGGCGACCGCTTCGGGCAGCGGGGTGTCCGGCGGCTGGTGGGACAGATCCTGCTCGCAGGCGAAGAACCGGATGAACGCCCGTCGCGCGCCGCCATCGTGGTCGCGGATGGTCCCGGCCAGCGCCGGGTAGCGGGCCTCCAGCGCGTCCAGCACCGAGCGCTGGGTGACCTGGCCCGCCACGTCCAGCTCGACTTCGCCGTGGACGCGGGCCAGGGCCCGCAGGTGCGCGGGCAGCACGACCCGGATCATGGCAGCGTCTGGGCCTCGACCGACAGCACGGCCGGCAGATCCCGCACGATCGGCGCCCAGTTGTCGCCCGCGTCGGCTGAGGCGTACACCTGCCCGCCCGTCGTGCCGAAGTAGACGCCGCACGAGTCGAGGGTGTCGACCGTCATCGCGTCGCGCAGCACGTTGACGTAGCAGTGCTCCTGCGGCAGGCCGCTGGTGAGGGCCTCCCACTCCTCCCCGCCGGTCCGGCTCCGGTAGACGCGCAGCTTGCCCTCCGGCGGGAAGTGCTCAGCGTCGCTGGTGATCGGGACCACGTAGATGGTGTCCGGCTCGTGCGCGTGCACGTCGATCGGGAACCCGAAGTCGGTCGGCAGGTTGCCGCTGACCTCGTGCCACGACTCGCCCGCGTCATCGCTGCGCATGACGTCCCAGTGCTTTTGCATGTACAGCACCGACGGGCGGGAGGGATGTATCGCGAGCCGGTGCACGCAGTGCCCCACCTCCGCGTCGGGGTCCGGGATGCCCTCCGAGTGCAGGCCGTGGTTGATCGGCCGCCAGGTCTGGCCCGCGTCATCGGATCGGAACGCGCCCGCTGCCGAGATGGCGGCGAACATCCGGCCGGGCCTGGCCGGGTCCAGGATGATCGTGTGCAGGCACATCCCGCCCGCGCCCGGCTGCCAGGACGGCCCGGACTTGTGGCCGCGCAGCGCGGGCAGTTCCTGCCACTGCCGGCCGCCGTCGGTCGACCGGAACAGCCCGGCGTCCTCCACCCCGGCGTAGACCGTGTCCGGATCGTCCAGCGACGGCTCGAGGTGCCAGACTCGCTCGAACTCCCATGGATGCGGTGTCCCGTCATACCACTGGTGCGTCCCGGGGACACCGTCGTAGGCGAACTTGTTGCCCGCCGGCTCCCAGGTCACGCCGCCGTCATCGGAACGCTGGATCACCTGCCCCGACCAGCTGCTGCACTGCGAGGCGTACAGCCGGTCCGGGTCCGCCGGCGACCCCTTGACGTGGTAGACCTCCCACCCGGCAAAATGCGGCCCGCTGACGTCCCACCGCTCACGCTTGCCATCCGAACTCAGCACGAACGCGCCCTTGCGCGTGCCCACCAGCACCCGTACGCCACTCATCTGCACTCCCCTTCCGCCAGTGCCAGGCGCGGCGGCCCGCCCGGGTACGACCCTAGCCTGACCAGGCCTTCGCTCCATTTCCACCGGCCTATCACAGCCCTCGGACATTCTGACGGCTGCCAGGCCGCAAACTCATCGCACCCCGAGACCATGACTGCGACTGGATCCAGTGCTAAGGCGAGCCGGCCCGTCACGCTCACCGCGCACACCGTCCGCACGGAGATCGTCCTCCAAGCCAGCGGCAGCGGCATTGAGGTAGTCAACCCGCTGGACGCTGCCGGGGCCTGCCCAGCGGCGCTGCGAGTCCTGATAGACGCCGTCCGGATGTGGGCGGAGCAAGGCCAGTAGCAACCTGTCACGCTACCTTCGGCGAGTTCAAGGTCCCCGAGACCGAGCAGAGGGAGCTGCTCGCTCTGCTTGTGCCGATGCGCGATGACATCGTCGAGGTCAAGTCGCCGCAGACCGGGACGCCGCTCCCGGACAGCTATCAGCCCGCGCCGCCTCTGAGCTGACCGCAGCGGCCCGCGGGGAGGGCCGGGTATGTCGTTTTGTAATAGCGGCTATACGATGAGCCCGCGATAAAGGACGTTACAGGCGGCCACACGTAGGTAGCGTCTGGCTACGACGGGGCCGCTCGAGTCCGAGTGCCGGCCCGGCCCGATACCAGTCGACGAGACTTCTCCGGCCGACGCCGTCGCGCTGGTCGTGACTGGTCAGGCCAGCCATGGCTGGAAAGGAGCCGCAATGAGCACTCCCCTAGACGTCCAGCAGACCCTGGAACATTGCATGCAGAACATAAATGACGCCAGCGAGACCATGGCACATGACATGGGTGACGCGGCTATGAGACTGGGCGCTGCGGCGATGATGCTGGCCAGTGCCAGCAACGTGGTCTATAAACGCGCCTTTCAGCTAACCCAGGTACACACGCAACCGGACACCGCAGAAGAGCCAGGCGCCGAAGGCTCCTGATAACGGCGCCACCGAGCGATCAGCGCGCCGGTAACCGGATCGATGGCGGCTAGGTCGGCGCTCAGGCCGTAACGCGAGGCGAGCGCGGCGGGGCCGTAGTAGCTGACCTCCGCCTGCCCCGCGCCGTCCCAGATCGGCACCTTGAGCGGAAAGTAGAGCGCGGCCACCATTACCGGCGTGCCGGCGGGCGGATCGCCGAACCCCACCAGCGCGGTTTCGCGTAGCTGCAAGCCGACTCGACTCGACTCGCCTCGGCGCTGTGGTCGATCACGGCGAAGACCTTCAGGCCCTTCGCGGACATATGCCAGTAAGGCGCGAGACGGTCTCGGTGACCGGCCTCGGGCTGACCTTGGTGGTAATTTTGTCTCAATCCTGCCGACCATCGCCGTCACCTCTCTATTTTCTATTTGCCCACTGGACCGCCGACGACCTGTTTAAGTATCAGGCGAACTCGTAGGGCGGCTAGGTGATGCCAGATGAGGCTGGATGCGCCCGCATGAGCCGGCGGAGCTGGAAAGGCAGCTCCGCAGCCTCGGGTGGGACATCACGGTCACGCCGACGGCCGGCCCGTTCTTCTGGGGAGCCGGAAACCGGGCCGGGCGCTCTGCCAGACTGACCGCCGACTTGCGGGGAGCCGTGGTTACGCATCGCGACCTCGAGGCGCGCCCGGACCCGCCTGGATCGCCTTTGGGGCGACGGTATCGGCGTGAATGTGGCTGCAGATCAGGTCAATCTGGAACACCACGCACTCAGGTAGTCCGCGATCTACAAGTCGTCCGGGAGCCACAGACCGGGCTGGGAGGTAGCCGCTGCTGATGAATGGCTCGGCCTACGTCGAGCCGGATCGTGACGCTGCGACCTGTGCGCATGACTTCCCGTCGGCCACGGCCACGGGTAACCCGAACGTGGGGTTCGGGACGGCGACGCTGCTCCTGAGGCCGAGGGGTCGCGGCCAGTGAGGAGCAGACGAGACAGCACCAGTTCGCACGAGGGCTATTTCTATAGTGCGGATCCAGACCCTGCGGGTCGTTGGCTGGTTCGCTCATGCCTAGTCGCAGACGTCCTCGGTGATCGGGCTGGGCTGGCAGAAGCAGCAGGGGCGAGGGCACGGCGTCCGCCTTGGACGGCTCTACGGCTCGACGCTAGCTCGGCAGTAGTCGGGGCGGGACGCCGGAGTCGCATCCGGCTGGGCTTGACGTCAATGCTGAAGTCCTGCTTCAGTACCTGAGCTAGCAGCGACAGGGTAGCGATCGTTGGCTCATGTTCGCCGGACTCCAAGCGCGCAACATTCGGCTGGCGCATCCCAAGACGTCTGGCCATTTCAGCCTGTGACAGGCCGTGCGTCACCCGGTACTGAATCACCCTAATCGCGACGTCGTTGGCTAGGCGCGTCCGTTCGTACTCGCGCCTGTACTCCGGGTCCTGCATATCATTCGCGCGGACTTCCTCGGCTGTCTTCAGTTCCGAGAGCTTTACCATGTCAGTTCGATGCTTCCTGTTCCTGTTCCTGTTCTAAGGTTCTTGCTTCTTACCTTTTTGTGGTTGAGTTTCTGTTTCGTTCCGGCCTTGTTCCGCTTCCTGCTCTCCGTCGTCCCCTTCGAGCTTGGCGAGCCGGTCGATCGCGCGCTCACACGCCTTGTCGAACCCGCGCTTATTCTTCTTCGCCTCAGGCCCAACCGCGGCGATGACGAATCGGTCGCCTACCTTCCGGTAGAGCGGCCGCCACGGGCTCTTGCCCGCTTGGGGGCGCAACTCCCGCAGGTCATCCCCCCTCCACGTTGCTCGAGTGCGGATGAGGCAGCGCTGGCCCCATGGCCTCGAGCTTGGCAACCGCGTTGTCCACGGCGACTCGGTCCCTGGCCGTCAGTTCGGCCCGCTCATCCACCGCCTCGGGCAGGTAGGCGACTTCCCACATACTGAAACCATATCACGCTTGATATTGTTCCGCGCTTAGCGGAGTGCGGTAGTATCTCCGGTCGGTGGCGATGAAATCGCAGAGCTGACGGTTAGCCTCAAGCGGGACCGCCAACCTGCTGACTCCCGAACAGCGCCCAGTACAGGTCCGGACGACTCTGGGGGCGCTTGACCTGCTGTTCACCTCCCCGCCGCTGAAAGCCGCGGTGACAGCCGACAAGGCGCGCGCCTGGCCAGGCCAAGATAAACGATACTGGGTGCGAGCATCAGCCTCGATTGGTGAGCGCGCCCGAGCCGCCGTAGGCAGTGGTCGATGACTATCTGGCTCATGGCGGGTATCCAGAGCCGGTGGTCCTGGCGCGTAGGCGACGTACATGCTTGATCCAAACCCTCGCAGGCTAAGCTGGCGGTTTAGCCAGGAGCACCCTCGCCGGCGTGACCAGCGCGAATGAATTGGGGACCGCTCAGTCGGGCACGTATAGGGGCGCAGGCGGTTCAGCACGGACCTCCCGCGGCGTCGCGTAAGGCAAGCGCGCGGCCATCAGCGGCCTGGTACGAGAGTGACGCGACCCGACTCAGCCCTATGGCAGGCGACGGCGCCGTCTTGGCAACGACACCACGCCGCGGAGCGGACCGGCCAAGTCGTCACGGCAGGTAACTGCGAAGCGGGACCGTTTCCTTGGACACATGGCTCGGCGCTGTGAGCGCAACATGCTCGGTGGTGCCAGACTTCTGATGTGCTACTGCGCGAGGTATCTGTAGAGAATTTCCGGGCCTTCCGCCATGCGGGTCTTCGGCTACCTGAGAACGGGCTGGTGCTCATCGTCGGCGCCAACAACAGCGGAAAGTCGGCCCTGCTCTCCGCGCTGGACGTGGTTGCTGGTGATCAAGGCGACGTCTCTTCCCTCAAACACGTCGGCTCGCCCGGCGGGTGCCGGGTCAATACCACAATGGAGCTGGAAAACGGCAGGCAGAATCTCTCCATAGCCGCCGGGCTGCAGGGCAATCGTCCTTCCCCTGACTCCATGGACCTGGTCGGAGCCGACAGGAGCGTCGGGCGCCCAGACTGGCTCGATGGGTTGGTGCACGGATCGCCTCAGGCATGCTGGATCAGCGAGCCGCTAACGAAATGGCGATCGAGTTACTACCATTTTCGAGCGCTCCGGCAGGGCACCGAACGCAGCCAAGGCCTCGCCAGCGATAAGCGACTGAACCCGACCGGAGCCAACCTATCGGCCGTTCTCCACGGATTGGTCACGGACCAGCTCTGCTTTTCAAGCGGCTGGGCGAGCTGATAGCCGAGATCGTACCGGGGATAGGGCAGCTGCAAGTCCGCACTATCGGCGGACAACGAGTCGTCTTTGAAACCAACACCGGCGACATCAACATGAAAGACCTCGGTACCGGGGTAGAGCAACTCCTGATGGTCCTGACAGTCGGGCTCATGGAAGGACCTCCGTTCATCCTGCTCGTCGAGGAACCAGAGACCAATCTGCATCCGGCGGCCCAGCGTGCACTGCTGGGCCTGCTGCAGTCTTGGGCAGCAGACAAGCAGATCGTGGCGGCAACCCATAGCACGGTCATGCTCGACTGGGCACCTGGCGGGGACGGGCTGCGGCTAGTCACCCGCGAGCACGACTCATCGGACGTCAACCCGGTCGGCGAGGATCGCCTCGCAGTGTTGCATTCGCTTGGTGTGCACCCGTCGGACATCTTGTCCGCCGACCGGGTAATCATCGTCGAAGGTGCCAGTGACGAGGATGTCCTCAGAGTCTGGTTTCCTGAAATGCTGCGCAATCCCCGTGTTGCCGTCCTACAAGGACAGGGAGGCGACAACGCCCGGCACGCCGCAAGACTGGCTGACTGGCTGGCCGGGACAGACCGGCTCGGGCTTCGCCAGGTTCTATACATACGCGATCGCGACGAACTCTCTCCGCGTGTCATCAGGAAGCTTCGTGACTCGCAGACTGTCCACGTCCTGGCCCGCCGTGAACTGGAGAATTACCTGCTCGACGTGGTAACCCTTGCAACCGTGTTTGAAATGCAAGTACCTCCCGGTACCCGGGCGCCGTCCGCAGCCGACATAGAGGCGTCTATGATCGCCGCTGCCGAGAGCTTGCGCAACACGATTATCGTCAATCGAGTCGCACGCCAAATCGTGCCTCCACAGCAACTCATGGACACTGATCTACGACATGAACTCGCCGGAGCAAGCGCGGCGGAAATCAGCACGGCAGTCCTGGAGCGCCTCATGACACCCGTGGCCCTGCATGAACAGGTGACCCGACTGTGGGACGAAACTGCCGCTGGCGTCGAAGCACACTCAGGCGCTGATTTGCTCGACATCGCGCCAGGGAAAGACGTTCTCGACGCGGTGTTCATGCAATTCATCGGCAGGCACTACAAGCCGCGGGTCGACGGCGTGACGATTGCGCGCGCCATGCTGCCACCTCCTGAAATCGATCAGCTCATCGGGGAGTTTCTCTCCGACTAACACGGCACGACCTTATAATCGCGCAGAACAAGCCCCACAGTCATGGCCTCCTTTCAGGGAACGGATCTATCAGGCTTTAGCTAGCAAGACGCCGCCGAGGCGTCTCTCCCGCCGCCGCGATAGTCCATATCGGGCTGATATGCGCGCGACAGCTTCAAATCGAAGATCATCCACCTACGTAAATAATCGGCGATAGGCGGCCT
>Ga0210388_10000770_pt1 | contig 25520 bp, 37 predicted proteins | sample IncBWC19OmetaG_FD_155485 | JGI IMG/M metagenome (GOLD analysis project Ga0210388, IMG submission 155485) | Forest soil microbial communities from Barre Woods Harvard Forest LTER site, Petersham, Massachusetts, United States - Inc-BW-C-19-O ...
CTGATATGGTGGATGACGTCGAAGTAGCCGCGGGGGCGGTTGTCGAAGTCGTAAATGTCAAATCTTCGGAATTCCACCACCATTCGAACGGGGGACCGAGAACCGTCTGGATCACGATGTTCGCGGCAGTTAGAGCAGGTTCTAATGAGTTACCGATAACAGGATTGTGGTTGAAACACAATCGCTTCGTAAAGTTGATCGTGTCCGCTATTGTAATGTTAGAAACGGCCATGGTTAATCCTTAGGGTTTGACAGGTACGACATGCACGCGCTTACATTCTTTCGTACACACATTCATTTCGGGCAATTCAACTATTTTCTTGCCGTGCTGCAAGCGGATGCACATTTGAGAGCACTTCGTTTCGTCCTTGGCATGGCACATACAAAGGCAACAATTCGCGTGCGGCGCGGGTGTCTGTGCGGTTAGAGAGCATACAAGCAGGACTGCCGTTATCAGTCGTTTCACGCCTTCCTCAACTTTCGAACAACGTCAAACACGAAAAGCGGAAACATGAATCCAAAACCATATTCTCCGAGTTCCAGCAAGGCATCGCCAATGCTATAAACCGCGCTCCTCAGGTCAATCCAATCCGCTAGAAAATTCAAATGCGTCTTCGAGGTCATAATGACGTGGGTATCGTCGAGGTACCCGAACTTCAACGCGGCTAGATCAAATGCAATCGGATCGCAGACATCCGTCGGGGGTGCGTCTGGAGAATCGTCGGCAGTCAACTCCTGACACGTCTTCAAGTCTCGTTCCAAGCCCAATCGGTAGGCATTGACTTTATATTCGTTATACATAACGGGAAACTTGTCGTGGTTCGCGACCAACACTGCTTGATTCGAGAGCAAGCCGAGAGCAAACGTCAAAACAGGAATAGCGAGCAGGTAGAGCGAGGTGCGTTTGAAGAAGGATAACATAGCAGTCTCTTTTCACGACAGAGCATTTATTAACGTGGCTCGCTGCGCGACCCTCTGTTCCACGTAACTCGTTATCAATAACTCCAGTTTCCATATGGCCACGCGGGAGAACTTTGATTACCATAAGTCCAACCAGTATCCATAACCGAAGCGGTAGTTGGGCAGAAAGTCCAGTCGTCGTCTTCGCGGCTACCTTGACTGACGCACAGATTCAACGACTCCATCCACAACCGCTTTTCCTCGGCAAAACGAGCACGGACTTTAGGATCGGGCGACGCGAGATAACAATAGCAGAAAAAGCCTTGCTTGAAGTAGCGGAAGTAATCGTCGGGTATCGGATCGAGGATTTGCTTCAAATTAGTGAATTGCTGAATGCGGGCTTGGCCCACGGGAGCGATCTGCCACACGGGCCCTGTTTGCGAGGGCATCGGGCTAATACGGAACCCTTGACCTTTCGGCCATACGGCAGTCCATTGCACGGTGCCGTCCATCACGGTCGTCGCCACGGTAGTTTGTTTCGAAAATGTTGGATAGACAGGAGCGATTGAGAACGTGCCCGCGGTATCACTCCCGTTGCTCAGGGTCGTAGCCGCCGTAAACTGTGTCGAGCTAGCCGTCAATACGGTCAGGCTTAGCCCGTTCAATCCTGTCAAAGTAGCGAAGCCAGAACCTACGACAACCGTCCCCGCGCTCAAGCCGTTCGGTGCCGTAACGGTAACCGTACCGCCAGAGATTACAACGGATGTTGACGTCGGCGTAAACGGATTGAACGTACCGCACGAGCCGTAGCCGCCATTTGTATTGAAAGGGGTTGTAGGAGTGAGAATCCAGAGATTGCCCGCAGCGTCCTGCACTTGGGTAATCGGGTTGATCGGGATCGCCGTGAGCCCGAGGGGGTTCGTATAAACTGCGCCCGGGCCGGGATTGAACAGACCTGAAAGGCTATTTTGCGTTGACTGCCCCCATTGCCCGAAGGTCAACGTGTCGTTCTCCATCCACGCAATCTTGGGGACGTATTGACCTTGCCCGTTCGGGCCTGTCAGGAGGATGTCCCGCTTGACTTCAATAACAGCCGTGAATTTCGGAGTAGTGATTGACGGTTTACCAGACGCGGAGAAGCCTGAAAAAGACGGGGAAGAGGTGTTGTAGGCGAGACAGGATTCCAGCCACCCGAGATTAGTTTGGGGGCTCGCATAGTCCTGTTGCCACGAGTTTATCCAAAAAGGATTGATTAATATTCGGTTGAACTTGAAATTGAACCGCGAGCCGCGTGCCGAGCCGAGGAGCATGTCGGTCATCGTGTCGTTTATGGCGCTGAGAGCGACAGTCTCGTAAAATCCGCCTGTAGGGAGAACGGGGGCGAGATCACCATGCGAGCGTGCTTGGTCAACTAGGTGCATCCCTGTATACGAACTATTTGCCATGACGCTCCTTAGAAAAGTAAAGGGCCAGCCGTAGGCCAGCCCCAGTTCCTCGTACGCGTGGTACGTGAATATCTAACGAAGGTTCGTATTCGCGATTTGCTCGCGGTACGCTTCCGTGCCGTCGACCCACTGTCCGACGCCGTCCCGCTCTTCCCACTTGTGGAAGGAACAGATTACAGACGAAGACGGGTAGCCCGAAGTCGTCATCTTTAGCGCCGTTTGATACTCCGCGAGAGCCGCGAGGTACTTCGTATTGTCGAATACTCCGTCCTTCGGAGCAACGTTCCTACCTTTAGCGTCAAAGTAGAACTTGATCTTGACAGGCGGGAACCACGACTTCCTGCAACGCGTACATCTAATCCACATAGACCCGTCGATCATGCGATGGCGGATGATCGATTTCTTGGGGGAGTCGCCGCCCTGATGCAGAACTGTCAAATCGCGGGGACTAACAAGGCCGCCCTTCTGGTGGTTACAGTTGCTCTGATTGATTTCATCAGTGCGTTTTGCTTGGTCGAAGGTCCGTGACTTCTGACGAAGGTCAGCTTCAAACTGCTTCTTCAACAGTTCGCGCTCCGCTTGCTTGGCCTTCAATTCGCTAATGCTCGCCTTACGCTCTTCAATTTCATACCGCTTGGCTTCCAACTCTTCCTTCTTGAGTTGAAGGTCGAGCTGCTTCGTCTGAAGTTCAGCGAGTTTGATCTGCTCGTCAATACTCGCCGCGGCGGGTACGTCCAAAATTACTTGACCAACCTGTTTCTTTTCGTCTGCCATTTCTCCTCCTTATACAATTCGTGTAGTCTTAACAGGAACAGAAGTTGTTTGTCGGTATAGCTGTCCCCGAAATTCTACCGTACCGTCGGGAATTTCTGTTCCGTCGTTACCGATTCCCGCCATCACTATTACATCAACATCCCCGTTTGCAGAATCGAATAATTCCGCCATATCCAAAGGATGAATATCCAATACGGTTCGATCCATTTCTCCTCCTATTTTACTTCCCTAATCTATTCCCTTGGTTGCGGAACTGCTGCAACGTGGAATTGTATCTGTGAAAGGTCTCGGTTGTCGGAACCTTCCCAAAAGCCTTCTCTGCGTCCTTCTGAGAGATCGCACTCTTCAGAATGAGTTGCAGTAAGCACGTCCGCCAGCCGCGATTCTTCTCAGTCGTCGGAATGCCGTGGTCGTCGAACCGCATCACGCTCAACTCGGGCATGTACCCGAACTGAACCCAGCATCCGACTTCCGGCTCGTGGCCGTCTCTAAGAACTATGAGCGTCAATTTGTCAGGATGTGGGTGTCGCCTATACCAGCACTTCACTCCTGCTTTCTGGAGCGTCCGAATGAACGTCGCCACGCCCATAACACGCCCTATGCGGTCGCCCGCGTTGGCGTATTCCTCCGGCGTGACCCACTGGTAATCGCGTGCTGCCCGTTCATTATTCTCTTGAAGGCGGCAAAGTTCTTCATCGGACTGCGCGGTGGGTGCCGCGTCTGACACGCGGGACGCATACTCTTCAATAGCCGCTTGCAGGTCGGGGTCGGCGAACTCCCCCATAATCTCGTTCTCGAACGACTCCCACGGGCTGTCATCGCTCTTACGATTCTTTGCTCGTGCGATTTGTTCGGGGGAAAGTTCTTCGACTGCTACGGGTGCGGATTCTTCCCAACGCTCAAAATACTCTTCGTTAGAGGGCATGGGCGCTCTCCGCTGCGAGAAGCGTCTTGCCCTTTTCTAACGTAAAAGATTTATTGGAAGACGCAAACCTAAATCGGAAAGAAATCCAACCGGGTATGAGTCCCTCTGGATCAGCTACGCTTGCCTCAGAATTTCTAACGGCAGCGAACTTCAAGTTTTCATTATCAAGCAAGTCTGTAACAACGGCATGCCCTTTTGTAAGGCGGGCATTTTTTATGAGAGCATTGTACAGAATTGCACAACCCGCGCCTAAAATCGTCGCCTTCTCAACGGCGTTCTGATTTGTCGTATTCAGGTAGTCAGCGTATTCGTCTAACACAACCGATTCTAAACCATATGGACGAAGTTCAACGCGCATATCCCCTGCCGTAGGAACGGGCACGGTAATCATCTTCCGTAATTCATACACGTTGAGATGTTGAATCAAACTTTCATGAAATGCCGCACTGATAACCGCGAACTCTTCTTGATGCATGTTAGTGTTCAGGCACGAATTCTTCATTTCTCCTCCAATTTGTACGTCTCCCCCGATTATGGTTCCGAATCCCAAGTCACGGGGGAGCCGCACTCATTTGACTCCCAGTATCGGTCTCCATCGAGAGGATCAGTCCCAATGAGCGGTTTCCGACGCTTCGTCGCCGTGTTAACCCAGCGATTCCACTTGCGAACCCGACTCTGCCAATCCGGCGTCCTCAGATTCAATAACTGGAGCATCAAATTCTCCCGCGCAATACGCCTTGAACGTTTCGTCATTCTCGGCGGCTGCAGCAACTTGATTTCTCAACGAGTCCAGTGTGCGACGCAACGCGTGGTTCACGCGGCGCAGCATCGTGTTCGTCTCTCTCAAACGCGTGACTTCTTCTTGCAACATGTCGTTCGATTCGACAAGTGCGTCTACGATTTGCTCCCCCATATCTCCTCCTATATTTCTTACTTTTTCTTCCTACCATTGCCGACCGTTTGTCCTGTGCCCGCGTGGCTCGCGTTCCAGATCATAGCCGCGTGCTTCTTGGCGTCTTTCAAACTCATAGCCTTGCCCGTCTTTGGGTCTTTGTGGTCGAGGAAGTGGTCTCTTATTTTTTCGTATCCAGCAGGCATGGTGTCTCCAAAAAAGAAACGGAGCGTGCTGAACACACGCTCCGCGTGATTGCCACTCGACTTCTAGGCTACGACGGTGACCACAATCTGAGCGTAAATCGCCATCACAGGCGTCTCGTCTTCAGGATTGTATCCCGTATTATCTCCGAGGGAGTTGTCCGCGAAGGGGTAGGAACACTCGACGACGCACTGTCCGACTGCGTTCGCAGTCACGACAACATCTGCATCATAAGTCCCGTACGAAGCGCCGAGGGATACGACTTCCCCGTTGTACGTATTCGGGCCAGCGGTTCCCGCATTCGGGCGATACCACAAGTCCTTGCTATACGACTGATACGCTTCCCAGATGAAATTCGCCAGCGTGTACTCAGAGTTCGGAATGACCGTGCCAGAGACGTCAACAACAGACCCGACAAGTCCGCACGACTTCGCATAAGCGACGCCGTTGTACGTCTTGCCTGAGAGCGACAAAGTCAATGCGTACTGAGCCACGGGCTTGTACTGTCCAGCCGTGCCCGTCTGCGGACCAGAACCTTGACCCTGCGGTACGCCAGCGGTAGCGCCGATAGGACTGTTAGTCGGGCCACCAGTGAGGTTACCCGAGTTTTGAACGTTAATGCCGGAGACGTGTACGTAAAGAGGTACACCGAGTCCGTTGGTAGGATTAGAACTAGGCATGAGGAATTTCCTTTTCTGCTTCCGTAGAAGCCAACTGCTTTAACTGAGTAGCGAGCGTATAGATTCTATCTAACCGCTGCTTTACGACACGGAAGGGAACAGGCGCACCGTTAGCCCGAGACATATTCCTTTCCATCCAAGCGAGCAGAGTGAAATTCGACTTGCTGCCTTGACAAGAAAGTTGATAGCTCTCGTAGTGTGAACTGCATGCTGGGACAAGATTCCCGGGTACGTGACCGATTGACGAATCAATCCTGTCCAACCCCCACACCTTGCCTTGCTCTGGGATTCTCCCACAGTAAGCGCAAGGACGCGGGACGCCGCCCTTCAAGAAATAGTGAATCACCTCAGTCGGATTTGTAAACCCGAATGTGCGATTCGCCAACTTGTCTGTCCAAGCCATACCGTGATACCGTTTTCGGATGCACTTGTAATAGCCGTTGGACATCTGTTTGGCACGAGTTGTGAACTCCATGCCCGCTCGTTTATAACCCACGAGCGTTCCTTCCTTTCGCCACTCAACGGCCCAGTCCTCTATCGTCCGTTCGGGGATTCCCGTTCGACGCGATATTTCCTTTTGGCTTCGATGTTGACGTAAAAATTCCAGAACTTGTTTTCGTACTTCTTCAGCGTGTGCTTTCATCATCTCTCCCTCAATTAGAGATTATGAAAACAGGGACGTGATTGAGGCACGTCCCTATCTTCAACTACACCACTTTTATTGTAGCGTAGGTTTCGACTTGTGTCAAGTCTAGCTGATCGCGCTTGCCGCGTCAATTTCCCGAATCCGAATTGTGGTGTCGGGGCCGAGGCTGGTCGTAAAATGCACGCGGTAGCTTGTCCAGCCGGGAATTAACCCTTCCGGATCAGCAACCGTTGGCGCAGCATTTTGAACAATGTTGCACTTGATGTTCTGCCAGTCACCGTCGCCAAAAGTCGTGTCGTTATTAGCACCCAACTTAATGGAGAAGATACCGTCCTGTCCGAAAATGTAAGTTCGGAGAGCGGTCAACCCAGTCTGACCCTGATAATTGCTGGTCTGAGTTACGAGGTTGGTCTGGTAGAAACGTACGCCCGAGCTAGGAAGCTCAACCGCACCGTCGCTGGAATCCAGATCGGTGGACGGCAGAGTGTCCATAGTCATCTGACCCTGAGCAGTGTGCTTCAGGATGTCAATCGGGGAGTCGTTGCTGTTGTCAGCCAGCACGTCGCCAAGAGCGAACGGATGGATGACGCCAATGAACATCCCCTTGTCAAACGGCTTCACCGAACGGCCAGCCAGAGACTGGACCGAGTTACGGATTTGGCTGAGAGACAGGGCGGTGAAGCTGGTTCCGCTGGAAGCGGCCAGTTCCACGAGAACGCTGGAATCGATGCTGTTCGCACCATCCGCGGTCGCACGCACCAGAGCGGAGAGACTCTCTCCAAGCTGATACGACATTTCCTTCGCGACGTTCTCAACGGTGTTGTCAATGGAGGTAGCCAGAGACAGCGAAGAGAAGTTCGCGTAGTCGGCATATTCACCGATGGTCGCCGTGGTGTTCAGGACGTTGATAGACAACGAAGAACCCACAGTGCCTTCAGTGGTCTGAGTTGTCAGAGCGCCGAGGGGGACGTACATAAACATCTCGTACTGGTTACCCGACTTCATGGGTAGGTCGAGACGCTGCGAGCAACGCACAAACGGGGTGTTCGCCTTCAGGTTCTCACGGAACCGTTTGTCATAATACTTCACAGTGCTTTGCGGGAGGTTACTAAGCTGATTGCCCGCGGGAGAAAAAGCCATGGAGATTACCTATTGTGTCAGATACGGCTCGCGGCACGCTGCGCTCTTTTTTGAGCCGCTGCCACTTCTAGCTGTTCGACGTACTTTCGGAACGCGGGGTCTTTCAACCTACGCCCGTACTCATCGGCGGACATTTTATCGATATCTGCAAGGGTCAGGGAGTTAGCATCTGCGGCGGGTCGATTGCCGTTGGACGAAGACGTTCTGTCGTTCAGTCCTGATGGTGCCTGACTTCTTGGGGCTTGTACTGGCGGTGCGTCGGAACTAATCCGAGTTTCGGGCACTGCGGGAGCCGCCGTCTTTGGCTCCGGTTCCGTCGCTGGCACTGCCGCGGCGGCAACCTGTTGCACAACAGGTGCTATGTTCAGACAATCCTGTTTGACCATAGCTGCATAAGCTGTCTTGAAATTCTTGACGGTAGGAAGTAGCTCATGCTTAGCCATCCAACCTGTCAGTTTCGTAATATTGTCCACGTCGGGATAAAAATCAGGTGTCTCCCGTTGGAACTCTGCGAAAGAGGCTTCAACAACCGCCTGCTTCGCAGTCACTTGACTCGTGTTTAGAAGTTCCCGAACTTTAGAAGTCGGAACGCCGAACTCTGATTCAAACAGACGTGCCCGACCCTCTTCGAATTTCGCGGGGTCTTGCATGTCCTGAATAATCGCAAACCGCTCTTCAGTCGTCAACAGCTTCGCCTTCAATTCGACGAATTCAACCGTGCCGCGTTCCGCGTCCGCTGGGATGTCACTTCCATCATCCTCAATAGGCTTGCCGACGACGCGTGCCGCGTGCTCCTCGCGGCCCCACCGAATCGCTTCAATGTGGTTATCCGTCAACTTCTTAATTAGCTCGTCCTGAGTCTTGTATTTGATACACTGTAGTCCGCCGACTTTTCTGCCGTGTTTATCGACAGGCTGATATTCGTACCGTTGCTCGACTTCCGCTGCGGGTGCTGGGGGCGCAACTACCGTCTCTACGGGTGCAACAAAAGTCTCGGGATCAACCGCCGCAACTGCCACGGGAACAACAAAGCCCTCGGGGTCAACTTCCGTCGTTGCCGGAATCTCAACAGGATACAGGGCCTCGAACTCCGCTTTGAAATCGGGGTCTTTCATCTTCGCGGCAAACTGATCTGCCGACAATTGATCTACGTCAAACTTTCTAAGCTTTGCCATGGTTTCCTCCTCTTAAACTATCTACGAGCCTCTAACTTCTCAATTCTGTCTTGAAGGGAGAATATTAAACTCGCCAAATCTCCAAACTCAATTTTCCCCGGGCGTTCTCGACGGATACTCATATCTTCAAGGATGTCTGCTATCTCTTGCGCCCGATTGCTGCCGTTGCGCGGACAAAATGAGACCTCATAACACTTCATATCTCCCCCTATTAAAAACGCTCAGAATGCTTCTTGTCCTTCGAACTCTTCTGGGTACACAGGCCGTTCTGGATTCTCGGGCGTACCGATATTTGACGATTCCTGTGCGTCCAACAGGACTTCTTCTTGGAGCATACGAAGCATCGTATGGTAAAATTCGTTTGCGCCATTTACCGCGGCGTGCGCTGCGACAATTGCTTCGACTCCCGACGCCGTAATGAGTTTCTGATTCAAGTGCTTGAGCGCGTCTTCCATAATCCGCTGTAAAAGACGGAACGCTTCCGCCTGCTGAATGTAACTCACTAGGATGTGCCGCTCGCGAATATCAAGCCTTGACAGCGCATCCATACCGAACTTACTTACGTCAGTCTCCTCCATTTTGTCCTCCTAAAATCAGTTCTGCAGTTCCTCACGGACGGCTGCAGTGCCCGGTCGGCTATAGCCGCCGACAAGCTATGTTTCAACTACGCCGTTGCAGTCGGCGCAGCGGGAGTAGCAGTGGTCGCAGGCGCTGCCGAGGGCAGTGCAGCGACAACCAAAGCGTTAATCGCGTTAACTGCAGCATCCGCCGCGTCGACTTGAGACTGCGGGACGCTGTTCGCGCCCTGTGCAATCAAAGCCTGCACGTTGGTGTTCAGTGTGGCGATGTCCGTATCTAGTTGCGTAATTGCCATTGTTAGCTCCTTTATTACGTGGAGTAGTTCGTGATTACTCATTTACACCTCCCGTAATTCTACTCAACTGTTGGGAGAGCCCCTTGTTCCCCGCTTGGATTCGGGGTTCCGTTGACCGCTTCAGACATTCCGCTATTTTTCGCGGCTTCGCGAGTTATATCGCGCTTAATGCGATTGTCCGAGGCTTGATCTTCCAGTTGTTGTTTTTGTGCGAATTTCTGTTGGTCTCCTTGCGCCTTCGCCTGCATCGCTCCTTGCTGCAACGCAGCCTTGGAGTTAGCATCTCGACGTTTGATCTCGTCAGCCGTCATGGACACTATAATATCGGCACGATCTTTCCACTCGCTGGCTTCGAGCATCATGTCAAATATTCGCTCAATATTGACTTTCTTGCCCGCTTGCGCCAACATATCCTGAATCTGCGGGTTGTCCAAGAACTGACTCAGCAGAACCATTGACTGCGCCATCGTCCGCTTTGCGGCTAACGACGATCCTGCCAGTACTTCGTACTCGATCTGTGCGTCGTGGAAATCTTGAATTTTGAAGTCTTCTAGGAAATCCTGACCCTGTTCTTGCCCGAGGATGTGCAGAATAGCAGCGTCACTCATGACATTGAATGTCAGTCTGTCAATAACGCCGAGGAAAGGCTTGAACACTTGCTCGATGAAATTGTCGAGCGGACCATCAAGTCGAGTCGCACTCGCGCCCGCCATAAGGTTAGCGCCCGTCGCTGACCGTCCCATACCTGCACGTGGTCCAGCAGAACTCCCTTGTACGAGGGTTTGGTCTGCGCCCGAGGACGATTCCGTCGCTGACTCGGATTCCTTCAAGGCACTCCATACGTCACTCGGAACTTTCGGAGATTCAAGCAGCCTGTAAGATTTCTCGGTATCTGTGACAGCGAGAATCTTACCCAGACCCGTACGGATAGTCTGCGTCGGAGCGTTGTCGTTCCTGTCGCGTAGATAAATCGGATTAACCCCGTAACTCAATATTTTGAGAATGGCGTTAATCGTACCTTGGTCAACCCGTTGGTTCTGACCGACAATCAGTCCTAATCCCATACCTCTAAAGGCACGGGGACGATTCCACCAATTTGAACTCAGGAACGGAATCTGTTTGAATTCGTTTTCGCCTGAATAGATGACTTTCTGCTGGTTCAGTACGACGATCTTGCGACCCTTGTCCCAATATTCAAGGACTTCAACCTTTACTCGCAACGGGTCTGGGGATGACGTGACGTTCTCGTCTTCGGCGTGATGAACAACACCGCGGGCGTACGTATATTGCTCGGCGTCGGTATAGTGACTCTTGAGATTGCCGACTTCCCAGATTGACTTAATAGCGGCATCGCTCGGGAACTTCCATCCGTTGATTACGGTCCCGTCTTCGCCGTCTTCCTGAGCGCCAACAATCGCTTTCTTCAAATCATTGAACTGATACCAGTCCATAAAGCGGACGTCTACGACCCATCCCGCCTCTCTAATATCAGAGCAAGCAAGTGCGGGGTCTACTAAAACCAAATCGGGACGACGGTGCTCAAAGAACGGCAGCGGCACGATTTTCTCAGTGCGCGTAATCTTGGGCGGTTCGTCGGTAGGAACTGAAGTTCGCGTTGACGAGCCATCAGGGTTCGGGGTGTCAATATGCCGAACTGTCGCTTCACGCTTGAACGTCTCAATCGTCTTCCAGTCATACCCCCATTTGAATATACCTGTGCCGAACAGCGCCATAGTCTCAAGACCCCATTTCACATGGTTCTTGAACTTGCAGTCGTCTAGAATGAACGAGAATAGCGCCGTCTTAGCGTCGATGACTTTCTGGCTCGTGCCCGGACGTGGGCGTAGCAGCATCGGGGGGTCGGCGTAAAACAAACCTTTGTACAATTGCGGCACAACCGCGTTGCAAACCTTAGCGACCGTGAACCGCTGGACGTTAGGAGCAAGGACGTATGTATTCTCCGCTTGTTACTCGTCGTTAGACGGGATAAGTCATTTCTGCTTATCTCTGCATGTCGCCATGCAGGCCGGACTATCTCATCACCCTCGATTGAGGGGCAGGGTCTATAGTCTCTACACGTTCCTGCGATACTATGCAGGCTTCGCTCGGCATTGTCTCTTAAAGACATCCTATGCTCTAAGAGGTGTTCACCGAATTAGCCCTGTTATTCGATGCAGATTACTCTGCAAAGCTACCAGATTATTAATAGACTTCCATCGGACGGGGGGACTGGAATAAAAGATCGGCATCCCTGTACAAAAGTGTCCACTGGCGGTTTCCGATAAAATTCTTCGCCATTTGTGCACTTTGTACTACAAGACTCAATTCCAAATCAATCGGAAGGTCGCCATCTTTCCCAAATGCTTGCACAGGAAGAGGTGCCCCCGGATTCCCGTCTGTTACTATTCCTTCTTCGAGGATAGAATCAGACATGAGTTTCCTTTCATCGCCTTACTACGCTTTTGCCGTTCCAATTGCCCGTCTTCACTCGCCCACCACGATTTCGCTGCTTCTCCTATGGCGGCACGCTTTTCGTCAGGTATTGACGCAAAATATTGTTTCATGGATTCAGAAGTCTTCTTCCCGTTTGTTATGGGTTTGATTCCGAGTTCCTTTTTTCTTGCCCATTCTTTCTTCTTATTCTCGCGTATCTTTTGCGAATGTTCAGAAGAACGAATTCCTTTTTTCTTACCGCGTTGCGCGTCGCTAATCGCTTTCCTATGTTCAGGGGTAAACAATCCACCCATACCGCCGCCGGGTGAAATGTTATAACCTATTTTAGGATTTTGCGTTTCAAGAACTCGAATGAAGTAAGTCTCTAGTGCATCCATCTGTTCTTTATCAACGGGACGGACTAACGATTCAATCGTGAACGCTTTCGCGCCGTATTTTTTAATCGCCCGATATAGCGCAGGTTTATAGTGTTCAGCGGATGGCCGGAATGCCGCGCGTAGATTCATCTCAAAATACGCCTGCAAGTCGTCGCCGTGGTGCTGTCCGACGTAAATCTTCCAATTCACGTTGTTCGTAATCTTGTAAACGTGCATACTAACCCCCATTATTAGTATAGCACTTTTGCCCGATTTTGTCAAACTCGCGACGGCCAAAACCACGTGCCGTTCTGTTCCCCCTCTGCTTTTGAAGTTACCCACATGGTGCCCGGTTCGCAGTCCAAAATTAGCTGACCGTTTACTCCGGGTTTACCGATTCCATTTTCATAGAATTCGTTATCCCAAACACGAACTACAATCAGGGGAACAATATCGCCCGCGTAGGGTCGATTGCCCTTAAATTCACGCCCTTGTATGTCGTATTCATGTATGCGATAAAGCACTATCCTTCCGGGTGTTATAACCATAATCTCCTCCTATTGATACAGTCCCGCGTCTTCAAACGGATCGTTCCACGTCCCCAACCCCGCGCCAATTGTTGGCTCGCCGTCTTGCGGGTCGGGATATTCGCCCTTCAAGGCGTTGGCATGCTCTTGTTTCAACTCTTCCATTTGGTATGGCGTTCCCCCGAATATCCTATCGTGCATCGCCCGCTCTCCCGTGTTCATCAAATCCATAGGACCGAGCGAATCAATATGTGCCGAGTTATCCGCGTACGCAGCGAACTGATTGACCAGAATCGCCAAAGCGTCAACGATGTCGTCATGCGTTGACGCCGCCGTGCCGAACTTCGAGAGTTCGTCGTAAAGTTCTTCCTTACCCGGCATCGAATATAAGAAGACCAATCGATTGTCGCCTAGATACCGAAGAACTGGACCTGCTTTCTCAGACTTCGATTTCGATTTGTTGCCCTGACCGAGGGTGACGAACCGTATCGGAACTTTGATGCCAAGTTTCGACATCTCACGATAAGCCTCACGACCCATCCATTTGACCCCGACAGACTCTTCAATGCAAATCGTCTTCGGGTTCCACTGGTGTGCCGCCGTTGCTATCATCGCGGGGAGTTCATATTCGTTGTACTTCCCGCGCTTCATGTCCAGAATATAAAATCGCCCGCCCACGATAAGCGCCGTAATTATGACCGTAAAGTCTGCCCAACTTTTCGTCGAATACGCCGTGTCTACACACATCACACGCATTCCGCCGTCAGGCAACTGTTGCACGGGGACGGTACGCCGTACAAGAAGCTCCCGAGGGAACTTGATGACGTGCATTTGCGTCGGGTCGTTCAAATACTTAATCGCGAACCACGGATCGGTTTTCCGGGTGTATCGCAGGAACTTGTATGTTAGCGAGTGCTCATTGCCGGGGACGCTAAAGAGGTAATGATAGTCACTCTCCAGCATCTCGTCTTCAATCTTGCCGAGCTTCTTCGCTTCTTCCGTCGCCCACCACGCGGGACGAATTAACATTTTCATGTTGAATTCATCGCCCGCGTTTACCGCTTTGTCTCGATTCTTGATACATTGCCCGTAGCAATCTTCACCGTCGTACCACGTACCTACGAGGTCAAAGAACCCGAACGGGTGGAGCATAGCTTTATCAATGCTGACCTTTTTGTTAACGACAGTCATTCTGTCTACAGTTTGACTGTTTTCTTCAGTCACAACGTCGTCTAACTTAAGAACGCAAACGTGCCATCCAGCCAGATTCTGCTCGATAGACGCCGCAAATACCGTACACTCTTTTTCAGTCATTGAGACTGCAGGCGTCTGATATTCAGCATTTTTTCCCTCTTCTGCTGGTATGCAGTGTTCCGGGAAAAGAACTTGAAACATGCTCCGCGTCCCGTCAGGGGCTTGCCGCGGCTGAAGATTCTTTTTGGGGTAGTACGCACCCGGGCAGTTTCCCCCATCTTCGAGGGTAAAGTGCCCTTTGATTTCTCCTACGAAATCGTTTGCTAGGGGAAGAACGCCCGTCAACACAAGAATCGTTACTTCGGGAAAGGCGATTACATACTGGACGCAATCCGCCATATTCATCGACGACTTGAAGCATCCGCGAGGAATGAGTAAGAGTCTCTCCTTCGCTTCCACATAATTCTGTTTGGCCGCAAATTCTTTGAACGTCTTATACGTCGGGTCTTTTCTAACAAAGAAATCGTTGCAGACGTGCTCATGCATCGCGTAGGACTGCCCGTCCGTCCACGTATACTCTTGCCGAGTCATGTCAGGATATTTCTCTAGCAAATGAGTGAGCGCGAAAAGATTCGTCTGGGCAAGATATCTATACGTCTGAACCTGTTTCAGTGTAAGCGTGGGTTCGAACTTATTGATGATATTCAGGATTCGTTGCTGCCGTTCGGCGGGTATGCGCTCCCAACTCTTGACAGCGCTCGCCAGATATTGTTCTTCTGGCATCGTGCGACACTGATAGTTGGCATCCTGCGTTCGATGTTCTGTATACCATGCCGCCAGACTAGTAGCGTCCACGTCTCCTCCATCAATATCGTTCCATTATGGAACTATTTTGCCTTACCTTTGTGTGACCATCCTGCCATCGCAACCGCCATTCGGCCCATGGCCGCGGTGTGCGGATTATCGGAGTTCGCCGCCGCTTGTTTCTTCTCCATAGGGATGGGCTTATCGCGGTCGAGACCTAACGCATCATGCAAACCGCCTTGATGTAAATGGCTCATGGCGCGATGAAAATGCGCTTTCTCTTCAGGTGTGTGTTCAGAATGCACAACGCCTCCTTTGTCATATACTTTCTTCGGCGTCATATCGGGGGTGACATCATTCGAATCCCGCATTGTTTTGCCGCCAATCGGGAGGGTAGTCGGTGCTTTTCCATCTACGCCGCCGAGGTTCTTCGCATGCTCCCAATCTTGATTCTGCTTCTCAGTCAGCACGCGTTCACCGTCTTTCAGAATAGCGACTTCGTGCTTCCCGTCATTTACGTTTACTTTTCCGCCCTTGTCGTAAATCTTCAAACTCTTCTTCAAAATGTCCGACGCCTGCTTGTACGTCGCCTTCTCACCCTTCGGCGCGGGCCGCTGATTCGTGACTTTATCCTGCGGTGTTGAAGCATATGGGTTTGACTTCGGCTCAGTCGGCGTAGACGGGTGGTCGCGTTGTGTTACATACGCATTCGCCTCCGCATTCTGTCTTGCACGCTCGGCTAAACCTTGCCCCGTGCCTTCGTCCCCTTGATTATCTGCCATTGGAAATCCTTACATGCCTGCTACGGGCGGTGCGCCAGCCGCTGCCGCTGGTGCAGGAGCGGGACTCGCCGTCAACTGCGGAGTATTCGCATCGGGAGCGCCTTCGCCAGCATTCGGTATGCCCGCGTGTGCCTCCATATGATCATGAACTTCGCCCATGTCATTAAACATGTGAGTCGTGTCGTGAGCAGAACTGTCATGCGGCTCGTGGTGCTTGTGCGTAATTACATGTTTCCCATTGTGCGTCTTGCTATGGGTCATGCTCTTTATCGCCTTCTTGTGCCCGGTTGCTTTTTCCTTCAATCCGTCGTAAATGGTAGCCATGTTATTTTCCTTTCGGGAAGAATGTCTGAAGTTCGTTCCAACGCTCACGCACGTGCACCCGCACGCCTCGACCCGGATCATACGGGGGATAGAGGGTACGAAATACCTTTTCGCTTGTAGCGAAACCATGCGGCATCTCACCAATCGTTCGAAGAAACGCCAACATTAGAGAGGGTCCCCGCGTATGTCCTGCAACGCAGTGAGACAGAACTTTCTTGCCCGAATCATATTGTTCTTTAAGAAACCGTAATCCTGCGTCTACAACTTCTCGCGGGATCATGTTCGGGTCGTCAACATCAATGAGATTGAGCGCCATGTGATTGCCGCGCTGCACGAAATAATAGTCTTGATTGCGCGGTGCGCCAAGAGTCGTGTATCCCAAAACCGCCCTATGGCAATCTTCAGTTCCATCCTTACACGCGGCGAGTATGCTATACCCGCGCTTTTCAGCGATAGGAACCGCTTCACGGTCACCTACCCAAAGCCGCGGGATAACTTCTTCAAGGATTGCTTTATACGCCACGGTTCACCTCGTCGAGGCTCAACCCTAAAGCGTTGAACGCGTCCTGCACGTGCTCTCTGAAGTGGTTAAAATCTGCCCGGTTCGTAAACAGTTCTACACGGCGTTTTGCTAACTTCTCGGAATCCGCGCTATAAACAGAAAGTAACGCACTCGGCTTTTTCGGAAAGGCCGCTTGCCGGATTACCGCGGTCGTAGCGTATTTCAACTTCTTATTGCGCGAATCTGGGCCGCGCAATGCCGTCAATATCGACCAAAGGTCTTCGGAATACTTTCGATCTGACAGCATATCCGATATTTGATTGAGCGCCTGTCGTAAATTCTTAGGCTTCATCAGTCTTAATGCCCGATTTTCGAAGACCGCGATTCGGCGCTCCACCGGGCATCATTGCCCGAATAGTAGCGTTATGCGCCGCTTCTGCCGCCGCTTGATCTTTTTGCTTCTGCACTGAAATAGTGTGAATCGCGCCGTCGGGTCCCTGCCACCGAATCGGCTTCAATTCTTTCAGTTCTTTTTCTTTTTCCATAACTCCTCCTGTTATGATTTAGCCCTTGCCGTCAGTCCCGTGATCGCCGCTTTGATCGGAGAACCCACCTTGGCCTTTTTCGACTTTCACGCCCGCGTCATCAAACTTTACCTTGTCGCAGTCTTCCATCGCGCCGGGGATGAACTTGCACGAATCGCCGTCAATGTTCCAGTGTCCTGCGCCGCGTCCTTCACAAACCTCGGGCAGTGCGCCTTCAATCGTTTTTGCTTGAGTCATAAATCTCCTGAGTTATATCCCGGTAAACAATACGACGGGTTGATACACATTATCTGCCGGGGGTAGTGTTGCTATAACCCCCATAGATTTGGGTAATGCGCCCCCGGACGCCGAAGTCGAGGCCAAAACATTTCTAGGCGTCCCGCCAAACAAAGAATAATACTGGGGCACGTTATTTTGATTGTATGCCATGAATAAAACAGATGTAGAAGAACACGACATACCAAAATAATACCATCCCGGCTGCAACAAGATGTTAGCGGAAATATTCGTACTCGTTACCACACTTCCTGAAGAAGAAACGCTGAGTGACCCCGAATCGTATAGAAGGTTACCCTTCTCGTCGTATATCCCAAAATTAGCGGTAGCCCCTGCCACGCCCGTGTTTACATACGCCTTACACAGATTAATAGTGCAAGCCCCCGCTAAGTAAAACAAACGACAATTAACGTTATTCGGAGTTAACACACAAGGTTCGTACGCCACTATAACTGAAACTACGGGCCGCTGGTCTCCTGTGCTAAGAAAATACGAATACCCTTGAGAATCTTCGTACCCCCCCAATCCTCGTCCATTCTCCGCTGTTGGGACGAGACCCATAAAGATTACCGTTAATGTAATCCCAATACAAAGCCCCGTCCGTTGGTATTGGTATTTTTGGCGAAGTCCGTCCTACGTAACTAATCATCTGTTATCTCCCTATGATCCCTAAACCGCTGGACATAGGGAAGTTCCACAACAAACGAACAACAGCGATAGAATGCATCTTCTGTTAGTTATGCACTTGTTTAGCGCGTTCGGATTTAGCCGCTCTCTGCTAATCTGTCAAAATGATTGAACTTTTCTGTTCAGGTTGTACGGGCGTTGCTTCCGCATCGACCGCTTTCTGCTTTTTCAGTTCGCGGATTTCCGCCAGCAACTGTTGCTTGGCGAATTCATAACACAGTTTCGTAGCGTCTCTAATGCACACGTTCGCAAAATCCGTCGCGAAGCGCAGGGTAGTGTTATCCAGAATTGGCTTGATTCCGCCCATATGCCACGCGTTGTCTGCATAGTGTTTAGCTGCCGCTTGTGGGACTTGCGGAATCTGGAATGCCATCTTCTTTTTCCCCCATTATCTTCTTCAATTCATCCAGCGTCGGTAGCGGCGGTTCTTCTGGCTCGGGTTCCAATACTTTCGGTCGCCCGCGCTGCGAACCATATGTACCCGTGCCCGTATTCGGTCGGGGGACTAATCCGAATTCGCTCGGAGGAAGCGTGCCTGTCACCTGTCCGTACATCCAGCAGAAATATGCCAGAATGCGCGGACTGTCATTTTTACGCTTGCCGTTCTTGTAGTCTACGAGATACTTAATGCACGCATCGCGCAAACGGATTTCCGCTCGTGGTCTACTCTCCCCCATATTCACCACCTAGAACAACGTTACGTCCTTCAAAACTGCGCTCTTCTTAAACGCACCGCGCTTCACTAGTTTACGGTGCCACGCATCGAACGCGGGACCGTGATTGTCCGTGAACTTCGTAGCGACATGGACCATCTCGTGTAACATCGCACTAAGAAGCAAAGATTTCGTCGGATTCTTCTTCCGGTTGAACCCGATGACATATGCTGTTGGATCGTCCTTATCCATCTTCTGAGTGCACGCTACGTCAGGCTCATCTGCATCCCACCTGACTACAACGTTGTCAGGAAGATCGCCGTTGAAGAACTTGCGATTCAAAAGACGATAATACTTCTTGAGCGAGGGTGTTGACTTGCCGTCCATAGGAGCCCCGTTGATCAGTTCTTCCCACCAATCCAACATAGCCCCTCAATCCCTACAGTTTCTTAAGTTCAGCGTCGAACTTCGCCTCGACGGCTTTAACTTCCGCCTTAATCGCCGCTTCTTCCTTGGCGACGAACGCTTTCAATTTGCGACCGACGGCGGGCGAGACACAACCCGCAACATACGCACCAGCAACAGCAGCAACTTCAACTAGGAATTGCATAAAGCCCCCTTTAGAAAAACTATACTACTATTTCTAAACGACGGAACTACTCGCGCTGCGCGGACTGGCTCAAACACGCCTCGCGTGCCGCGTAGTTCACCGACGCTGAGCCGCTATCCGCGGCAGAGACCGCCGTAGGTAGCGCCTGTGCGACGCCGTTTACCGACAGCGGAACGAAGTTCGTGATAATCGCGGTAAAACTAGTACCCGAAAGTCCAGCAGCCTGCACGACTCCGCACAGATTGTTAACTGCGCTTGCGTTCACGAGGCTCGAAAACTTCACCGTTTGGTTCGCAAGAAAATCATTGACAGCAGTGCAAACCACGGTAACTGTCGGAACGCCGTTAACAAACGCACTCGTAATCGTCGAATTCGTAATCGTAGCCTTGTCGCCCGCGTTCTGACCGGGACCCGTAGGATTCAAAACGAAGTTCGCATTCGGGGCACAAGTAATCGCATTTGTCGCTTGATTCTGTGCTCCGAAAGTTAGCCGTTGCTGCGGCTTCCCGGGGGTGCCCTGCGTAGTGATATTACCCGTGTCGCATGAATTGCCCTTAACCAAACCGCTGCCCGCGGTATTCTTATTCGCGGTAAGTATACTTGCTTGTCCCGGCATAAATCTCCTTATTTCACCCTAGGGTGTGTTGCAAACCAGTCAACTACCAATCCATTTCCTCGCGGTCGGATAGGGAGGCGGGTGCCCTGCGGCACGACTCTCTTCCCCGCTTTCACATTCGGATACTTCGTATTAACGGCGGGGGCTACCGCCTCCCCGTTCAACTTCGAGTTCTTGTACGCCTCCCGCATCCAGTTGTTGTCATAGATTTTGGGGGTGTCGCACAAATGCTCCGTAATGAATTCGTTATTTGCACGCGGCTGGCGGCGTCCGTCCCCGTATCGCGGGTCGAACTGAAGTTTAATCCCGTTCCTGCCTAGCGCCCGTCCGATGTATCTATCTTCTGCCCAGTCGTCTACGGGCTCTTTCAAATGAGTTTCAATCGCCTTACGGGATAGCCAATATCCGCATCCCCCTGAAGCGAACTCGCGTTCGTGCCCGCCCAACCCGACGCCGATGTAATCGTGCGCTTCAAACCCGCACTTCATCAACTTGTCGATGTCAATAAACGTATCGGGGAACGCTTGAAAAATGTAATCATACCCGTGGTCGAGTGCCCATCTATGAGAATGCCACGATTTGTGCCCGAGGTAGAGGTATCCATCGGGGCACGGAACGACAACCTCATCGCTCTTTGGCTGATATGTAAACGGCTCTTGGTGCTTCGTCATTACCGCTTTGTGCTTGTGCCCGCGTGTCGCGTGCTGAAACGCCGACTCTAATCGCGCTTCGTCCGCTGCCGTTACGGGCGTCCCGTCGCCGATAAAAAAGCGATAATCAAGATTCGTGTGATACTGAAGGTCTTCGACCCACGTTTCGCGGATAGCGTCGTGATCGCCGTTCGTCGCTCCAGTCACCCAACCCGAAATCGTTATGAGAACCTTAGGCAACTTCTCTTTTTGTTTTGAGTGTGCCTCGTACATCATACTCGGCGTATAACCTGCCTTGAAGCCGACGTGCGTCGAGATCAAATTGTTGCGCCGCGTAACAAGATTATCACTATAGCGCGTGTCGTTAAAGAGTTTAATTCCCGCGTGGCTGAGCGTATTGCTAATTCTGTGATCTTCCGCCCATTGCTGAATCGGCGCATTCACTGAAATCTCAAGCGCCTTGCGAGATAGCCAATATCCGCCGCCTCCCGCCACAACGGGGTGCTGCGGGCTGGACTGCCAACCCGTGAAATCGTGCTGCTCAAAACCGCTCTTCATCAAGCGGTCAACGTCCACGTAGGTGTCGCAGTCACCTTTGTAGACGAAATCAAACCCATTTTCAAGCGCCCACTTGTGCATCGCTTTCGTTTTGAAAACGAGATGGAAGTATGAATCAGGGACGGGCAGGACGACTTCATCATCTTTCGGAGAGTAGTCAGCAGGCTTTGCATCACCTGTCTTGCACTTCTCTTCGTAATTGATCCCGCGGTTGACGTCGTGTGCGCCCTTCGCCATCGCTCGGAGCGGTTCTTCGTCCTCGCCTGTCGGCGTGCCGTCACCGATAAAAATCTTGTATGTCGCGTCAGGATACTTTGCCACGTCCTGTAGCCATGTATCTCGCACCGCTTGAACCGTGCCGTTCTGGCAATCCCGAACGCATGCTGTGACTGCTATGAGGACTCTAGGCACGTTCTCCTCCTATCCCTTCCACGCGGTCGATCCGTCAGTAGGTCGATGCCTTCCAATGTGTCGAACGTATTCTTTATTCAGCGAGGCGATGTTGAATTCTTTGTCCAGCATTACTTGTGAAAAGTAGGTTTCCTTCCACGCATTACGCTCGTGGTTTGTCGGACCTTTCAAATGTAACGCCTCGATTCGTGCCGTTTCTCCGTCTGCGTGAGCTTCTGCGGGTACGGCGTGTCCAGTGAATGTCCCGAACACTCGTTTATAATCTGAAAGCCGTCGCAATCCGGGGTTCCAAGCAAGACCGCCGTATCCGCCGCCCCACCCGGGTTCTGCTATCTTGAACGGGTAACGGGGATCGTCCACGAGCGTGTGTCCCCATGCGGGACCGCGAAGGTCAACCTGACTGATGCCTGAATAGTCCTTCAGGATGTCATACGACTTAACGATAAACCCAGTATCAATAAACTGCCAATCGTCTTCGAGGTGAAAAATCCAGTCCGTCTTGACTTCCGCATATCCGCGATCAATGCTCGCAACCTGTCCGAGTTTAGGATCGTTCTTGATGTATGTTTTGTTCGGCAGGTTGTTATTCTGGTGATCGCAATACAACCAACCGGGGGCGTCGACGCCTCCGTCTTCCACGATAATCGTCGCCACGGGAAGGAGGTCTGCGTACTTGATGAACGAGTCGAGCGTTATCCGCAGAAGGTCGTGCCGATTGCACGATGTTACAACCAAAGTGTAATCAAATATCACGAGTCCCCTCCGTTTCGTCGCTATTTCTTGAGCAACCCTATCCACTCTTGAACTTACGAACCGCGTGCTCACTTTATAACCGTGACCACCAATTCCGTCTCAATGCCCATCAGCGGCGTGTTGAATCCCGGGGGTGAATCATACCCGTCATCCTGAACTTCGCCCAAATTGTTATTCGCCCACGGAGCTTGAACCTTTACAACACACTGACCAACAGCCGCAGCCGTAATCGTGATGTCTGCATCATACGTTCCGCTCGGCGTGCCAAGAGTTACGACCGCGCCCGCGGGATACGCGGGAGAGCCTGACGCAGGAGCAGCGTTCGTAGATACAAAATTGTTCGTGCGGTTAAAATACGTACCCGCGTTCTTAGGCACGCTGCCCAAAGCAACCCAATTGAATTCATACCCCTCATAATACTGCCCAGCAGGCACTGTGTCGTTCAAGGGATCAACAACCGTAGCAATCAATGCAACGGACTTGGGGTACACAACCCCGTTCACTGTCGCGCCAGAAAGGCTTAAAGTCACTCCATACTGAGCGACGGGGCGAGAATCCCCCGCGTGGGCAGTAGGATGAGCGCCATGTCCTTGCCCCACTGCGCCAAAACTATTCGCATTCTCGACGCTATCTTGATTACCGAGGTCAACTCCAACGGCAGTAACGCCTGTTCCTGAGAGTTGGATAACTTGTGCCACTTGCATGGCTGACGTGCCGGGTGCCTGTGAGGATGAAGCGGGTGCGAACTCTGCCATATTAAGTCTCCGTGTACCAAATACTGCCGCCCGATACCACTTTGACGTCAGTCAATAATTCGTGCACTACTTTAACTACCTCGGGCCAGCAGTCCTGATAATCGTGCCCGCAGAACATACCACCCTGTTTGAGCAGTGGCTTCCACGCTAAGATGTCCGCTTTGACATTTTCGTAGTCGTGGGAAGCATCAATGAAAATCATATCGAACGCGGCGGATACTTTATCGGATGTCGTCTGTAAATTCTTGAGGTGTGCCGCGCCTTCGAGCGAAGTCATCTGGAACAATCTCAAATTCGCGCAACTCGCCGTGTTCTTCTTGAACTGTTCGAACAACCAGCCGTCTGACTTACCCTTGAGCCACGGATCGTGTTCCAACCCGCTACCCTTCCACGTATCCACACAATGAACAATGCCAATTGTGTTATCCGCGAGTGCCCGCGTTGACCGCCCCATCCAGCAGCCTACCTCAATTATGCCCGTGTGCTTCTTCGCTTGCTCCGCAAGGAACGTCAAATCGGGCACGTCCATCCAACCTTCCGTCGCTACCGCAGCGTCAATCGAGACGCCGTCGTTCAAGCGGAACGTTCCCGCGTATGCGCGTCGAATGTCGTCCTGAGTCGCACCCGCGTTCCAACCTTTGACGCTAGAGAGGTGATATGCGACAGTTTGACTGTCCAGCACCGCGCCGGGGTAATACCTAAATCGCGAGTCGTCGTGCAACTCAATCCCATGCGGTTTCAGCCTGAGGGCGACTTCAACGTCATCCGCGGGATTATCACTCGGCGTCGCTACTACGATCTGCATCGCCCGTTCGCTCAACCAAAACCCGGACCCGCCGCTAGCAAAGAAGCTATTTAGTCCGCCGACATAGTCATGCTGCTCAAATCCGCATCGCATCAACTGGGCGGGGCGCACAAACGTGTCGGGGTCACATCGATAAACGTGAGTATACCCGTGTGCGAGCGCCCATTTGTAAAGTTCAATCAACTTCTGCGAGCGTCCTTCTTGCGAATCGTCCGCGTTCAAGAAGACTTCATCCGATTGCGAGGCGTCGCCCGTCGGTCGTCCAAGAAAGAATTTGACATCTACAGGAGCGTCCTTCGCCCATGTATCTCGTATCGTCTGCGCCCAAGAACGGTACTTGTGGCAGCAGAAAACCGCGATCAGCGCCTTGACTGCGCCCGTGCGCCGTACGGGAGGAATTTGAACTGGAGGCGTTACATAGTGCGGGTTCTTACGATTGCGCGAAGAAAATTTCATAGGAACCATTCCTCGTGCGTCTGATACCACTGAACTGTTTTTTGTAATTGTTCGTCCACGGAATTGCGTGGGGCCCATCCGAACTCGTCCTGCATGTTCGTGCCTGTGACTGAATACCTCGTGTCAACCCCGGGGCGAAGCACTGACGGGTACGCGTATTCTATAATCGCGTCCTTACCGATGATTTTCGCGATACGCCGCGCCAAATCGTCAATCCGTGTTTCAAACCCCGCGAATCCGTACTTCTGACGAATCGTGCCGTCAGTCAGGACGCGGAGCGTCGCGTCTGCGACATCCGCGCCGTAAATGAAACTCCGTGTCACGGCGTTGCCTTCGGCGTCAACGTGAACCGTCAACGTCTTGCCGTCTATGATCTTTTTGATGAAGAGAGGGATTACTGACTTTGGTTGCTGCCGCTCACCAAAAACATTCATCGAATGGGTGATAACAACCGGAACTTTATATGTATTCTCCCAAGCGAGACTTAACTCCTCAGCCGCCGCTTTCGTAGCCGCGTAGGGATTTCCCGAATTGTACCGACTCCACTCCGTGAAAGTCTCGCCCGCTTTTGCGGAACCGTAAACTTCATCCGTGGAGAATTGTAGGAACTTCTTGAGATTCGGGAGCGTTCTCGCGTACTCCAACATCTTGTACGTCCCGAATATATTTGACCGAATGTGTTTCTCGGGTTCGGAAATACTGATGTCGACGTGGCTCTCTGCGCCCATGTGAAGTATGTAGTCGACATCCTCTATTGGCGGCACTCCGCTAGAGATGTCTGCCCGAATGAATCGGACCCGCGGATTGTTTGCCGCGTTGACATCTGCTAGCCGAATCTTACTAAACTTCGAATCTGATTTACAGAGAAGAATGACATTCCAATCTGTCGTCTTGAGGATTCTATCAAGTACGAACGATGCTATAAATCCTGCGCCCCCTGAGATTAGCACCGTCATATCACTCCTCCGATTTATGAGTCCTCTCGTAGAACGCTTGCATTACCGCAGGCCGACAACTGTGTGCTGCGAGCAAATCCGCCGTATTGAGCGTTTCGTCTACGACGTACTGATTGCCCCAAGCCATTTGAATCGCGTCGCGCCCGTCTTCAGTTATCAACCCAGTGAGCGGCACTCCGTGTTTTCTCATT
>Ga0210388_10000771_pt1 | contig 25514 bp, 27 predicted proteins | sample IncBWC19OmetaG_FD_155485 | JGI IMG/M metagenome (GOLD analysis project Ga0210388, IMG submission 155485) | Forest soil microbial communities from Barre Woods Harvard Forest LTER site, Petersham, Massachusetts, United States - Inc-BW-C-19-O ...
CATCGTGTGTCGGAGATCAGCCTCAAGTTCATCCCTCGACGAACTGGCCGGCGGGATATGCAGGTTCGGCTGCACTCCGATGCGTTTGGATAGCGAACTAACGACGGCGTCATCGTTTGTCGTGAGCTTGAGGTCCGCAAGACTAGGAACCTCGATCTTCGAAGCAAAATCAATGTAGCATCCGCTTTGGTGGACCGACGTCGGCGCGGGGGCCGGCTTCGCGATTATCACCTCAGAGCTGTCCGCGAGTTGGAAGATAACGGCATACCATGCGACCGCGTCCCGGATGACCCCTTCGGGAACCGTAAATGTCGAACGGCCAAGGCAATAATCAACAATTTCGATAATTGCGGATTTACCGGTTAGTGACCTCCCCGTTATGACGTTCACTTCCCCGAGTTTGAACGCGAGCTCCCTTATCTGGCCGTCGCCACCGTAGAGGACGATAGATCGGATCTGAAAGCTCACGGTCGAACTCCCCACATGGTGTACACCGCCGTTGTTTGCCCGGCTCGGGCAAACCAGCGCCCGACGAAGCGTGCCTTTTCAAGGCATTCCACGGTTTCGGAATCCTCCGGCCACGCGGGCCGCCGAATTCGTGCTCCGCTACTTTCAAGCCGGGCACCCCCCGCGAATTTGAGAAGATTACGGGAGAGCGCATAAAGAAGGCTCTCTCGTGCGAAATCAACGATGGTGGCGCAGCGATCGGCGAATCCGACCTGCGCCTGCTGGTGCTGTTCCAGCCACGGGTGCATCTTAGTTAGGACCGACGCCGGCAAAGTGTCTCGCGTCGGTTTGTGAAGCACGATCGGAAGGACTAAAAACACGAACGGAAACGGCATGCCGACCTCTGCGTCTTCCGTGTATCCCCGCACGGCTTGCGACAAGACAAGCGCACAAAAAGCCGGATTCAGAAGATGCGCTATTTCGGTGGGCCGCTTTGACCAGCTCTGCATCAGACTTCCTTTCCAATGCCGATTACGGCCGCAACCCGCTCCATAAACCGGGGGTGCCACCAGACGGTGGGCTCGGGCTTGTTTGCTAGTATGTGGTAGCTTCCCCTCATGACGTACGGTTCGGTCACACTCGGGCGGATTCGAATGTCAGCCGTAAGTTCCATCCAATTAAAAATATCGCGCCCAGTCTTTCGCAAGTATGATTCTTGAGAATCTCTGGGAATCTCATCTGTAATGGCAGCGGAAAGCCGTTGCCATTCGTCGACAAGCCGTTCTTCGTAGGTTTCCATTTCCCCACCGACCACCAAGTCCTCGCGTGCCCATCTAGAACGTTGTTCGAAGGCGCGGTAATAATCGATGATGGCTTTCTCGATCCTCGTTTTGCCCAAGTCGATCATTCGAAGCTGGTGCACGAACAGCCGATTATCGCCGTGCGGGTCGATGGTCTCGGGACGGGCGTCCAAGAAGTCGATCGGCAGCGCGTCCGGTCGAAACTGTTCGGCGATGGCAGCGAGCTTGTCATAGACTTCGAATCCTGAAACGGGTTGTGGCGCGCTCGCCCGCAAATGCTCGATTACCTTTGCCATCCACCACCCTTCCAGCCGTTCAAAGACTGCCTCGCGATGCTCACGAGTCACTGCTGCGCGAATCCTGCGGCGGATGTGATCGCCGACGTCCAAGATCCCAGGCGAGTTGTCGATGACGAACATGGCTCGCAACAGGGCCAACTGGTCGTCCTCGGCAAGTGCCACGAATGCGGCAAAGGATGGCTCAAGATGCGCATTCGCTGAGGAGGTCGCGATGGAGAGCAGCCGCTGCTGCGCGGCGCGGCAGTCACGCTGCCCGTCCGCACGCAAAAACGCCGCCACGGAGTTGGCAGGAGCAGATGCCGTTGTTATCAATGATAGTCGGGTTACGCCAACGTCGATACGGCGATCCTGAAAATGCGTACTCCAGATACGGAGTGTCTTCCAGAGATCCGGAGAACTGTCGGTCAGGCGGGCTTGCTGGTTGATGTGGTGCTTCGTCTGGAGTAAATCCCGTGGGGCGCCATCTGTCTCAAGAACGATATCGTCAAGCGATTCGAGAACGAGACCTTTCTCTTCGTCACCATCGAGTAAGAGCCAAAGCGCATAACGCGCTTGATATAGATACCCCAGCGCTGGTTCTTTGGCACTAAAGTCGGACATTCGTATCCATAATTGGCCCGAATTCGGTCGGTCTTTTCTACGGCATGGTATCAAATGGCAAATTGTGCCGTTGGAGCAAGACCTTTGATGTGGCACGGAACCAGTTGGCTGGAATTCACCCGACGCAGCTCGCGATCGGCATCGATAGCGACTCATGACGATTGATCAACGCAACTTCGAGGGCGCGTTGTCAAACCCCGCGGAGGCAAACGGATTTGATCTGAGGAGGTCTTGGTGCTCCCAGGGTAATTATTTGAGTCTGCTGTAGGCTTCCCTTGTTCTTCCGAAGGCGCTAGGGTCCTGGGCCGGACGGGTTAGGAAGAAAGTAGATGTTCGATCCCGAGCTAGAATCCTTCAAGACCTCAGTCGATCTTCGTGCTTATGCCGCGAGCCATGGTTACGTCCTGGACCGCAAGGAAAGCTGGCGCGGCTCGGTGGTGATGCGCCATGCCAACGGCGACAAGATCATCATCAAACGCGATTCCGACAACCATTACGTCTATTTCTCGGTCCGGGATGAGGCTGATCACGGGACAATCATCGATTTTGCCCAAAATCGCCTTCGTTTGAACTTCGGCGCGGTCCGTAAGGAGTTGCGGCTGCAGGTGGGCCGCCGCTCCGAAGCCCTCCCCTACCCTCCTCTCTTACCGACCACTAAAGATCGAATGCAAGTCGAGAGAAAGTACGCCAGGATGCTCGATGCCGGCCATCATGCCTATCTGGAAATCGAACGAAAGATTCCGGGGGAGATCCTGCGGAGCGACCGTTTCGCTGGTCGCGTACGCACTGACGCGCGGGAGAATGCAATCTTCCCGCATTTCGACCGGGAGGGCCTCTGCGGATTTGAAATCAAGGGCCACGGTTTTACCGGTTTCTCGTCCGGCGGAAGCAAGGGGCTGTGGCTCAGCCGGGAAACGCCTGACGACAGCCGCCTGATCTTCTGCGAGTCGGCGGTTGACGCTCTGAGCTACGCGAATCTATTTCCGAACGACCGGAACCGCTACGCCTCGGTTGGTGGTCAACTAAGCCTGCAACAAGGCGAGCTCATGCGCGCTGCGGCTGCTGGCATGCCTAGAGGCGCGAAAATCGTCGCAGCAACGGATGCGGATGGGACTGGCGAAAAGCTGGCCGAGAACATCCGTGATGCTGTCGGCCTAACGGGCCGTGATGACCTCATCTACGTGCTGCACCAGCCGGACGGTTTCAAAGACTGGAACGATCAGCTTCGAAACCGCCCGAAGCGAGTTATCCCTTCACAGCCCCACGTCCCTTTCGTCGCCTGAGGGCTGTCTACGGAGCGCCCTCCCCTGCTCGGCCGGTCTTTTCCATTTCCTTCAAAGTTGACCGTGCATGCGCTTTTGTCGTAGTCCGCTAGGGTGGTAGCCAACCATCCGCGCAACCGAATGGTTGCCCGGAATTTGAGCGATTTTGATATGTCTAAAATCCGAGTCGCACCCCGCAGGCGTTCAAAACGCGGTAAGCGCCGGCACATGTGCACAGGTGCAATCCTGCATTCTTGCAATCTTGCGCATTTGCAGGTTTGCAAGATGGCACAGGATCAGGCATCGCCGAACGCCCTCTTCGCCATATGCTTGCTGTGAAGTTCCTCGACGGCCAGCTTGATGAGCTCAGAGTTGTCGAGCCGCAGTCGCGCCCGAAGGATCGCGACTTTCTCGACCATGTCCACGTCAAAATATCCGCCAATGTGTTTTAAACCCGCGCGGGTTGGAGGCGGTTTCTTGGGCTTAGGTTGGCGTGGTTTTCGTTGAGACGGCGGCCGCGGCTTCTGTGCAGCCAGGTTCAAATTCTCTATAAAGGCTGCTGCTTTGTTGGGTTTCGTCATGCGTTTCCTCTGTGCACAATTGCAGTTGTGTTCAATTGCGTAATTGCAAGGTTGCCCTGAACCACTCCCAGAGCGCGGCAACTTCCTGCGCGGCTACGCTGGGCGGGTCCAATTCTTGCGCGGTTAGACCTTTCGGATTTGCCAATCTGTGAGCGTCATACCGGTGCAAGACGACCGTAGCCATCGGCAATGGAATTGCCTCTAGAACGAGTCTCGCCGTCTCCTCGTGAGTGCGGCTGTTCGGGGTCGCGAAATTCAGAACGCCAAAGGCGGATTTTCCAAGCCGCTTCACAAGCATCGCGGTCGTGGCCACGCCTTCATACGCATCCTGATCGTTCCAGAAAGGAATCAGGACTAGATCCGAACATTCGACAGCGGCTGGCGCTTCGCTGTTGCGTCCGGGCGGTGTGTCGATGAAAACCAAATCGCAACCCGCCTTCTCGGCCCGATCGAGCTCTTCGGATAAACTGCGTTCGGTCGTAAAGCGCGTGATCGGCAGGGGTCTTTCGTGTTGTTTGCTGCGACGTTGTCCCCAACTGGCGGCGTTTTTCTGTGTGTCCATGTCGAGAATTAATACGTTCAGGCCTGCATCTGCGGCTGCCGTCGCGAGGCTCTTGGTCAACGTGGTCTTGCCGACGCCGCCTTTGTTGATCGTGACTGCAATTGTTCTCATGTGCACACCTTCCAAATTGCGCATGTGCACCGTAGCAGAACGAGCAGAGCCGTCAACGACTATCTGCCGTCAACTCGAATAGCAGTCCTGGTCGGACGATCACCTAATGAGGCCCGGGGCGTCGCCCCCCGTGAAGTTGATCTCCGCATTCCGTCGATGCCACGGCGTCAGGCACCAAATGTTAGGCTAGGCCAGAGATCTTTCTTTCCTACCGCCCTATTGCGAGCGCAGCGAGCTTGGGACGGTTATCGCCGCGTTAGCGGCGATTCCGCATAGTGCCTCTCCAACGGGGACTTACTCTATAGAAAAAGTATTGAAGGTGGTTTCATTCCATGGCGTAGACTCCACTAAAACATTGACTATTTGTTGAATAGGAGGGCTTGGCCGAGGCTCGCAAGCGCAGCGGCGACAGTATCGCGGGGATCGGCTTCAAGCTGCGCCACAACCGCGGCCACACTACCTCCCGCCTGTCGGGTGCTCACGGCTTGCTCAACGAGAGAGGGCAGGGGTGGGCAAGCTCCCCATGCCGTCGGGTGCGGAGGTTCCGGCATGTCGGTATCCACGAAGTTGCTCCATTGCGTCGGCGGCAGAATGGCGTAGGCATTAGTTTCCTGCCGCAAAACGAAACGCCCGAATTCGTCCCGATCTTCTCGGCAACGTCTGATCCAGTGGATGATGCCGAGTTGCTTCAATCGCGCCAAAGCGATTGCAATCGTCTGACGGCAGAGCCTTGTGGCACGCTGCAACGAACTGTACGAGGGGTCCAACCGGCCGGTCTTGTGGTTGAGGAAGTCGAAAATCAGACTGTGAAGCACCAGTAGGACATGGCTGCCGATTAACCCGCCATGGCATCCGGCAAGCTTTCCGCTCCGGTTCCATTCAACCGCCTTGTGATAGACGCGGACCGCCGCCTTCTTCGGTATCGGCATAAAGCGCGCGTCTTTCGTCGTGCTTCCCGACCAGACTGGCCATGCCGCGTAGGTCGTGCCGTTCTTTAGATCGGCGATGAAGGGCAAGGTCGCCGAAATGTGCTTAGTACCGAAGCTGCGCTTTCTGCCGCCCTCCAGGCTTTCAAGACCGCCATCTTTGGCGAGGGGAGCCGCAGCGGCGACACGGTGGGCTGTCGGACGGACGAGAGGATGTTTCTGCATAAGACTTCTCCTTCTGGTTGCCAGCAGGCCATCCAGAGAGGCCGGAAAATCGGCGCAAAACACCCCCGTGGCAGAAACACGCTTTTTCCGCTTGACTTGGGGTTTGATTTCGGAGAGAGTCGGTCTTGCGACAGATCGACTTTCCCCGGTTTCGACCGGCATCACGGCCCGCCACTGGCGGGCTTTGCTGTTTCTGGGTTGGTTATCTCCTCGGAATTGAGAACGCGAGACACGAACATCGCGCCGCGCGGCGTGAGTGTGGAATCCGGTTTCGATTCGTGTCGAGCCGAATCTTCGCGACGACCGCATCGGACGTTCCCGATGACACTCCGAAAGAACCCGAACTTGAACGCCGCGCCTACAGCCACAGGCCTCAACGAGCAGTTCAGTATCAAGGCCAACCGCCGCGACGGCCGAACGTTGTTGCAGGTCGTCGGATGAAACTCCGAATTCCGCTGGGAGAGCTGTTAGAGTCTGCGCTCGATGCGCGAGAGAGCAGGGGGCGCGAACGAGCTCCAATCCCGGACTTCCTCGGAGCTAAATCGCACCCATAGAGCGCGAATTAAAACTGCGCTCTCTTAAATAAATAGATCCGCGTGGACTGCGCTTTCAGATTCTCGACCACGTCGCGATACTCGCTCGTCGCTTGATCCTCGCGCTCGGCGCGAAGATTCTTGAGGAGGCGAGGTTGCCCCGAGAGATCGCAGCCGTAAACACGCACCCAGTCGGGTTTCTGCCCGAGAAATGTGAGATGAACCGTGCAGCGGCCGACCTTGTCCTGATCGAATGAGAGCGTGGACGTGTAATATCCGATGCCCGGTTTATAGGTTGCGGGCATCCGGCAGCACAGCATGATATCGAAGGGTTGTTGCGCGAGCAGGGGTTCGAGAAACGGAACCGCGAGTTTCTTTGAGATGCTGTCGGGACCGATGAGCAGGGGTTGAATCTTGTGCTGCTTTTCGGGATCGCTTTTGAGATCGTAAGCGAAGCAGTCGAGCTCATTGATCGGAATATTGTTTGCTGAATCGACACTGAATTCCATGGCCGCCTCGCGGCGGGCACGGCAGTACCCGGCGTAGCGCCAAACCATATGGAGATCGGCGCCGTCGATTGTTGCGAAATGATCCGCCGTCTGGACCACGAGGCTCCGGTTGACCCGGCGTCTTAGATTCGCCGCGTTGACGGAATCGATGCTGATGCCCTCGATTTCGACAGATGCGGCGTCAATCCGAAGTCGCTGGCTTCGGGCGTAGACGACGGCCACGATTGAAATCCCAAACACGATGGTCCCCAGGCCGGTCAACCAGCCGCGAGATTGAATGAGGCCAAGAATAGCGGCAATGGGTCCCAGAATGGCGGTGAGGGATGCCAGTGTGTTGAGGAGAGACTGCATGGAGGGAGTCAGCGAGCCACAGATTCGAAGGTCCGTGGCCCGCCGCTTCTAGCGTTGCGAACAGATCCTGCCGGGACTATGCCCGAAGGATGTTGATCGTTCAAGCGAATTGAGGGAGGTGATCCAGCTGCGACGTTTTATCCGCCGCCGCCACCGCCACCACCACCCCCGCCGCCGTCACAAGACACATCAGCTTCTGGGATCAATGGGAGACCTCCTTTCCGACCTCGTCGCCGAAGGGCGAGCGGGGTCCAACGGTGCGCAAACTTGTCTTGGCAATCTCGGGCGATGAGGATCGCCGGCGCGAGAGAAACCGGGGTTTCATGCCCACATCCTCGCCGCGATCTTTTGTTCTTCAGGGCCAACCGCGTCGGCGTAAATGGCCGTCGTCTCCAGCCGAGCATGTCCCATCCACTTCTGAGTCATGTTCAGCGGAATCTCGTTGGCAGTTGCGTTGATTCCGAATCCGTGCCGCACGCCCTTCGGGCTTGCGTAAAGGCCCTGAATGGCGGCGGCGTCCATGACCTCTTTTACGCGACGCCAGGCGGTCGTTCTCGACCAGGGCCACAGCCGTGCATCTCCGAGCGAATTCAGGTCATGTACGTTGTCGAGAATCTGCATAAAATCTGCGGGCACGGGCACCGCGCGAAAGACGCCCTTGCGTCGTTTCTTGAGGCTCTCGAAGACGAGCAATCCTGCGGCTCTATCGACGCGCGTCGCAACCAGGGCCGTGCCCTCCGATAATCGACACCCGGTTAGCCCCAGCGTCCAGCAGAAGGTACGGACTTCCGGCGATGCTTTTTCGGCGGCGCACAAAAAACCGCGCCGTTGCGCCGGCGTCAGGTATTTGCGCCTGCCGGTAGCGTCGAAAAGCTGCATCATAAGCACCCCCGAACCGGCGGGCTCTGAAACAGAATGCGCAATAGTGTTTCAACTTCATCCCAGCCCATGCAAAACCGGTACTTGATTTCATTCCAGATGCGAAAACGACTCAGACTCCATCGGGGGCTGACTGGTGTATGATGTTGTTTTCGCTTCATGAATTCCTCGCGTGAAACACTATTGCGCATAATGTTTCAGCGAAACCTTAGCTGGAAACGGAAGTCACGACAATCGTCTAAAACCCATTTTTGTTAAGGCGAAGGCCAGGGGGGAACCTTGATCACGCGAGCCGTGAACGGTTATGAGAAGCTCAGAGACCTCTCTCGAATCAATCCCGACAAACCGGTGATGGGCGTCGCCGACTGACATCGCGCTCAGCACGGAAGCGGAACAAGATGCCTTCTGAGAGTAATGTCCTAGAACGGCGTTTCCGCGACGCGTATTGTTGGTGAGAAGGGCTGTTTCCTTAGCTATAACTCCGCCAGCAATACCCGCGCGCTGGCCATTTCTATGGCCAGAACAGCTAGCCTAGCAGTTGAGCCCCTTTTATCCCGTTCAATGCCAATCGTGACGCCGCGTCTGCTCTCGCGTCCGCCAACTCTTAACGATTTGGATTCTATCCAGGCCGCCAAGGAAGACGCCTGGGATGATTTGCAGCTTTGGATGGCCTGGGCGTTCGACAATCAACGGTCGCGAGAAGCTCTGTAAAGCTCCATTTAACGGATGAGCGATTATCAGAGTCAGGCAGGAATCGCATTGGCCGGATTCCATAGGATCAACGGGGACGTCGTCGTCCGAACCGCGTTGGATCTCACCGAGGAGGCAGACGTCTATGAGACCGGATTTTGGCTGGCGCCTGAATACGCCGGACACGGCATGGCGACGGAGGCGGCAAACCTTTATTCGTTACGCCTTTGGCCATGTTCGCGCGAAGGCGATCAGTATCGGGCACTTCGACGGAAAAGCACCTAGCCGCCGCATTATAGAAAAACTGGGATTTCAAAAGCTTGGCGTTGCCCAGCAAGCAGCGATACGTTGCCTCGAGGGTACGAAGCTTGACCGTCATGAATACATCTTATCCAGCCCCGATCTGCTTCCCGAACTTGACGTTTCTTGGGGTTGAAGCTTCAAGGGTTGCGCGGTCAAGGACTTCGACAGACTCCAAATTCTCTGTCACGCGGATCGCTCCCGCTTGACGGCGAAGCGTTTAGTAACTGGTTTCTGTCGCGAAATCCCCTTTGCGCCAAGATCGCCCGTGAATGCGAAGGGCTGTTCTCGCCAGTTGCAATGCGCCCGGTCGCGCATACCATTTTCCGCGCAATGCCGACTGTCGGACGGGCGCTAAATGTTGCACGAGAGAATCTACCCAGGTGCGCCCGCTCCTTCTGACACTGCCGGCGCGGCCTTCTACGCCCCCGAGAACTTCCGAGAGCAAGCCGCGGCGACATCGCGCGTCGGTAATTCCATGCGGTCAGACATACCTGACATCGCTAGAACGAAATCCTGCCCGAAAGTTGAGCCTCGCGTCGCGGGATCTGCAGAAGGCATCCTGGGTGCATCGGATTCGCCGCCGATGCTTCCGTCGTTGATCGAGTGCGCCTAGACATAATTCGCGGAGAACAGGAAGCCGTTCTGAAAGGCTCGGCGCGCTCAGTTGCAACGCCTGGAACTGTTCCCGACGTCTCCTCGCCAGGACGACGCCGCTCCGAGGATTCAGGAGATTTGCAGCGGGGTTCCGATGATATTCCACGGCAGTTTCTGCTGGACCGAAGCGGTTCAGGCGGAGACATAATCGCGCGTTTTATCGCTCCGGGCTTGGGACCTTCATCCCAACGGACTTTGGCTCGGCTCTTCCATCGCCCTTTCCGTCTGATTGACCTAACCGGAAGCCTTGTGGTAATTTGAAACTCCCTGAGGTGCTTGCCGATGAGGCAAGTGAAAAGGGAAGCGGGTGAAAATCCCGCACGGTCCCGCCACTGTAAGCAGCGAGCGGCCGGCGTAGTAGGCCACTGTTCCGAAGGAACGGGAAGGCAGCCGGTTTCGCGACGACCTGCAAGTCAGGAGACCTGCCTCGGGTTGGTTGAGCGCTATGCTTCGGGCGAAAGCAGATCGTGCGGAAGGCAACGTCAGGTTGTCGACCGTCTTCCCTTTTGCATTGGAGTATACGCGGCTCGTTGAATTGAGGCCCGGACTCCTCTGCGATGCTGACACCTATTTTCGGCGGCTCTAACGGCGGCAAGTCTTCGCGCATTCTGATTGCGGGAACGCACAGTGGCGTCGGCAAGACTACGGTTGCGACCGGCATCATGGCCGCGCTCCGAAAACGCGGCCTTCGCGTGCAGGGCTTCAAGGTGGGGCCTGACTTCATCGATCCGGCGTTTCACCAAGCGGCGACAGGACGGCCGAGCCTTAACCTCGACGGCTGGATGTTGTCGCGCGAGGTCAACCTCGAGGTGTTCGCGCGCGGGATGGAAGACGCAGATGTTGCTGTCATCGAAGGCGTGATGGGGCTGTTCGACGGAAAGAACGGAGCTTCGCTTTCAGGAACGACAGCTGAGATGGCGATTTGGCTGGACGCGGCGGCGGTGCTGGTACTGGACGCATCGGCGATGGCAGGAAGCGCGGCGGCCATCGTCCACGGCTTCGATACGCTGGTGCCCGAGCTTCGACTGTCCGCGGTGGTTTGCAATCGAGCGGCGAGCGAAAAGCACTACAGTTACTTGCGCGACGCGATCACGGGACGCTGCCGTCCGGCGCCGATCGGCTATCTGCCTCGTGACGCGAAGTTTTCGATTCCGGAGCGGCATTTGGGTCTTCACCTGGGGCATGAGGTGGATCTGGACGGCCTTGGGGATTGGATTGAAGCGCATCTGGATCTGGATCGTTTGCTGGAACTCAACTTGCGTCGGAGACCCGCCGCGCATCGCGAGGAGATTTCGCGGGAGCCTGCGCGTACGCGAATCGGGATCGCGCGCGATGCGGCCTTTTGCTTCTACTATCACGACAATCTGGAACTGCTGCGGCGGCTTGGCGCGGAACTGGTCGAGTTCAGCCCGATAGCGGATTGTGCGCTGCCACCGAATCTGGACGGGATCTATCTCGGCGGCGGTTATCCGGAGTTGCACGCGGAGAGGCTGTCCACGAATGAATCGATGCGATCCGCCATCGCGGCGTATATCGCCAAGGATCTGCCGGTGTACGCGGAATGTGGAGGTTTCATGTACCTGACGCTGGCGATCGTGGACGCGGAGGGACACAATTGGCCGATGGTTGGAATTTTTCCGACCGTCGCGCGGATGCAGAAGCGCTTGGCGAAGCTCGGATACATCGAAGTGGAAACTAGCGAAGGCGAGAAGGCGCGCGGGCATGAGTTCCGCTACTCCGCGATTGATCCGATGCCAGAGACGATTCGCCGCGCCTATCGACCGCCTGCGGAGGCCTATCGGGTTCGGAACGTGCTCGCGAGCTATATTCATCTGCACTTCCTTTCCTGCAAAAGCCTCGCCGAAAAATTCGTCGCCAGTTGTTTACAAGGGCGCCAGGTAAATACGAAATGACTCAATATTCTTTACGTTTGTTTATCTGTTGCTCGTTTTCGGCCGCGCTTGCTTGCGCGGAATCCGGAGCGTCGATCGCAGGCGCGGTGAAAGATCCGCAAGGGCGGCCCGTACCGGGAGCGACGTTGACGCTATTCTCGCGCACCGGTGCTGCGGGAGGTTCAACTACGAGCGATTCGGCGGGGCGCTATCGGATGGAGGGTCTGCCCTCGGGCGATTATCTGCTGCGCGCCGCGGCGCCCGGGTTTGCGCTATTTCTAGCGGAAGACGTCCATTTGAGCGGCGATGCGGCAGCGAGTCGCGAAGTGGTTCTCGAAGTCGCCGGCGTACACGAACAAGTTGTCGTGACAGCAGAAAGTACGCCTCAGGCGCCGGAGCATGTTTCGAAGGCAGTCACGGTCATCGATCAGGAGGACGCAGACGCGCGAGATGCGGCGGCTCTCTCCGATGTGGTTGCGCTCGCGCCGGGTGTGCGGGTGCAACAGCTCGGCGGGGCGGGGGCTTTCACCACCATTCAGATTCGCGGACTTCGCGATCAAGATACGGCGGTGCTGGTGGACGGGCTGAGGCTGCGCGACGCCTCCGCGACCCAGGCGGACGCTTCGGGATTGATCGAGGATTTGATGTTCACGGACGCGAGCCGGGTAGAAGTGATGCGCGGCTCCGGGTCGTCTCTCTACGGGACCAACGCGATCGGCGGCGTAATCAATGTCATTACGAATGAGGGCGGGGGGCGGACGCGCGGAAGCTTGCTGCTCGAAGGTGGATCGCTCGGGACGTTTCGCGGGCGCGCGCAATTGTCGGGCGGATTATTGAAAGACCAGATTCAGTACAGCCTGGGCGCATCGGACACGGATGTGACGGGCGGCGTGGGCGGGGATTCGCCGTTTCGCGACATCAGCACACAGGGGCGTGTGACGTTTCATTTTTCTCCGTCGATTCGTTTGACGGCGCGGCTTTTTGGCGCGGATTCCTTCGGCAAGGTTCGCGGCGAGCCGGATCTGATTGGATCGCCCACGGGGTTTGGCGTTGTCAATGCGATTCCGCTTTCGCCCGCGCTCGCGAGTCTCTATCAAAGCGGCGCGCCGCTATCGCAGATCAACACAGGCAACGCGACGTTCATTCCCGCGCCCGACGATCCAGATTCCACTCGGGCTGCGCGCTTTGTGGACGCCGCCCTGATCCTGAACGGCCAAGCTTCGACGGCGTTCGATTACTCAGTGAGCTACCAGTTGGTTTCCAACAGCCGCCGATATGGCAACGGACCGGCCGGCGTGGATTTTCAGCCGGCGGGAAACACGCGGTCTCTGTACGACGGGCGGATTCAGACGGTGGATGCGCAGGTCCACTATCACTTGGGCCGTTTCAATCTGTTGAGCGGCGGGTATGAATTCGAGAGTGAGACTTATGCCAATGACAATACCGATCAAAGCAATCCGGCGGCTGCGTCGGGCACCAATGTGACCCAACTGAGCCAGTCTGTTTTCATCCAGGATCAAGCACGATTGCTCGGTAACCGACTACAGATTTCGGCGGCGTTTCGCGCGCAGTTGTTCACGCTGGACAGCCCGTCTTTCAATCCGCTTGCGTCGGCCCCTTATCAAGGGATCGCGTTTCCAGCGCCCACGCCGGCATACACGGGCGATGGTTCCGTCGCGTATTCGCTGCACAAGCCGGGGACTAAGCTGCGTGCGCACGTCGGCCGCGGATATCGCGCGCCGTCGTTGTTTGAGCGGTTCGGCACTGGCTACGATCCGGTCTACGGTTATTCGGTTTATGGCGATCCGCGCTTGAAGCCGGAGCATTCGACGAGCGTCGACGCCGGGTTCGATCAGGCATTTTTCGGAGGACGAGTGAAGGCTTCGGCGAGCTATTTCTACACTTGGCTTCAGAATGTCATCAACTTCGACACCTCCGGGCTGATCAATCCCGCGACGGACCCGTTCGGCCGCTCGATCGGCTACCTGAACACGCAAGGAGGGATTTCGCGGGGGGTCGAACTGAGCGCGAGCGTCGCGGCTACGCGGTCTCTGAAGGTGACCAGCGCGTATACGTACGTCAATGCGATCGAGCGCACGCCAATTGTCGGCGATGTGCTGCAGACGTTCGTGGTGCCGAGAAATCAGTTCTCGATTCTGGCTACGGAGCAGGCGACTTCGCGGCTGTTGCTGACCTTCGATACGGTCGACTCCAGTAGCTATCTTGCGCCGATTTACGGCGATGTGGTGACCCAGACATACCGCTTCGGCGGACTTAACAAGGTGAACGTAGGAGCCAGTTATCGCATCTCAACGAAGGAGTACCAATCCATCCGCTTGTTCGTCCGCGCGAACAACATTTTCAATCAGACGTATTTTGAAAGCGGCTTTCCCACGGCTGGAAGAACAGCGCTGGGCGGCATGCAGTTCGAGTTTTAGCGATGCGCCGCGCGCTCCTGGTAGCCTCGTGCCTCACGCTTAATGCGGCGGATGTGCCGCAGAGGATTGTGTCGCTGTCTCCGGACCTGACGGAGATGGTGTACGGAGTGGGCGCGTTCGACCGGGTGGTGGGCGTATCGAATTACGATACATATCCGCCAGAAACGGCGAAGCTTCCTAAAATGGGGCAACTGCATAACCCGAGCCTCGAAAAACTGACCGCGCTGCGGCCGGATCTGGTGCTGATTAACAATGCGCAGGCGCCGTTTCTAGAAGCAACGTTGAAGGATTTACAGCTCCGCGTTTTACAGACGTCCAATCGATCGATTCAAGAAATCTGCGACGCAATGATCGCGATCGGGCATGCAACGGGCAACGATCGTCAGGCTTCGGAATTGGTGGCGACGACGCGCGTGGGGCTCGATCGCGTTGCGCGCCGGACGGCGTCGCTAGCGAAGCCGCGCGTGGTGCTGATCGTGAACCGGACTCCCGGCACGTTGCGCGATCTGAGTACTGCGACGGAGGGGAGTTTTCTCGCTGAACTGGTCGGGATCGCAGGAGGCCGGATTGTCGTGCAGCCAGCCCGAAGCGGCTATGCGCGGCTCGCCAAGGAGGACCTGCTAGCGCTCGACCCGGATATCATTCTCGACTTTATTCATGGGCCATCGAGCCGTTTCGCCGGCAATCCTGTGGAGGCGTGGCGGGACATGCCCGAACTGAAGGCGGTCCGCGAGCATCGTGTTTATGGCGTGAATGAGGACTTCGTTCCGCATGCGTCGCAACGGATCGTGCTGACCGCCGAGTTATTCGCGAAGCTGATTCATCCGGGGATCAAGTGACCTTCGAAGCGCATCATCTGGAGTATGCTTACGCCAAAGGGCCGTTGGCTGTGCGCGACGTCAGCCTGACGGCGAGTGCAGGATCACTGACGGCGGTGATCGGCGCGAATGGTTCGGGAAAGTCGACGCTGATCCGGATGCTCGCCGGGTTACTTGCGCCTCGTGCCGGGACGATCGCACTTGACGGCGTTCGGTTGCACGATTGGGAGCCGCGGAAGCGGGCACGCCAGATCGCTTACGTACCGCAATCGACGGCGACGACGTTTCCGTTTGAAGCAATCGAAGTCGTGCTGAGCGGCCGGTCGCCGCATGCGCCGGGTTTCTTGATGGAGGGCGCGGGCGACGCTCAGAAAGCGATGTGGGCGCTGGAAGAAACCGGAGCGGCGCACCTCGCGCGGAGACGGTTCACGAGTCTTTCTGGAGGAGAACGGCAGATGGTGGTTCTGGCTCGCGCGCTGGCACAGGAACCGCGGTTGTTGCTGCTGGACGAGCCTTCCTCGTCGTTGGATTTGAAGCATCGCGCGGACCTGATCCGGACACTCGTCCGGCTGCGGGAGACAAAGGGTCTCAGCGCCATCATGATCACGCACGATCTTCAATGGACCGGCGCGTTCGATCGCGTCCTGGCGCTGCACGACGGCGCAGTCGCTGCCGAGGGAAGGCCGGAGGAGGTCCTGCAGGAAGACCTTCTACGCGAGATCTATGCAGATCCGAATGTGCGCGCGCAACACATGGGAAACCAGACGCTCGTGTGGGTGGATCTGTGACCGGCGCGAGGCTGGGGAGGGCTCTCGCCATTTTGACGCTGGTTCTGCTGGTGGCTGTCGCAATCGGTTTGGCGGTCGGGAGCCAGCGAATCGATCCCTCGAAACTATTCTCGGACTCGTTTTCGCGGACGCTGTTGTTGCGGCTTCGTCTGCCGCGGGTGCTTATGGGCTTGCTGATCGGCTCGTCGCTGGCCGCGACGGGCGGCGCTCTTCAGGCGCTGTTCCGGAACCCTCTTGCGGATCCTTATACGTTGGGCGTGTCGGGCGGGGGCGCGTTAGGCGCGAGTATCGCGATTGCGTTCGGATGGAGCGCGCGGGTCGCGGGTGTTCCTCTCGTGTTCGCCGCGTCTTTCGCGGGCGCAATGCTGGCAGTCACGCTGGTGAGGACGCTTGCACGCACCGGCGCGGTGGTCATGCCCGGAACGTTGTTGCTCTCCGGCGTCGCCGTGAATCTGATCGCCGCCGCGGGAGTGTTGACGATTCAATACTTGACCGACCCGACGAGCGCGTTGCGAATCCTTCGCTGGTTGATTGGCAGCCTGGACGTGGTCGGGCTCGCACCCATCGGACGTATGCTATTCGTACTCGCGCCTGCGTGGGCGGCTTTACTAGCGTTTTCGCGTCAACTGAATTTGTTCGCCATCGATGAAGAGACGGCGGCGACGCTCGGCGTCAATGTCCGCCGATGCGAGACGATTGTGCACACGCTGTGCGCGCTGATCGTCGGCGTGACGGTGTCGGCCGGAGGTGCGATTGGCTTCGTCGGCTTGATTGTTCCGCACGCGGTCCGCATGATGTTTGGCGAAGATTTGCGGATCGTTCTGCCGGGTTCGCTGCTGCTGGGCGCGGCATTCCTGATTCTGGCGGACGCGGCGGCGCGCACGGCGCTGCCATCGGGCGAGCTTCCGGTGGGCGCGATCACCGGTTTGATTGGCGGTCCGGTATTTCTTTGGCTGCTGCACCGCCGGCAACAATTTTCGAGCATGTGAGGGATTGAAAATGAGCGAATACCACGGTCCTCAGCGAATCGTCTGCCTGACAGCGGAGACGGCGGAGACGCTTTGCTTGTTAGGCGAGGACCACCGTATCGTCGGAATCTCCGGCTTCACAAGCCGGCTGAAGGAGACTCTTCAGAAGCCGAAAATATCGACGTTCACCTCGGCGAAAATCGAGCAGATTCTCGATCTACGGCCGGACCTGGCCATCGGCTTTTCCAGACTCCAGGCGCAGATTGCGCACGATTTGATCAAGGCCGGAATGAATGTCCTGGTTTTCAATCAGCAATCCGTAGACGAAGTTCTGGAGACCATCCTCACCGTCGCGCGGCTGGTCGACGCGGAGTCTCGTGGGCTGGCGCTCGTGGATAGGCTTCGAAGCGAACTTGCGCATATCGCGGAATCGGCAAAGCGCTTCCCGCGGCGTCCGCGCGTATTCTTCGAGGAGTGGATGGATCCCTTGATCAGCGGCATTCGCTGGGTAGATGAGTTGGTCGAACTCGCCGGGGGCGAACCGACCTTCCCGCAGCTTCAGTTCGAGCGTGAGGCGAAGCGCCGCGCGGTAACGCCGGACGCGGTCGTCGCAGCGAATCCCGAGGTGATTCTGGCTTCGTGGTGCGGGCGGAAGGTCGACAAAGAGAAGATCCGCACGCGCGAGGGATGGGCCGGCATCGCCGCCATCCAATCCGGCCACGTGTACGAAGTTAAATCGAGCCACATTCTGCAGCCCGGTCCTGCGGCCCTGACCGAAGGCGTGCGGCAATTGCACGCGATTCTTGCTGGAGTCGTAAACTGCGAGCCCGCGCGGGGTCTTGAACCCTCCGAGCCCTTAGATCCGGATTTCGTAAAATGACGGCGAACTCGCCTCTTTTGATCCCGTGCCTCATCGTGCTCGTCGGTCCGCCAGGATCGGGGAAAACGACGTGGGCGCGAAGGAACGGCGATGGCGTCGTGCATGTCTCGCAGGACGATCTGATCGACGCGATCACACCTGCGGGGTTCGATCATGTCTATCGTCCGGTGTACCAAGCCGTGGAAGAGGCGGCGGCGCGGGCCGCGCTCCGTGCCGGTCACACTGTGATCGTGGACCGAACGAATCGGACGCGGGCGCATCGACGCCGCTGGCTGGAACTCGCTCGTCAAGAGAGCCGGCTCGCGATTGCGGTCGTCATGTCAACATCGGAGGAGCTGTGCCGCGAGCGCAACTCGAAACGCGCCGTCGCGCGCCGTCTAACTGACGAGCGAATGGAGCGCATGTTCGCTGTGTTCGAGCCAGTCGGGCCCGACGAAGGGTTTGACGCGATGCATCTCGAAAACGGAACCGGAGAAGGTATCAAGCTGGAGGAGATTCTTTATGAGCATTGCAACCAAGCGCGGTGACGGAGGCCAGACGGGCCTCGCGGGCGGCATCCGCGTATCGAAGACGCATCCGCGCGTGGAGTGCTACGGCACCATCGACGAGCTGATTTCGCAGATGGGATTTGCGCGGTCTATCTGCCAGGATGCGGATGTTGCCGCCCGGGTCGAGCGAATCCAGCGCGAGCTATATAAGGTTGGCTCGGCCATTGCCACGCCGCCCGAGTCGAAGAAAGGTCCACCGGAAATCACGCCGAGGATGGTCGATGCGCTGGAGGCCGAGGTCCATCTCATCGAGGCAGAGCCCGGCGTTCTGGCGGATTGGTCGCTTCCAGGGGGCTCTCCCGATTCTGCGGCGCTCGATGTCGCGCGCACAGTATGCCGCCGCGCCGAGCGACTCGCGACCGCGTTGATGGAAGCGGGAGTGATTCAGAATCCATCGATTCTGGCGTACCTGAATCGCCTATCCGATCTGCTCTGGCTTTTCGGAAGGCTGATCGAAGCGCGCCGCGGAGTCGACTCCTCGTTGCGAACGGAAGAGAAGGCCGGGCCGCGCTGGTCGCGAGCCTGGTAACCCGATGCGGCCTGCACGGGCGCTGATGATTCTCGGAACGGCCTCGCATGTCGGCAAGTCGCTGCTGACCGCGGGACTAGGGCGCATCTTTTCCGACGAAGGAATTCGTGTGGCACCCTTCAAAGCACAGAATATGTCCTTGAACTCCGCCGCGACGCCCGATGGCCGCGAGATCGGGCGTGCGCAGGCATTGCAGGCCGAGGCTTGCCGCGTCACGCCTTGCGCGGAGATGAATCCGATTCTGATCAAGCCTTCGTCAGATACCGGATCGCAAGTCGTTCTTCTCGGCCGCGTTTGGGACCAGGTGACGGCGTCGGACTACCACTTGCGCCGTGTCGAGGATCTGTTCCCCTCGGTGCTTGAAAGCTACGCCGCATTGGCCGCGCGCTTCGACTTGATGTTGCTCGAGGGCGCGGGATCGCCCGCGGAGATCAACCTTCGCAAGCACGACATCGTCAACATGCGAATGGCGCATGCCGCCGATGCAGAGTGCATCCTGGTCGGCGACATCGATCGAGGCGGGGTCTTCGCGTCACTACTCGGCACGGTCGAGTTGCTGGAGCCGGAGGATCGCGCGAGAATCCGCGGCTTCGTTATCAACAAATTCCGCGGCGACGTAGCGCTGCTGCGTCCCGGAGTGGAGACGATGGAGCAACGTTTGGGGATTCCGTGCGCTGGCGTAGTCCCGACGCTGCGCGATCTGGGACTCGAGGAAGAAGACAGCGTGTCGATCGACGATCGGCGCTTGGCCAAGCGCGTTTGGAGTATGGATGCGGGGCCGGAGCGGCCTCTCCGCATCGGCGTCGTCGCCATTCCTCACATGGCGAATTTCACCGACTTCGATGCGCTCGCGGCGGAGCCGTCCGTTGCGCTCGTATTCCTGGAAGACCCCGCGGAAGCGCCGCTGGCCGATGTGCTGATTCTTCCCGGCACCAAGCAGACGCTCGACGATCTCGACTGGGTTCGGGATCGCGGATTCGCGACCTTTCTGGAAAGCTACGTGGGAATCGTTATCGGTATCTGCGGAGGGTTTCAAATGCTCGGCTCGTCGATCGACGATCCGGAAGGAGTGGAAAGTGGCGGCCTGCCGCGAACTGCTTGCGGCTTGGGCCGTCTTCCCGTGCGAACGATTATGCGCGGTGCGAAAACAGTGCGTCGCGTGAGCGGACGAAGCCGATGGTGGGATGCGGCGCCGTTTTGCGGATACGAAATCCACATGGGTGAGACGATTTACGAGAGTGGCGCTGAGCCGTTCGCGGAAGCCGGGGCAGAATCGGCCCCAGACGGAGCCTTCGTCCCGGCGCAGCGTGTGATGGGGACCTACATCCACGGCCTTTTCGACGACGACGCCTTTCGTCATGCGTTCCTGCGATTCGCCCGCGAATCGTGCGGGCTTGCGCCGTCGCGAGGGTTTGTCCGTGTCGCGGCGGAGCGCGAAGCGCGCATCGACCGGTGGGCCGGGCATCTGCGGCGGGCGCTCGATATGAATCTGATCCGGAAATGGGCCAGAGTATGACTCCACTTCGATTGACCGCCGCATACTTAATGGATCTTGCGTTGGGTGATCCGGAATGGTTCCCGCATCCTGTCAGATGGTTTGGTTTTCTTACCCGCATTGGCGAACGTGTTCTGCGCCCGCTCACTCGCGGTCCTTCTACCGAGCTTGTGGCAGGCGCGGCGCTTACGGGGGCCGTAGCCTCGATCGGCTGGGCGATCGGACGTCCACGAAACGCCGCTTGGCAGATGGTGCTTGCGTGGAACGCGCTCGCGACGCGTTCGCTGCTCGACGAAGCGAACGCTGTGATTCGTGTGCTTGAAGCGGGCGATCTCGATCTCGCCCGCCAACGGCTGGCGCGCATCGTGGGCCGCGATACGGCGCTTCTCGATGAGTCCGGCATCGCGCGCGCGGTCATTGAAACGCTGGCGGAGAGCGCCTGCGATGGCATCGTCGCGCCACTTTTCTGGCTCGTGGCCGGAGGCGTCCCGTGCGCCATGGCGTACAAAGCGATCAACACGCTCGATTCCATGATCGGCCACCGCGAACCTCCGTATCGCTACTTCGGACGTGTCCCCGCGCGTTTGGACGATGCCGCTAACTTCGTTCCCGCGCGTCTCACGGCTCTGGGCATCGTGGCCGCAGCGAAGCTCCAAGGTTTGGACGCGCAGCACGCGCGCCGCATGTGGTGGCGCGATGGGAACAATCACGCGAGTCCGAACGCAGGACAAAGCGAGGCCGCGATGGCCGGAGCCCTCGATGTTCAGTTAGGAGGCGTTAGCTCGTATGACGGTCATCCGCATAACGCTCCCTTGCTCAACGCCGAGGGACGGCCGCCGTCCATGCGCCATGCAAAAGCCGCGCTGTCCGTGGTCGCGCTCGTTTCCGGGATCGCGTTCGGAGCCGCGCTACTCGCGATGTCCGCGGGAAGGATTACGAAATGATCGCACATGGCGGCGATGTATGGCAGGTCAGCGAGGAGCTGGGTATTTCAGCCTCGGACATATTGGACTTCAGCGCGAACATCAACCCGCGCGGTCTCCCGCCGCGTGCGCGTGAGCGGCTCTCTCGCGACGCATCCGATGCGTCGTTGCTGAGTTTTTATCCGGATCCAGCCGCGCGCTGCTTGCGCAATGCTCTGAGCGAGCAACTTGGGGTGGCCCCTGAAGCGATCGTTGTCGGACCTGGAGCGGAATCCCTACTTGCTCCCATCCTGCGAGAGTCAGGCAGTGCATTGATTCCGGTGCCGGCCTTCAGCGAGTATAGGCGCGTCTGTGAGCAACAGGCGATCAAAGTCGTGCCGTTTCCCCTCGCCCGCACGGAGTTGTTTCGAGCGCCCGTGGACCGTCTCTCGAAATGCATCGAATCCGAATCGCCAGGCACAGTCGTGTTGAACAATCCGCACAATCCTTCGGGCGCCATGCTCGATGGAACCGATCTGCGCCGCATAATCGATGTTACGCGTTCGACCGGAGCGACCGCGATTCTTGACGAAGCCTTCATCGACTACGTTCCGCAGGCGAGTCTAGTGCGCGAAGCCGCACGCCGGCCAGGATTGATCGCGATCCGGTCCCTGACCAAGTTCTACGGATGTCCCGCGCTCAGAGTAGGCTACGCCGTCGCCCATCCAGATATAGTCGGGCAGATCCGATCTCTGTTGCCGACCTGGCCGGTAACGCAGCTCGCCTTGCATGCCCTGGTCGAGGCTGTCGCCGACCACGAGTACGCCGAGGAGTCCGTATGCGAAAATGCCATCGAGCGCGAGAGGCTCGCCAATTCGTTAACCGGCCTCGGCTTCTTCGTGTTTCCTTCGGCGGGGAACTATCTGCTTCTGGAATTGTGCGCGGATATGCGAGCCGCTTCGGATTTGCGAGCGGTTCTGATCAATAAACATCGAATTCTAATCCGGAGCTGCGACTCCTATGAAGGGCTCGCGCCAGGACGCTACATTCGCGTTGCCGTGCGGACTAGAGGGGAAAATCGCCAGCTTGTTCTGGCTCTTACCAAGGAGTTGAGCTTGCCCCAAGAATGAGTAACCATAAATCCACGCCGCCTAGCAAGAAACATCGAAGAGTCCGATGCCTGATGGTGCATTGGGCAAGTCCCGGTGGAGGCATCGGCTGCTGCAACTAAAAGAAACGACGTTCGAGGAAATTGGCGGACCAGTGCCGGCGAGCAGGCTTGGTGCGGCGAATGTGATCGCGGCCCGCCGCGGTCGAGTGAGCTACACGTTTGGTCGCTTGTTTTGTTGTTAATGGCTTTAGACGATTCCTGATGCGAAATCCCCTTCCGTCCAGCAAGTGCCCGAGAAGTCCTTAGGCTTGATCGGAAGTGGTCCGGCGCCACAGAGTCGGGGCGCGGCAGAGCGTTAGGACGCCGGATCACTTTCGATAAGACGACTTGAGCGAAGCCGGACCGGAGTCTATGGGGATTGAATGGAGGGCGCACGGGTCGGACTGCTGTCCGTAGGGAGCGAAGGCGCCGCAAAGGATGGCTTCTCCGGAGTTCTGAAGGACCGAATCGTAGACGCAGGAGCACACACGAGCTTCCGGACGAAGGTTGGGACACACTTCTGGCGTTGCTCCGAGGAGCGATTGCAAACGGGACATGGTCGGGCTTCTAGCATCACGATGAGTCTACGACCGGCATTCTATAGTCGGTGGCGAATGCTGCGGGGAGAATCCAATCGAGGATATGCAGCGTGCCGATTTTGCAGACGGGACAGGATCGTTTCAACGCCTGTCGCTGCGTTGCCGTTAGCGGGTCCGGCGGAGCGGTAATGGCTGTCGGCAGCAGCGAACGGCACAGCAGGAGGGCCTCGCGCCGGTTGCGGTTTGCCAGAAAGCCGAAGTGTCGGATCTTCACGAAGCCCTGCGGCAGGACGTGCAGCAGGTAGCGGCGGATGAACTCAATCGCGTCCAGCGTCATTAGTTTCTGCTGGTTCCGTCGGCTGAGTCTCTCCATCGGAATGTCACTTGACCGTTTTGCATCTCGACAAGCCGTCCGTTGGCGATGGCCACGCGGCGCGTGTAGCGAGCCAAATATCGGATGACGTAACCCGGGCCTCCAAATGGCCTCTTAGCGAAGACCACCCAGTTAATACTGCGGAGTTGGCTGAGGAACCGAGCGAACTCTGCTGGGTTCCTTAATCTGGCCAGCGTGCCAAGCAGGCGTAGCTTCTTCCGGCTGAAGGCAGCACCGAGGAAAGCCAGAAACTTACCGCGGAACAAGCGCCCGAGCACTTTTACGGGTAAGAAGAAGCGTCGTCGACATCGCATCCACTGGGAACGATCCGGTGACAATCCGCCCGAAGGAACCACGCAGTGCAGGTGCGGATGATGGAGCATCTTCTGATTCCAGGTGTGCAGTACGGCTAGAAAACCGATGTGCGCCCCGAGGTGACGCGGATCCACCGCGATCGTAAGCAGCGTTTCCGACACAGCGCGGAAGAGCAGATCGTAGATCAAACGCGGATTCTGCAGCGCCAGCGTGGACAGCTCCTGCGGCAAGGTGAAGACGACGTGGCAATACGGAACCGGCAGAAGCTCAGCCGACCTGGCCTCCAGCCACTTATCGCGCGCTGTGGACTGGCACTTTGGGCAATGGCGATTCCTGCAAGAGTTATACGCGATGGCTTGATGAGAGCAATGATCACACTGCTCCAGATGAGCGCCCAGCGCGGCGGTGCGGCATGCGCAGATGTCCCGGAAGGCTCTCCATTGATGGGCCGAGAGCGTATAGCCCCATCGCTGGAGGAACTCCTGTTCGTGCTGGCGAAAGACATCGGCGACTTCCAGCCGATGGTCAGTCACTGTTGCTGCGGATCATCCTTTATAGAGCGGATGGGTTTCAGTTCCAGCGCATCGAACGGACTGGGCGCGGCTTGCATCCGCCGCGTGGAGACACGCAGGTAGCGTGCGGTGGTCTGGATATCGGCATGCCCAAGCAGAACCTGAATCGTGCGTAGATCGGCGCCGGCTTCCAGCATATGGGTCGCAAAGCTGTGGCGGAATACATGCGGCGTGACCGGCTTGTCGATGCCTGCCCGCCGTCCCGCGATATTACATGCGAGTCGAATGCTCTTTCGTTCCATCGGCTGCTGAGGTCGCATGTTGGAAGGAAACAAGCAACCCTTCGGCTTGCTCCAGCGCCAATAGACGCGCAGGCACTCCAGCAGCGCGGGCGAAAGTCCGATGTCACGCGGAACACCGCCCTTGCCTTCGCGAACGTGAATCACCATGCGCTGGCTGTCGATGTCGCTGGTCTTGAGGTTGCGAAGTTCGTTGCAGCGCAGTCCCGTGGCATAGAATGTGGCAATCATCACCCAGTGCTTCAGGTTAGTAGTGCGATCCAGAATCCGAGTGATCTCTTCGGCACTGAGCACCGCCGGCAATCGTTGCCGCTTCCGGGCTCTGGGGATGCACTCATCGAACCACGGCTGATGGAGCGTCTTGACGTAGAGAAACTTTAAAGCGGCGCGGTGGATCTGCACGGTGCTGGGCGCCATTTTTCGTTCCTGGACCATGTGGAGAAGAAACTCCCGCACCTGTTCGGAACCTAACTGTTGCGGAGGCTTGCCGAAAAATTTGGCAAACTTCTGAACCGCGTCTAAGTACCGCTCGATGGTGAAGTCCGCGTAGTTGCGGAGTTGCAGCTCATCGAACATTCGCTTGCGTAGTGGGGTCATAACCAACGAACTCCTTTCGTTCGTTGGTCTATCTCTCCACAACGCAGAATGCTGCTGCGTAGTCCTGCCGCTTGCGGCTTCGTTCAAGTCCGGTTCGAGGAAGTGTCGCGATCTTTCTCCCACAATGCCGTACGAATTGCGAAATCGCTGGGGCTGGGAAATCAGTTTCAGCTTGTACGGGTAGGCGACGACTCGCCCCAGGGAACGGCCCGCTCTCACCTTTATCCAGTTCGCCGACGATCCGCCAGCAGCAGCCATTTGCGGATACAAGTGCGGTTTCCCGGTACTGACTTTGGCAAGCTTCCTCAGGCGAGCCGACCCCGCAGTTGGAGTGCCCATACGCGCTTGGAAGGCGCTGAAGGCTTGGTCCGAGCACTGGGCTCACGCTGATCGTCGACGGCGTGGCACAGCTCCTGTTGATTATCTGTAGAGACAGGTAACCTTTTCCAAAATCCAACGTATATACTTCATATGCACACTAGTCGATCATCGACACGACGCCATGCCTAGAAGCCAATCTCCTCTCCAATCCGAGATGGTTCAGGGAACCTTGGACATGCTGATTCTTCAGACGCTTGTCCTCGGTCCCGCCCACGGACAGACGATCGCTCATGCCATTGAGCGCGGATCGGAGGATGTGCTTCAAGTTGAGCACGGCTCGCTTTACCCAGCCCTGCACCGTCTCAAGAATCGAGGCTGGATCGCCGCATTCTGGGGACGTCGGACAACAACCGAAAAG
>Ga0210388_10000772_pt1 | contig 25504 bp, 15 predicted proteins | sample IncBWC19OmetaG_FD_155485 | JGI IMG/M metagenome (GOLD analysis project Ga0210388, IMG submission 155485) | Forest soil microbial communities from Barre Woods Harvard Forest LTER site, Petersham, Massachusetts, United States - Inc-BW-C-19-O ...
CGATCTCTTCTATTGCGTTCCCGCGCGCAAAAAATTTCTAAAATCGGACAGCACCGAACTCGGCCATATCGCCTCGCTCGTCACGCACTACGCGCTCGCCAATCCGGATAAACAGTTCATACTCACCACGCCAACGCAGAAAATCATCAACGCGCCTCCCGCCGATAAACTCGCCGACCGCATCTACCAACTCTTCGGCCGCCAAGCGATGGAAGAGCTGGTCGAAATTCCGCCGACCTCGGCGCCATTTCGTGCCGCGATCACCGAACCCGAACTCGAAGCCAACGAAGAAAGCGCCACGCTCACTGTGCGAGGCTTCACTTCGCGCCCCGACGTACAGCGGCCGAACCGCAACGGGATCTACATTTTCGTGAATCGCCGCCTCGTGCGTGATCGCCTGATTCTGCACGCGATTCACGAAGCCTATCGCAACATACTTCCGCCAACAGTTTTTCCCGCTACGCTTCTTTTCCTCGAAATGCCCTACGACGAAGTCGACGTCAACGTCCATCCCGCAAAAATCGAAGTGCGTTTCCGTCGCTCGCAATTTGTCCACGATTTTGCGCGCGACTCGATCCGCCAAGCCCTCATGAGCGTGCGGCCTGTTCCCAGCTTCGCTGCTGCAGCCGCAAGCGCCTCGTCGCAAGGACTGTCGGCGTCCCACGCAAACGTCCTCGACAGCGGCTCCGCAGGTGCCGTAGCCAGCGGCGTTCCACGCGCCATCATTCCGACGATGGAAGAAATCGGCGTTGGCTCTGGCGTCGGCTCGGACGGCGGTTTTGATCTGACCTCTGACGCGCTGCGGCCCGTCGAGCAACGATTTGCGTTTCCGGCTGGTCTTGAGTCTTCCATTGAGTCTGGTATGGCTTCCGCTGCGGCTGCAGCCGCTCAGGCGCTGACTACGTCGAACTGGGCTGGGAATCTGGCAGCGCCAAGCGCGAGCGCGCCAGCGACGCTTCCTCGGCCGGAGCAAATCGCCGATTTAAAGCCGCTCGGCCAGGTGAGTTCGAGCTTTATTGTCGCCGTGAACGGCGAAGGATTGTGGCTTGTGGATCAGCATGTAGCGCACGAGCGCGTGCTCTTCGAGCAGCACCTCGATGCGCGGCGCGCCGGAAAAGTGGAAGCGCAGCGGATGCTGATGCCGATGGTGATTGAACTTTCGCCGCGACAGATTGTCATCTACGAAAAAATTGCAGAAGAATTGAACGCGAACGGCTTCGAGGTGGAGCCGATGGGGCCACGCAGCGTGGCGATTCAAGCTGTGCCGGCTGGTGTGGACGCGCCGGACGCAGAGAAACTTCTCACCGAAATTCTTGACGGGATCGAGCGGGAGAATGCAGCGATTTCGATTGATACGTTACAAGCGAAAATCGCAGCGTCCACCGCGTGTCACGCGGCGATCAAGGTGAATATGCCGCTGGATCAGACAAAAATGGAATGGCTGCTTGGCGCGCTGGCGAAAACGGATTGTCCGATGAGCTGCCCGCACGGACGACCCGTCGTGTTGCGTTATTCGGTGAAGGAGATTGAGAAGGCGTTTCATCGGATTTGATGCGGGGAAAAGAAGAAAGCTAAACACAGAGACGGAGAGGGCACTGAGAAGAGCGGAACAACATATCAGGAGAAGAGGCGAATGACGGAAGGGCAGAAGACAGCGGTGATTTTTGGGTTGGCGAACAAACGGAGCATCGCTTGGGCAATCGCTCAGAAGCTTTCGGCGGCGGGCTGGCGATTGGGCATCGCGTATATGAACGAGCGGCTCGGGCTGGAAGCGAAGGATCTAATCGCGGAGCTGCCGGGCGCGGACGGATTCATGTGCGACCTGACGCAGGATGATCAAGTAGCGCGCGTGTTTGAAGAGATCAAGGAGAAATACGGAGTCATTCACGGACTAGTTCACAGCGTGGGATTTGCGCCGCCGGATGAATTGAAGAAACCGTTTGTAGAGACTTCTCGCGAGGGATTTCGCATCGCGCATGATATCAGTGTGTATTCGCTGATCGCGGTGGCGCGGGGTGCGGCGGCGCTGATGACGACCGGCGGCGGGATTGTTACGCTGACATATTACGGTGCGGAGAAAGTTGTGCCGAATTATAACGTCATGGGCGTGGCAAAGGCAGCGCTGGAAGCGACTGTTCGATATTTGGCATACGATTTGGGGCCGAAAGCGATTCGTGTCAATGCCATTTCGGCGGGTCCGATCAAGACGCTGGCGGCGCGCGGTATCGCGAACTTTAGCGACATGTTGAAGACGCAGACAGAACGCGCTCCGCTGAAGCGCACCGTGGATCCCGGCGAAGTTGGCTCGACTGCCGCGTTTTTGCTTTCTGATGCGGGCTCGGGAATTACCGGAGAAACGATTTACGTCGATTGCGGCTATAACATTATGGGGTTTTGAGTGGCACAGGCACTCTTGCCTGTGCGGTTTTAGTCCAACTAGGAAAAATGCTCACAGCCAGGAGTGGCTGTGCTACCTAAATGCCAAAACTCACGATTGCCATTGACGGACCGGCGGGTTCAGGGAAGAGCAGCCTCGCGAAACGCGTCGCGCAAGTTCTGGGATATTTGTATCTTGACAGCGGCGCGATGTATCGCGCGCTTGCGCTGAAAGCGCTCAGAAGCGGAATCGCGATGGACAACTTTCTCTCGCTCGAAGAGCTTGCGCTCCGCACGCACATCGAGCTCAAACCTCCAACATCGGAACAGGAGTCGGCGGGGTCGAAGAATTGTGTTTTTCTTGATGGCGAGGATGTGACGCAGGCGATCCGGACCGCTGAAGTGGCGCAATCCGCATCGCGGCTCGCGACGATCGCTGGAGTGCGCGAAATCTTAGTTGCCGAGCAGCAGCGCGCCGGCGCGGGCGGATGCGTAGTGATGGAAGGTCGCGACATCGGCACCGTTGTTTTTCCGCGCGCCGAGCTGAAGATTTTTCTGGAGGCTTCGCCAGAAGTGCGGGCGGAGCGGCGGTGGAAAGAACACCAGGAAAAAGGGGACAAGTTCTCGCTTCCGGAAGTGTTGGAGGAAGTTCGCGAGCGCGATCGACGCGATCGGGAACGAAAAGTGTCGCCGCTGGTGCGCGCGTCCGACGCGGTGTTGGTGGACAACACAGCGATGGATGTCGAGGAAACTGCGCGACTCGTTGTAATGCTCGCTCGTGAACGCGAAAAGGAATTGTCAAAAGTTGCGGGTAGGGAAGCTTGATCAGACTTTCTTGAACTTACTGTGTAATTGCCCCCGTTTACCTTCTTCGAACTTCTTCTAGACCCTTCGTTCGAGATGGCACGCCGCTCGCTTACGTTGAGAGAACTTTTCGATTTGGCACAAAACTCCGTACCCCGGTGTCTATTGCACAGTAGCAATTGAATCGATGCGAGGGACGCATGGGCGAATGGGACGTGGTGGAGCTGTGGCGTTCTATGGGAACGCTGTGTCACGGTGTGGTGATTGTGCTGGCGATCATGTTTGTGCGATCTGTGGGAGTAAGTACAAGCCGCGCTCTACGCTATCGCTTGGCGCGCGAGCAATCGAAGGTATACATTTTCGAGACGGTTGACTCTTTTCGTGAAGGGAAGCTGGATCAGGCGATTGTGGCGGCGGAAGGAAACAAAAGAAGCCATATCGCAAATGTTGTCGTCGCTGGTTTGCTGGATTTTCAGGCGGCACCGGAAGGAATGCCTGAACAACAAGTGATCGAAGGTGTGCAGAGGAGTCTCGAACGTTCGAGCGCAGAGACCACTGAGGAAATGAAGCGTGGGTTGAGTGGACTCGCGACGATCGCGGCAACGGCGCCGTTTGTAGGATTGTTCGGCACAGTGATCGGAATATTGAACGCGTTTCGTAGCATTGATGTGATGCATGCGACGGCGATTAAAGTGATCGCTGGATCGATCTCGGAGGCGCTGTTGACGACCGCCATTGGATTGTCGGTGGCGGTGCCTGCGGTGTGGTGCTACAACCTTCTGACCAGCCAAATGGATGCTTTTGGAGTTGAGATGCAAAACTGCGCGCTGGAGCTGGTGACGTATCTACGCGCGCGTCAGGTCGGTTTGCACAAAGACATGCGAGCGCCGGTTATTTCTGGGTGAAAAGCAGCTTGGCTTCGCGAAGCTCGCGAAAAGTTTGCGGAGGCGTGTTTCAGGTGCCGCAGGAGATTGATACGGCCAAGCTAAGTACTTGAAAATTAATAAAATACGCGAAAAGTGGGCCAAAAATGCAGTTTTCTTTAAAAAAGGTCTTGACAGAATTTCGATGTGCGGTTACTTTCGGATTAACTCAGTTGTTCGCTGCTGCAATTTAGTGCAGGTCCTCACTGAGCGTGAAAAGCAAATATGAGACACGAAGACAAAAGCCAAGTCGAAACCGCACCAGGGCGATCGAGTCTCGTGGATTGCTTATTCACGCGACTCTAGACCAATTCCTTTCATTGGCCGCTTAAGTCGTTTCGATCCAACACCATTCGTCGCGAAAGTGTTTTTGCTTTGCGGTGAAACTGTAGGCAAGAACCGAACATTTCTTGCTGCAGGGCCGGCGTAATTCATTTTGACGGAAGAGTTTCTTTGCAGAGTGACGTTCCTGGGATGGCGAAGTTCACGGATACTTCATTGGAAAAGGCCGAAAGGCTCGGGTTCAAATCCCGAAAGACCGTGAGCGCTGATTCCTCCCGGGGTTTGCAAGTGCGCTGATTTGGCGAGCAGAAGCTGAATTATGCGCAAATGCTACTGGTGTGCGCGGAAGAGAAGTAATTGAGTTACGAAGTAAGGAGGCGCAGAAAAAAATCGAGAGTTTGCGGCGTGGTGAAGGCTTGGGTTACATCGGGCTCCGAGGGTCGTGGGTTCGATTCCCACCATTGACGAAAGTTGCTGTAGCTCAGTGGCAGAGCAGCGGACAAGTAGTACGACCTGGGCCGGTGATTCCCGCCGCAAGGATTTGCAGAGTGGTGAAGGCACGAGGTACTTCGTTCAACGGTAGCGGGTTCGAATCCCGCCAGCGGCGCAAGCTGCTGTAGCTCAAATGGCAGAGCTAAGTGACACTCGAGCCGATTGTTCCCTTTGCAAAGAGATTCCGGTGTGGTGAAGGTACGCGTTACTTCGGTAGAGCGTCCCGGTGAGGAACCGGGAAGGTGCGAGTTCGATGCTCGCTTGCTTCGGGGTAGAAGAGCCGGTCTAAAGACCGGCCTCTACAACTCGGGGCGATAGCTCAGGAACAAACACAACGCGGGCCGCTGGTTCCCACCGGCAGAGGAAAGAGCACAGCCAAGATTGGCTGTGCCACGAAGATCAGCACAGACGCTTCGAAGCTCAGCGCGAGCAAGAGTAGCTGTGCTATCGAGACGCCGGGATGGTGCGGGGGAGAGTTACTTCGTCTGTTACACGATGTGGAGCTGAGGCTTCGCAACTCTGCTCGATTATTCCTCCCGGCGAAGATTGTAAGGCTAGGTGGGCCCTTCGAGACTCAGAGTCCGCAGGCCCAGCCCTGCGTATGGGGATTGGATTTGTCCGGCGCGAACTGCAAGCCCTTTGGCGGTTCGCGCCGGGGCGGTGAGCACAGACTGAAGTCTGTGCCACTGCGGAAAAAGTTGGACGTGGTGTAGGCCAGGGTTACTTCGCCTGACACGCGGGAAGATGTGGGTTTGAATCCCACCTGGCGCCGAAGAAGTTTTGGCCGAAAAAGCCGGAACCAATCAAGCCGGTAGCTCAATCGACAGAGCGCCTAATGTCCCTGGCCGGACGTTCCCGTCCAGCAGTTTTGTTGAGAGAGGAGGTGCCGTGATGGAAGACGTGATGTCGTTGGAAGGGCCGGTGTTGAAGGTCAATGGAGAGCTGGTTTTGTTTATCCCTCTTAGCGCGTGAGGCGAGGAGTTGATCGAGCTTTCGCGCGGCATCTCGGAGGTAGAGGGCGAGTTTCTCAAGATCAACATCCCTGTTTGGCTCGCAGCGGTTTTGCGGATTGAAGAAGGGGATTTGGTGTGCGTGCGCAAGGCCGGCGGAATGTTTCGCATCGGTCTCGCGGAGCCGCGGCAGGTGCATTGAGGATAGGCGCAAACTGCGGGCCATTTGGCGGTTCGCGCCGGAATAGTGAGCACAGACTGAAGTCTGTGCCACTGACGAAGCTCGGCACAGAAGAGAAAAAGCAGATTCCTCGCTGCGCTCGGAATGACAGTTGAGGGTAAGTGACGATCGAGGGCGTAGCGGCAACGGGTATGCGGATGAAAATTCGCGGAAAGGAGGAGAAACAGCGATGGTGAAGATGAATGTGTGGAAGCGGATGTTTCCGGTGCGGACGCACGAAGGAGCGGTGGCGCAGCGCGTTGATATGGAGACGGAGCTGCGTCGCACGGTGCTGACGTGCTTGCTCTGGGAAGATGCGTTCTACGAGAAGGGAAACGACATCGCGAAGCGAATCGCGGAACTTGTGGCGAAGAGTAAGCCAGAGGATGTGGCGGCTCTAGCGCGCGAGGCCCGCGACAAGATGCAGCTTCGCCATGCACCGCTTTTTGTGACGCGCGAACTGGCGCGGCGCAAGGGTGCGGGGCCGCTCGTGGCGGAAACGCTCGAGCACGTGATCCAGCGGGCGGACGAACTCGGCGAGTTCGTGGCGCTCTACTGGAAGGAGATGAAGCAGCCGCTTTCGGCGGGAGTAAAGCGCGGACTGGCACAGGCGTTCAAGAAGTTCGATGCCTACCAGCTTGCAAAGTACAACCGCGATTCGGTGGTGACGCTGCGCGACGTGCTGTTTCTCTGCCACGCGAAACCGAAGGATGCCGAGCAGGAAACTGTTTGGAAGAAGCTCGTTGAGAACACGCTCGAGCCTCCCGACACTTGGGAGGTTGCGTTGTCCGCAGGGAAGGACAAGCGCGAGAACTTCGAACGGCTCCTGCGTGAAGGGAAGCTGGGCGGCCTGGCCGTCCTGCGAAACCTGCGCCTGATGCTTGCATCAGGTGTGGATCCTAAGCTCATTCGCGAGCGGCTCGAAAAGGGCGTTGCGCGGGCGCTGCCGTTTCGGTTCGTGACGGCGGCTCGCTACGCTCCAAAGCTCGAGGACGCCATCGAGAGCGCCATGCTCAAGGGCATCGCTGGACTCGAAAAGCTGCCGGGATCGACGGGACTCGTCGTGGACGTGTCTGGCTCGATGGACGCGCAGCTTTCGGGCAAGAGCGAGACCACGCGCATAGATGCGGCTGCAGGGCTTGCCATTCTGCTTCGCGAGAAGGCCGATGAGTTTGCGATCGCGACCTTCTCCGATGCGTGCGTGGAGCTTCCTCCGCGGCGTGGCTTCGCGTTGCGGGACGCCATCACGGCGTCGCAGGCGCACTCGGGGACGTACCTCAAGCGAGCGCTGACACAGCTTCACGAGAAGCCGGAGTGGCGCGAGTTTGACCGGGCGATCGTGATTACCGACGAGCAGACGCACGACGGAATCCTAGAGGCGTGGACGCCGCGCGCGTACGTGGTGAACGTGGCCCCGTACAAGCATGGCGTGAGTTACGGCAACGGATGGACGCACGTGGACGGATGGTCGGAGCGGATCGTGGACTACATTGCGGCGGCGGAGTCGGAATGCGCCGCGTAACGTAGACTGCGAAAATTAAAAAACAAAAACCTCAGGCTGAAAGCCTGAGCTACAGCAAAAAGGCGCAGCTGGGAAACTGGCTGCGCCTTTTTCTTAATTAGAATGAGTTGAGGGAAAACTCGATGCTTGTTCGATTACGTTGGTGCGGACATCGAGCCGAGAAATTCTGCGTTGGACTTTGACTTCGTGAGGCGGCTAAGCAAAAGCTCCATCGCTTCGACGGTTGAGAGCGGGCTCAAGACTTTGCGTAGTACCCAAACGCGGGCGAGCTCGTCGGGCGGGAGGAGCAACTCGTCCTTACGCGTACCCGAGCGTTGAATGTCGATGGCCGGGAAAACGCGCTTATCGGCGAGACGGCGGTCGAGATAGATTTCCATGTTGCCGGTACCTTTGAATTCTTCAAAGATGACGTCGTCCATGCGGCTGCCGGTGTCGATTAGCGCGGTGGCAATGATGGTGAGCGACCCACCCTCTTCGACGTTGCGCGCGGCGGCGAAAAAGCGACGCGGACGCTGCAAAGCATTGGCGTCAATACCGCCGGAGAGAACTTTGCCGGAAGGCGGCGTGACGGCGTTGTAAGCGCGAGCAAGACGCGTGACGGAGTCGAGCAGCACGACGACGTCGCGCTTGTGTTCGACAAGGCGCTTGGCTTTTTCGAGAACCATTTCCGCAACTTGAATGTGGCGCTGCGGGGGTTCGTCGAAGGTCGAGCTAATGACTTCACCCTTCACGGTGCGCTGCATGTCCGTGACTTCTTCCGGGCGTTCGTCGATGAGGAGAACGATGAGCGCGACTTCCGGATGATTCAGGGTGATGGAATTAGCCATGGACTGCAGAATCATGGTTTTGCCGGTGCGCGGAGGAGCATTGACTAGCCCACGCTGGCCTTTGCCAACCGGGCAGAGAAGATCGAGTACGCGGCCCGTCATGTTCTCTTTGGTGGTTTCCATCTTGAGGCGGCCCTGCGGATAGAGCGGCGTCAGGTTATCGAAGAAGATTTTGTTGCGCGCGACTTCTGGATCTTCAAAATTGACGGCTTCGACTTTGATCAACGCGAAGTACCGCTCGCCATCTTTCGGCGGGCGGACTTGGCCGGAGACGGTGTCTCCCGTGCGAAGATCGAACTTGCGGATTTGCGACGGCGAAACATAAATGTCGTCAGGGCCGGGGAGATAGTTGTATTCCGGCGCGCGGAGAAAACCGAATCCGTCGGGGAGACATTCGAGGACGCCTTCGGAAAAGATCAAACCATTTTTCTCCGTTTGAGCGCGGAGAATCTGGAAGATCAATTCCTGTTTGCGCATGCCGCTGGCGCCGGGAATATTCAATTCCTTGGCGATCTTGGCGAGGTCAGTGATGTTCTTTTCTTTTAACTCGGCGAGGCTAATGCTCATCTGATTGCTTCCTTCAACGCTTGTTTCTTTCATATGTCCTTAACTTTGATTGTGTAAATTGACCTTCTTTTTTGCGTGGCCGCGGTGCGGTCAACAAATTCCCGGATTTTTAGTGAGGTGGCGCACCGCACTGGCGGACGAATAAAAGCATGCCAGGATGGGCAAACCAGACTTTCTGAAACCGGCGGCAGCGCGGAGCCACGACATGCAGGGAAAAGCTCGCAGGGCGGGCCCAAAACCACGCTGCTTAGTTGGTCAAACTCTTGTCTTTCTCGGCGCTGGCGACGAAAGGTTCCGCGACGGGCGCAACCTCGGGATGTACGAGCGGCACGATCAGCCGTTCGAGTGCAAGCTGCAGCACTTCATCCATGGTTTCTACAAAATGAACCTTGAGACAGGAGAGGATCTCCTGCGGGATGTCAGCCAGGTCCTTCTCATTGTCCTTCGGAAGCACTACTGTGTGCAAGCCCATTCGGTGGGCGGCCAGGAGCTTTTCTTTGACCCCGCCGATGGGGAGAACTTTGCCGCGCAAGGTGATTTCGCCGGTCATGGTGATGTCGCGGCGCACGGGGATTTTGGTGAGCGCACTGACGATTGATGTGCAAATGGTGATTCCGGCGGAAGGGCCGTCCTTGGGGATGGCGCCTTCCGGAACGTGCACGTGGATGTCGACATTGCGATAGAAGTCTCTGGCCAGGCCGAGCTGTGCCGAGCGTGAACGCACGTAGCTCATGGCTGCTTGCGCAGATTCCTGCATCACGTCGCCGAGTTTTCCGGTGAGCGTGAGGCGGCCTTTGCCTTCCATCAGAGTTGCTTCGGTGGCCAGCACGCAGCCGCCGACTTCCGTCCAGGCAAGGCCGGTGGTCAATCCGATTTCGTTGTGCTTTTCGAGCCAGTATTCGCGGTACTTGAGGATGCCGAGGAAGTCGTTCGCGTTTGCGGGAGTGATCTCGGCGCTGGCGCTCGCGCCTTCGGTCACGACTTTGCGCGCCATTTTGCGCGCGATGTTCTGGATTTCGCGTTCGAGGCTGCGCACTCCGGCTTCATGCGTATAGTGCCGGATGACGTGCAGCAAGCCTTCGTCTGTGAACTTGAGATTATTTTCGTTGAGGCCGGTGGCTTCGCGCGCGCGCTTCACAAGAAAGCGCTTGGCGATTTCGAGCTTTTCCTGCTCGGTGTAACCCGGAAGCCGCAGAATTTCCATGCGGTCTTGCAACGGCTGGGGAATGGTGTGCAGCACGTTGGCGGTGCAGACGAACATCACTTTCGAAAGATCGTATTCGACGTCGAGGTAGTGGTCCGTGAAGCCGTGATTCAATTCGGGGTCAAGCACTTCCATGAGCGCTGCGGATGGGTCGCCGCGGAAGTCGGTGGACATTTTGTCGACTTCGTCGAGAACGAAAATCGGGTTTACTGTGCCGGCCTTCTTCATCATTTGGATGATCTGGCCAGGCAGCGCACCAATATATGTTCGGCGATGGCCGCGAATTTCGGCTTCATCGCGCACGCCGCCGAGAGAAACACGGACAAACTTGCGGCCGGTAGCGTGACCAATGGACATGGCGAGCGAGGTCTTGCCGACGCCTGGAGGGCCAACGAAGCAGAGAATCGAGCCTTTGGGATTTTTCACCAACTGGCGGACGGCTAGAAATTCCAGGATGCGTTCCTTAATTTTTTCGAGGCCGTAGTGCTCTTCGTTGAGGATCTTTTCGGCGGCCAGGATATCGCGAATTTCCTTGGACTTCTTTTTCCAGGGTACAGCGAGCAGCCAATCGAGATAGTTCCGGCTGACGGTGGATTCCGCCGACATGGGCGGCATCAGTTCCAGCCGCTTGAGCTCCTGAATGGCCTTTTCGTGTACTTCCTTGCTCATTCCAGCAGCGTCGATTTTCTTTTTGAGCTCGTCGATCTCGCTCTTTTCGCCGCGGCCGAGTTCCTTTTGAATGGCCTTGAGCTTTTCGTTCAGGTAATACTCTTTTTGCGCGCGCTCCATTTGGCGCTTCACGCGGGTGTTGATGTTGCGGTCGACGTTGAGCTTTTCGAGCTCGATTTCGAGGATGTCGCCGATGCGGTTGAGTCGCTCGATAGGATCAACTGTTTCGAGAAGGTCCTGTTTTTCGTCAACGGGAAGTTGCAAGTTCGCCGCAATCGTGTCGGAAAGCCGCGCCGGGTCATCGCCACGCGCTGCAGCGATCATCGTGTCGTAATTCAGGCTTTGCGAAAGCTTGATGAACTGTTCGTAGAGGCCGGTAATTTTTTGTACGGTCTGATCGACTGCGGGAGACGGCTCGACGCGCGCGTTCAGCAGGCGGACGGTTGCGCGGAAGAAGCCCTCTTCCGAGGTGATCGAAAGAGCGCGAGCCCGTTCGACGCCTTCGACCAAAACTTTGATGTTGCCGTCGGGCAGCTTAACGCTTTGGACGATATTCGCGAGTGTGCCAACGGCGTAGATTTCTTCAGGCTTCGGGTCATCGACGGAAGCGTCGTGCTGCGTGGACAGGAATATCTTCTTGTCACCAGCGAGCGCCTCTTCGAGAGCGCGCACACTGGCTTCACGGCCGACGATGAACGGCGTCATCTGTTGCGGAAAGATGACCATATCGCGTACCGGCATCATAGGTACGCGTTTCAAATCTTGTTTTTCGCGGTTGAACATTAGGGCCCCTGAAAATCGTTCGAAATCCCAAAAACGGCCTAACCGGCCTTTTCGAGCAAACTCCAGTTAATTTCCCGGCTGCGGACCATTTCCGCGGTGACGACAAAGTCGCGCACCTTGCGCTGCATCGGGAGGTGATACATCAATTCCAGCATGAGGTCTTCGAGAATCATGCGCAAGCCGCGGGCGCCGACTTTGCGCTGCATGGCCAGCTCGGCGACTGTATCAAGCGCGTCGTCGGTGAAGCGCAGACGAACGTTTTCGAATTCGAACAGGCGCTGGTATTGCTTAAGGAGCGCGTTTTTCGGTTCCGTGAGGATACGCACGAGAACGTTTTTGTCCAAGTCGTTCATCACTCCTGCGACAGGCAAGCGACCGACAAATTCCGGTATCAGGCCATAGCGAATTAGATCGCCGGGTTGCACTTGCTCGAGCAGTTCCGTGTTGCGGCGGCTCGGCGTCGATGGCGCGGCGTCGGTATGAAAACCGAGCGAATGGCGGCCGGCGCGCTTCTCGATAATTTTTTCCAAGCCAACGAAAGCGCCTCCGCAGACGAACAAAATGTTCGTGGTGTCAACAGGGGTAAATTCCTGGTGCGGGTGCTTGCGGCCGCCCTGAGGTGGCACGTTGGCAATCGTGCCTTCAAGAATTTTCAGCAGCGCTTGTTGGACGCCTTCGCCACTAACATCGCGGGTGATCGAAGGGTTTTCGTCCTTCTTGGCAATCTTGTCGATCTCGTCGATATAGATGATGCCTTGCTGGGCCTTTTGAACATCGCCATCGGCGGCCTGCAGCAGCTTCAAAATAATGTTTTCGACGTCTTCGCCGACGTAACCGGCTTCGGTCAACGTCGTGGCGTCCACGATGGCGAACGGAACATCCAGCATGCGCGAGAGCGTTTGCGCCAAGAGCGTCTTGCCCGTGCCCGTGGGACCAATCAAAAGGATGTTGGACTTGCTCAGCTCGACATCGCCCGGCTGCTTGTTCAAGAAGATGCGCTTGTAATGATTGTAGACGGCGACGGCGAGTTTCTTTTTTGTGCGGTCCTGCCCAATAACGTAGCCGTCGAGAAATTGCTTGATCTCCGGCGGACGCGGAAGCCTGCGCGCCGGCGCAGCGGCCTGTTCGCGCTTTTCATCTTCAAGAATGGTCTGGCAAACGCCGACACATTCGTTGCAGATGTAAGCGCGCGGATAGTCCGAAGGAGAGCTGATCAGCTTTTCGACCTGTTCCTGAGTCTTATGGCAAAAGGAACAACGCAGCGGCTCGTCTGGGTTGAATTTTTTCACTGGTATGAGGGCCTCGTCTCCGCTGGGCTTCGACGGAGTCTCTAATCCTTATTCTAGGCCGATTTATCCCTGGAGCAAAAGAGAAACTCGAAACGCTACTAACTTTTAAGCACTAGCTAGAACCGCGCGCCGCCCCCGCGGCATTCGGCTGTTAGCGATGCTTGTAAATAATCTCGTCGATCATGCCGTATTCCTTGGCTTGCTCGGGATTCATGATGAAGTCCCGCTCGACGTCTTTCTCAATTTTTTCGACGGACTGGCCGCTGTGCTGCGAAAGCAGCTGATTGATGACCATGCGCATGCGCAGAATTTCTTTTGCGTGGAGGTCGATGTCAGTGGCCTGACCGCCGAGGCCGGACATCCAGGGCTGGTGAATCAGGATGCGTGCGTGCGGCAATGCGAAGCGCTTTTTCGGCGAACCGCCAGCGAGAAGAACGGCGGCGATGGAAGCTGCCTGGCCGACACAAGTTGTAACGACATCCGGCTTCACAAATTGCATGGTGTCATAAATCGCAAAGCCCGCGGTGATAGAGCCGCCCGGCGAATTGATATAAAGCTGAATGTCTTTTTCCGGGTCTTCGGCTTGCAGAAAGAGCATTTGCGCGGTGGCCAGATTGGCGACATGATCGTCAATCGGCGTCCCGATAAAAATGATGTGTTCCTTGAGCAACCGGGAATAAATGTCGTAGGCGCGTTCGCCGCGGCTGGTCTGTTCGACCACCATCGGGACAAGCGTTGTGCCGCGATACTCTGGTTCTTCGAAATTTTTCATGGAGATGGTTGAACCGCCGGAAAGTTTCACTTTGAATCTGCCGCCGCGGCGCTTGCTGCTGCAACGGTTTTGATCTGAGCGTTCTGCGCGAGCCAGTCGAGAGTTTTGTCGCTTCTCAACTTCGCTTTTATCCTATCGAGCGCACCTTGCTTTGTCAAACGAGCGCGCGCAACCTCTGCGGATTCGCCACTATGACTGGCCATGTGCTCCAGCTCGTGATCGACTTCTTCCTCGGTCACGTCGATGTTTTCCGCGGAGGCGATGCGGTCGATGATGAGTTCCGCCTTCACATCTTCCGTGGCGCGTTCTTGCTGGCGCTTCCGCAGTGTTACCCAGTCGACGTTCACGGCACGGGGATCAACGCCCTGGGCCGCGAGCGAGCGCACCACACGTTCCAATCGCACATCCATTTGATGCTCGATCAGCGATTCCGGTACAGGAAATTCGTGCAGCTTTACGAGCTCGGCAATGACTTTCTCTCTTTGCAATTCCTTTTGGCGGTGGTCGCGCTGGTGTTCCAGACTTTCCGAGACCTTCTTTTTCAGTTCATCCAGCGTGGCGGCGTCGCTTACGTCTTTCGCAAACTCGTCGTTCAGTTCCGGCAGCTTCTTGTTTTTGATGCCGAGAACATCGACCGCATAGTTGTACGTTTTGCTGGCGAGCTTTTGGTCGGGATAATCGGCCGGATAAGCGACCTCGAAGTTCTTGTGATCGCCGATATTCGCGCCACGCAGGTTTTCGTTGAAGGGCTCCATCGTTTCTTCGGCGCCGATGTGGCAGAGGACGCTGTCAGCTTGCAGCGGTTCGCCGCCGCCCGCAGGAGTTCCCATCAATTTCAATTGGACGTAGTCGCCGTTTTCGACGGCGCGTCCTTCGATGGGCGCAAATGCCGCCGCTCTCTCGCGCATTTCTTCGAGAGCTTTTGCGACGTCCGCTTCGGTGATATCCATCACGGGCATCTCGATGGCGAGGCCTTTGTAATTCCCGAGCTCAAATTCCGGAAGGACTTCGAAGACGGCGCGGAACTTCAGCGGCTGACCTTCGGCAAAGTCCAGCTTTTCAACTTGCGGCTGCGAAACCGGGGTCAGTTTTTGTTCCGACACGGCTTTTTCGACGCGTTCGGGGACGAGCGCTTGCAGGACTTCGCCCTTAATATCCTCGGCGAATCGCTTACGAATCAGCGATACGGGCGCTTTGCCCGGCCGAAATCCCGGCACGCGCGCGACGCGGGCAAACTCCTTGGCCACGCTTTCGATCTTTTTCGTTACTTCTTCCGCGGGAATTTCAAGATCAAGCTCGCGGCGGCAAGTTGCTTCAGCCATGGAACAATCCTCTCCTAGATAAATGATGCGGTAGCGATCGGGTCTTCGCGAAAATTCTCGCTGGTCTGGATGGCACGCGCCCCAGTAACTTGTGGAAAGCCAAGCATGTCGGCCACTTTGCGGCCGCACTTGAACTCAGATGAGGCCAGACAGGAAGAACTTAGCCTGTAACGCAAAGTAAGAGTATAGGCGACGCTTCGGAGAGCGTCAATCAGCCGCGGCGGCTTGGCTCAACAATTTGGTGAAATCGGCGTGCAGTAAACGATGAAAGAGGTGCTCGCCGGCTTCGCGGCGGACGGAGAGGCGCCCAGCGACATACGCGCGAGAGCTTAGGCCGCGTTGGACGGCGTCGCAGATGGCCATATCTTCGTCTTGGACTTGTTCGCTTACGGCGATGCTTTCTTTGTGGCGGGATTCGGCGGCGACGCTGGTGTCGGCGAAGTAGTAGTCGAAGATCACCGCGCAGCGATTCACGCTGAGAGGCAGCACCAGATTTGTGTCCATCACACCTTCGTAGGCGTTGATCATGAAATTGGGATACTGCCAAAGGTAAAACGCGCGGCCTTGCCTGGTTGCCGCGACACCTGCCTCCGAAGACGAATCCGATGAGAGCGGGCTTGATTGTAAGCAAGCGCGTTCAAAATTTTCGATGGTGTACTTGGTGTATTCGATGACGCTGCTCAAGCCTTTGTGCGCGTGCGGGACGTGATAGCCGCCATCGAGATAGTTATCGACGTAGACTTTCCAGTTGCAGTGGAGCGTGTAGATGCGCCGGTCAAAGAAGTGCAGTTTTTTTGCCAGATCGAGAGGTGCCACAAGCTCCGGTACTATACCCAAAAAGTCGAGCAGCGGCGTGGCGCGGCCGTCCAGGTTTACAAAAACAAAATTCTCCCAGGTATCCACGCGCACAGGCACGAGGCCATTTTTTGCGCGATCGAAGTTGCAGACGCCGTCAAATTCGACCATTCCTTTCAGCGCGCCATCGATGCCGTAGGTCCAGCCGTGATACGGGCACCGAAACTGTTTTGCGCAGCCTTGCGCTTCGGTGACGACGGCAGCGGCGTGGTGGCGGCACACATTGTAAAAGGCGCGTAACTGGCCATCGTCTCCGCGCGCGATGACGAGCGGCTCGCCCGCCAACTCCGCCGTGAAAAATTGTCCATTGTCACGCACCTGATCCGTGCGGCCCACGACTTGCCACGTCGCGCTGAAAACGCTGGCGCGTTCGAGCTCTGCGATGCGTTCATCGAAATACCACGGCGCGGGGATCGTCCAGGCCTCTTCCAGCGGATCGTACGGGTTATAGAGGTTTACTACGTCGCGGATGCTGGGCTGCATGCCTGCTCCTTATTGAGTCTCGACGAATACAGAGTCGTACGAGTTACTTAGAAAAGCGACAGCAGGGCTGCCGCACTCCAAATCGCTGCTTCGCAATATTATGCGGGACTCAGTGATAGGGCAATCATCGGAGAAACTGTACGATCGCCAGACACTTGATAGCGCGAAACGTCTGAAGGTGGAAGCGAAAAAAGAAAGCCGGCTGCTTCGCATGCAGGTCTCGACGAGGAACTGCTCCGCTCACATTCGTTTAGTAAACCAGCTTCAGCGAAAACTGAATTTGGCGCGAGGATCCGGAGGTGTGGCTGATGACGCCGAAGCCGCTGCCAAGCACAGTGTTCGAAGGCAAGCCGAAATTCACAATGTTAAATATGTTGAAAAACTCCGCGCGAAATTCGAGCATTCCCAGTTCGCGGCCGCCCCTTTTTCCAAAGGGTGTGTCCTTGATCAGGGCCATGTCGAAATTGTGAAAGCCGGGGCCGCGGAAGGTGTCGCGGCCCAACGTGCCAAAGACTCCCTGATTGGGGCCAGTCCCGCCGGCGACATTGATGGGGATAGAAAAGAAAGAGCTGTTGTTTGCGCCACGTCCGAAATAATCTTCGCGAATAGGGCGGCTGGTGGAGAGATCCGGCATTGCGACCAAATCCGGCCGATCCGCCCCGCCAGCCCCTACTCCTGTTTGTTGGATTCCGGAATAAACGGTAAATGGCGGTCCAGTCGTCAGCGTTGTGATGTTTAGAAACTGCCAGCCTTTTGTGACACGAGTTCCCAACGGTTGAAGAAAGCTGATGCGATCAAACGGCAGCGACTGAAACAGGCTAATCGTGAAAACATGAGTCTCGTCGAAGGTGGACGGCCCTCTCTCGGCGCTCGGATCCAGGGGATTTTGCGGCTGCGTTTGCAAAGTAACGCCTGGCATTCCCGAAATTCCGCCGGGCACAGCGCTGGTATTGTCGAGGGACTTTGAATATGTATAGCTGGCCTGGAAACTTAAGCCAATCCGAGAATAATTCTCCGTCGCGCTTGTCTGCAATGAATTGTAAGAGGAATGAGCGGCAGGATTCATGATCGACTCCGGCCCGAAACCGCCAATCGCGTGCCCTTGAGCGTTGAACTGCGTGAAAGGTGCAAACGCCGGGGAAGCGCCGCCGTAGCCGTTCGGTGATTCCGCGCTGGCAAGATCGACACCCACTGTTCCTACATAAGCGGCCGAAACCTTCACGCTTCCGAAGTCGTGATCGATTCCCGCCGTAAATGTCCCTATGTATCCATTCCGAAAATGCCGGCTGATCACGCCGAGGGAAAATAATTGCACTTCATGGCCAGGCGTAGTTGCCGCAAGGTCGTCCTGAAATCTCTGAAGATCGATAGGGATGTTCGCGGGAAGATTCGCACTTCCCGAGGCAAAGAGCGGCTGGCCAGCGGTGGTGTAGACAGGAGGAAGAATCTCTGGAACGAAGGTATTTTGAAATGGCACTGGAACATCAGGCAACGCGGTGACCAACGGCTGGAAGACGAGCGGAAAATTTCCAGTGACATAGTTTTCGAGCCATAGATTCGGGAGAATTGTGGTGATCGCTCCGCCGGCATGCAGAGTCGTGTGCTTGCTCAGCGCGTAGTCCAGCGAGGCACGCGGTCCCCACCCATTTAAATCAAGTGGATAGACCGGCTGTGGGTTGTAAGTGAAATCTTGCGAGGCGCCTGGAGTATAAAAGGAAGTGGGATTGCCGTTCGCGTCGACGGGGAAGGCGACAGATGTCCGATGCTTGGCCTCTTGGATGCGGCTATCCAGTTCATATCGCAAGCCGTAATTCACGCTCAGCCGTGAGTTCACTTTCCACGTGTCCTGAAAATAAAAGTTGTACGCCTCGCGCCTGACGCCGGCTTCGTCAAATTTATTTCCGACGGGCGTCACACTTGCGGCAGCGGTGATCGAGTAAGAGAAGGGCGTCGCCGTCAACAATCCCGTTAGCGAATCGGGCAAAAGTTGGCCGGGCTGAATGTCGTGCTGACCGCTCGCCGAAGGAATCAGCACCGGCGAATAGGCGGGTCCACCGCCAAACACGTAGATGCCATTGGGATTGGTGCCAAAAATGGTGGAGTCACGATTGAAGCGCAGTTCGGCTCCCCATTTGAAACTGTGAGATCCATGCGTGTACGTCATGTCCTCCTTAAACTGATAGAGGTTTCCGTAGGAGCCGAAAATGGAGCCGTCCGCGGAATTGAAATTCTCGTAGAGACCATCCGCGAAGGTGATCGCGGGCTGCACGTGATTGGTGGTTGGGAAAAATGGAGTGCTGCGGATATAACCGAGCGAGGTTACGGAGGTCAAGTGGGGAGAGATCGTACGGGTATACCTGAGCGCTGCGCTTCGCTGATGATCAAAAAAGTCGACGCCGAAACTGGGATCAATCGCAGTTTGATCGGGATTGGTCGTCGGGCCGCTGACTTGGTTCAAGCTGAACCGGCCGAACAGCATAGCTTTGTCCGAAATTTGATGATCGATTCGCACGGAAAATTGATTCGTATCCGTCGCTACCTTGGAAGAGGTTGCGTACGTGCGAGCTCCGTAAGGCCCCGAGGGCTCATTGGGCAAAGGGTATCCTGCCAAGACAGACGCGATTTCCGGGTTGATAGGAACGATCAAGGTATCGCCAGGAAAAGTCGTGGTATCGATTCCTTGCCTCTCCGCGACTGTGGGGACGGGAAATACTTGCGTTGTTCCAAGCACTTGCCGGAAGCCTTGATACTCGACGAAATAAAATGTTTTGCCGCGGCCGTCGTAAAGCTTTGGAAGAACTAAAGGCCCGCCATTGGTCACTCCAAATTCGTTGCGAACAAATGGCGGGATCCGCCCGGGATCAATGGCGGTGGCGTGATCGAAAAAATTTCGCGCATCGAACGCGGCATTGCGGATAAATTCAAAAGCGCTGCCGTGGACGTCGTCCGTGCCTGACTTCGTAATGACGTTATTGAAGCCCGCGGCGCCGTGGCCGATCTCTGCGGGCATTACGCCGGAGCTGGATTGCACTTCTTGAATGGCGTCTACGTTGAAGTTGGAAAATGTGGCTCCGCCGAGTTCGGGATCTGTTGTATCTGCGCCATCCATGGCAAAGACCGAGGCGGAGCCTCGCTGGCCGTTCACGGCAAACTGCTGCGTGAAATTCGCGGCGCCGTTGGTATCGGTCATGGTGCCTGCGGCGAGAAGCAGCAGTTTGCTGAAGTCGCGCTCGTTCAGGGGCAGGCTCGATACTTCCCCGCTGGAGAGATGCTCTCCTCCGCTCGCCTGCGTAGTCGCTGCTTCCCGGTTGGTCGACACGACGACCGTCCCGTCTTGCGGAGAGAGTTCAAGCACTGGGAAGAGAGTTTTTCCAGCTTCAACGATCAACGGATTCGTGGCGGTATAGGTCTTACCCGCCAAGTTCACGGAGAGTTCGTAGCTGCCCGGGGCGATTTCCTGGAACGAAAACTCGCCATTCGCCGAAGTCGGAGCCGCATAACTACGATCACCCAATTTCGCTTGCAATTTTATGCTCGCGTTTGCGATGGGCTTTCCACTCTTGTCGCGAAGTACTCCCGTCCAGAAAGGTGCTGGAGAAGGGCTGCCGCTAGGAACCATCAGGAGGAAAACGAGTAGGCCGAGTACGAAATGTCTAAACAAGCGCGCCCCGCGAAAAACGAAGGCGAACCCTTTGTTGATTTTGTCCCCGTAAGACAGTTCCAAGGCCTTCTTTGCCAGTCCGAGAAAGTCCATATCCTATTTGTGGGCAGACGATCTCTCGTCCCCGTCCCTGCTTTCAGCTAGAAGCGCGCTTGTCAGCAAGGTAAGGCAACCCCATACACCGAGTTCCCACCAAAACTGTCTTCGTTTCACTAATTCCGAATTCAGCGCATCGCCCATCGCTTCGCTGGCGTCCTCCGCTTTCGTAACATACTCGTCGTTGGTGCGCTGAACCTCTTCCAAAGCTTTCACGTCCTGGGGAGCAGCATGCAAATCTCGCTTGGGGAGACTGGCGAGACGGGCATTAGCCTCTTTCTGAGCATTGAGGGCCCGCTGAACCTTCACTTCCGTCATTGCGTCGGCCGCCGACCATTGCAAGGCGGTTCCTACGAGTACGGCCGTCAGCCCGATCCAGCAGGCGAGGACGGTGTAGGCCAGAAATCTATGCAAGTACACGCTTCGCACCTTCGCCCCGCGAGGAGCTCACGGGGAATGAAATGAATCATTGAGCCTACAGATGAGACATGCGAATTAACAAGAACAAATCAAAGCTTGGTGCGGAAGAAAGGATTTGAACCTTCACGGCCTTTCGGCCACAAGATCCTAAGTCTTGCGCGTCTGCCAGTTCCGCCACTCCCGCAGTGGTTCTAATGATGATACCGGGAATTGGCCTCGGGCCGCCACATCGACGATGGGGCTGGATTGTCTCGTAGCTCAGGAGCATAATAGGTCAGTAATTTGTGTCCGGTTTGGCCACCCCCGCGGCCGAAAACTGGCGCCTGACCTAGTGGGCGCCATCGCGAGGCCCCGCTGCGAAAGAGGGCAGCGCCATGATCATTCAAGAGCAGGGCGATCAGCTCATCCTGATCCGGCAGACGGATCATGCCATGTTGTCGGGCTTTTTTGCGCGCGCGCTGGGAAACAAGGTCTTCACCCGGCCTGAGCCCTTTGAATCGTTCTGTTTAGCCGCTGCGGAGCATGACAACGGCTGGAACGAATGGGAGCTCCTTCCTCAAATCGATCCCAGGACCTTCACGCCTTACAACTTCATGTCCATTCCGACCGAGGAGCATGTCGCTCTCTATCAGCGCGGCATTGAGCGCGTCGTTAGGGTCGACCGTTACGCTGGATTACTCGTTAGCATGCACTGCGCCGGGCTCTATGACCGAACCCGCGCGACAATGCCAGGCTTCTCTGCGAAGTACGTTAAGTCCAATGAATCGCACATTGTTACGGATTTCCTGCAACGGCTGAGGCTGCAGCAGTTGCGACTCAAAGTTGATCTTCGTGCGGACCCGCTGATGAAGTTCTACTCTGAAGATCACGCGCTGCAAGCGAATCTTCAGCGCCTCGAAGCGCTCGATCGTCTCTCGCTCTATTTCTGTCTCGTGCCGTTGGATGGCTATACGATCGATACGGTTCCCGTGAACGGCAATGGAAGTGAAGCGGATTGGGACCTTCAGCCTGCGGGGAATAATTTCGTCACCCTAAAGCCTTATCCGTTCTTGAAGGATCCGTTGGATATCAGCATTCTTGCGCGGCGCGTCCCCAAGCGGCCGTATGCGGACGAGCATGAATTCCAAAAGATTCTGGCGCAGGCTCCCTATTTCGCGATGAATTTCACTCTTAGCGCGGATGGAGCGCGCATTAACTCACGCTCTGCTGTCGCCTAGTCGATTCGCCAGGTCCGTCCACCCGAGTTAATCCAAGATTTGCCCGCGCGTTTCCGGCAAAGCCAGAGCAAGCAGCGCAGCCATCAAGAACGCGCCCGCTTGCATAAAAAACGCTGGGCCAATTCCATAGCGCAGAGCCAGAGCTCCCACGGCAAACGGCGCGACAGCGGAGAGTCCGCGGCCGATGTTGTAACTCAGTCCCATGGCAGCGGCGCGAATTTCTCCGGGGAAGAGTTCGCTGGCAATCGCCGCGTACCCCGAGAAATAGCCCGTCCCAAAAAACGCTACGAGCGGCCCCAGAGCCAGCAGCCAAAATGAACTTTTAGACATTCCGTAAATTGGTACCAGTGTTGCCGCGATGATCAGATAGAGGAAGTAAGGTTTGCGCCGTCCAAACGCGTCCGAAAAAAATCCAAACAGGGCGTAGCCGAGCCATTTACCAAAGCAAAGCACCAGAAAAAATGCCGTAGTCTTGACGAGGCTGAGTCCCCGCCCTCCCTTCCCGGGAGGCAAAGATAGATACGCCGGAATCCACGTGAATAATCCCCAGTAGCCGAACATGCTGCAAGCGTTCATCGTTGTGGCCAGAATTCCGTTACGCAGAACGCCTTTTTCCAGAAGCTTGCGCAGAGACACTTTTTCTTTGCGCGCTGCGCGTTGCTTCCACAACTCAGGCTCCGGAACTCTGCGCTGAATCCAGAAAACGAGGAACGCCGGCAACACGCCAACAAAGAACACAGGTCGCCACCCAAAGTGCGGCAAGACCAGCGCGACGACAAGGGCGGCAATCGCTTCTCCGATCGCATACGCCGACTGCATGAATCCCAGAGCTTTCCCGCGATGCTCGGCGCGCCAGGTCTCTGCGATCAGCGCCGCGCCCGTTGTCCATTCGCCGCCCATGCCGAGACCGAGAACGAATCGGAAAGTTGCGAGCTGCGGAATCGTGTGCGAGAAGCCGCAGGCCGCACTTGCAAGTGCGTACACGAGAATGGATGCCATTAAGGCGCGGATGCGACCGATGCGATCCGCAAGAACCCCGAAGAGAAGACCGCCAATGGCTGAAGCAACCAGCGTCAGCGAATTCAGCAGCCCTGCCGTTCGCGTGTCCATCGCGAATTCGCGAATTAAGAACGTTAGGACGAGGGAATAGAGCATCACGTCCATGGCGTCGAGCATCCAGCCGAGTCCGCCGGCGATCAGCGAACTGCGTTCGGGCGGAGTTGCGTGATGAAGCCAGTCCAAACTAAACATTCGTCGAGAACTGTCTGGCGCGGTCGCGGGGGTTGCGTTTGAAGCGGATAGGCGCGGTGCAGGCGGGTTTGTCACGCCGGGATTGTACCCAAAAGCACTCCGCGGCGCGTCAAGAACTGAGGAAGCACAATCCATCCATAGTTTCTGGCGCAGATAACGACACTGGATGTACTATTCTGCTCCGCGCATTACTATCTACCATAGTACAGGTGCAACATTTGTTTCTCTGGGGGGAGAAAACGATGAGTGGTCTGAAACGATTGACGAATCTTTCTTCGGTTCTGCTAGCGATGCTGCTGCTTGGCCTCGCGGGCACGGCTCTGCACGCACAAACTCTCGACGAAAACACGCTGAAGGGAATGAAGTGGCGCCAAGTCGGTCCGTTCCGAGGCGGACGTGCCCTCGCCGCAACCGGAGTCGCAGGTGACTCGCAGACTTATTATTTCGGCGCGGTTGCCGGCGGCGTTTGGAAAACAAGCAATGGCGGCATGACGTGGGCACCTATGACGGACAAAACCGGAATCATGTCCGTCGGTGCGATTGCTGTGGCTCCCTCCGATCCGAATGTGATCTACGTTGGCACCGGCGAATCCTGCTGGCGAGGGGACATCTCGTACGGCGATGGCATGTATAAATCCATCGACGCGGGGAAGACCTGGACGCACATCGGGTTGGAAGACACGCGCCACATATCGCGCGTCATCGTTCACCCCACAAATCCTGACATCCTCTTTGTCGCCGCGATGGGCCATGCATATGGCCCCAACGAAACGCGCGGCGTGTTTCGCTCAGCGGATGGCGGGAAGACTTGGCAAAAGGTTCTCTTCAAGGACAACAAGACCGGAGCCATCGATCTGACTTTCGATCCGTCAAATCCGCACATTCTTTTCGCGTCACTCTACGAATCGCAGCGCTACCCTTGGACCGCCGTCAGCGGCGGCCCGGGCAGCGGTCTCTATAAGTCCATCGACGATGGCGCTACTTGGAAGCGTCTTGAAGGTCACGGCCTTCCTTCCGGCGTCCTCGGCCGCATCGGCGTGGCCGTTTCTGGCGCCGACGGCAATCGCGTTTACGCCATCATCGAGGCGGAAAAAGGCGGCATCTATCGCAGCGATGACGCTGGCGATTCCTGGCAACTCCTCACCGGTGATCACCGTTATACGCAGCGCGCCTGGTATTTCCATCACATTTTCGCCGATCCCAAAAATGTGGATACGGTTTACGTGCTGAACACCGCCGTTTATCGCTCGACCGATGGCGGCCACAGCTTCGGTTTCGTACGCTCTCCGCATGGAGATAATCACGGGCTGTGGATCGATCCTACCCATCCCGAATGGTTGATCAACGCCAACGACGGCGGCGCCACCGTTTCACACGATAACGGCAAGACCTGGACCACGCAGTTGAATCAGCCGACGGCGCAGTTCTATCACGTGGCCACAGACAACTTTTTCCCGTATCGCATTTATGGCGCTCAACAGGACAACTCCACGGTGGCGATCGCCAGCCGCAGCGATGATGGCACGATCGACAGAACAGATTGGTACGAAGTCGGCGGCGGAGAAGCCGGCTTTGTCGTTCCCGATCCCGCAAATTCCGACGTCGTGTACGCGGGTTCTTACGACGGGCTGATCACGCGCTTCGACAAGAAAACTCATCAGGTGCAGGACGTCTCGTCCTGGCCGCTCAATCCGATGGGCGCAGGTGATGCCGATCTGAAACACCGTTTCCAGTGGACCGCTCCGATTGCAAGCTCGCCGAACGATCCCAAGGTTATTTACCATGGCGGGGAAGAGGTGTTTAAGACCACCGACAATGGAATGACTTGGACGGCAATCAGCGGCGACCTGACGCGCAACGACAAGACGAAGGAGCAATCCTCTGGCGGCCCGCTCACGCAAGACAATACCAGCGTCGAGTATTACGGCACGATCTTCGCGATCGCCGAATCACCCGTCGAGAAAGGCCTCATCTGGGCCGGCAGCGACGACGGGCTCGTACATGTCACGCGCGATGGCGGAAAAAACTGGGCAGACGTCACTTCGAAAGAGTTCGGCGAGTGGAGCTTAGTCAGCATCATCGAGCCTTCGCCGCACGCCGGAGGCACAGCCTATGTCGCCATCGATCGCCACAAGCTTGATGACTTCCGCCCATACATTTTCAAGACAGCCGACTACGGCAAGACCTGGGCAAAAATCACAACCGGCATTCCCGACAACAGTTACGCCCATGCCGTCCGCGAAGATCCCAAGCGTAAAGGCCTGCTCTATGCCGGCACGGAAAACGGCGTCTACATTTCTTTCGACGATGGTTCACACTGGCAGTCTTTGAAACTGAATCTGCCCAGAACACCCGTTCACGACCTCACAATTAAAGACGATGATCTGATTGTGGCCACCCACGGCCGCGCCTTCTGGTCGCTTGATAACATTGCTTCTCTTCGACAGATGACCGCGGCGCCCACGACGGACGAAGCTCATCTTTACCAGCCCGCTTCTGTTGTCCGCTTCCGTGGGCCA